>Ga0210016_1000921_pt1 | contig 26890 bp, 31 predicted proteins | sample CryGeyCG2014_300_FD_185454 | JGI IMG/M metagenome (GOLD analysis project Ga0210016, IMG submission 185454) | Groundwater microbial communities from aquifer - Crystal Geyser CG02_land_8/20/14_3.00 (SPAdes) (version 2) | ecosystem: Environmental > Aquatic > Deep subsurface > Groundwater | place...
ATCCGGCCTGACATCGAATCATACTGTGCGCTTTTTGATTCTGTCAGAATCGAGGCGTACCGCCAGTTGCAGGAATACCTCAGCGCACAGTCTCATGGGCCTGAAGATTGAGAAGAAATTTCCAAGGCGGATATTTGAAAAACAAAGTCTGAATAAAGATCATTCATTGAGGCTGCGGTATGCATTCACCTCTCGGTTTTTGGTTGATATTGAATGATTATCTCGACGGCACAAAATCACAAAAAAGGCGCTCCCTTTCGAGGCTTGTGGAGGCGGTTTCAAAGATTCCTTCCGCCGCCTCGATGCTCATGGATATACTAAGACCCCTTTCTGAGGATCATATCTCGGAACTCCTGCTCTCGATCGCCCAAAGGCTGGACCTTGAGATCCACAAAGTGACATGGGATCGGGAAGATTTTCAAAACGTGATGATCAATACGATCCGGTTCTACTCATCTGCGAATCAACTCGTAAAAGCGCTGCGGGAAAAAAGAGACCCTCCGAATCTTCACAGGCCTGCCCGATCCGCCGAATCCCCTGATCTTAACGGACTCTGGTCCAGAGAAAAGATCCGCGAGGCGCTGATCCAAATCTATCTGGAGAAAAAATGCAGCCGCAAGGCCGCGGCTGAGTCTCTCCTGACAACGTCTGCAGATCTGCGTCTCAGGATCTTCCCGCGCTTTGGGATCATTGAGAAAGCGCTGCAAAGGAGATGGATCGAGGATGCCGTGCTCGAATGTCCGGAAAAAATCGGAGAGGCGGCAGAGAGGCTCGGCATGAGCAGCCAAACCTTGAGAAAGAAGCTTAAGAAATACGGAATCCAAAGGCCCTTGCCGCCTAAAAAGATCCTGCATAAATTGGTGGACCGGCTCCCTGTTGTCCAGTGGTTCGAGGAGATGCATCACGGCACCGCTGAAACCACGGCAAAAGATTACAAATTTCGAAAATATTGTCTTCTCTTTTTCGGCTGCGTGGACAGGCTTTTTAACAAGGAATTTCGAACGGAAGAAGAGAAAAAATATATCCTGCGGTCATTGAGGCAATCCGCGAGCAGGAACCGGCGCCGAATTCATATTCTCTACGATCAGCTTTTTGCCAGGCCGATCCCTTTCGATATCACAAAGGCTACGCGATACAAGTTCTGTAAAAGCATTCTCTATGAGATTTTTAAGTCACGATCTTCCGATGGAATGTTTGTGGATATCCTGCCGTCAGGAGATCCAAAGATGGATGAGATGATCTTATCACTTATGGTCTGGGCCCTGCGTCACTGGACCGAAAAGCCTATAAATTGGAAGGACTACCGCCGATGCGTCAGAACCGGACATCCTGTGCCGGATGTCCAAGAGAACCCTTCTCCTCTGCCGCGTCTTGCCTGAACGTATCCGGTTCGACCGGCTCACAGCCCTGAACTTGCCGAAGGGGCCGGTTTCTCTTAACGGCCCTATTTTTCAATACGGCGGCATTCAATCGCCATACACCTTATGGACGAACAGGACCCATTAGAAGGATTTACTTCTTCCGGTTTCTTCTCTTTGACGCCAGGGTCACCATATCGGATTTATTCCGATCCATTTTGGCCCTTTTCTTGGCTGTTTTAATCTTTCTCTTACGGGTCTTGGATGCCAACTCACCCTCCATCAGGTTTCAATCCCCTATCCATGTAGAATCCGAAAAGTTTTAAATTCTCCGGTATAGGGTTCTTCAGACATGTCAACATGGTTCACTTCGGCATAAGGAGGACCCTTCCGACACCATTTTGTAAACTCATAAAGGGTCTCTCCATCCCCTTCAGCCAGGACCTCCACGCTCCCATCGGCAAGATTCCTGACCCATCCTGTCAGGCTGCATCGAACGGCTTCCTCTTGTGTGCCGGCCCGGAAAAAGACTCCTTGAACCCTGCCATGAATAAGCAATCTTACTCGTTGTTTTTTTGCAGAAGCCATGATCATTTAAAAAAAGATCCTCGGAACTATTTCTTATTCTCAGTCTCAATCTTTTTTTCTTTCTCCGGGGTCACATCGATTTCATCTTCGCCTTTGGTGGCTTTTTTAAAATTCTTGATCCCTTTTCCTATGCTGGTCCCGATCTCAGGAAGCTTCCCTGCGCCGAAAAGAACCAATACGATGACAAGGATGATCAAGAGCTCCATCCATCCCAATCCGAACATATGTCGCTCCTTGGAGGCTGCTGCCCTCTTTAATGGGTTTCGGAAAACTCCAATTTCAGGGCCTGGTACTCGTCCGGTGTATTGATATTCCGAATTGAACGAAGTTCAGGGTCAAATCGGACCATCTCCTTTTCCGCAATATACCTCACATGAAGGGAACTCACCAACTCGTGCAGGCTCCGTCTCCCCTGCCTCAGATGCCGCTCCATGGCGGACAGGCAATCCTTTTTATAAACGGCATGCAACGGATGGATCCGGGATCCTGGCCCCCTTTTCTCATCATGGATGACCGGTATAACCGCATCATATCCATGGGCCAGATTCATCATATATTGAACCAAATCTCTTCGTATCAGGGGCATATCGCATGCCGCACAAAAATTTATTTCATCTTTGGCAGCCGCAACTCCTGTAAAAATTCCTGTGAGAGGCCCCCGCTCAGGCAGAAAATCCACCACCGTTCGTACAGGGAAGCCGGAATAAAGATCGGGTTCTCTGGTGACAATCATCAGTTCATTAAAGAGAGGAGCCAACGCCTCTATGACGGCCCATATGAACATTCTCCCCTTGCATGTCAGGAAGGCCTTGTTCCAGCCCATCCTTCTGTTTTCACCTCCGGAAAGAATGATGCCCGCCAAATGTTTTCTCCATCGTCAGAAACAGCCCTGCATGGGCGTTACTTCATCTCCCTCACCTTAAGAAGCGACGTGACTCCCTTCACTCCGCTCACACCCCTGGCAATGGTCATGGCCCTGTCGATCTCATCCTGGGAACGGACATAGCCGGAAAGGGTAACCTCCCCGAGGTTGGTATCCACATCGATATTCAAGGCGCGTATATATGGATCCTGCAAGAGTCTTGTCTTGATGGATGCAGTAATCAAGGAATCATCGAACGCCTCCGGTATGGTTTTCTGATCCGTCCCCATCTTATAACCTGCCGTAGCCGCGCCTCCGATTAAGAGGGCTTCGCAACCCATGGTGAGAAAGGAGATCAGTAAAATCAAGGCGGTCATATTTCTAAGTTTTACACGCATGCTCTCTCTCCCAAATCAGCAGGTTATATTGCAAACAGCACCCTTGCCGGTTCTGTGAAAGATAGCAATTTTCTTTATAATTGTCAATGCCATTTCAATGCTGCAGCGCCTCATCTCTTGACACCTCTTTCTCCCTCTGTTATTCTGAATCCGCTTTTTGAGGAGAAATATGAATCCCCTTGGGTTCGGCGTCATATTCGCGCTTCTTTCCGTGACCATCCCTTCTTATTCTGCCACGATCAACTGGGGTCCCTGGTCGGAAAATAAAGAAGCCCCTGTTATCGGAGAGGGATCGCCCTGTGATGAAAAAACAGAACCGGACGCCTGGAATCCTTTCGTTCGCTTCCTGGGCGGGGCTGTTCACGTTTTCCAGCAGTACATTTCTCCGGTTGACGGAGACCGGTGTTCCATGGCCCCGACGTGCTCACATTACAGTATCCAGGCCCTGCAAAAGCATGGAGCTTCCCTGGGGTTCATGATGAGTGCGGACCGGATCGTGCATGAATATGAAGAACAGCGGTTTGTCCCTGTTCTCCGGGATGGCATGAGATCCCGGTTTTACGATCCGATCGAGAATAATGATTTCTGGTTTGCCGAAGCGGTCCGTCACGACCCTCCTGAATCGCGCCGAACCGGGGAGTAGGTGATGGAACCGAAAACCCGTAAGTTCGTTTTTTCAGTCATCTTGATTCTTATCAGTTTTTATACGGTCCTCTCCGCCCATGCCGATCCTTCCGGTTCTCTCGAAGCAGACCGCCTCATCGCTTTTGCAGGGAGTCTCATGGAAGAAAAGGATTATTACCGGGCCATTACCGAATACAAACGGTTCTTGTCTTATTACCCGGATGATGAACGGGCCTCTCTATGCCTTCTAAATATCGCCATCGCCTATGAAAGCGGAGGAAAGACCGATCTGGCTGTGGAACAGTTTCAGCGGATTTATAAAAATTATCCTGGAACCCCCGTATCAGAAAGGGCTTACTATGAAATCGGGATTGCCTACTACACGGACGGACGATACGAAGATGCGGACAGGGCCTTTTCGGATTTTATAAAAAACTATCCGGACTCCACCCGCATGGATCCGGCGCGCCTATACCTGGGGTGGTCTCTCATTTACCTTGAGAAGCTTGATCGCGCCGCCGGTGTTTTTTCCGGCGTCAGCGAAAAGAGCCCCCAATATCCCGCTGCCCAAGCCTTATCCAAAGAGATGGCATCCGGCATGGCCCCTCCGGTCAAGTCTCCTCTTCTTGCAGGAATATTCTCCGCCGTCCTCCCCGGGGCCGGCCAGATCTATACGGGACGATGGACTGAAGGAATGACGTCATTCGTCCTGAACGGATCTTTTATCTGGGCCGCTTTTGAGCTCTTTGACCGGGGGAGCGAAGCAGCCGGAACGATTCTCGGATTTTTTGAGACCGGATGGTACACCGGAGGGATCTTCGGCGCCGTAAATGACGCACACAAATTCAACCGGAAGGCAAGGATGGATTTCATTCAGAATCTAAAAACCCGATTTCCATTGCTTGCTGTAAAAGAAGGCGCAGGCTTTTAAAAAGAAGCGGGTTCCCGGCCTCGGGTCTCTGTGATCAAGAGCGCCGGAATGGGATCATGCCGTGGCCTCGACAAAACCGCCGGCCGGAAGGCCGGACTTTTCGAGGACCGGGACCATGGGATAAAGTTCTTCCCTGCGGGTGACATAATCCCACTTTTGCGGATGGTCAAGAATCTGCTGGACCAGCCTGGCATTCAAGGCATGTCCGGACTTCACAGCATGGAAATGCCCGATGATCGGACATCCGACCAGGCTCAGATCTCCAATAGAATCGAGAATCTTATGACGGACAAACTCATCCGGATAACGAAGGCCTTCAGGATTCAAGATCCGATAGTCTCCGATCACGATGGCATTGTCAAGAGAACCACCCTTGGCGAATCCCATGGACTGAAGATATTCCACCTCTTTGAGGAAACCGAAGGTGCGGGCCCTGGCGATTTCACGAACAAAGGTATCTTCGCTTGCCCGGTAATAATAACGCTGTTTCTTCAGCATGGGGTGTTCAAAATCGATCTCATAGGTAATCTCCGTCAGATCCGAAGGATAGATCGCGGCAAAACGGTCTTCATCCTTGATCTCAATCGGCTCACGAATCTTAATGAATTTCTGCAAATGGCTTTGCCTTCGGATTCCGGCGGATGTCAAAAGATAAATATAGGATGCCGCGCTGCCATCCATGATGGGAACTTCCGAGGAGTCGAGTTGAATCACGGCATTGTCAATCCCGAGGCCGGCAAAGGCAGCCAAAAGATGTTCGGCCGTCTTGATCTGGATACGGTTTTTACCCAGCGTGGTATTCAGACGGGTATCCACGACATTCTTGGCGAGCGCCTGGATCTCCACCTCATCACGAATGTCGGTTCGTTTAAAAACAATGCCGGTATTTGCGTGAGCGGGAAGGATCTTGATCTGGACTTTCCGGCCGGAATGAAGACCCATACCGGAACATTCAATGGGTGAGGCGATGGTTCTCTGATATTTCAATCTCTTTCTCCTTTTAAAGACAAGTATGCATTTAAGTTTATAAATACTTGCAAGTTCTGTACCAAACAAGGCCTTAGGGGTTGATAATTTTTTTTACGAATAAAAACAATCGGTTATAAATCTTCTCAGGGCAATTGCCCTTACATAAAATTCGGGGTGATGTGGTAATTAAAACTCAATATCTTAAAAATACTGTGTCTTTTTTTGCACATACCTGAAACAAATCATGATGATGACAACACAGGTAGCGCTGACAAGCTGTCAGGATTACGAAGAAGCGGCCGTTGAAACATCCGTCCGGAACCTTCTTGATCTTTTGGGCGGGATCGGCGCTTTTGTGCATCCCGGAGATTCGGTGCTGATCAAGCCTAACCTTCTGGCTCCAAAACCGAGCGGGTCGGCCGTGAACACCCATCCGGCTGTGGTACGGGCCGTCTTAAAACAAGTCTTAAAGGCCGGAGGCCGGCCGGTCATCGGGGATAGTCCGGGGCTGGGAAGCGCGAAAAAAAATGCCGTACGTTGCGGAATAGACAAGATCGCCCGGGATCTTGAAGTTCCAATTATAGAGTTTAGAAAATCGGTCCTGGTGGGAAAGGCCGGTAAAAGTGGTTTCCCTCTTGAACTGGCGGAAGAGGCCCTGAACGCGAATGTCATCATCAATCTTCCCAAACTCAAAACCCACGGGCAGGTCCTGATGACTCTCGGTGTCAAAAACATGTTTGGATGCGTCATCGGGATACGAAAGGCCCAATGGCATTTAAAGGCGGGGGTCAACCGGGATGCGTTCGCAAAGATGCTCGTAGAAATCTATACCACCCTTTCCCCAGCGCTCACCTTGATGGATGGAATCGTAGGGATGGAGGGAAACGGTCCTGGAAGCGGCACTCCGAGGCCGATCGGCCTCTTGGCGGCTTCTGCCGATGCTGTCGCCCTTGATGCCGTCATCATGCATCTGATGGGAATGGATCCTCTCCGCCTCCCGACCCTCCGTTCTGCAAAAAAATTGGGCGTGGGCGAGGTTTCTCTCAACCGAATTGAGATCCTCGGAGAAAAGGCCGGAAAGATCGGCATACGGGATTTTAAATGGCCTGAATCGGCGGATCTGGAATGGAGGATCCCGGATTTTGTGATGAAGATGCTGAAGAGCAGCCTGAGCGCCTACCCGGAATCCGATCCCACTCTCTGCAAACAATGCGAGGTCTGTGTCAAGGCCTGCCCTCAGCAGGTCATCAAGATAGAAGGGGATCACCTGAGAATTGATACCCGACGCTGTATCCGATGCTTCTGCTGCCAGGAACTATGCCCGCATGGAGCCATGAAGACCCGTCAAGGATGGCTGTTGAAACGGATCAAAAAAAGATCCTTGTAAGTCTCGTTTGAGTCTTCCGGGTACTAAGTGGTCCTGTCCGTAAATATGGCAACGTACCGACTTGTACTCGGTTTACCGGTAGAGGGTTGTAGGGCGGTCTCATCCCCGCGCGGGACTGAGGTGTACCCACTGTGGTACGCCGCAAGGAGCGGAACGCAGATGAGGCCGCCCTACGGCACTCGAATGCGACCGTATTTACGAATAGGGCCGCTAAGCAGCCGTTGCGATCCGTGCCGAAGAAAGGATCAAGGAGATAAAGCGTCCTCTTGAGGACGCTAAAAAACGCATGCAATCAAATTTTATTTGACAATAACCACAATAAAGTTTATATTCCAAACTTGAGATTTTAACCCCATTTAACTACATCAAGGAGGAAAAGATATGCCGACTGCTGATAAGACACTGGACTGCAAAGGGTTAAATTGTCCTTTACCCGTTCTTCAAACCAAGAAGGCCATGGATGCCATGAACAGCGGCCAAATCCTGGAAATGTTGTCCACAGATCCCGGATCCAAAAACGATATCACCGCCTGGGCCAAAAGAACGGGAAATGCCTTGGTCGAGACGGTTGAGGAAAGCGGCGTTTTCAAATTCTATTTAAAGAAGTCATAAGCAAGATTCTCCCAGAGGTGTTTACTGAACCCCGTTCCACCAGACCCCCCGGCCTCGCTCCGCAAACCGGGTCGGGGAGGAGCGAGATGAACGGCAACAGGGTTCGCTGATCCTTCACACTGAGGACCCGGCAAAGCGTTATGATCCTCCTTCACTGATAAAGCTCCTGCAAGCGCCGGGAGGATGTCCTATCGCCTCGTTTTGGGAGCCGATATGAAAGAGCAGACAAAGCTCTTGATTATTCAGACCAGCGGTCTTAAAACACCTGAACGAATACCGGCAGGTTTTTTTATCGCAACCACCGCTGCGGCCATGAACATGGATGCGACCATTGTTTTTACGGTCAATGGGGCGACCATTGTTGAAAAAAAAGCCGCGGAGAAAATCACGGTCAAGGAGGGAGGGACCACGCTGAAATCATTTCTGGATCAGGCCATCGCGGCCGGCGTCAAATTAATGGTCTGCCATCAGAGTCTGGATCTCCATGACCTTGAACCGGACAACCTGATTGACGAGGTAGAGGAAATCATCGGAGCCGCCGCTCTTCTTGATATGACCCTGGAAGCGGATATTATCTTGACCTTTTAATAGCACACATCGGTTTTGCATGCCCTCTTATACAGGACAACATCACCCTTCATATCTTTATCTTTAAGGACAGTCTCTCCATGGCCCTTTCCGGTGATATCAAAACCATGCCGGTCACCGATCTTTTGCAATGGATCGAGGCCGCCACGCAGACCGGAATCGTTGAGTTTGTCCGCGAAGGAGAATGGAAGAAGGTCTTCTTTCAGTCGGGCCGGATCCTATTTGTTTCCTCGTCCAGGGAAAATGAAAAGATCGGACAGTTCTTGATCAGGAAGAAACGGATCCGTGCAGGAGATCTCGAACGCTGCCTGGAGGAAAATGAGCGGACTGGAAAGAAACTGACGGAAATTCTGGAGGAGTGCGGCCTGATCTCGCATCAAGAGCTTTATGAACAGGTCATCTTGCTGATCAAGGACAACCTCTTTGATTTGTTCCTCTGGGAAGGGGGGAGATTTGAATTCACGGACCGAAAACTCCCCACAAAGGTCAAAGGGCCCCTTGCCTTGAAGACCGGACGGATCCTTTTCGAGGTCCTCACAAAAATAGATGAAAAACGCCGAAACGGCATGGGAAAAATTCAAGATCAAGAAAAAAAGTCTCCCGGTCGGAAAAAACTGCGGGGGCGAATCGTTTTTAAAGTGGATAATAACAAGTTTCCCCTTCCTGGATCCTATGAAAAAACAGAAATCTCCGGATTTAAAAAAATTGCGGGTGAAGACGATCAGGAGACGGAAGGTTCGTGAACCCATTCAGTGGGAAGAGGCTATTTCTTCAAATTTTTCTCAATCATGGCGATGATCAGGTTCGGATCATAAGGCTTGAGCAGAAAGTCATCCGCGCCGGCGTCAAAACCTTTGTCTTCAAATTCCACCTGTCCTTTTGCCGTCAGCATAATCACAACGATGTCTTGGGTCGCTGGGTTCTTTTTGATCTCGGCACAAACCTCATAACCGTTTTTATTCGGCATGTTAATATCCAGAAACATCATATCCGGTTTTTCCTGCGCAACGAGTTTCAGCGCTTCATCCCCGTCATTGGCTGTGATACACTCGTATCCTTCCTTCTCGAGCATGAAGGCCAAAGACCTGGAGATGAAAAATTCATCATCTACGATCATGATTTTTACGTTTTTCTTCAAACCACTGTTTTGAAATTCCATGAAGTCCGCGCCTCGTCGTATCCGGATAAACGGATAAACTTTCCCTAACACTTTAATGTATTTTTAAAGGGATGTCAAACGGTTATTTAACGGCAACTTCATAGGGCTTGTTGCAGATGGATGACCTCAAAAAGGCTTCCACGACATCCGGAGCCAACTGGGTCCCGCTGCACCGCATGATCTCCCTCATGGCAGCCTCATGGCCCGGCCCCTTGCGGTAGGGCCTGTCCGATGTCATGGCATCATAAGTATCCGCTACAGCCAATATTCTGGCCGATAATGGAATCTCCTCCTCCCGAAGACCATCCGGGTACCCTTTCCCATCATATCGTTCATGGTGATGTTTCATCCCGGGTATGATTTCCTCCATCTCTTTGATGTTCTCGACGATCTTTACGCCGCAGACCGGATGGGTCTTCATAATCTCGAATTCTTCTCTGGTCAGCTTTCCCGGTTTGTTCAATATCGATTCCGGAATAGCGATCTTTCCAATATCATGAAGAATGGCGGCCAGCTCCAGAGTTTCCATCTCGTGTTCGGGAAGAAGCATCTGATCTGCAATGGCCTTACTGTAGATGGAAACATTCTTGGAATGGCTGTGGGTATAAGGATCCTTGGCATCCACCGCGGCTGCCAGGGCTATGATCGTATCTAAAAACAGGGTCTTCTGGTCCTCAATGAGCTTTGCATTGTCTACGGCAATGGCGGCCTGGTTACCGAGGGTATGAAGGAGTTCCACATCCTCATCGGAAAAATTTCCCGAAGAAATCTTGTTGACGACGGCAATCACGCCGATCGCTTCTCCTTTATGGAAGAAAGGAATGGCAAGAAGATTCCGTATGGGGACTACCCTCCCGTCTCTGAGAGGCAGATGTGTCAATGCGCCGGGTTTGTCCATTAAGAATTTTTTACCCGCTTTCAGAATGTCCGGAAAAGGAACGTGATTTTTCCATGCCCGGCTATTCCCGTTTTCCAAAAAAGAGAGGCGGCTTTGTTCTTGCGATCCGACCTCGGCGGCGATTTCCTTGTAGTATACGGCGGCATCCTCGGCATTCGTCATATTTTTTGCATAGAGGCAGATCTTTTCAAAGAGCTTATCCAGATCGAGTGTGGCATTGATGGCCAGGCTGATCTTGTTGATTTGATCGATGATCACCGCTCGTTTTTCCAGGTTCTCGTAGGTGGACATCAGTTCATGCAGCGTGATTTTCAACTCTTCCTCGGACTTTCTCAGCTTTTTCATGGACTGGGCATTCGCAATGGACACAGAGGCCTGGGCGGTCATCGCGCTGATCAGCTTGAGGTCATTCGACTTGAAGCATTCTTCAGTCGCCTTGTCCGACAAGTTCAGAACGCCGAGGAGCCGTTTTTCCTTCTGATCGTTTATGGTATAAAGCGGTATGGAAATAAAGGAGCCGGTCTTGTAAACGCCTTTTGAATAGATGGCAAGATCAGGGTGACGCTTGATATCATGCACGATCAGAGGGCTGCCGGTCTTCAGGATCTCGGCGCAGAGCGTGTCCGCGAGATCCAGGGTAAGCGACTGGAGTTCATCAGACACAAAACCGTATGAAGCTTCCGCCTGCAGATGCTTCCCATCCTCATCCAGAAGAAGCACCGAGCCTCTTTCAGCATGCGTGATGGCAACGGCCTGATCCAGGATAATGGATGAAACGCGCTTGATATCATAGATATCCCCAAGGGCTTCGGACAACCGATAAAGCATGTTCATGGTTTGATAATTTTCCAGAAGCTCCATGGAGAGGCTCTCTATCTCCGCTTGGGTCTGTAAATGCCCTTTTAGAACATCATACAATAATTGAAGGGCGTTCTCCAGATTTGCTGATTCTGAATCATCCTTTGAAAAACCTTTGATGATCAGGATGAGCGCGCTCCCTATCCGGACCTCCTTGGTTTTAAAGGCGCAGGCAGAGAGATCCTGCGAACAGGCAACGGCATTCAATAGCATCTCATGCGTCGGAACATGAAGGATTTGCAGGGGAATCCCTGATAGATGACCGACCTGGTCCAGCAGCGTCTTGATGCTTTGCCGGATCTTCGTGTTCCAGGGAATGATGGTCTCATTTTCTTGCATCATCACACCAGATAAAATATGCCGGGTTTTTTGTGAAAATCCATCCCTTCTATGGACAAGTCCATCAATCCATGGTCTTACAACAAGACAAAAATATGTTTTTCAACTTCATGGCTGTCGGTCAATCCCATAGATCTTAAGAATCGTATCGGTTATATGAATCCATACCTTTAGTAAAACCTTCGGAATCGGCTGACTCCGGATCTTAAAAATCAAAATCTTGTCCCTTTCAATCTTTTTTAACGGCATGGAAATCGGCAAATTTAAAGAGATCTCAAGATCATAATTTTTGTAACCCATTAAAAAATAAAGTCTCTTGACAAAACACATAAAACATTTTAAACTTTTTAATAAGATAACTACCGTTCACGGCCTTTCAAAAAAGGAGAGATCATGAAGATCGGTTCCAAGATGCTCATGCTTACTGTTCTCAGTCTATCTTTGTATCTCCTTTCCGGCAGAATCGGTTCGGCCGGAGCGGTTTCCGGTTCAGAAGGGGAGACGCATTCCGTCATCAAAGGGGACACCCTGTGGGACGTAACGGAAAAATATCTTGTAAACCCCTTTTTCTGGCCCAAAGTCTGGCAATACAATCCTCAAATTAAAAATCCTCACCTGATCTATCCCGGGGATCAGGTCCGAATTCCCAGCGCCGAAGAACTTAGGCGCATGGGAGCGGCTGAGCATCCTCAAACCACCACGGCCCAACCCTCACCGGAGAAAACCATTCCGGCCCAAGCCGTTCCGGCCCCAGCCGAACCGGCGATTGAAGGTCCGGTGGCCTACGTGGGAGGATACCTGGTGGAACGAGACCTTTTCGAATCGTCCGGGTTCATCCTCCCATCAGGAGAGAAAGCAGGAGAGGGGGTCATTGTCTCTACCTGGGAAGAGAAGGAAATGCTGACATACCGAGACGTGGTTCATCTGAGCCTGGGTTCACGGGATGGGGTCAAATATGGGGATCTCTTTCAGGCCGTCCATGTAGGGGAGGACGTGGTACACCCCGAAACCCGGTATAAGATGGGCAAACAGGTCACCGTACAAGGAATCTTAAAGATCACATCCCTACAGGAAAATCTATCCACGGCCAGGATCATCAAGGCCTACAATCCGATCATGGTCGGGGACATGGTCCGGGCGTATCATCCTCAGCCCTTGATCGGCCCGAACAATCTCAGTACCGAAGACAAGAGCATTCAAGGAGTCATTGTGCAGAATACCCTCGGCAAGTCCAATTTGGGGGTGCGGGACATGGTTTACCTCGATGTGGGAGCCGAAAATTCCGTGGCGCCCGGCGATCGGTTCATCATCTATCGTGCCGGGCCCCCGCCCCAGGTCAGTGCGAAGGATGCCGCTCTATCCGGGATCCAGGCCAAGGATTTTCCCGTGGATATTATGGGAGAACTGGTGGTTCTGAATGCCATGAAAAATACATCGACAGCCGTGATCGTGGAAGAGCTATACGAAATCAACCCGGGGGACCATATCAAATATACCCCCCAATCCATTCCTCCTATCAAGAAATATGATATGGAATAATGGAGCCCTTCTACAAAGCCCGCCTTTCAAAACCGAAGGCGGGCTTTGCATTCCTCAACGCGATAGAAAATCTCTCCCCGATTCTTCTTCTGAAAGTTGAAAGGCGCCGGCCACTGCAAAGAGGAAAACGCTTTTTACGCCGGATTTCTTGAGGCGTCGCGCACATTCATTCGCTGTAGCCCCTGTGGTCATGACGTCATCCACCAGTAAAACCTTCCGGCCCTCGATCCTCTCCGGATTGGTGACATGAAAACATCCTCTGATGTTTTTAAGCCGTTCTTTTCCCCTGAGACCCACCTGAGGCCGGACCCGTTTCGTCCGGACGAGAAGATCAAGCGCCATGGGGATTCCCTTTGCTTTAGAAAGCTCCCTCCCCAAAACCACGGCCTGATTAAAACCCCGCCTGCGGAGGCGCAAGGTATCGAGCGGAACCGGCAGAATCAGGTCGGCCTCAAAAGGGACCTCTTTCATGCAGTCCACAGCTCCACGGACCAGCCCCCTCCCCAGCCTCCAGTATCCACGGTATTTGAAAAGGTGGATGGCCTCTCTGACAGGTCCGGCAAAATAAAAACATGCCTTGGCGCCGTCAAGATGAGTCTGCCGGAGCCTGCAGACGCCGCATCGAAACTTAGGATTCATCTCAAGAAGTTCCCGGGACGGCAGGGGGCGTCCGCACGTGGGACAACCATGCCCGGCGATCTGGATCATTTTCTGTAAACATGAACTACAAAAAGGAGGCGGCTCGCCTTCCTCGGTGTTTAAATCGACATGGCATATGGGACATTTGCCGGGCAAGACCAGATTCAGAAATTCTCTGACCCAGGAGAGCATGATGGAATCCCCGGACTTTAAAGAATAAGGCTTTTCCCGGTCATCTCCGCAGGCTGTGAAAGCGAAAGGAGGTTGAGCAGGGTCGGGGCGACATCGGCAAGAATCCCCTTCCCGCGAAGCCGCACACCTTTCTTCGTCAGGATCAACGGGACCGGATTCGTGGTATGCGCGGTAAACGGCTCTCCTGTATCCGGATTCTTCATCATCTCGCAATTGCCATGATCGGATGTGATCAGGAGCGCCCCGTTTTTTTTCTTCTGCAGGGTCTGATAAATTCTGCCGATGCATCTATCCACGGCCTCAACCCCCTTGACGGCCGCCTCATAGACGCCGGTATGCCCAACCATATCTCCGTTGGCAAAATTTAAGATCATGACATCAAAAAAGTTCCTTTCAATTTGCCGGATCACCTCATCAGTGACCAGAGGCGCGCTCATTTCCGGTTTTTTATCGTAGGTCTCCACGTCCCTCGGGGATGGGATCAGGATCCGTTCTTCACCTGAAAAGACTCTTTCTTCTCCTCCGTTGAAAAAGAAGGTGACATGGGCGTATTTTTCGGTTTCCGAGATGCGAAGCTGTTTCAAACCCGCATGGCTGATGACCTCGGGAAAGATGTTTTTCAAACCAACCGGAGTAAAGGCAACGGATAGGGAGAAGGTTTTGTCGTATTCGGTCATGCAGATGTAATCAGAAAGATCCAGCTTTTCCCTGGGGAAGAAGGAAAAATTTTCTTGGGTGAACGCCCTGGTGATCTCCCGGGCGCGATCCGCGCGGAAATTGTAAAAGATCACGGCATCGCCGGACCGGACCGTGATCGGGGCTGTTCCATTGTAGGAGATACTCAAGGGTTTGACGAACTCATCCGTCTCACCCTTATTGTAGGCTGACTTGACCGCGGTTTCTGCATTCGGATAAGAGGCTTCTCCATGAACCATGGCCCGATAAGCAAGCGCAATCCGTTCCCACCGGTTGTCACGGTCCATGGCATAAAATCTCCCCATGACGGTCGCGATTTTTCCGACACCTATTCTTTTTTGAACATCCTCCAATTCTTGAATATACTCGATTCCGCTGGTTGGAGGGGTGTCCCGGCCGTCCAGAAATGCATGCACCCAGACCTTTGGAACCCCCTTGTTTTTTGCCAGATCGAGCAAAGCCCGGAGGTGATGGATATGGCTGTGGACCCCTCCATCGGAAAGGAGGCCCATGAGGTGCAAGGCGCTCCCCTTTCTGCATACCGCATCCATGGCTTGATTAAAGGCTGGATTTTCAAAAAACTCCCCGCTCTCAATAGATCGGCTGATCCTGACGAGATCCTGATAGACGACCCGCCCGGCCCCGATATTCTGGTGACCTACCTCGGAGTTCCCCATCTGACCGGGAGGAAGACCGACATCAAGACCTGAGGTCCCCATAAGGGCGGAAGGATATTCCTTGAATAAAGAATCAAGCACTGGCGTATGGGCATCGGCAATGGCATTGTATGCTCCTCCCTCCCGATGCCCCCATCCGTCCAAAATCATCAACATAAGCGGCTTGGGGCGCTTGAATATTTCAGTCATGATGGACTACGGTGGCCATGCGGGAAGGTGATGCCTCCTTGTCCGCATCGGGCAATTGAATGGTCAGTGTCTGAAGCTTCCCGCATCTCTTGCAGCATGGCATCCATTGATCCTGCTGATTTCCGCAATGGGTACAGGTATAGGGAACCAGGACCGGCCGGACAAAGTTTACAGACTCCCTGTATTCCAGGAAGGCTTCTTCAGTTCTTCCCCGTTTATGGTAAATATCCCCCAAAATCTGGCGCAGAATCGGGAAGCGAAGCCCCTGTTGAACGAGATTTTCAAAGATATCCAGGGCATCATTGATCATCTCGAGACGATAATAAAATTTCCCGAGCAGGAATCTGAACATGGGATTTTCCGGGTATCGATCCATGGCCTCCTTGTAAACCAGAATACCGCTGGCAGGATCTTCGAGTCTTCGGTAATGTCCGTCCAGCGCCTCCAAAAAGACCACGGCGCTTGTCTCCTTGAATCCCCTTTTCCAGATCTTGACGGCTTCTTTCTGGTCACCCTGAGACTCATAGATCTCCCCGAGCTTGAGGTAGGGGGCGGCAAAGGTCCTGTCTGCCTTAATCAATTCGGAATAGTGTCTGATCAGCCTCTCCGGGTCGTTTTCAGCATGGAAAAGTTCCGCTCTCATGAACTGATAATAGTAAAGCCGCCTCTTCTCTTCGGAATCTTTCTTAAGATTCAGGTAATCCTTCTGCAGGGCATAGGCTTGATCCCATACCCCTTCCCGCTCGTACAAATCCCGGAGCTTGATAAAGGCCTCCACATTTTGATCATCGATCTTCAGGATCGTCCGGTAGACCTCGGCAGCCTCCGTCATCTGCCCGGACTGCAGATAGTCCTTGGCGAGAGCAAAAAGCACGGAAAGGTTCTCCGGCTCAATGGTCCGGGCCTTGGCATGAGAGCCGACGGCATCACGGAGATTGCCGTTATCCCGATAGAGTTCGCCGATCCGGAGGAGTGTCTCTATATGATGCGGATCCCATTCCAGAACTTTTTGAAAATTCTTTAATGCATCTTCTCTTTTTCTGCTGAGAAGATTATCAATCCCCTGGCGATAGAGATCCATGATTTTTGCTTTCTTTTTGAGCCGTCCCTTTTCCCGCCATTCTGCGAATCCCTTTCGGGCATCCCGGAAGACCACGGCCGTCATCATCAGGAATACACCGGCGCCCATGGAGCTGATCATCAAGAGGCTTGTGGATATAGGGAAAACGGTTCCAGGGGTCAGATGCAGCTGAACCGTTTCAGGATTCAGATGAGAAAGATAGAGCATGACCACCACAAAAAACAATATCCAGAAAAAGATGCGATGGATCATCTTTCCTCCTTCAAAATTGATATTCATTTTTTATTTTTACTATGTCATTTTGATTTTTGATTCTTTATCTTTGATCTCATTAGCCGTTCAACCTTTTTACGAAAGAACCCTTATTACCGATGATACCGTTTTCCTCTGAGTATGGTGAATCCCCTGTAGATCTGTTCAAGCAGGAGCAGCCGTGTGAGTTCATGAGTGAGGGTCATCTTGGAGAGGGATAGAATCCCATCCGAGCGTTTTCGTATGGATCCGGAGACCCCTTCCGCGCTCCCTATCACAAAACTGACGCTCCTGACCGGAGCTTTGAGGGCCTCGTCCAAAAAACATGCAAAGGCCTCGGATGTCATCCCCTTGCCCAGCCTATCCAGGAGAATCACCCTGTCCCTCGGATTCAGGCGTTTCAGGATCTTCTCCCCCTCCAGATCCAGGGACTTGCTTACATCTTCTCTGACCCCGGCTTTGACCCCTTTGATCCGGATCTCTTCCAAGGGATTGTAGACCCGAAGCTGCCTGATAAAATGTTCCGCCCCAATGCGGATGTAGTCGTCTTCGGTCCGTCCGATGGAGATCAGGCGTATCTTCATGGCGCGTAGGAACTTAGGATTTGCTCCTGGGTCAGATGCGGAGCATCCCCCCAAAGTCGTTCCAGCCGGTAATACTGCCTGATTTCTTCCAAGAAGACATGCACCACCGTATCACCGTAATCCATGAGGATCCATCTCCCTTCAGCGGCGCCTTCGACATGATCCGGCTCTATCTTCATCCTGGAGAGGGACATCTCGATTTCGTCGGCAATGGCCTTGACCTGCCGGGTTGAGGAGCCGCTGCAAATCACAAAGTAATCCGCAAAAATGGAGATCCCCGAAAGATCCAGAATCACCAGGTCTTGCGCCTTCTTTTCCAGGCTTGCCTTGATGCAAAGACCTGTCAGTATCCTGCTGTCTATTTCCCGCCCTTTAACATCTATAGGTTTTTTAATTTTTCCGGTCTCATAAAGCAGGTTCAAAATTTCCTCTTTTCAGCATATAAACCGTTTGAAATTATATACGATGCCACAGATTCCGGCAAGAGATATTTGACGGACCGCCCCTCCCGGATCCGGGCACGGATCAGCGTGGACGAAATTCCGATGGGAGTCACGTCTAACAGGTAGAGAAAATGGCCATTGGGTAACGGGATCTGCCGGCTTCCCGGCTCGGCCCGGATCCCGAATATGGCCGTGAAGAAACCAAGCGTTTTCTCCAGGGAAAATCCGGGCCTGGAAATCACAATAAAATTGCACAGCCCGATCAGGCGCTCGGGTTCATGCCAGGTGTTGATCTCTGAAAAAACATCCGCCCCCAGGATAAAGAAGAGCTCGGCGTCCTTCCCGTATTCTCTTCGGAAAGATTCCACGGTGTCCACCGAATAAGATAGACCGGGGCGTTGATGCTCAATGACGGACAGATCAAAATGGGGATTCCCCTCAACAGCGAGCCGGGTCATTTCCAAACGATCTTCTGCATCCATCCGTTCCGGCTCAGACTTGTGGGGCGGCCGGGCCGAAGGGACAAAGAAAATCCTTTCAAGTGAAAAACCCTCCCGGATCTCCTCCGCCACAATCAGATGTCCCAGGTGAATGGGATTGAATGTCCCGCCGAATATCCCGATACGCATGGATGATGCCCGCTTGTTTTTTCGATGCCTTTAAAAATATCCTTCATTCTCGGATCTGCCCGTCCCCGTAGATGATGAACTTATAGGTGGTGAGTTCCTCAAGGCCCATGGGGCCTCTGGCATGAAGGCGGTTGGTGCTGATTCCGATCTCCGCACCGAGGCCGAATTCATAGCCGTCGGTAAACCGGGTCGAGGCATTGACATAAACAGCGGCGGCATCCACCTCCGTAAGGAAGCGCCTTGCCCCGGCATAATCGCTGGTCACGATGGCCTCGGAGTGCTGAGAGCCGTACTTTGTGATATGCTCGACGGCCTGCTCCAGCGAACTCACCACTCGGACTGATAAAATCAAATCATTATATTCGGTATACCAGTCTTGCTCCTCGGCCTCCTTGCACCCGGGAATCAACGCACGCGTCTTGGGGCATCCCCGGATTTCAACCCCTGCCTTGAAGAGACGTTTACCGAGACGCGGGAGAAATGAGCCGGCGATCTCTTCATGAACGAGGAGTGTCTCCATGGCATTGCAGACCCCGGGCCGCTGGCATTTGGCATTAATACAGATCTTCTCGGCCATATCGAAATCCGCATAACGGTCCACATAGGTATGACAGACCCCCTTGTCGTGCTTGATGACCGGTATGGCGGAGTTCTCACAGACGGTCCGGATCAACCCTGCTCCCCCTCTTGGGATGATGAGATCGATATACCGGTCCATTTTCAGAAGATGCATGACCGCTTCCCGGTCAGGAACATCTATAAACTGAATCGCCCCGTCCGGAACACCCGCATCCCCGGCGGATTCCGCAAGAATCTTGGCGATCGCGGCATTGGAGCGGATGGCCTCGGAGCCCCCCCTGAGGACCACGGCGTTTCCGGCCTTCAGACACAGGCTCGCCGCATCCGCCGTGACATTGGGCCTGGATTCGTAGATGATCCCAATGACCCCGATCGGAACACGGACCTTCCCGATCTGAAGATTGTTCGGCCTTTTCCACATCCGCATCACCTCACCTACCGGATCCGGGAGCGCCGCAACCTCACGCAGCCCCGCGGCCATGGCCTGGATCCTCTGGTCGTTGAGCAGGAGCCGGTCCATCATGGCCTTGGAAAGTCCTTTGCTTTCTGCGGCCTCCATATCCTTCCGGTTCTCCTCTTTGATGGAGCCCGCCTCGGTTTTTAGGCGTTCCGCCATCAGGAGCAGGGCCCTGTTCTTGGTCCCTGAATTCAGACTCACAAGCCTCCGGGAGGCTTCCCTGGCTTTTTGAACCTTCTTCTCCACATCTCCCTGCAGGCTCATACCTCTCTCCTCATTCAAGAATAACCAGATTATCCCGATGGATGACCTCGTCGTAATACTTGTACCCCAGGATCTTTTCGATCTCTCCGGTCTTTCTTCCCATAATTTTTTCAATCTCGTAGGAATGATAATTAACCAATCCTCGTGCGATCTCCTCTCCTCTCGGGCCCAGGCAGCTCACCGGATCGCCGATTTCGAACCGGCCCGATACCGCCTTGATCCCGGACGGGAGCAAGCTTTTCCCCTTCTTGAGCAGGGCCTCTGCAGCTCCTGCATCCAGATGGAGGCTCCCCTTGGTGTTCAGCGTATAGGCGATCCAGTGTTTCCGGCTGGACAGGGGGTCTTTCCCGGCAAGGAACAAGGTCCCGATCTCCTCTCCCTGAAAGGCCGCCTGTATCGCTCCCTTCTGATGTCCGTCAATAATCAGAGTCGGAGTCCCGAAGGCTGCCGCTGTCCTCGCGGTCAATACCTTGGAACGCATACCGCCGGTCCCGATCCCGCTCATACTGTCACCGGCCATGGCGATAACCTTGTCCGTAACCTTTTCAACCATGGGTATTAAATGGGCGTCTTGATGCAGGTTGGGATCCCGGGAATAGAGCCCGTCCACATCCGACAGGATCAGGAGGAGGTCTGCCCGGACAAGATTCGTGACCAGGGCCGAGAGGTGGTCATTGTCCCCGAACTTGATTTCTTCGACCACGACGGTATCGTTTTCATTGATGATGGGGATCACCTTATAATAGAACAGAGACTCCAAGGCATTTCTTGCATTTAAAAAACGCCGGCGGTTCTTCAGGTCATCGGCGGTCAAAAGAATCTGGGCCACCTTCTTTTTATGTCTGCCGAATGCCTCTTCATAAGACCAGATCAAGTGCCCCTGCCCTACAGCCGCTGCGGCCTGTTTAACCGGAATGTCGGAAGGCCTTTTTTTCAGTCCGAGACGCCCCATGCCTGCGGAAATCGCACCGGATGAGACCACCACGATCTCAATCCTTTTTTTCATCACCGAGACCATCTCATCCGCCAGATCCTGGATTCGATCGGTATCGAGACGCCGTTCGTCGGTCGTGAGGATGCGGCTTCCGATCTTGATCACCGCACGCTTGCATTGACCCATCAGCATTTTCCTATAATTCATGACTCCCTACCTCGACCAGTTCGGAAAGACGCATACAAAGAGACGAAAGACCCTCGCCTGTAACCGCAGATATCGCAAAGAACTCAAGACCATGCCCGGTGCAATAGCCCTTGAGTTTCTCCAGATTCTCCTCTCCCTCTCTGATATCCAGCTTAGAGGCGGCGATCACCTGTTTCTTTTTCGAGAGTTCCGGGTTGTACTGCCGCAGCTCCTCGTTTACCATGAGAAGCGCCTCTACGGGGTCATGGGTACTCGCTGACGAAACATCGACCAGGTGAAGGAGCGCCCTGCAACGTTCTACATGACGTAAAAATAAATCCCCCAATCCGGAGCCGGAATGAGCCCCCCGGATCAATCCGGGAATATCGGCCAGAACAAAAGAGGCCGCCTCTTCGATCTTGACCACGCCCAGGTGCGGAGTCAGGGTGGTAAACGGGTAATCCGCGATCTTGGGCCTGGCCGCGGAGACCTTGGACAGCAGGGTGGATTTCCCTGCGTTGGGGAGCCCAACGATCCCCACATCGGCCAACAGCTTGAGTTCCAGGATGATGGACCGTGTCTCTCCGGGCTCACCGGGCTGGGCAAAACGGGGCGTCTGCATGGTGGCTGTTGCAAAATGAGCGTTCCCTAATCCGCCTCGGCCCCCCAGGACGGCAATCCAGGTCGCGCCGTCGTGCACAAGGTCAGAAAGCACCCCGCCCGATTCCGCATCCCTGATGACCGTACCGCAGGGGACGCGGATCACCAGGTTTTCACCATCCTTGCCGCTCATCCTTTTCCCTTTGCCATGCCGGCCTTTCGGGGCTTGATAATGCTTTTTATAACGGTAATCGATCAGGGTATGGAGATTGCGGTCCGCCTGGATGATGACATCCCCGCCCCTGCCGCCACCCCCCCCGTCCGGCCCTCCTTTAGGGATATACTTTTCCCGGCGGAAGCTGACCGCTCCTCTTCCCCCCGGGCCGGAGCTCACCATAATCTTAGCATAATCGATAAAAATCCCTTGTTTCTCTGATCTGCTGGGTTGGAGGGGCATCATGACGATACGACCATGTTTCGTGGTTGAAACTCATTTTCAGATGTCTTTAGGGAATCTTGAACATGCCGGGAATATTGAATCACATTCCTAACCCGGTTCTGCATTCGGGGCTGGCGCTCACTTGTCTTTTTCACAAAAAAGGGGATCTGGTCTACCCTGTTCCGGTAACCCCAATCCCCTGAGATGTGGATGCTTTAAGTCCTGATGCGTGGACCAGGAGCGGATTTTGTCAGTTAGAAGCAGCGTATATGCTGATCCTTTTCTTGTCTTTGCCTTTTCTTTCAAAGGCAACAATGCCGTCAATCAGGGCAAACAGGGTATCATCTTTCCCTTTCCCCACATTGATGCCGGGATGGAATTGGGTCCCCCGCTGACGCACCAGTATGTTTCCTGCCCGGACAAGCTGTCCGCCGAAACGTTTGACTCCCAATCTCTGAGAGTTACTGTCCCTCCCGTTTCTTGAACTTCCTACGCCTTTTTTATGTGCCACGGCCTACTCCCAGTTAGGATGCAATCTGAACGATCTTTAGCGCGGTAATTTCCTGTCGATGCCCCTGCCTTTTCCGGTACCCTTTTCGTCTTTTCTTCTTGAAGACCACGATCTTTTTCGCCCGGTCCATGGAAACCACTTCAGCCTTGACACGGACATTCTTAATATACGGCATTCCAAAGGTCGCAGCCTCGGCGCCGCCGAGCATGAGGACACGGTCGATTTCTATGGTATCACCGACTGAGGCATCGAGCCGCTCCACCTGCACGATATCCCCTTCGGAAACCTTGTACTGTTTTCCACCGGTTTCGATGATCGCATACATAAGATTTGCCCCTCAAACAACGATTTCTTTTTAGAAATTGTAAAAATAACAGAAAAAATATTCCTTTGTCAAGGAATTTCAAAAAAGGGTAGTGGGTCAGTTTGATATTTTTCTTTAAATTAGAACAAAAATAGGGTACAGTTTGGATACATAGGTTGGTAGAAAACAGTATCTTATTGCCTTAGCTATTTTAAAAAAGTTTTAAAAAAGCCTTGACTTATTGGTTTTACTTTGTTTAAATAGTTATAACTTTATCCACAAGATGTTGAAGCATGCTTACCACTTGGCCCAATATGATGTTAACCGAGCCAAAAAACATCGTTGGAAATGAAAAAATGATTCACAAAGACATCCCTCTCAATGAGCGAATTATTTTTGCGCTTGATGTTGGTTCCATAGAGAAAGCAAAAGAATGGGTTGATAAATTGGGGTCGCATATCAATTTTTTCAAGGTAGGACTTCAACTATCTACCGCAGTAGGTTGGTTTCCTGCGATTAAGATGATAATGGGTCGCAGACATAAAGTTATGTGTGATATGAAAATTTTTGATGTTCCTGAGACAGTAAGATTAGTTTTGAAGCAATTAAAACACAGGGGTGTAACCTTTGCTACCGTACATGGGACTGACTCTATACTTAGGGCGGCGGTAGAAGAAAAAAATGGTGTTAAAATACTTGCCGTTACTGTTTTAACAAGTTCTGGCGAAGAAGAAATGAGGGAAATGGGGTCCACGATGAAGATTGAAGACCTTGTCCTTTACCGCGCTCGGCGTGCCCTTGAAATTGGATGTGATGGAGTTATTTCATCTGGTCTTGAGGCTTCCAGGCTTAGAAAAGATTTAGGCAACAATTTTCTTGTAGTTACCCCTGGTATTAGACCAGGGGAAAATATTGAAATTCCAGAAGATGACCAGAAAAGAATTGTAACTGCAAAAGATGCGATCAGGAATGGCGCTGATTACATAGTTGTAGGCCGTCCAATTAGTACAGCCAAGGACCCTATTGCTGTTGTTGAAAATATGCAACGAGAAATCCAAGAAGCATTAGACGGTAATTAGAACCCTGCGCATCTAAAAAACACTCTCTCCCTCAGTGAGTTCAACTATATCTTCAATTTCCCATAAATGATCTGTAACACCCGCGGCCATTGCCGGTGTAACTTTTTCAAGTCGCAATAGAATCCCGTCGCCAGGAGTGAATACTCAAGGCTGGATATTCTGGATGCATTATTTGCGTTCCCCCCAGTACACTCTCTATGGATGTGGAGTTATTGCGATAACAGTGATCCGGTTTTGGCCGGAACCGTAGTACCAAAAGATTCGGTATGCTGCCGGTGTGGATTGTTCAGCTTAGAAAGTCCTTTCTCGGTCTTTAGCCTGTTTAAGTTCTCTTGGGTTCATCAGTGAGATAGATATCAAACAGTGAGAATTCTCCTACAATTCATCAGTCTTGAGCTTCGATATCCTGCCTTTAGCGGCGTCTTTAAGCCCTCTGCGAACGCTCTCAAGCGTTTCTTTGTTCTTGTAAAGCCAGGCTTCTGAGGTGGGTATAATATCTACCATTGCCTTAATTCGGGTAAGCTCCTCGATCTCAATAACTGCAGCTATCTTGTATCCCTTGGTATCGGTAATATATCAGCATTAGGGTTGCCCTGGTGGAGGATCATTTCTTCCAAAGGGTAGTTGTAATTTTTTATAATTATTTTTCCATAGGCGGATTTTTGCTTTTGTCTTCCTGTAATATCCTGAAAGCGGGCATATCCCTTCCACTCGTTTTTAACTTGCGCATCAATCTTTATTGTTAAACACAAGCTACCCGTTTTTGGTAATGAGTAAACTGGGTTATAAAAACCATTAATGCCGCCTTCCCCATCGTCTTTAAACGTAAATCTACGCCCTGTTGCTTCAAAATCGGCCGCCACTACTGGATCATGCAAGCTCTTTACAAAAATCACTTCTTTGGGGGCGTTCTTCCACTCCCACGATGGCTTTAGTTTCCAATACTCCTTGCGACTATTGAATATATTCCAATGCCTTTCCACAAATCGAATATTGATTTTTTCAAAACTATCTTCATGGCGCAATAGAATTTCAATTACATGTTTCTGGGGCATCAAGCCAAGTTCGCCTTCAATTTTTTTAACCTTAGATTTCGGCGAATCGGGATTCTTCCCCAAAAACACTAAAACAAATGGATTCGCTGAAACAAACCAACGTCTTAACCAAACTCCAACAATGGACAGGCTACTTATTAAAGTCATGCTTATGGCTATAACTTCCCCAAGCGTTATTTCTGGTTTAAAAACTGAGTTAAATAAGGCTCGAATAGTAAGAAACATAAGTAGGATAGAGCATAATAAAATAGACTAAATTAAATCTACCATTTTTACTATTTGATGTGCAATCATTTTTCATTCTTTAAAATACCTCACTACCCAAAAACAGGCGTCCCAATTTTATTAACAACATCAGGGCCGGACCCTTTTAAAAAGGGCCCGTCCCTGTGTCGAATCAGAACACAGCCTAAATACAGAATGCGCAAAACAGGGGTGAGAAATAACCGGATTACCAGGTTAACTCGCTGATATGATTGACTTATAACAAACAGGAACAATCCAGGCACTACGGTTCCGCCTGGCTTTGTCCGTAAATCCTGAATTGTCCCGTCTGAAAAAATCGGGGGTGCAGAGGGGAATTGCCCCCCCCTGCACTCCCTAAAAACCAAAATAACCGAATGACTCAAATCAGCAAATCACCCATGCAGCCGCCTCGCCCTCTTTCTCAAGAGCGCCATCCCTGACAGGCCCGTGCCCAAAAGGAAGAGCGTGCCCGGCTCGGGCACGGCCTGAATCTGTCCGGGAAGAACGGCCAAAGCGTAGTAGCCGGTGACCTTGTAGCCTAGGTCCTGGGGGCCGCCGTCCGTGCCGAAGTACCAGGCAGCGTCCGGGTAGTTTGCATACTCCGTGCCCGACCAGTACCAGTGCGAAACTAAATCGGCAAAGGGTCCTTTATTGGTCAGGCCATAATCCGGTTGATAATTGCCATTGGTGTCGTAATACCCCTTGTTGCCAAGCTCCGTATAATACAAATGCCCCATCTCCGAGGTGGTGATGTTGTAACCAGCCGTGGTCGTGCCGTCATAGCCGTCCACATATGGTCCATCCACGGTGGCAGGCAGGCGCCAGTTGTCATAGGTCACGCCGTTCACGGTCAGGGCGAGATCAGCCGCCCAGTTCACCTGATTGCTCCACGCGCCAGCAGCTTTAGTATAATCCAGCCAGGTGATGTTCAGATCTTCGTCGTAGATCAAGTTCCGGTCAGCGCCGTCATAATTCACCGTGCCCGACACCATCAACGAGGCGTTCGCCGGGCCGCTCAGCCCCAACGCCACCACACCCATTACCGCCAAACCCGCCAAGTACTTTTTCATCGCTTCCTCCTCCAATGTTATTTGTTTGTTTTCCTGCCCGGCCTTTTCACAACGAAATGACGAAGCGCCTATCAAGGTTGATAAACTCCGTCTCCTAAAAACCCACAGGACTCAGGGCGAGAGATCGGGGAAAATGGCTTTTAATCTCTTGATATAGAAAGGTTTTAGTGAGTGAGTGAGTGAGTGAGTGAGTGCAACATCAATGCCATACCTCAAAGAATGGATGTACGGGAACCCGGAGTCGGATTTCCTCATCTTCTTATCATGGAGATTAAACTGCGATCTGCCATTCTTATAAGGTTAGTAGTATTTCAGGGCATGAAGTCGCGGAAAAAATGAAAAAAATGAAAATTTTTTGAAATTTGGCGAGTGGCGGCCCTCAAAACCTTTTTCACAGAATGAAGAAGCCGTGATGATATGATTGAATGCTTGAAAATGGTTAAATCAATTCACAGATGATTATTTGCTCATTTTGAGCACCCGAACCATGGCTGAATGGATCCTTCCGTTGCTCGCAAGCACATCCCCTTTGTAGATGGAGAAGGGCCTCCCGCTGGTCAGGGTGACCTTTGCTCCCGCCTCCTTGAGGATCAGGCTTCCGGCCGCCATGTCCCATGGAGCGAGGGAGAACTCCCAGAACCCGTCAAATCTCCCCATGGCCGTGTAGCAAAGAT
>Ga0210016_1000928_pt1 | contig 26808 bp, 26 predicted proteins | sample CryGeyCG2014_300_FD_185454 | JGI IMG/M metagenome (GOLD analysis project Ga0210016, IMG submission 185454) | Groundwater microbial communities from aquifer - Crystal Geyser CG02_land_8/20/14_3.00 (SPAdes) (version 2) | ecosystem: Environmental > Aquatic > Deep subsurface > Groundwater | place...
CGCGGCAAACGTGAAGGTGTATAGTCTATCGCTTCATAGAAGCCGTATTTTCCTTCAACCCCCTCATCGGAAAGCCGCTTGAGATTCAGGCACGCCTCCTCGGGCGCCACCATCAGCGCAAGCGCCGAGGCATAGGGCGCAATTACCAGGTCCCCGGCAAGCCCGCGTTTAAGTCCCAGTCCTGGCACGCCAAAAGCGCGGTATTGGTAGTTAAGGCGGACGTCTATCATGTTGCATCCGGATTCCGAAATACCCCACGGCACCCCGCGCTTCTTTCCATATTCAATCTGTATAGCCACAGCCGCCTTATAGGTCTGGTCGAGCAGCGTGTTCTCGTAGGTCGGCATCACCAGGAGCGGCATCAGGTACTCAAACATCGATCCGGACCACGAGAGGAGAATCGGCTCTCCACCCGTTGTGGTGAGCAGCCGCCCCAGGGTGAACCAGCTTTCCTGCGGCAGTTGTTCTTGGGCAATCCCCACGAAATTGCATAGTCTCGCTTCCGAAGCAAGCAAATCGTAATAACCCGCGTCCCGCCGGCGTTCACCGACATTGTACCCGATGGTCAATAGATGACATGATTCATCAAACAGAAAATCATATTCCATATGGGCGAGTTCTCCAGATTGCAATGCAAGCCGTTCGATGGCCGAGATTCTCTCAATGGCGCGTTGGCTGCCAAGTCCTGCCAGTTCGCGCAGCGTCGGTATCCCGTCAATACCAAGAGTTGTTGACGGAGAGAGAAGGGTAAGCTCATCGAGGGCATCCCTGCATTGACGGACAAAGGCACGTGCCCACCATGCGGCCGGGTTCTCATGGCCGGCATCAATGCCGTCGACTACTTCCCCGGCGGACGTTGTTAGTTGATCAAGGCACTGCCGGGCCGCTATAAGTTTAGTTGGCGGGGACTTAAGCGCTGACTCCAGATGCTTCTGTAGTTGAACAAGCCCCATCGGAGCGACTGCTCCTGTTGTGTCCGCGAGAATCCCAACGAGAATCATTAATGTATCGCTGAGGCCTTCAAACAATCTCGCTCCCAGTATCTTTTGGTCTGGAAGAGCGAGCAGGCCCGGCCGCAAGGTCAGCAGATGGCCTGCAAGGTTCCCGCTATCCACTGTAGAAATATAGAGGGGCGGCAGTGGCTTCAGAGATTGTGTGTTGTACCAGTTGTAGAAGTGACCCCGGTATCGTTCCAATTTTTTCATTGTCTGAAATGTATTCTCAGTGCGCTTGATGAGCTGTCCCGTTGAAATATAGCCGAAGTCATGTGCGGACAAATTCGCGAGCAGCGCAAGGCCTATGTTGGTCGGTGAGGTACGATGAACGGCCACGGCAACAGGATGTTCCTGATAGTTGTCAGGCGGCAGCCAATTATCCTCCGGGTCAACGAAGGTCTCGAAAAAGGCCCAGGTCTTTCGGGAAAGCTTCCGGAGAAAAAGGGTCTGGTCAGCAGTCAGTCTTGCTCCACGGCGAGCAAGCGGTCGGCTGATCCACCACACGATAGCGGGGGAGAAAAACCAGAGGCCCAGTATGGGCCCAGACACTGCTAAAGCCGCCGGTCCCGAAAGCGTTAGGTATATCACCGTGGCGATGGCAATGACAGGGGCTATCCACATAGTCCGGCAAGAGGCGGCGAGGCCCGTACGGCTTTTACGCCCGGGGGCGCCCGATGGATTCCATTCAAGCATCCGCCTGTGTGTTACCAGCATCCGCCATGTGGTGCGCACAATCGCATCCAGACTGTAAAACGCCTCGTAAGGCAGGCAGACGAGCGAAAATACGGCCTGCGCAAAACGCCTGCGCGCAGAGCGCACTGCGGCAGAGAGGTGCTGGCCGAGAAGCACGTCTCCCGGCTTCTGAAGCACATCCAGGACAGAGACAATCAAAGAGGGAATCAGGATGATGCCGATTACCGACAGAGTCCAAAACCAGGCCGATGGCAAGACCATCCAGCCCAGCAGCAACAGCAGTGTTAACGCTGCAGATACGAGACTGCGCCGAAGGTTATCTAAGAGCTTCCATCCCGACAACCGGGACAACGGATTCTTGCACAGGCGGCCGCTGGAGTCGGGGATATAAGGCAGCAGCCATCGAAAAAGCTGCCAATCTCCGCGAATCCAACGGCGCCTACGCCTCACGTCCACGCTGTAGCGAGAGGGGTATTCCTCGTACAACTGCACATCGCTCAACAGCCCAGCCCGCGCATAGCATCCTTCGATAAGATCGTGGCTGAGGATGCGGTTCTCGGGAAAGCGCCCGCCCAGCGCCTGCTCGAACGCATCAACCTCATAGATGCCCTTGCCGATGAACGAGCCCTCATGGAACAGATCCTGGTAGACATCGGAAACAACGCGCGTATACGGGTCGATGCCCGGTTCGCTCCCGCACATTCGCGCATACCGTGACCGGTTCGTGCCGGGCAGGCTCACAGACACGCGCGGCTGAAGGATACCGTACCCGGCAACAACACGCTGTTTGCCTTCGTCATAGCGCGCGCGATTCAGCGGATGCGCCATAGTTCCCACAAACTGCCGCGCCGAATCGCGGGGGAGCTGCGTATCCGTGTCAAGGGTGATTACATACTTCACGTTTGATAAGATTTTCGTATTGCCGACGATGAGAGAGAAGGGATTTAACTCCCCCTTCCCCCTCTTAAGATAAGAGGGGGTGCCGAAGGCGGGGGCGTTATTCGCCCCGCTGCGCAGAAGGGAATTCAGTTCCGCAAGCTTCCCTCGCTTGCGCTCATACCCCATCCAGACACGCTCCTGAGGATTCCATCGGCGCGGACGATGAAAAAGGAAAAAGGTGTCGTTTTTTAAACTCTTGTATTTTTCATTCAGCTCTTCTATCCGCTGCCTAGCCAGCAGCAACAGCGGTTCGTCCTCCGGCAGCATTTCCTCGTCCGCGTCCCGAAAATCGGTCAGCAGGCCGAAGTGCAGGCTGTCGTCCCGATTTGCCAGGAACCGGACTTCAAGCGACTCAATAAGATCCTCTATATTCTGAGCGCTTGTGAGCATAGTCGGGACCACGACCAGAGTGCGCAATTCCGGCGGAATTCCCTTGGAGAAGTCCATTCGAGGCAGCGGGTGCGGTGTTGCGAGTAATGTCGCCAACCAGTTTACCAGCGCTACCGCCAGCTGACTTGCGCACAGAAGCGAGAGAGTACCGATTAGCCCGAGTGCCCAGCCATGTAACCCGCCGGCATGCGCCTTCGCCAGTAAGCCCCCAGCGAAGATAATTGTCATCAGCATTATCATGCCTATATACAGCAGCAAAGAAAATCGTGAGCTCAATTTTAGAAGAGACTCAGAGACAGATACGCGCGCTTCTGCCAGCTGCTCAAGCTGCGCCAGCCCCTTGTCTATCAGGTAAAAGCCGACATGTGCCGCGCGATCGTCGCAGCCATTCCTACCGTCTTTATGTGCCGCGCTCTCGCGGGCAAGCCGAATCGCCTCGCGCGCCACCTCGCTCTCGGACAGCCGGCTGTTTTTAGCGATTTTTTCCACAACATGGCGGTAGCGGTCGCGTGTTGGAAAATCCATCTTGCCGTAAACTCCGCCCGTGTCCTCACGCAGGGTCTGCTCTACGACGCTCATCGTCTCCACGAACGCACGCCAGTCCATCGCGTCCAGGAAACGGAGGCTGCCGATGCTGTTGCTCATTGAGACCTGGTCAGCGGCCTGTTGATGGTTCTCCGACTGCACCAATTGTTTGATTGCCAGTCCAGACTCGGACAGCCGTTGCTCAATCCAGGTGAGCGGCATTGCCAAAGCGGGACCCTGCCCCTGCAATCGGCGCGCAAATTCCGCGACAAATGAACTTACCATGGGCGGGTTTGAACGCGCCATGTCCGCAATGACCAGAATCAGACTCTTCGGATCCTTCGCTGCCACCTTGGTAATCCGGTCCGCCCAATAATCGGCGAGGTTTCGGTCTGTCCTGTCAGCAGCAATCCGGACCGCAACACGTCGGAGATTCTCAATCAGCGCCAGGCGCAGCATGATGGGAATGGCCCATAATTCGCCTAATTTCAGGGCGGTAACTGTCTGGTAGGCTGCCACGAAACTTCTGAGACTCTCCGGGTCTACCCGCCCGTCGCCATGTGAGATTGTCTCCAGTGCAATGTCATACACGCGCGGAAGACCAGTAGATAGTCCATTCAGCAGCCGAGGCAGTTCCCTGCCGTACCCTTTTGGCAAGTGTCTCCTGGCCGTGCGAATCTGCTCTTCAATAAGGTAGAAGTTATCGAGGAGCCATTCCCCTGCCGGCGTAATACGACGGGCTGCCTTAACCGCCTCTGTCAGCAGGTTGCGGACTTCAAGCAGGACGCCTTCATTATCAGTTAGCCGCGTCAGAAGCCGGTCCCGTGCATGTCCCAGACCCAGCTTGTGCAGGTCCGCAAGGGTCTTACCATGCTGCTCCATCTGCTCGCTGCTGAACAGTTCTGCTCGCAGCGGCGGCTCGGTATCAGCGCACTTTTGTATCCGGCTGTTTCCGCGGAGCCTCGCCCGCAAATGGGACAGGTTACCCAAGATGCCCTTGCTGCTTATCTCCAAGTTTGTGGTCTCCTTCTGAGAAGTGAAGTCTCAACGAATAGAATAGCAATCAGGGTGGTGGCTTTACTACATTATTATTATATCAGATTGCTGCCTTGAAGGTTTCAGTCAACTACACCTTTCTTATGAACTCCTTTGTCACTCTTTTTTAAAAAGCCTATAATCCTGTAAAATCTATATACTCAAATTTATAAACCGGTAAAATTATGAATCAGGAATTAACAGATAATCTGATGCATTGTGAATGCTGCCCGCGCACATGCGGGGTAGACCGGCTTAAAGGAAAAACCGGTTTTTGCAGGGTCAGCTCCGGCATTCAGGTTTCCCACGCAGGTCTGCATTTTGGGGAAGAACCGCCTATTTCCGGGACAAAAGGCTCGGGCGCTATTTTTTTTAGCGGATGTAATCTTCGCTGTGTGTTTTGCCAAAATTACCAGATTAGTCAGAAATTTCAGCATAGAGATGCCCGGACTCTGACTACAGATGAGCTTGTGTCTGAAATACTGCGCCTTCAGTATGAAGGCGCCCATAATATCAATTTTGTCTCGCCTTCTCATATGGTTTTCCAGATGGCCGATGCCATTCAATCGGCTAAGGAGAAAGGACTTGTTGTTCCTGTTGTGTATAACTCCAATGGTTACGATTCAGTAGATGCGCTCCGGCAGATCCGGGGTCTTGTTGATATTTATCTTCCGGATTTAAAATATCTGGACAATAAGCTGGGGAAACAGTTTTCTTCTGTTGACGACTATGCGGATATCGTTCCCGGTGTTCTAAGGGAAATGCTGAATCAGGCAGGCAGTCTGGAAATGGATGATGCCGGCATAGCAATGCGCGGGCTGCTGGTCCGGCATCTGGTATTGCCAGGGCAACTGGATAACAGCCGGAGATGTCTCAGCTTTCTGGCAGACTTGTCACCGGATATTCATGTCAGTATCATGTCCCAGTATTCTCCTCAATATAAGGCAAGCGCTTATCCCGGAATAAACAGGACCTTGACAGAAAAAGAATATGATGAGATAACGGACTATGCGCTGGGCCTTGGCATGGAGAATGCCTTTATACAGGAACTCAAAAGCCAGCGCTATTACCTGCCTGATTTTGCTCAGGAACGTCCCTTCAAAGGTGTTTAAGGGTCAGTGGGGTCAGGTCTTGTTTCTTGCATTTTAAGGAACAATCTGCTAAATTAGAGGGTATGGCAAGACCATTAAGGATAGAATACGAGGGGGCAGTATATCATGTAACATCGCGCGGGAATGAGCGGAAGTCTATTTTCAGAGATGATGAGGACAGAGAGATATTTCTCAATACATTGGAGAAAGTAAACAGACGCTGCAACTGGCTCTGCCATGCCTATTGCCTTATGGACAATCACTATCATCTCATAATCGAAACCCCTGACGGCAATCTATCAAAGGGGATGAGGCAGTTGAATGGAGTCTATACACAGATGTTCAACATGAGACACAAAAGAGCAGGACATATATTTCAGGGCAGATACAAGGCGATACTCATACAGAAAGAAAGTCATTTGCTTGAAGTATGCAGATACGTAGTATTAAACCCTGTAAGGTCCAAGACAGTAGAGAAACCTGAAGAATGGGAATGGAGCAGCTACCGCGCAACAGTCGGCAGCGGCAAGACACACCCATCCCTGACAAGGGATTGGGTATTAAGGCAGTTCAGTAATAAGCGTAAACAGGCAGAGGAGAAATATAAAAAATTTGTATATGCCGGAATGAACGGAGAGAGGATATGGAAAGAGGTAAAAGGGCAGAGCATATTAGGTGAAGAAGATTTTACAGAAAATCTGGTTAAATATGTAAAAGGCTATACAGATATCAAAGAGATACCTAAGAAACAGCGATATGTGAGCAGGCCGAAACTTGAGAATCTGTTTGAACAAGACATTAAGAAAAACAAAAAGAGACTGAAAAAGAAATCAGCGGAGGCAGTAGAAAAATATGGGTACAGCCAAAAGGAAATTGCAGATTATCTTGGGGTACACTATTCTACAGTAAGCCGGTTGATAAATAAGTAAAATTGCACGGAACAAGACCTGACCCCGTGACCCGGAGAAGGGAGCGGTTGCGAAGGGTGGATAATGTCCAGCGGGGCGGACAGCGTAAATGCCGTTATAAATATTATAGAGAACAATGTATGAGGCAGCCATGATTCCATGGGAATTGCTCGACAGTGTGCAGGTGCCCGGAAACAGCGGAGAGCTTCGCCTCTACAAGCGAGGCAGGGAGTTCTCTATCAGGGTGAACGGTTGTGAACTCATGAACAGTTCTGCGCATGGGTCAGAGGATGCCCTGGCCGAACTTGCCTGTTCAAAGGCAGCAGACCGTCCCAATCCCAAGGTTTTGATCGGCGGGCTGGGTATGGGATATACCCTGGCAGCAGCCCTGAACCGGCTCGGTCCCAATGCCCGTGTTGTGGTGGCCGAACTGGTACCGGCAGTGATAGAGTGGAACCGGGAACTCCTCTCAGGCCTGGCAGGTCATCCCCTTCAGGATAAACGGGTTACAATTCGCGAGGCCGATGTGGCCCGGGTGCTGAAAGAGAAGCGCTGTGACTACGACGTAATCCTGCTTGATATAGATAACGGCCCTGAGGGTCTGACCCGCAAAAGCAATGACTGGCTCTATGCCCGGGAAGGACTGGAAGCAGCCTTCGCAGCGCTGCGGACTGAGGGCGTGCTGGCAGTATGGTCAGTCAGTTCCGATAGTTCTTTTCCCCGGCGACTGAAACAGGCAGGCTTCAAGGTGAAGGAGGTCTGTGTCCACGCCCGCGGTTCACGTGGCGGAGGACGGCACACTATCTGGCTCGCCGTACGCAGTTCATGACCTGAACAAAAGCGCTCAGATGCTGCAGCTTTCTTTGGAGAGTTTAGAGATATTGAATTAACTCCGTCATAAATCATATAATACTAACTGCGGATTGTTTTTTTTGCTTAACAAGGACTACGCACAAAAATCCCGCTTCAGAGAAACTGCTAACCGGCAGCATGACCAGGCAGTAGGCCAGAATAACAGAATGATACAGATAAACAATTTAGAAAAATCATACGGACGTCAGGCGCTCTTTGATAAGATTGGTTTTATAATTAATCCGGGAGAGCGCGTGGGGCTCGTGGGCAGAAACGGCCACGGGAAGACCACCCTATTCAGCCTGATATTAGGACAGGAGCGCCAGGACTCGGGGACTATCAGCATTCCTGCCGACTACAGGCTCGGGCATCTCTCCCAGCACATCCGGTTTACCGAAAAAAGCGTATTGAAAGAAGCCTGTCTGGGTCTGCCTCACCGCGACGACAACCGGGACGAAAGTTATAAAGCAGAAGCCATCCTGATGGGCCTTGGGTTTTCCGCTGACGACCTTGTCCTCAATCCTGCTCAGTTATCCGGCGGGTTTCAGGTGAGGCTGAAATTAGCGAAGGCGCTCGTTTCCAATCCAAATCTTCTCCTCCTGGATGAACCCACAAACTATCTTGATATCGTGTCGCTCCGCTGGTTAGCCCGGTTTTTGCGCTCATGGAAAAAAGAACTTATCATCATTACGCATGACCGCGCCTTTATGGACAGCGTTACCACGCATACAATGGCGATTCATCGCTGCGGGATAAGAAAGATAGCGGGGCCTACGGAAAATGTATATCAGCAATTACTGCTGGAAGAAGAGATATATGAAAAGACCCGGGTAAACGACGATAAAAAGCGGAAGGAGATAGAGCAGTTCATAAACCGCTTCCGGGCCAAGGCGACCAAGGCCAAGGCGGTTCAGTCAAGGGTCAAGGCACTGCAGAAAAAGGGGCGGCTCGAAAAATTGGCTGACACAAGGAATCTTGACTTTACCTTTAACTCAGCGCCCTTTAACAGCAAACAACTTATGGAAGTGAAAGACCTGTCTTTCGGATTTGATGCAGGCGCTCCGTTAATTGACGGGTTGAGTTTTTATGTGAGAAAGAAGGACCGCATCGCGATAATAGGAAAAAACGGCAAGGGCAAGACAACGCTGCTGAACCTTCTGTCCGGGGAATTGGCTCCTCTCAGCGGCGAGGTCCGCCAGCACAATGACCTGAAGTTTGCGTATTTCGGGCAGACAAATGTAAACCGACTTAACCCGCAGAAGACTGTGGAAGAAGAGATTATGGAAGCACACCCTGACCATAACAGGGGTGCAGCGCGCAAGATATGCGGAGTCATGATGTTCCCGGGAGATGATGCATTAAAAAAAATTAGCGTCCTCTCCGGCGGTGAGAAGAGCCGGGTGCTTCTCGGCAAACTGCTTGTCAGCCCTGCTAACCTGCTGATGCTTGATGAGCCTACGAACCATCTGGATATGGAGTCCGCCGAGTCCCTGCTTGAGGCGATAGACGCCTTCCCCGGCGGCGTAGTTATCGTAACCCACAGCGAAATGATACTCCATGCCATTGCGACAAGGCTCATTGTCTTTGACAACGGGAAGGCAACCCTTTTTGAAGGCACGTATCAGGATTTCCTTGACAGAGTAGGATGGAAAAATGAAATTCCCCCGAAGCAGCGCAGCCCCAAAGTAAACGGAGGCAAAACCGTGGACAGAAAACTCTTGCGCCGCCTCCGCGCTGAACTGGTCAATGAGAAATCAAAGACCCTCGGGGCGCTGCAGAAACGGATAGTTGAAATTGAACGCGAGATAATGGGCCTTGAAGCAATGGTCGGGCAGAGCAACAAAGATATTGTGGATGCTTCTGTTAAAGGCGACGGTACAGCAATTAATAAACTGTCAAAGGCGCTCCACGCTTCACAAGCAAAGATAGATTCCCTCTTCTCCGAACTGGAACCCCTGCAAATCGAACTTGAGGACAAGACCAAAGAGTTTGAAGAAAAGCTCAACGGGGTAGAGGTGGCGTAGAGCCCATAGGCCCTTCCCTTATTCCTCAAATGTCAATAGTCAATAGCCTGACCCTGCGCGCTGCGTTTTGTTAGTGAGACGTTTTTTCTTTTTTCAATTGTCTTTTCTCTTTAAGTGTGTGCTGTGGTTTTTTCTTTTCGCTTGCTTTTTTCTTGTCTTTTTCTTTACTCATTGGATACCTCCTTTATAGATAATAGTATCGTTTATTCCTTCAAGTTTTTCAACAGGACAAGATAAAAGATTATATAGGTCCTCTGTCATATAACACATTTTAGCATACGTGGCAGTAACTGTCTAATTCCGTGTGCTGGTTCATTACATATATGAGACTGATAAGGTGAGGTTAGTTGAGATAGCGGGGAATTTGTGAGGGAGGGAGATCGAAAACGCCGCCTTGTCACAATGAGAGAATTGCCCACCCGATGCTTCACTTTTTTCTTATTCTAAAGAGAGAAAGGTATTCGGAGAAACTATGTTAAGCCTGTTCAAACAAAAAGATCTCAGTTCCTTAATAGGAATTTCGAGCAGGTCTTTGTCGCCCGTCAGCAGGAAATCCGCCCTTACTGCGAGACACAGATTAAGGTAGGCATTGTCCTTATTGTCTCTCGATAGTGCAAGCTTTTTGGAAGGGTTCACCTCTTTCGCATAAGAAGCCAGCCGCATGATTATAGAACGAAGCCGCCTGATTTTTGTGCTGCCGAGCTTCGACTCTAACTCAGTGAGAAGACCCGATAACTCCTGCCCGATTTCGGGAGAAATATAAACATCACATGTCTTCAATGCCTTGAGAAACGCCTTTCGCGGTGTGCCCCCGAACAGGGAAGAGACAATAACGTTTGCGTCTATCACAATTTTAGGCATAAACCCTTTTCCTTGCTTTTTCAAGGGCTTTTAGAACATCGGACTCCATAGTCCCACTTTCTTTCAATAAGGACTCAGCCTCCTCAAGCAGCGCCTCGGCGACCGCCACCTTATCCTTAAACGGGATAATAAGGCCTACCGGCTTGCCACGCTTAGTGATAATCACTTTGTTACCCTTTTCCACATCGTCTCTGAGAAGTTTTGTTGCAGTTGAGCTGAATTCCCTGACATTGACGAATTTCATATTGTCCACCTCCTTTTAATGTTAGTATAAATGTACAAACATATTGTGTCAATCCTTCAACAGCCTGCCCTCGAAAGGTTCATCACCTGTTTTTTATCTGAAACAAAAAGGAACAGTTGACAATATGTACCAATTAAGGTACATTATCCCATGGAGTATAGAGCCCGTACTGTGGGTAATTTTCTATCGGAGTGAAAGCGGCACAGAACCCGTGAGGGAATGGCTCAAAGAATTGCAGAGGGAAGACCGAAAGTATGAAAAGTAAACATCTTGGCGGGAATTTTGACGATTTTCTTCAGGAGCAGGACATGCTTGCAGGGGCGGAAGCGGTTGCTGCCAAACGTGTGCTCTCCTTCCAGATCGAGAAGGAGATGAGGCAAAAAGGATTGACCAAGGTAGAGATGGCGACCCGGATGCGGACAAGCCGGACTGCAGTGGATCGTCTGCTTGACCCGAAAAATATCTCGGTTACTTTGAATACGTTGGAGAAGGCCGCGCTTGTGCTCGGAAAGAAGTTGAGTATCAGGCTTGGGTAACAGTTCCGCGCTATTGTACTTATGATGACTGATAAGGTGATGTTGATTAACCCCGTTAGAAGCATTGTCTCACACAGGGCTTTCTGACGGGGTTGAGATAGCGGGGAATTTGTGAGGGAGACGGAGAAAAGGTTTTTGGGGATAGAATGCAAGAAACAAGACCTGACCCCAAAACCCGCCCGAAAATTAGTGATCGAGTCAGAGTAATATTCTCTTTTCATAGACCGCTATAGTTTTCAGAAATTATTAACAAACACATCCCATTAAAAAACTTCCCCTATTTGGCAATATAGGCGTTCAGCCCGATTGTTAATGGTTTCCCTTCTACCATGCAAGATGTTTTTATATTGCCTCTTGTGCTGACTACTACAAGCGTTTTCCCTGATGCGCTTGGCTTAGGCTTCTCCAGGTCGCAAGTGATAATGAGCTTATTCCCTTCGATTTTCGTTTCAATTGCCATGTGTGTCTCCTCCAGCGTATTGGCGCCCCATTTTTATCCCGAGCAGCCCGGGACTATTCAGTATAGAGGGTTTAGTAAATAATGGCAATCAGACAATAGTTTACATGGCGCGGTCGTTATTGAGACTTTTAGTAAGTGGGTCTCAGCGGCCGGTGAAGGGTTTGTGCCCCCTGTCCTTGAGTGTCGCTAAATCAGAGGGGCGCTGAGGAGCGGAACCTCTGTGAGCAACCCCGCGCGTCGGCTGGACATGGCGGCCTTTCTGCGGTCCAACGGCGGCTGTACGAGTCCTGAATGGTTCCGGTTTCTTCTGCTCCCGGCGGCGCTGCGGTGTACGCGGCGGACGGGCAAACTCGCTGTCCCGCGCCGGTGCGGATTTTTTATAATCAAAGCCTTCCAGTGTGCGCCGTTCTATCTTTTTGCCGAGAACACGTTCAATGCCGAGCACTGTATCCTCGTCTTCGCGAGTAACGAACGTGAAGGCATCCCCGGTCTTTGCAGCCCGGCCGGTGCGGCCGATTCGGTGTGTGTAGGCGTCGGTGGTGTCGGGGATGTCGTAGTTGATGACGTGTGATATGAGTGAGACATCAATGCCGCGGGCAGCAATATCGGTGGCAACAAGCACCTGATACGAGCCGTCACGGAATCCGTTCAGTGCGGCCTGGCGCTTGTTCTGCGACAGGTTCCCCTGAAGCGATGCAGCCTTGTAGCCTGCCTTTTCCAGCTGCTGACCCACGCGCTTAGCGCGGTGCTTGGTGCGCGTAAATATCAGGACCGACTCTGTGTCGGTATGGCGCAGCAGTTCAAGGAGGAGAGCGGTCTTAAGGTGCTGATCCACAGGGTAGAGGGCATGTGCAACTGTGCTTGCCGGTGCGTCGTAATTGACCTGCACAGTAACAGGGGATTGCATGACCTCGCGGGCCAGCCGACGGATATCATCGGGCATTGTTGCCGAGAATAACAGTGTCTGGCGCCTGGCCGGTATATGTTTGATTATCTTCCTGATATCAGGCAGAAAGCCCATGTCGAACATCCGGTCCGCCTCATCCAGGACAAGGACTTCTACTCCCGAAAGGTTTATCGTTCCCTGATTGATATGATCGAGCAGGCGGCCGGGGCAGGCGACGATGATCTCGACGCCGGAGCGCAGTTTCTGTATCTGCGGGTTTATGCCTACGCCGCCGTAGATTGTGATGTTGCGCATGTGCGTTGTGCCGCCGAGGTCCGAGAAGGTAGTGTTTATCTGCTCAGCAAGTTCGCGTGTTGGCGCAATGACAAGGGCGCGGATGCGGCCGCGCGGTTTGGTTATCAGGCGCTCCAGTATCGGCAGCACGAAGACCGCTGTTTTGCCTGTTCCGGTCTGGGCAAGGCCCATGACGTCTTTCCCCTGAAGTACGGGGGGAAGCGCCTGCTCCTGAATCGGTGTTGGCGTTACAAAGCCCGCTGCCTTAATCCCGGCAGCGATTTGGGGGTGAAAATTAAACTTGTGAAATTCCATTAGACTCCTTTTTTCTGCGTTTGGGGAAAAAACCATGATGTATTCCGGGGCTTACAATGACGTAGTTTTCATCCGCGTACTGCAGTTATTTTAATGCTTAATACTACCACTTCAGGGGAATCCTGTCAAGCAAAGGTATAAGTTGCTTGACAAACGGGGCGAGGGAATGCTATCCTACAAACAGGATTTTAGAAGTTTTTGCAGTTTATGAGGCCACAAAGACTTTTCGACTTTGCGGCTTTTTTTATTTGTTGAGACCTTCTGAGATTTGAGTTTAAAAAAAGGAGGTAAAGAAATGGCTAATGGAACAGTAAAGTGGTTCAATGACTCAAAAGGCTTCGGCTTTATCACAAGCGAAGACGGCAGTGATGTATTTGTCCACCACACGTCCATCCAGGGCAACGGCTTTAAGAGTCTTGCCGAGGGTGACTCAGTCAGCTTTGACACCGAAAAGGGACCGAAAGGCCCCAAGGCAATCAATGTAGCAAAGCTGTAATTGACAGGCAAAATCCTCCCCGAGATGCTCGGGGAGGATTTTTATTTCATGAGGGGGCCATGGCAAACAGACAAAATCACAGACAAAATTATGCCTTAAAGATGGAATTAAAAAAGCAGGATAATATTGCTGCGGGTTTAGTTTCGGACCGATTCCCTACAGTTTCCGGCATCGTAATTCAAATGTCATATTATCGCAAAGCGGCAATCCCTCTTCTTATGGTGCGCACTGTTAATATCTTCCCTACCTCGTATGCCTATTTTAAAATGGACTGTATGATAAAGGGCTGCGACGGAGGCGGGTTTGACCTCACTTCCGTAGTTACCAATATGATTAAAGCTCATAAGAAGATGAAGAAAGGGTCTCTCAATTGCAGCGGGACCGCTGATGCCCTTGAGAGTAACCATGCGCGTATTGAGTATGAAACCGTGATACAGTATAGAAAAGTCTCTGCCGTTAAGCGTTAATTCATCCTGTCTAAACCACTTGCGGAATAAGTAGTAAGCGAAGCCTCAAAACATTCCTCTGTCCAAGGTTCTGTATTGAATCGCCTCTGAGACATGGTGGGACTGTATGCTCTCCGATGAATCCAGGTCAGCGATTGTTCTGGATAATTTAAGCGTTCTCGTATATGCCCTTGCCGAAAGACCGAGCTTCTGCATTGCGTTTTCAAGAAGGGACTGCGCCTCAGGCTTAAACTTGCAATATTTTTTGGTATGCCGCGTCTTCATCTGACCGTTTGAATATATCCTGTCGTTTTTAAACCGCTCAAGCTGGACATCCCTTGCTTTTATAACCCGCTCTCTTATTGACGCTGATTTTTCTCCTGAAGATTCTGTTGAGAGTTCTTTATACGGCACGGCAGGCACTTCAATATGAATGTCAATCCTGTCAAGCAGAGGGCCTGATACCCTGTGCCTGTACCTGTGTATCTGTCCCGGGGTGCATGTGCATTGATGCCTTGAATCTCCCAGATAACCGCAGGGGCATGGGTTCATTGCGGCAACGAGCATAAAATTCGCAGGATAGGTTATTGACGCCATTGCCCTTGAGACGGTTACCTCTCCGTTTTCCAGAGGCTGTCTTAAGACCTCAAGGACATTTCTTTTGAATTCAGGAAGCTCATCAAGAAACAAAACGCCGTTATGCGCAAGGCTGACCTCGCCCGGTTTTGGGATAGCTCCGCCCCCTATCAGCGCAATATCTGAAATCGTATGATGCGGCGACCGGAATGCGCGTGTTGCAAGCAAGGGCTGTCCTGTTTTCAGCAGGCCTGCAACGCTGTATATCTTTGTTGCCTCCAGCGCCTCGTCAAAGGTCATCTTTGGAAGTATCGTGGGAAGCCTCTTTGAAAGCATTGTTTTCCCTGAACCCGGAGGGCCTATCATTAAGACATTGTGCCCTCCTGCCGCTGCGACCTCCAGCGCCCTCTTTGCATGCTCCTGGCCCTTGACTTCAGAAAAGTCATCTTCATAAAGAGAATATTCTTCAATTGTTTTATCCAGGTCCAGGGTGAATGTTTTTCCTGATGAGCCGTTTTTCAGAAAATCTATGACTTCAGGAAGGCTCTTCATTCCGAATACAGAGACGCCTTTCACAACCGCCGCCTCTGCCGCATTCTCCTCTGGAAGTATTACTCCTTTCAACCCGAGGCTTTTTGCCGTGATAGCCATTGACAGTGCGCCGCGCACAGGCTTTATCTTGCCGTCAAGCGAGAGCTCTCCTGTAAAGAGATAGCCTTGAGTTGAATTCATCTCAAGGACGCCCTCTGCCGTTATCATTCCTATTGCAATCGGAAGGTCAAAGGCCGAGCCTTCTTTTTTCAAGTCAGCAGGCGCCAGGTTAACTGTTATCTGCTTTAACGGGAAATTAAACCCTATGTTTTTAAGAGCAGCTCTGACTCTGTCCCTGCTTTCCTTTACAGCAGCATCAGGAAGCCCTACCACAGAGAAGTGCGGCAGCCCGCGGGACGCAATGTCAACCTCAACATCAACAGGATGCGCATCAATTCCTACAACGCTGGCGCTCAGTATCTTGGAAAGCATTGTAGATTATATTTATTACAGCAGGAGAAAAGCAAGGAAGGACGGAAGAACGCAGCTATGCCGACTCTGCCTGTTTTTCGTATACGAGGATGGGTTTTTCTTTTTTGGTTATAGTATCTTCACTTATAAGGCATTCTTTTATGCCTTTTTGCGATGGGATTTCATACATCACATCAAGCATTGTCTCCTCAAGGATGGCCCTTAAGCCGCGCGCTCCTGACTTTCTCTTTGCCGCCTTTTTTGCAATTGCCCTGAGGGCGGAGTCCGTGAACCTCAGACGCACATTATCAAAAGAAAGGAGCTTCTGATACTGCTTTATCAGAGCGTCCTTCGGCTCTGTGAGTATCTTTACGAGCGCTGCCTCGTCAAGCTCATCAAGGGTCGCGACAACTGGAAGCCTCCCCACAAATTCAGGTATCATTCCGTATTTTATCAGGTCTTCAGGCTCTGCAAGGCTTAAGACGTCGCTGATTTTTCTGTCGGAAGCTCCTATGACCTTTGCGCCAAAACCTACGGTCTTTTTACCTGTCCTCTGTTTGATGATGTCATCCAGTCCGATAAAGGCCCCGCCGCAGATGAAGAGTATGTTTGCCGTGTTAACCTGGATAAGCTCCTGCTGGGGGTGTTTCCTCCCGCCCTGCGGAGGGATGTTTGCAATCGTGCCTTCAATAATTTTAAGCAGAGCCTGCTGCACACCTTCGCCGGAGACGTCTCTTGTTATTGAGGCGTTTTCTGATTTTCTGCTTATCTTGTCAATCTCATCTATGTAAATTATTCCTCTCTGTGCCTTTTCAACGTCATAGTTTGCCGCCTGAAGGAGTTTGAGTATTATATTTTCAACATCCTCTCCGACATATCCCGCCTCTGTCAGAGTTGTTGCATCCGCAAGCGTGAACGGCACATCAAGAAGCCTGGCGAGCGTCTGTGCAAACAATGTTTTTCCGGTCCCTGTTGGGCCTATCAGGAGTATGTTGCTTTTTTGCAGTTCAACATCTGTTTTTGTCCCGGCTTTGACGGGATAAATTCTCTTGTAATGGTTATGCACTGCCACTGAAAGTATTTTTTTTGCTTTTTCCTGTCCGATAAGATAGTCCTCAAGGAACCGGTAGATTTCTTTTGGCGCAGGCAGTTTTTTAAGCGCGGCTGTTTCTGCTGGCGGAAAAAGCTCGTCAGCCATTATCTCATTGCAGAGTTCCACGCATTCATTGCATATATAAACCGTAGGGCCTGCAATGAGCTTTTTTACTTCATCCTGCCCCTTGCCGCAGAATGAACATTTCACTATATTTTCATCTTTCTTGGGCATCAAACCTCCAGTAAAAAAGTTGAAAGTTAGAAGTTAAAAGTGAAAAGTTCTAAAACTCTTAACTCTAAGCTTTGAACTTCTCGCTTGCTTTTAAAGTATGTATAACCTCATCAACAATCCCGTATTCTTTTGCTTCGGCTCCTGACATGAAGAAATCCCTGTCTGTGTCGGTCTGTATCTTTCCCATCGGCTGGCCTGTGTGAGAGGCAAGTATCTCGTTAAGGGTGTCTTTCATCTTTAATATTTCCCTGGCTTGTATTTCCACATCTGTTGCCTGGCCCTGGAATCCTCCCATCGGCTGATGCAGCATTATCCTTGAATGGGGAAGCGCAAACCTCTTGCCTTTGGCGCCTGCTGTAAGCAGAAGCGCACCCATGCTTGCCGCTTGTCCGATGCAGTAAGTTGCAATATCAGGTTTCACATACTGCATTGTATCGTAGATTGCAAGGCCCGAGGATACAATGCCGCCCGGCGAGTTAACATAAATGTGAATATCCTTATCCGGGTCATCAGACTGAAGAAAGAGAAGCTGAGCTATCACTGCATTTGCAACGCTGTCATCAATTGCCGTTCCAAGAAAAATTATCCTGTCCTTAAGAAGCCTTGAGTATATATCGTAAGCCCGCTCTGTTCTTCCCGTCTGCTCAATTACTATGGGGATTATGCTCATATTATTCTCCTTTCTCTATAACTGCCTTTGAAAGCAGGAGGTCTAAGACTTTTTGTTCATATATGTTATTTCTGAGCCCTTCCAGCGAACCGTCTCTCTGGGCATATATCTTTATAAGAGACTCAGGCGTCATAGACAGTTTCTGCGACATGTCAAGGATATTCTCTTTGAGCTCCTCATCTGTTACTGTTATCCCTTCCTTTTCGCCGATGATAGAAAGAAGCATCATTGCCTTTACAGTTTTTATTGCATCGGGTTTTAATTCTTCGCGAAGGGCAGCTTCATCCTTCCCTGATTTCTTTAATGCCTTTGTCTCATGAACCATTAGCGCCAGCTCCCTTTCAAGCATTGATTCAGGGACGTCAAACTCATGACCGCTGATGAGGGTTTCAAGCAGTTCAGCCTTCTGTATTTTTTTGGCCTGCTCTTTTTTTGCCTTTTCAATCTCTTCTGTCGCGCCTGCCTTAAGCGCATCCAGGTTTTCAAATCCGAGGTCTTTTGCGAGTTCGTTGTCTATTGCAGGAAGGAGCTTTTTCTTCACAGCCTTGACCGTATTTTTTATTATGACATTTTTCCCTGCAATGGCAGGCGCGTGGAAATCCTGAGGGAATGGAGCCTCAACCTCAACAATGTCGCCGGCCTTTTTGCCTATAAGGCTCTCTGAAATCTCATTGGGCAGTCCTGTAAAACCAACTACCAGAACCTGGTCTTTTGCAGTGGTTGTCTGGTCGTCGTATTTCATCTCATAGTCAATGGTTAATAAATCTCCCGTCTCTATTTCTTTATCTGCAAGCTCATAGGTTGCCTTGTCTTCCTGAAGCCTTTTTAATGAATTGTCAACATCCTCGTCAGAGACAGTTACAGGCATATCTTTTATTTTGACGCCTGCGTAATTCAGGTTTTCAATCTTCGGCCTTATCTCAAGAGTGAAAGACAGCGAAAGCGGATTGTTGCGTTCAAAGTTTACCCCTCCCTCAAGCGCAGGCCTTGTAACAGGCACAAGCGCAGCCTCCTTTAATGCCATGCCATAAAACTCCGGGATTACTTCCTCCAAAGCCTCTGCCTCAGCGCTCTTTCTGAAGTGTTTCTCAATAATATTCATAGGCGTTTTCCCTGGTCTGAACCCTGGAATCTTTGCCTTCTGCCGGGCTTTTTCAAGAGAGTTTTTAATCTTTTTTTCTATAGCCTCAGATGGTATTTCTATCCTCAGGCGTTTCTTTGTTGTGCTGAGATCTTCAACTGCTTTAAGCAAAATATCCTCCTTTGGCAAATCATGTGATTCATTTAATATAAAATAATGTGGGAACTTAGTCAATTTGATGGGGGTTGCACATTCCGTGGCAGAAGTTAGATGGAGGATAAAAATATGAAAATAACCGGGAGCTTTCTGGTAAAATAGTAGCATGATAACAAACCCTGAAATAGTAAAGAAATTTGAAGACAATTTCATAAAAAAGGAAAGGCTCTCATACCAGCAGTCGCTTGATATTGTTGAGTCCTTGTGGGCTGAAGGCGTGGCGCTCGGCGTCTTGCCTCCGAAGGAACACTCCATCGGGATTGATATTGACATAAGAATAGCAAGCATCCTTAACTCATGTTCAGAGAAATCCTGTCAAAAATAACATGCTCAGATAAAAACTGGCTTTCTGAAAATCTTTGAAGACCTCATGAAGAGCTAACCCCGCCTTTCTTTTAACTTTCGTGCAATAACGACTTAAATGAGGCGCAGGGGCAACCAGTCTTTGAAAAAAACTAAAGGCTATTCACTGTCGCCTTGATTTAATTGTTAGCGCTTCTCTTCATTTCCCGCCCAGCAAAATAGAGACATTTCAATTTCAGCCGCTCTCCAAGTGCCGTCAGCAGACAAATGACAGAGTGGCTTTCTTATCGATTCTGAATCCAGCCGAACTCTGATTTTTTCTATTAACTCAAGAAAATCCACATAACCAGAAATCATACTGTTATTATTACCATCATGAATCTTTGGCAGTAATCCTTCTTTTCTCAGTGCTTCCCTGATTCTTGAGTCCAGAGCACCGTAAGTTGCAGGCTGCATAAATCGTAATAGCTTAGAGGCATATGTAAGGCCCAATCCGGGTAGTCTGAGAGCAGAAGAAATGGCTCTTTTAGGATCTGCAAGACTGTTTACGATATCTTGAATGATTTCAAATAGATTTACTTCTCCGGCGCCGTCATTAAACTTCTGGAGGACACCATTTTGGCTTCCGCCCCACTCGATCATTTCCTGAAGAAGATATTTTGATGCCGAATTGTTCGTAGAATAATTACTGACAACCCATCCGGATCTTTTTTCGAGTGAGACAATCCAGCTAAATTCGGGAAAAGCATCCGGCGGATAGCCAAATAGCTTGTGTTTACCAGACCACGCATACTTCTTATAGTATTCTGAAAATTTATTGTAATTCATTATATTTATTCAGTCGCTAACATTATGTTTTATACTGCTGCGGCATTTGTGTGATTATAGAAAGGAAATAAGGCACTGTCAAGCCATCTCACGGTTTCAGGCTATTTTTAGTTCTTTTCTGATTTTTTCAGTGAGCCATTGTCTTACCAATGTCTGATAAGGTATGCCCTTAAAAGTGGCAATCTTTTTGATGGACTGCAGATACAATGGGTCTATTTTTATGGAAATATTCCTGAGGGTTCTTTTTCTTCTGCCTGATGTTATGTCTTTCCTGAGCGCATCATCAAGGCTGAGATCAATATCTTCATCTATAATATCCTTTAATACTCCGTGAGTATCATAATACCCTTCGGTTGGCAGCGCTTTTTTAAACATCTTTGTTTTCATAATATCATAACCTCCTTGAATAGCTAAGTTTCTTTATACTTACGCCAGTATTTTTTCTCGGCCTGTTCCATGTCCCAGCCGGTGATTATCCGAGCGATGCCATTACCTTTAAGTTCAAAAACGATTGCGAGAAATCTGCCGTCAATTGTTGGCCCCATTGCTGCATAATGCCCTCTTTTAGTTTTGCTAAAAAGCGGTTTTACTGCAAAAACCTCTTCAGCCTCTTCAGGTTTTATTCCATGGCCGAGTTCTATATGAACCACATTCCCATTGTCCCATTCAAACTCTCTTATTTTCAACGGGTGCCTCGCATACAGTAATACATTGTATTACTTTAAGTCTTGAAAAGTCAATATGCTTACTCAATCCCATTCCGCTGAATCGTCACGCGGGCAGGGCTTTTTTATACGGCGCGGGATTTACATGCTTCTAACCATACATGTATAATTCTTGCATGAACCTTTATCTCATTGACGGGAATTCTTATGTCTATCGCGCATTTTATGCGATTAAAGGGCTGACAAATTCCAAGGGCTTTCCGACAAACGCTATCTACGGGTTTACCACCACACTGCTTAAAATCATAAGGGAGAAAAAGCCTGACGGCATCGCTGTTTTTTTTGACACGCCTGAGCTGACTGAGCGGCACAGGATTTTTGAGGCATATAAGGCGCAGAGGCCGGAGACTCCGGGCGAACTTGTGCGGCAGCTACCGCACATAAGAGAAATGATAAAGGCTTTTAATATCAGTATGTTTGAGCTGCCGGGATACGAGGCAGACGACCTCATCGGCACAATTGCAAAAAGAGCGGCTAAAAAGGCTGCATCTGTGTTTATAGTCACTGCTGATAAAGACATGCTCCAGCTTGTTGATGAGGATATAAAGATATACGACCCTGTGAAAGACCGCATACTTGACAGTAAATATGTAAAAGAAAAATTTGGGGTTGACCCTGAGAGAGTCCCTGAATTTATGGCATTAACAGGAGACGCTGCTGACAACATCCCGGGTATTAAAGGCATTGGAGAAAAGACGGCAAAAGAACTGCTAACAGCGTTTAAGGGGCTTGATGAACTCCTTTCTCATCCTGAAATGATAAAAAAGGAAAGGCTGAGGAATCTTGTTTCCGAGAATGCCGAGATTGCAAGGCTGAGTAAAAGGCTTACAACGATAGATACAGCAGTTCCCATTGATTTTGACCTGAAGGAATTTAGGCTGAAAGAGCCGGACTGGTTAAGGCTGCTGCCTTTGTTCAGGGAATTTGAATTCACCAGCCTGATGAGGCTTGCGCCCGCAGAGGCAGCCTCGGAGAAGAATTATGAGACCGTGCTTTCTCAGGATAAACTCAGGGAGATAACAGCGGCTATTAAAGGGGAGTTTGCGTTTGATGTTGAGGCAACAGGCAAGAATCCAATGGCTGACAGCATTGTAGGGGTTTCGGTTAGCGCTGACAAAGAAACCGGGTATTATATTCCGCTAAGGCATTCATACTTAGGGGCTCCCCAACAGATTGGCATGAGAGAAGCGCTTGATATAATTGCGCCTGTTTTTAGAAATCCTGCTATAGCGAAGATAGGGCATAATCTAAAATACGACATCCTGATGCTCAAACGGGAAGGGGTTGCCACAAAAGGCAGGCTTTACGACACAATGCTTGCGTCATATCTTTTAAATCCAAATAAACCCAATCACAGCCTTGGAGACGCTGCTTTTGAGCATCTCTCCCGCAGGAAAAAGACATTCGCAGAGGTCCTGAATAAAAAGAAGTCATTTGCGGATGTCTTTGTTGAGGAGGCGGCAAGGTATTCAGCGGAAGACGCTCTGCTTGCGTTTGAGCTTAAAGATGTTCTATTTGGAAAGTTAAAGGAGGCAGAGCTTGAAGGCGTATATTTTGATATAGAGGCGCCCCTGATTCCTGTGCTTTCAGAGATGGAAGAGGCGGGCGTGAAAATAGATGTGGAAGAAATGAATGATATATCAAAAGAGCTGGCAAGAGAGCTGGACTCTATCCAGAGGAGGATTTATTTCCTCTCAGGCGAGGAATTCAATATAAACTCGCCAAAACAGCTTGCAAAGGTTTTATTCCACAGCCTTGGGTTTAACCCGGGCAAAAAAACAAAGACAGGGTTTTCAACAGACGTCAGCGTGCTTGAAGAGCTTGCGATGTCGCATGAGCTTCCGCGTGAGATACTGAACTGGAGAAGCCTTAGCAAGCTCAAAGCGACTTATGTGGATGCCTTGCCGGTACTTATAAACCCAAAGACAGACCGTGTGCATACCTCGTTTAATCAGACTGTGACGGCTACCGGGAGGCTGAGCAGCAGCGCCCCGAATATGCAGAACATACCTATCAAAGGAGAATGGGGCAAGAGAATAAGGAAGACTTTTATCGCAGACAAAGGCAATCTCCTACTCTCTGCTGATTACTCGCAGGTAGAGCTCAGGATACTTGCACATCTAAGCAAAGACGAGGTATTGGTTGACGCATTCAGCAAGGGTATTGATGTTCATGCAAAAACAGCGGCGGAGATATTTGGGACGCCGCTTGATAAGGTTACAGATGAGATGAGGCGTACTGCAAAGACAGTTAACTTCGGGGTTATATACGGCATGTCGCCATTCGGCCTTTCAGAGGCGCTGTCCATACCTCATGAGGAAGCTAAACGATACATAGAAAGATATTTTGAGAGGCATCACGGGGTGAAACAATACATAGAAGCGGCTATAAGCGAGGCAAGACAGAAAGGATATACAGTGACATTAGCCGGAAGACGGAGGCCGATACCTGAGATACGCAGCCAGAACTCAAACACAAGGGCACAGGCTGAACGGCTGGCTGTAAACTCACCGATACAGGGCAGCGCGGCGGATATAATAAAAATAGCGATGATAAATATCAGGGAAAGACTAAAAGAAGAACATCTTACTGCAAGGATGCTTCTGCAGGTGCATGATGAGCTTTTATTGGAAGTTCCCGAATCTGAGATTAACGCGGCGGCGGATATACTTAAAAAAGAAATGGAAGGCGCTGTAAAACTGCTGGTCCCTTTGAGGGTTGACATTGGCAGTGGAAGAAATTGGGCTGAGGCGCATTGATATTTTTGACAAACCTGCTACAATGTATTCTAAGAGGAGGGAGACATGAAAATAAGGGTTAAGAGCAAGAGCAAAAAGACTGTAAAACCGTCAAAGAAGATGGCAGATAAAACAGAAAGCGAAAAGCCGGCTAAAAAACCAACAAAGAAGGTTGTTGCGAAAGGGAAAATAAATGTAAAGAAGCCAATAAAATCAAAGAAAAAGACAGAAGAACAGAAGCAAATGGTCTCAAAAAAACCAGCGGTTAGAAAAGTAGAAAAGGAAAAGAAGCCTGCTCCTCGGAAGAAAGCAGCAGAAAAGGCAATTAAAAAAGCGCCTAAAAAAAGCGCCCTTCCGGCGAAGAAGATAGCGCGGATACCGCAGAGGACCATAAAAAAGATAAGGGGAAGCAATAAAGTTTTTGCGCCGCCGGAATACGGCGTTGCAGTTGCAGCAAAAAAAGGGCTGCCCGGCGCATACGGCAAGGACAGGATTACATTAATGACAGTTGACCCATGGAAACTTTTTGCCTACTGGGAAGTAAGGGAAGATACGCTGTCAAAGGTAAAAGGGACGCTTGTTTTAAGGGTTTACGATGTTACAGGAATCTATTTTGACGGCAAAAATGCCAATCTGGTTTTTGATATCCATGTTCATGGAAAGATAGGGGACAGCTATATAGGCGTGGGTCCAGGGAAGACATTTATTGTTGACATAGGCGCTGTTTCAAAGAAAGGGGAGTTTGTTACAGCAGCAAGGTCAAATCAGGCGTCAACGCCGACACTGAAGGTTGCCAAAGAAGAAGGCGCTCTGCCGCAGGAAATATACGAAGTCGGGGCTGTAACGGGTTATTTTTAACTCATTGTTCCACGTGGAACAATTTTCCTTCACACCGCTCAACGAATCCGGCGCCATCTCCTTGCGCTCCTTGCGCCTCAACAGGCACAAGCCATACAACCAATAACGCAGCTACCGCTAAAATTTTCAAAGGTCTTTTTATTATATATGGTTAGCGATATGGTCTCCTACTGCGGGCCGTGAGGCTATAATGGGGGAAAATAGCATTTATCCCGCGTCGGTGTTAACGCAATTATTAGGTATTCTTCGATTTCAGTGCTTTTTCAATTATTTTTTTGATGAATTCAGGAATTGTCTGACCTGATACTTTGGCATCGCTTTTCAGTCTTTCGTATTGCTCCACTTCTTTGTTCTGCCAAATCAAATCAACACGCCGAACCTGTCGCATGGCGACGTGCGCATAATCTTCAGGGTATGCCCAGTAGCAAGAAAGACAAATTTCCTTCTTTTTTAGGGTTTGCCAATTTTCGCAATGTTCGCATGACCATGACTTTGCACGATTTGCCGAACCGGATAGCAACATAAAATCATCTGGATTCAGTTCGATACTTTCACCATCGCCCCCTACTTCATAGGGAACGCGATGGTCTATTTGAAGTTCACTTTCATCCATGCCTTCAAGATAGATAAAGCATTGACAGCTATATTTTTCAATGAGGTATTCTTTAATTTTCTTGGAAAGACCCGTACGCCCAGACAGTTTTTAAAATCTTTTCTTGCTCACATCTCCAAAGCGATATGCCGCAATTTTCCTTCCATCAGATCCAGTTACCCGAAAGGTCTCAAGCGGAATACCATGCTCGCGGACATCTCGAACGGCTCTCGGCGGATGATTATACCCGTATTTTTCCTTTAATTCTTCTGTCGTGATTTGGCTGTGCTTCAAGATGTGGTCAATAACTGTTTTAGGACGTTTAGCAGTAACAGATTTGCAGAGGTCAAGAAATTCTTTAGGATATTTTTGCGACATAATGCCTTTCTGATTCCATTAAAACAAGTTGCTCAGTCTCAAGTTTTCTGTGAAAATATGGCAACGCCGAAACCTCAGCGGCCAAACGAGGAGATAAATACAGAGATTCAACTGTAATGGCATCTCGCCCAAGCAATGTCGCCTGAGATGATCGACCTGCTTCTAATTCAATGAGGGTAAGTAAAAGACTATCTGGCAGAATCTTGCCAAACGTCTTATTGCCCGTACGGCCATCGTAGCTAACTGCATAACGAATTTGCCGTTCGTTCAACTCTGCTAAGGCCGATACATACTCGTCATAAGATATACCTGCCAAGTAACGCGAATCTCTGTCACCACAGACTCCCTGATAAGGAGGGTCCATATAAACAACATCATCCTCATTGACGTTTGAAAGAACGTCTTTATATTCAAGCGAGGATATAACAGATTTTCCTTTTAGTAGAGCAGAAACACCAAAAATATTCTCTCTCATCGTTTCGGGCTGTGTGCCGCAACGTCTCTTGTCTGGACTTTGATTAAAGAGACCGTCAGAATTATAACGCACTGACCCCTTTACGCAACGAGCAAGTAAGTAAAGGAATAACCGTGGGTATCTCGTCCTATTGAAATCCTCTCTAACGCGGTAATAATGCTCTAATGTATCGTCATGCTGCTGATTCCATATTTTTTCGTAAAATTCCGCTACTGCAGTAGGACGATTAATAATGAGTCCAAGCAATTCAGCAAGCGGCTTGTTCAAGTCGTTTATCCAATAAGAATTAGCTTTGCCTCTTACAGCGCACGCAATTGAAATAGCGGCTGAACCGGCAAACGGCTCTACAAGGCGAGAGAATCTATTTGGAAAGTATCGAAGAATAGTTGATGCAAGATTTCTCTTGCTTCCCTGATATTGAATTGGATGCGGAACTTTCATTTTATGCCTTCAATTCCATTTTTCATATTATACAATTAACGCCGAATTATCGGTTTGCTTTTGTGCCCAATCGCTAAATGCTGATAGGAGCTTTGCAGAATTATGGTCAAATGAGGTCATTACCGTTATTACCTTCTTCTGATCTGCCTTTGTCCATTTCTTCTGTTGGTAAAATGACAGAGCCACCTTTAAAGCCTGATTGTCGGTTAAAGGGTCATAAGAGATAACTTGGAAAGTGATCTCTTTAATTTTAATTTTCTTAGGATGAATAACATTTGGCATGTCCATTTGATTCTCCTGTTTGAAATGTTAGTTTATTTATCAGATAACATATAATATACCCACAGGGCATTTTCTGATTTTATGAAAGAAATATAGCACATTTGGGCAAAAAGAGAAATCAAAAAATCATTAAAATCAATGGGCGTGAATATGGGAATTTTGTCTGGGATACTAAAGGATACCGGTTCTGATTCGCCTTAATTGTTTCACGTGGAACAATTCTACTCCGCAGGCTCGGCTTGGCTCTTAACAAAGTCTTCTATTATCCGCTGCGCAGCCCCGCTAATTGATGTGAAGTTTATTCCATACTGATGAATACTTCCTGC
>Ga0210016_1000930_pt1 | contig 26788 bp, 27 predicted proteins | sample CryGeyCG2014_300_FD_185454 | JGI IMG/M metagenome (GOLD analysis project Ga0210016, IMG submission 185454) | Groundwater microbial communities from aquifer - Crystal Geyser CG02_land_8/20/14_3.00 (SPAdes) (version 2) | ecosystem: Environmental > Aquatic > Deep subsurface > Groundwater | place...
AAATCTAAACTTACCTGATATAAAATTTTCCCTCCGCCAGCTGGCGGACCTTCCTTTTCAACCACCAGCCCCTTCACCAAAAGATGGCGGATAATAATCGCGCAATTTACACCTCTTAATTCTGACAATTCTTCTTCGCTAATTGGTCCGCGATAAGCAATAATTGAAATTGTTTCAAGGCTGGCTGGCGTTAATTCTTCGTTAATTTCTTTTTTCAAAAAACCCTTAATTAATCCCGCGTTTTCTGGACTGGTCGCCATTTCCACCTCTTCTCCGTTATCAATAATGATAATGCCACTCGAAGGAAGATTATATTGAGAAATCAAATTTTTAATTTCTTCCTCGATTTGATCCTGATTAACTTCTAAAATTTTACTAAGTTGACTTTTTTTAAAAGGGCGATTAGTAATAAAAAGCAAGCTTTCTATTCTAGACTTTAAATTTTTATCTTCGCTACAGGGCATATTTTTGAAGAATAATTTGACCAAAAAGCTCATCTTGTTTAACGATAGCTCCCCTTTCTTTTAACAACTGCAGAACTGCTAAAAAAATAAAGACCTTTTCGATTTTTTCTTTTGAAGCAAAAATAGCATTTAAATTGACTTCCGAATATTTGCTTAATAAATTAATTAATTCAATAATTTTTTCTTTTAAAGAAATTTTCCTTCTCTTTAAAATTTTCTTTTCTTCAGGAGAAGGCAATCTGCTAAGAAAATTTTTAAAAGAATTCTCTAAATCATTCCCGTCTACTTTGACTTGATAAAAAGAGTCTTGTAAAAGATTTCTGGCTATCTTTTCTCTGGCAAAACTATAACGAGGATTACAAAAAATCTTTAAAATTTTCTTTGAAATTAAATAGTAATGACGATAAATTTTAAGACGATCAATCAAGTCCTCTTTTTCTTCTTCAATTTCGCCCGGTAGGAGAAGACGAGATTTAATCAAAAGCAATCTAACTATGACTTCTAAAAAATCAACTAATTCTTCTATGAAGATATCTGAAGATTTTTTTAAATAACCAAGAAATTCATCGGTAATTTTAGCCAAAGAGATCTCGGTAACATCGAGTTTTTCTTTCTCAATAAGTTTAAGCAATAAATCAAGAGGGCCTTCAAATTTTGAAATTTTTATCTGATATTTCATTGGAATTGGTGGGCTCAGTAGGAATCGAACCTACTACTTCGTCGATGTCAACGACGCGTTCTACCAGTGAACTATGAGCCCATGTTTTTCTCTGTTATTTTTTGACAAAACAAATTTCCAAGATATACTAGCTTCCTTTGGATGGCTACGTTGCCACATCTTATATAGCATACACCCTTATAATAAGGATACGTCTTAGATCCTGTTGTTCTTTTGTCTATGCTAACGTACTTGAAATTACTAAGAGGTAATTTAAGAATTTTAGCCCAAAATTTTTTCATTTTTTTAGGGTCTTGATCAGCTCTCAGGTTTAATTCACATCTTATCTTTTTGATGTCTAATTTATAAACTTTTCTCATTATCGTTAGAAAAAACTTCAAAATTAATGGGTCAGAGTTGCCTATGGCTGTTTCTAAACTCCTCTTTACCCCTTCTCCTAAATAAAGAAACGCTAACGCCACTTCGAGAATGTTTTGGTTATTAATATCAATATTTTTTAATATTTTTAAAGCCGCATTCTTCGCCTCTTGAAGCCTTTTCTCTCTCTGCTCATTATGCCAAAGAATTGCTTTCTTGCGTGCTTTAACTAAAGCATTTTTTTGATTCGCTAATAATTTCCTCTTCTGTCTTGATGTCAATTTGATATTTTTAAACCACCCGCTAAGAGTTGACCGGGGGATTTCTAAACGCCGTTCAATTTTACCTATAGAAAACCCTTGCCGTCGCAAGTTAAGGGCAGTGTCTTTCAATTTGTACCACCTTGATATCATGTATATATAATACCATCAAAGGTACGAATAGTCAAACGGAATTGTTCGCCGCTACCTAATTAATTTTACAAATTTTGCGAAAATTGTCAACTAAAAAACCGCCCTGCGGACGGCTTTTGATTTATTATTCTGGTGGGCACGGTAGGAATCGAACCTACAACTTCTTCCTTATCAGAGAAGCGTTCTACCACTGAACTACGTGCCCGAACGCTCACCTTCTCACCAATATTTGATATTTTTCTTTGTCTACACAATGCTTTAATCCCTCTTCAAAAGTGATTTCTCCAGCAGACACAAGATCGGCCAAATAACGATCTATGGCTATCGCATTGCCAGTGCCTAATTCTAAAATATTATTGAGTTGATTAATTTTATTTTCGTTAATCAAATTTTTTACTGCCGACGTTCCAGGTAATATTTCTAAAGCCCTCACCCGCTCACCGCCGCCAACTTTTGGCACCAAACGGGTTACGATAACTCCTCCTAAATTATCTGCGAACAAAGAGCGGATCGAGTCTTTTTTTTCTGCGCTAGCAATAAAACGGCTAATAAATTTAATGCTTGATTCGCCATTTAAAATTGTAAAAACCAGCACTCCGGACTCAGCCAGACTTAAAAGCTCCTCCACGATTCCTATTTCTTGACAGAGAGAAACCATTGCCACATCAATATTCCTTCTTTTTATATATAAAATACCTTCTTTAAAAGAGGAAACGTCTTTCCCGACTTCTCTTTGCTCAATCACGCTTTTGACCGCTGCCAGCCTATATCTAATCGGCTGCTCAACTGTCGCGATAAACCTCCCCTGATTTTTATTAATATCATCAAGCAAAGAAGCGGCTAAAGCAGATCTCCCAGAATCGCGCGGCCCGACAATAAAAACAACTCCTTGTAAAAGATGTTTAAAATTTAAAACAACTGGTGGCAAACCAGCTTTATCCAAAATTTCAATCTCACGAGATAGTAATTTAAAACAGATTGATAATTGGTCTTTTTGATAAACAAAACTAATTTGAATATTGCCCATTTTTCCAATTTCTTTGACCACGATTAATTGTTTTACTTCTTTAAGCTTTGCTTTCTCTTCAGGAGAAAGCAAAGAGTCAGCTATCTCTTCAAGTAAAGAAACGGTTAAAATTTCTTCATTAACTAAAGGAATAATTTCACCGCTAATTCTTAAAAATGGGGGCTGAACAGGGAAAAAATAAAATTCTGTAGCTTTCTGTTCAGCGGATGTTTGACAAATTCTATTTAAAATTATGTCTGAACGAGTGCTCATATATACATAAAATTACAAATCACAAATTACAAATCACAAATAAATCACAAACTACAAATCCAAAACGTTTAGAATTTTAATCATTAGAATTTGTTTGTAGTTTGGTGCTTTAGTCTCTCGCTGCTTTCAAAACCTCTTCGATGGTCGTGACTTTCTCAAGGGCCTTCAAATAACCATTTTCCAACATGGTCATCATTTTTTGTCTTTTTGCTTCTTTTTCAATATCAATCATCTGACGCTCGCTAGTAAGAATCTCTTTCAACTGCGGCGTCATCTCTAATATTTCATAAAGCGCCACCCTCCCTTTATATCCCTCATGATTACAGTAAGAACAGCCTACTCCTCGATAAAATTTAAGTTTCCCTGTTTTTTTATCTCTATATTTATTTAAATCTACCTCTAAATAAGGTTTAGAAAGCATCTCAATCACCTCTTTCTCTGCCTCAGGAGACAGAAATATTTCTTGCCGACAATGATCACAAATTTTTCTAATAAGTCTTTGAGCTACAACCATATTTAAACATGAGACAATTAAAAATGGTTCTGCCTTCATATCAATCAAACGTGGAAGCGCCCCTACCGCGCTATTTGTATGGAGGGTGGACAAAACTAAGTGCCCCGTTAAAGCCGCGTGAATGGCTAATTCGGCTGTCTCGTTGTCTCTAATTTCGCCAACCATGATTATATCAGGATCTTGTCTCACAAAAGAACGAATGCCCGAAGCAAAAGTATAGCCAATCTCCGGTCTGGCCTGAGATTGATTAATTCCTTCAACATGATATTCTATCGGATCTTCCAACGTCATCACATTTACCTCTGATCGATTTAATATTTTTAAACAAGTATAAAGCGTCGTTGTCTTACCACAACCAGTTGGGCCAGTAACCAGGATTAAACCATGAGGTTGTTCTAAATTTCTTTTAATAGCCTCAATCCCTTTTTTTTCAAAACCGAGATTTTCTAAAGTGAAATCCATTTTACTTGGATCAAGAACTCTCATTGAAATCTTTTCTGCACCTAAAAGAGGAAGGGTAGAGACTCTCAGGTCTATCTCTTTCTCGGAAACAATGGCTCTAATTCTACCATCTTGAGGTATACGAGTTTCATCAAGTCGTAAATTAGCCAACACTTTAACCCGGGAAACAAGAGCAGAATGAAGATAACCGGGCAACATGGCTCGATCATGAAGAATACCATCAATTCTATAACGAATTCTACTTTTTCCCATGTATGGTTCTATGTGGATATCAGAAGCGTCATTATCAACCGCGTACTTTAAAAAAGAAGCTAAAAATTTTGCGACAGGCGCTACTTTTTCTTCTTCTTCGGCTGTCCCTTTCCAAGAAACTTCTCCGCCATATGGAGCAAACTTCGCTTCGGCTTCACCCATGACTTCTTCTATTTCTTGAGAAAGACCCGCATATTGAGAAAAAGCATTTTTAAAACCAGCAGCAGTAGTCACCCCATAAAGAGTTTTTAATTTTTTTGAACGAGCAATAAAATCAACTGCTTCCCTGGCTTTAAAATCAGAGGGATCAAGTATTGCTATTGTCAAAACATTGTCTTTTTTTTCTACCCCGACCAACTTATAACTCTCCGCAATTTCTTGAGGAATTAATGCTAAAATTTCTTTCTTAATTATCTGACCACCAAGCTCAATTAGAGGAATGCTAAAAACCTCTGCTTTAGCTTTAGCAATATCAATCTCAGGGACAATTCGACGTTCTTCTAATATTTCATCAACTGTAAGTCCCGTTCTTTTTGCGTCTTCAGTTAATTCTTTGACTCTTTCCGCAGAAATTTTCCCTTGTTTAAAAAGATAATCCGTAATTTGTGATTTTAATTTTATCTCTGCCATAAAATTATTTTTCTTTAATAATTATTGGCGCAAATGGTTTTGGATTGCCTCTTGGCTCTCCTTTTAGAGGAGGGTATGCTTTCATTTGTTGAAATCTTGGATCTTCCATAATTTTGCTAAAATCAGAGACCGAGGGAACTGTTTGGCCTTGATAAAGAGGCTGCTGCTTTTTAATTTCGCCAAGGATAGAAGATGGCAGTTCAAAATATATTATTAAAACAATAATATTAACAAAAATAATAGTTATTAGAATAACAAGAAAGACATAAAAAGTAATATTTTTTCCTTCCCCCATAAATTTATTATTTACTCTTGATAATAGGTCTTAATAGTTACTGTAAAACTTGTTCCATCCGCAGCCAAATTTAAATCAGTGACATCCATAATTTGAATATTGTTTTCCGCTGCCGCTAAAAATTTTTTGAATATCTCATAAGTACTATTTCCAAGCCCTAAACCAACAGTGGTGACGCCTCCAGTTGAACTAATAGAAAAATTTTGGATACTTAAATTTTGAAGGCTAGTTAAAAGATAAATTTGATTAAGGACGCTGGCAAGATTTTGACCGCTGCTTACTACATAATCCAATTTTTCTAAATCTAATTTAGAAATTTTATCTGTTTCTTCTTTTAGAGCCTTCAATCCATTAAGATACTTCTTCTCTTCTTCTAAGGCCTTCTGATAAGAACTGACTTCAGCGGCTCCGCCAACTTTTGCCATTTTAAAAGCAGGTTTAATAATATAATTATATTCTGAAAAAAATAAAATTAAAGCAATGCCAATAATCAAAAGCCAGTTAAATCTCACTAAAACATAATGATACCATCGAGTTTCAAATACTTTTGATTTAAATTTAGCCATAAAAAATGAAGAAAGGTTACTTCCCTAAATAAAAAACGTTTGGTTTTAAAATCAGCTCTAAACTAAAAGTTACACCTTTGGCACTCATGACAATATTTGAAATTTCCGCCTTTTCAACAAAATCTGAAGCCTCTTTGAGCGCCAGCATCTGACGACCAACGGATGGGAGACTAAGAGTCCCGGCATTGAGATGAATTGAACCGCTGGTATTGCCAGAAAAACCATTAAAAGAAACTTCAGGAACAGTATATTTCTCCAAAAGTGTAAAAAATTTTGTCCAATAAATATGACCTCCTAACACACGCTGCGCCTTACCAAATTTATTTTCAATATTAGCTATCCTTTGTTTTACCTCAAGATAAGGTTCAATTTCTTTCTCGACTGTTTTAATCTCTTCTTGCACTGCTTTTACTTTTCCTAGCGATTTTTTAAGATAATTATTTGTCCACCACCAAACACCGGTAAAAATAAATAATAAGACCATTGTCCCAACCAATAAAGAGAGTAGTTTTGTTTTAACTGTTCTTGGAAGGATAACAATTTTTCCTGGCGATAGACTCACTTTTGGTAAAACTCCGCCCCCTTCTTCCACTTGTTTAGGAAGAGTCCATTCCTCCTCAAGTTTAGGAGCAGGAGGAGTTATGACCTTTTCTTTTGGAGCTCCGACGCTTTCGATCGGAGTCCCGACCCTTTTGGGCGTCGGGATTTGAAAAACCTCTCCGGGTTTGCCAAATTTCGGAAATTTAGAAGACTCTTGAGGTTTAGTTGGAGGAACAGCCCCTTCAAAAGGTTTAGCGGGTATAGGCTGTCGGGGTGGCTCTTTTGGCAATTCTGGCTCAACCATTTCTATTTCTTTTTTAATCTCCCCTTTCTTTTTCTTGTTATTTTCTTCTTCCCTTAATTCTCCAGGTAATAAATTAACCATAGATTACATAATAAATTAAATAGAAAAATTTTCAATTTTCAATTTTCAATTTTCAATAAATTATCAATTTTCAAACAAGGCGCAGGGTCATATCGCTAAGAAAAGTGTTGCGGAGACCGAACGGGCATGGTTCGAGCGAGCGAAGCGAGCGAGAGAGTGAGGTCGAGCACCAAGCGGCAAAACTCGCGCGAAGGGCGAATTGACCGCGTCTTTTCGTGCGACTGACCCGAGCCTGTAAATAACGTGTGAAACTTTATAATTAATTTATTCTATCATTTTATTCTAATTCTCGCAAGGCTAAACCGATCGCCACGGCAAAACGAGGGGCCACCTCTTCAAGAGCTGGTTTTAAATCTGCCGGATAAGCGATTCTCGCCCAAGGATCACCAACGATCACTTTAAGATTAAGGGTTTTTGCTAAATAATTATCAAAATTTGGCAAAAAAGCCGAGCCGCCAGAAAGAATAATTTTTTCTATTGTTTTTTTAACCTGAGACTGATAAAGATTCAAAGAATAATTTGCTTCATCAACGATTGGCTTAATTATTGTTTCTATTAATTTAGGAACTTTTGATTCACCAGACATTCCCACATCTCTCTTAAATTGATCGGCTCTTTTGAAATCAACACCTAACGCATTAGCAATAGCGCGAGTTAAAATCACTCCCCCGACATCAATACTTCTATTTAAAATAGGAATTCCTCTTTCGACGACAATAATGTCTGTGCTCATAGCGCTAGCATCAACTATCATGACTGGCGAAGGATCTTTCCCGATTAAAGACCGCGCAAGAGCGAAAGCTTCTGTTTCTAAAGCTAAAAGTTTTAAATCAGCCTCCCCAAAAACTTCCATATATTTTTTAACCAATTCTTTCGCGGCAACTGTTAAAAGAATCCTATATTTTTGTATTCCTTCAGTCACCACTGTTTCAATAATTTTCCAATCTAAAATCACGTCTTCAATCGGCAAAGGAATAAATTTTTTTGCTTCCCAAACAATAGCCGCCTGTAATTCTTTTGTTTTCATCGCTGGTACGATAATAGTAGAATTAAAAACAGCAAAATTTGGTAAAGCAGTCACCACCTCATAACTGCTAGCGCCTGATGTTTTATACAACCTTTTCAAAAGGGAGACCATTTTTGGAATAGCGTCTTTAGCATTTTCAGTTAAACGCAAACTTTTTTCCAATGGCCGTTCAATATAACCATAGGTAGAAAGAACAGGAAATCTTCCTTTTTTAGAAAGCTCAACTAATTTAATACTGGTTGAGCCCAGGTCTACCCCTAAAATTTTCCTTGATCTAGAAAACATGCTATAATTAAATTACCTTAGCGTTAAATTTAGATATTAAGTTTAATTTCAAGGTTCTGACGAAGTCAGGTTCTTATAATTAAATTACCTTAGCGTTAAATTTAGATATTAAGTTTAATTTCAAGGTTCTGACGAAGTCAGGTTCTTATAATTAAATTACATTAAAAATATATTGGAAGTTTAATTTCAAGGTTTAATTATAACTTATTATAAAAATTTAACAATAGAATATGAAACTTTTCAAAAAGATCTCTAATTACCTCTTCCCCGTCAGGTGTCTTGGCTGTCAGAAAGAAGGGCTTCTTTTTTGTGAGGAATGTTTTAAAAAAATCTCTTATAGTTCCTCATATAATTTATTCGATAGGAACTTTAAGGTTCTGCGAGCGGAGCGAGCAGGTTCTTATTTAGAAGAAAATTTCTGTGCTTTTTGTACAAGAATTTCAAAATTCGGTTCCACCTGTTCTCATTGTAAAAAAAGCTATTATCTTAATGGCGCCTTGATTGCTTTATATTACGATAACTTAATCAGAAAATTAATTAAATCCGCTAAATATAAACCCTATTTTTATTCTCTACTAGAAAAATTAACCCTGATTCTTGTCAAAAAAATCAAAAATAGTCCTCTCTATAAAAATTACTTTCTAAAAGAAAATTTTATTCTTCTCCCTATTCCTCTGACTTTAAGAAAAAAAGCGGAAAGAGGGTTTAATCAAGCAGAAATTATTGCCTCAACTCTCTCTCTTCAACTTAATTTACCTCTTAATCTAAAAATTTTAAAAAGGATTAAAAATACTAAATCTCAATCTCTTCTCAATCTCAAAGAAAGAAAAGAAAATATCAAAAATAGTTTTAAAGTTGATCCTTCTAAAGTAAAAGGAAAAAATTTTATTTTAGTTGATGACCTGATCACTTCTGGCTCAACGATTAATGAAGCGGCAAAAATTCTTAAAAAAGCTGGTGCTTACAAAATCTGGGCCTTTGCCTTGGCCCGCAATCTAAAAAATAGGGCAAGCCCTACTCCTATTAAAATAAGAGAAATAAATTGAGCTAAGCGCAGGCCTAAAATAATTGGTTGAAAGTCAAGTCTCAAAAATTCAATAAAAAATCGGCCAAGAGGATAAAGAATTAAATAAAAAGAAAAAACCATTCCCGGTAAAGGTTTTTTATAAAGTAAAAGTAAAATTAAAAAAACTCCGAAATTCCAAAGAGACTCATATAAAAAGCAGGGGTGATAATAAAGATTGCCAATCGGAATTCCCCACGGTAAATTGGTTGACAAACCATAAAGTTCTTGATTAAAATAATTTCCCCAACGACCGATCGCTTGACCCAAAATTAAAGCTGGCGCAAATAAATCAAGCAATAAAAGATAAGAAAGGCTATGTTTTCTGGCATAAAAAAATATAACTAACAGCCCGACAAAAACTGCGCCAAAAATTCCTAGACCTCCTTGCCAAATTTTTAAAATTTCTAAAGGATGAAAAAAAAAATAGCTCGGAAAAAGCAAGACATAAAAAATTCGAGCGCCTAAAAAGCCAAAAATTAAAAGGCGGAGAACTAGATTAATAACGTCTTCTTTTTTTATTTTATACTTCCCAGCCAAAAAAACAGTCAACCAAGTTCCTAAAAGAATAGCGATCACAATCAATAAACCATACCAGTAAATTTCAAAAAATCCAATTTTAAAAATAACAGGAGAGGGCTCTAAAGTATGAAGGAAATTCATCATAACTTTTCTATAATTTTCCCTAAAGATAAAATAATATCTTCGCGAAAAGCCGGTCCAATAATTTGTAAACCAACTGGTAAATTGTTTACCTTTCCGATTGGTAAAGAAATAGCCGGCAAACCAGCTAAATTTACAGGGACCGTATAAATATCTGACAAATACATTGCCAAAGGATCACTTACCTTTTCTTTAAGTTTAAAAGCTGGCGTTGGACTAACTGGTGTCATGAGACAATTGACTTCTTTAAAAACTCGATCAAAATCTTGCTTAATGAGAGTTCTAACTTTTTGCGCTTTAAGATAATAAGCATCATAATAGCCAGCCGATAAAGCATAAACACCTAAAAGAATTCTTCGCCTTACTTCTTCTCCAAAACCTTTGGTCCGTGTCTCTAAATAAACTTCTAAAAGGTCTTTTGCTTTTTGGCAAAGACCATATCTAATGCCATCAAATCTGGCTAAATTAGCCGAAATTTCAGCTACCATAATCAAATAATAACAGGGAAGAGCGACTTTGGTGTGAGGCAGGCTTACTTTTTTGATTCTCGCTCCTTTTTTTTGAAGAAGAGAAATATTTTTTTCGATGACTTCTTTAACCTTGCTATCTAAACCTTCAACAAAGTATTCTTTAGGAATGCCTATTTTAAAATCAGACAAATTTTTCTCTTTCAATTCCGCCTCAAAAGGAGCATTTTGAGTGGTTGAATCTTTTATGTCTTTGCCTTCAATTACTTTTAAAAGTAAGGCCGCGTCATCAACTGTTTGAGTTAAAGGGCCGATTTGATCAAGAGACGAGGCCATCGCAATTAAACCAAAGCGGGAGACCCGGCCATAGGTTGGCTTCAAACCAACCACCCCACAGAAGCTGGCTGGCTGACGGATAGAGCCTCCAGTATCAGCACCTAAAGCAGCCGGACACATTTCTGCGGCTACGGCCGCGGCCGAACCGCCGGAGGAACCACCTGGTACCCGGGTTAAATCTCTAGGATTTTTAACTGGCCCGAAATACGAAGTTTCAGTTGATGAGCCCATGGCAAACTCGTCCATATTTGTTTTACCTAAAAAAATAGCGTCAGCTTCTTTAAGTTTTTTAATGACTGTCGCATCATAACTCGCTTTGTAATTTGACAAAATTTTTGAACCAGCTGTACAAAGAACATCCTCAATAAGGATGTTATCTTTAATCGCTATTGGCAAACCTGCCAAAAGACCAAGTTTTTCTTTTCTCAACCGGCTTTCATCTATTTCTTTAGCTTTTTTTTCTGTGATTTCTTTCTCGATCACGGTAATAAAAGCATTAACCTCCGGATTTTTTTCTTCAATCCTTTTTAAATATTCTTTTGTCAGCTCTGTGCTTGAGAATTTTTTTTCTTTTAAACCCTGAAGGGCTTCAACTAAAGTTAAATTTTTCATTTTTTATATATTTGAATTTATTTAGAACGAGGAATCGTCACACGGCTGTTCTCGAAGCCACATCCGTAGGCGAGCGGGCAAGGCCTCCGACCCAGGGTCGGAGGAGCGAGCTGAGGACAGAGCAAGATTTCTCGCCGGGAAATCTTGCGTTGGCTGAGAGAATCTGCCGTGGGGCGAAAGTCTGAGTTCACTTTTCCACCACTATCATTACTTTTTGACCTTCCAAAATTTCTATCGCTGCCTCGTCTTTTGAAATTTCTTGGCCAAACTTCAAAGGTCTGCCTATACCGGCTGGCCAATCATGGATTGCTTGCCAAAGATTGTCTTCTTTGAAACGGAAATCTTCTCCTCTCTTTGTCCCTGGATCATTAGTAATAATTCCTTTCTTGTCAAAGCCTTTAAGCACTAACATATGATAAACAGGCCCTGGTTGACGATAATAAGGATTATCAAGCAATCTGCCGGCAGCCGGCACCAAAACTAAATTTCCAGCCGCGATCTTTTCTTTTATTTGTTCAACGCTTTCTATGTTATAAATAACTTTGACTTTTTCTATTTTAAAATACTCTTTAGCTAATTCGACAATCTTTTCTACCGGCAAATCATAATGTCCTCCCCAATTTTCCTCTTGCCAGGCAACCGCCTTTAAAATTTCCTCTTCCATCTCGTCAGCAGTTATTCTTTTATTTTCTAACCAATATTTAGCCATCACCAGAGATGCTTCTTCGCAGGCCTCATTATGCAAATCATCCCAAACTGCTTTTGGCGCTTGAGGGGCCCAAGGAACCTCTAAATAAGCTTCCTCTGGCACTTCGTCGGGGCTCCTCAGCACCTTCGGTACTTCCCCATTTGATGGGTTCAGCACCTTCGGCAAATTTTCTGTTTTTTCTATCTCTGTTTTAACTGAACTGTCAGATTTCTCTTGATTTTTAGAAGGAAGAAAAATCCAGGCATCAAAACCTAAAATCGTTATAATAGCAACCAAAAGAATGATAATTCTCCGAAAATAAGAACCTGCTCGCTTCGCTCGCAGAACCTTGAAATTAAATTTATTATCTAAATTTGACATTAAAGTAATTTAATTATAAGAACCCTTCGCTTCGCTCAGGAACCTTGAAATTAAACTTACTATCTAAATTGAACGCCGATGTAGTTTAATTATAAGATTTTTTGGAATTTTGATTGATAAGATTGGTCATTTCAAATATAACTCTTTATTTTTCTGATGTTCTTCATAGGTTTTACTAAAAATTGTTTGTCCATCGCCAGGTGAAAGAAAATAGAGATAATCTGTTTCAATCGGATAAATTACCGCTCTAATCGCCTCTAATCCTGGATTACAAATTGGTCCAGGCGGCAGCCCGGCCTGAAGATAAGTATTATAAGGAGAAGGAGTCCGAGTATCCTGATAAGAGAGTTTCTTTTTTACTTCGCCTAAAATATAATTAATCGTCGCGCAAGATTCTAATCTTTTCCCTGCTGCTAACCTCTTCAAAAAAATACCTGCAATAATCCGACGATCAATTTCATTGGCTGCTTCTTTTTCTACTAAAGAAGCCAAGGCGACAGTCTTAAAAATGCTTTCTCCTTGCTCTTTAATCTTATCTCTATCTTCGTTCGTTAATTTTTGACCAAAATTGTCTAACATTTTTTTAATTATCTCTTCCGCTGAAGTTTTTTTGTAAACTCGATACGTATCAGGGAAAAGATAGCCAGAAAGATTGGCCTCAACTGGTTTGTCAGCTAAAAAATCATAAGTTTTTTCTTCGCCAATTTTTTTTTGCGCGGCCAAAAATTCTTCCTCGGTTGTCAACCCTTTTTCTTTCAAATAATTAATTATTTCTTTATTCGTCCATCCTTCGGGGATAGTGATCATTTCTTCCTCTCTTGATGGCTGACTCGCCAGAAGACTGATAATTTGACTTAATTTCATGCCTGGCTTTAATTCATATTCGCCCGGCCAAAATTTATTTCTTGCATTTTTTAAAAAAGCATAAATTTCAAAAATAATTTTATTCTTGATTATTCCTTTTTCTAAAAGCTTCTCTGCTATTTCCTTCGTCCCCTCATTTTTTTCAATAATAAAAGATGGGCCGGAGGTACTAAAGAGCCCATCGGGCGACGAAAGCCGAAGGTCCTGAGGAGTCCCTTCGGACGACGAAGGATTTTCCACTGCTTTCGGCCCAAAATTAAATTGAAAATAAAGAAAAATAATCAAAACAACAATCAAAATATAGCCAATAAAAATTAGTGTTCTTTTCATTTTTTGTAAACATTCTTTAAAAAATCGAAGGCTTCTTTTTTTGTTTTAACTCGGCCAGAAAGCTGCTCCTCTCTTAAAAGTTCTAAAAGTTTACCGACTTCTGGCCCCGGCTTTAAAGAAAATTTCTCCATTATCTCATTGCCGTCCAAAATTTGTTTTGGTAATTCTTTTTTTGAAAGACTTAATAACTTAATTTCTTCAATCCTTTTTAACATTTTTTTAAAATCACGAAAATTAGGTCTGCCCCCTTCAGGAATTGAGGCCATAATATCAACAAAACCTAACTTTAAAAGATCTTGACCATGATAATAAGGATGGAAAAAATATTTTTCCAACGTGTTTGCTCTGATCTTTTCTATCTCTTTATTAACAAAAATCATATGCGACTTAACCAACCAAGAAATTTTTTTAGGATCAACACCTATTAAAGAAGGAGCGGAAAGTTTTAGGCGTTCACAAATTTTAAAGCAAATTTTTGCTCCCTCCACGTCATGTCCATTAAAACGAATTCTATCTGTTTTATCTTTCTGCGGCGTTTTAATCACATAAGGTTTGCCTAAATCATGAAAAAAAGCGCTTAGAATCAACTCTCCAGAAAGCGGCTCATTGCCAAACTGTTTTTTAAATTCAGAAGAAGAAAGATTTTTTAAAGATAAACGACTATGAACCCAGACATCTCCTTCGCTGTGATATATCTCCGGCTGAGGACATTTTTTCATTTTTAAAACTTCTGGCATCAATTCTTTAAAAACTCCGCTTTGATCATAAAGATCAATCGCCTTAGTTGGATTAAAACAAAAACTTTTAAGCAGTTCTTTAGCAATTACTTCATGAGGAACAACTCTATACTCAATTATCTCCGGCAAGAAGAATCTTCTTGTTTTTTCGAGAGTAATTTCTCTTCTTATTTTATTAAGACCTGCGGCCTGTTTAACTATTTCTCTCCAAGTTTTTTCTTCAATTGAAAAATCGAATTGGCAAGCAAACCTGATCGCTCTTAAAATTCTTGAATAATCTTCTTTAAATCTTTCAGCGGGCTTGCCGACCGCTCTAACCACCCCTTTCTCTAAATCCTCTTTGCCACCAGAAACATCTATCAATTGATAATTATCGTCTTCAATTTTGATGGCCATCGCATTAATAGTGAAATCGCGGCGCTCGAGATCCTTCTCAATCGGCAAATTTGGATCTGTCTTAATTTTAAAATCATGGCGACTGCCAGTTAATAAAGAAAAATCTTGACGCGGCAGAGCAATGTCAATCGGCTCTTTCAAACTAATCCCCTTGGGGCTAAATTTAAAAATACCAAAAGTTTTTCCCACAAAATTAACTTCTCCTTGTTTTTTTAAAAATGTTTCTAAGTCTTCCTTTTTTACTTTTCCAATCACAAAATCATAGTCCTCTATTTCCCGGCTAAGCAAAAGATCTCTCACCGCCCCGCCAACTAGAGAGATCTCTGATTCTTTAAATTTTTCCTTTAATTTTCTAAGAAAATCAAATTGCGAGAGTTCTCTCTTAACTCTCTCGAGCGTTTCTTGATCTAAAAATTCATAAAACTTTTCCATAATTAAACTACCTTAAAAAAATATATAGAAGTTTAATTTCAAGGTTCTGCGAGCGAAGTCCCGCTGAGCGGGACGAAGCGAGCAGGTTCTTATATTTTTAATTATACCACAAATTATAAAAGAAACAACCACACCAAAATTTGGTGTGGGGGTTTACTTTTTTAAAAATTAGTTTACCCTATTAAATAGCCAACTCTGTCGTGTCGCTCCCCCTACCAAAGGGACAGGGGATTTAACAGGCCGTTCAGGCTCTGAAGAGCCTTCAGGCTCGAAGAGATGAATCATTAAAAAACGAGATTTGAAAAGGTCGCTTTTTAAAAAAAATAATAAAATTTATGGCCAAAAAAAAGAAGAAAGAAGCTTGCAAGTAATTGAAAGCTAAAAAAACCACTCCTCACTCATTTATTGAGTGGGGAGTTTGGGTTTAAACCCCATTAGAAAGTTAAATCGTTGTCTACGCCTAGAAGAACATGTTTTGTAAAAACTATTGAATGGTCTTTCTAACGGGGCTAGAATATTTTTTCTTGAAAAACTCGTTTTGATTCCTCAAATAAAATTTTTATTTCTCCATAAACACCGTCATAACCAGCTGACTTGGCAATCTCCCCTTTTCTTGCTTTGATAATTCCCTGAACAATCCGAGGAGAAGCAATTTTTAAAAGTTCCTTTTCTTCTAAATCAAGTAAGGCCGAAAATTCTCCTTTCTCTGTTTTTTTTATCAACTCAAGATATTTTTCTTTAACCTTTTTAGCGGTCTTCTTAACCCCGTAAGTTTGAGCAATAATCTCTTTTAAAGGGATAATACTTTTAAAGCCAGGCGCCCCGCCTTGGCGGGGCGCTTCTCTATCAGCCAAATCATCTATCCTATGAAGAACACCAATAGTCAAAGGACGACCGCAAACAGGACAAATTCCTTTGAGTTTCTTTGTCTCTTTGGGCAGAAGAGAAATTTGACAATCCCGATGACCATCAAGATAATATTTTCCTTCTTCGGGAAAAAATTCAATTGTAAACACGAAATTTTTCCTTGTTTTAATAGATTCAATAATTTTTTGATAAGAAATTTCTTTGTCAGAAAATTCAAAAACATTTGCCTCTCGACCTAAATTTTCTGGGCTATGAGCGTCCGAGTTTGAGATTAAAGTATATTTATCTAAATAAGACCAACGCCAATTCATTGGCGGGTCAGAAGATAAACCTGTTTCTAAAGCATAAATTTCTAGAGCCATCTCTCCAAAACATTCTTCAAGCGAATCAAAACCTGATTTTGAACCGAAAATTGCGTACCAAGGGGTCCAGGCATGCGCTGGCACGACAAAATTTTCTGGAGAAACATCTAAAATAATTTTCAATAATTCTTTAGCGTCTATCCCTAAAATTGGCCGGCCATCAGAATGAAGATTATAATTTTTTTCTAATCTTTGATTGAGCTTTCTGACAACCTCTAAATTTGGAGCAAAAACTAAAAGATGGATTCTTCTAGTTTTGCCACTCTTTTTATAAATACAAGAGATCTCAGTCGTTAAAATAAAATATATCGAAGATTTCTTCGATATATCTTTTAACTGGTAAAGGCCATTACCTAAAGGAGTTAATTTTTCTTCTAGTTCTTTGAACCAAAGAGGATGAGTAAAGTCGCCAGTGCCTAAAATATCAATGCCTTTCAATTTTGCCCATTGATTAAGATGGCCAAGGTCCATCTCTCGCGAAGTTGCCCGAGAATATTTAGAATGAAGATGAAAATCAGCGATATAACGCATATCTAAATTATATCAAAAATTTGAATAAATAAAAATCCCGGCACTGGCCTACTCTCGCATCCCGCTAGGCGGGATACTACCATCAACGCTGGCAGGCTTAACTTCTGTGTTCGGAATGGGAACAGGTGTGTCCCTGCCGCTCATAGCACCGGGAAATTATGAAGAAATAAAAAATTTTAAATTTTGAATTTTAGATTTTGAATTTATAATCTAAAATCTATAATTTATAATCCACTCTGGAAATCTGATTTCCGAGTGTAATTATAGACTAAATGGTAAATTAGAGAAAATGGCTGATTAGGACTTCTTGGCTTAATCCATTACTGGACTTACACCTAAAGCCTATATACCTGGTAATCTTCCAGGAGCCTATGAAACCTAATCTTAGGGACGGCTTCGCGCTTATATGCTTTCAGCGCTTATCCAAACTAAACGTGGCTACCCAGCGATGCCCTTGGTAGGACAACTGGTGCACCAGAGGTTTATTCCTCCTGGTCCTTGCGTACTAAGGAGGAGCCCCTTCAAGTTTCAACGTCCACGGTAGATAGGAGACCGAACTGTCTTACGCATGTCAGTCCATTATTACTAATGGCATAGACTATACCTTCATCCTCTTAATAACTATTAAGGAGGAGCTGACGTTTGATAGAAAATAATTTTTTCTATCTCTATCCGATTTTTCGGATTTCAGTCGTTACGGGGATATAAATTATGCTGCTTTAAAAATTGTTTTAAATTTTTCGAGGTGTTAGTACGTTTTTTAGAATAATTAATAACACCAGAATGATCTACTAATCTACTCGCCTGAATAAATTTGTCTAAGTTGAATTTTCTATCAATTAATAACTTATAAATTTTTAAAGCTAGCCTGATGTGCTCTTTTTTAAGATGCACATATGGTTGAAGCAATTTTAAAATCTTTATTACCGGCTTTAAACCGACAATTGTATATTCAGTCATCCCGTCTTTACGATCTCTTAGATACCCAACTTCAAAAATTTGTTTTAACCATTCTAATTGATGACGATTAGTTGATTTTTGATAGAAGACGATACTAGATCGTATCTGATAACCATAAACATAATCTTTTCTACGAATTAACTGAAACATAATACAACCATCACCATCTAAAAAACCAGCAATATAAGATTTAGTTATAGAAGAAATTGCTTTTGGCATAATTTAATCTTCCCACGGTATTGCCCTTTCAAAAATTCGGTTTTTCTGAAGAGGGGTTCACCGTTATGAGTCAGATTTATTATACCATATTTCTATGGTAGAACGCAATATGTAAATTACGTTCTGAACCCAGCTCGCGTATCGTTTTAATTGGCGAACAGCCAAACCCTTGGGAGCTTCTTCACCCCCAGGATACGATGCATATTTATCCATTATTACTAATGGTATAGACTATATCATCTCCCTTTGATAGTCATCAAAGGGGTCAGCGTTTTATAGTGGTTTACTTCATAAATTCCTTATTAACTAAAGTATCCACTATCTCGGTTTTTAAACCTCAGTCGTTACGGGGTCCGACCTTAGGTCGGACTTCCCACGGTATTATCCATATATTTATTATAACAAATTTTATATTAATAAATATATTAGGGTTTCACCGTTATTAGCTGAATTTTGTCATTCCAATTACTTGGAAAGCGGCCAATCTTTTTAGCCGACATCGCTGTCAGTAATTTTTCTTCTTTTACAAGAAGGATCGGACTATATCTTCACCCGATTAAATGCTGCTTTGCAGCAAATTTCGCGAGAGCGAAATTATTTAATCGGGGCTAGCGTTTTAGCCATTCTTTAAATCAGAATGACTCCCTTATTTTCATAAGAAGTCTCTACGGGGTCATAACCCAATTTTATAATTCATTGAAGGAATTAAATTTTCTTTTAAAATCTCCTTCAATTTACTTACCGATGAAGTAAGAAATCTTATGCGGTAATAATTTTTATCTTTATTCAAATTTGCTTTTAAACCAATTTTCTCTAAACATTCCAGTAATTTTATTTGATAATTTCTATCAAATTGTTGAGTATTAAGATAAAAATTTGAATTCCCACACTTACTTCCATCGTCCATAAACCACACACTTAATGTAATAGCATCAAGTTTTAAATTATCAGGAACAATTTTACAACCATTTTTATAAAAATTATTATAAAATTCAGTCAATTCTGAACATTGTTTAGTATAAAATCTATAGGCAATCCTGTTTCCTCTTCCCTTTCTTATTCTTGGTCTAGAAACACAAATATTTTTTAATTGCTCAAACTTCCAATCAACATATTGTTTTTGAGAAAAAGAATGATTTATTTCTAGAAAAGCATTATTTCTTCCTGGAATTATTCGTAAATATCCATCTCCTAATATTGTTCCAATAATTAATGATTTTTGTAATTGGGTTAGACTTCCCACGGTATTATCCATAATTTTTATTTTATCATTTTATCTTATGGAGTCCACCGTTATAAGCTAAATTTTTGGTACAACATTGCTGTTGTAGCACCCCGATATTTTAAGGTGCCGAACCAGGCCGTCGATAGGAACTCTCGGGCCTGACTAGCCTGTTCACATTTTCTCATTTTACAATGAGTGCTGACTATATCTTTACCCCAACTAAACTAATGGTCGGGGAGACGGCGTATTGTGGTTAATATTTAACTTAACCACCTTGTCCTTTTGGACTCAGTCGATACGGGGTTATTCGCTGGATGGCAATTTATACCTCATTGAGGGAATAATATCGCCTTTAATTATATTAATTAATTTTCTAGTTTCGCTAACAGAAAATCTAAAATTAATATTTTTTGACCGCTTAATCTCCAATTTAGGCCTTAAACCAAAATTTTTATTTAAGACTTGAATTAATTTTTGAATCTCCTTGTCGAAAAATTTAGATAAATAGATATATGCTATTTCACCATGATGATAATAATAGCCGTCATCCATAAACCAAACCGCTAAAGACAATTTTGATTTAAATATCTTTTCAAAATTTTCTGGAATAATTTTTTTATTATCAGTATAAAATTCTCTTCGCAATTTTCCGAATATAGGAGATGAATGCGTTTGACATCGATAATAAGTATATGTTTTTCTCCATTTTGGATTATAACGAGTAATTTTCTTTGGAGTATCCTGCATCCAATCTTTAAATTCTCGCCATTTCCAATAAATATAATCCTTTTGTTTTTCTGAATGTTCAAATCTCAATCTGGCATTCTTTTCCCCAGTAGGTTGTATATAAGCATCACCTATTGTCATGCCAAGAATAATGTCATACTGTCTTTTAGTTAACATATTTTTAATTTAATCCCGAATAACTTCCCACGGTATTATCCGGTCCGACCAGGGTCGGACTGAGGACTTCACCGTTATTAGCCATCTACTAAATTGTTAATTACTTAACAATTGGGACAACAACCTTTAATAAGGTTTTATCCCCAGAGTAGCTTTTATCTGTTGATCTTTGCGCCTCCTGTATAGGCGCATCGGTTCACTAAGTTCTGCTTTCGCATCGGCGCGACTTATAAGTCTTGCCGTCAAGCTGGCTTATGCCTTTGCACGTCCAGACCGGTTTCCATCCGGTCTAAGCCAACCTTATAAACTTCTCCGTTACACTTTAGGAGAATTCCGCCCCAGAAAAACTGCCCACCAGGCACTGTCCCCCTCTCACTACTAATGAGAAAAGGTAAGAATTAAAAAAACAACCGGGTGGTGTCTCATTGGCGCTCCAACTTTACGTCGGAGCTCCCACCTACACTGAACTAGTTATCTTCTTAATCCAATACCAAGCTACAGTAAAGCTTCATGGGGTCTTTTCGTCTAACCGTGGATAAAGCGCGTCTTCACGCCTACTGCAATTTCGTCGAGCCCCTTGTTGAGACAGTTGTCAAGTCGTTGTGCCATTCGTGCAGGCCGGAACTTCAATAGACTATATTTTCATCTTATCCAAAATCCTTAGGAGATATTCTTTTTTATATCTTCTTGCCCCAAGATTATTCATCTGATAGGCAAGATCGATAATTTTAATGATTCCCTCTTTTGTTAAATGAAGATTTTTTTTAATCATTTCACAAACCTCCTTAAATATAACGAAAGAATGTTGTTTTGATGTTCGTAGAGGATATCGTTCGAAGTGAGGAATAATTTTTTTGGTAAGATCCGTAATTGATCTTGTTTCATATTTATAACAATTATCTCTTCTCGTAAATCTTACACTACCGCAACCAAAAAAATTTCGTATTTCTTCAAGCAATTTACAATCTCTCATATTCTGACTCACAGAAAAACTTGGTCTTATTTCAATGCCAAATTTCATTTTTTTTCTTAAGGTAAAAGAAATGTTAAAACTTCCTTCACCATCAACGAATCCTGTAATATAAGATTCTTTTTCCATAAGCAGATAATATCTCTTTAAACATCTCCATAGATTTTTTTCGCGGATAAGAGCCAACGTGTTATTCATCTTTTTTTGACGAATCTCATCTTTCGATTCAGTCGTTACGGGGTCAATCCCGCTAAGCAGGATGACTTCCCACGGTATTACCCAATAAATATTAAGGTTCCACCGTTATTAGTTGGCATACTTATTCTGACTCGCGTCAGAATCCGGGCAAGTTTTTACCGGCTATAATTTTACCCGGCAAGGGATTACGCTACCTTAGGACGATTTATCTGTGTTAACTCATAGTTACCTATGAGATCGGACTTTATCATCCTCGATCTTGGTCGAGGTCTAGCGTAAAGTCTCTGAGGATTCTCTTTGAGTGATTTTTGATAATCACTCATATTATATTTTCTTTTTCTTCCTCTCCCTTCATTTAATTGTTCACGCAGAGCAATTATTTTTTCCAATCCTTGAACAGTTAAGTGTTGATTGGATATAACTAATTGCGTAATTTGTTTGAAAATCGCGAAATTTTTCTGCTTACGCTGAGAGAGAAAACGATACCGTTCAAAAAACGGAATAATCCGTTCATTGATAGAACGCGGATTTGAGACGACATAATAACTAATGCCATCAAATCGAGATTGAAGACGACCACATCCTAGATACCTTTTATAATATGAGAGGATGTGCCGTTCCTTTTGTGATACATTAAAGGTCAAAACCACTTGCCAGCCCATCTGGTGATCATCCCGACGTCTTAAGGAAACGTTAAAACTTCCTTCGCCGTCGGCAAAACCACTAAGATAATATCCAATTGATGGGGGAATACGGTTTAACCAAGGTTGAGATTGCATCATAATTATTTTATTAAGAGTCTTTCCTGCGAATTGTCCACTACCCGATACTCGTCGGGGTTATTCACCTGTTTGTTACTGTCTTTAAATAAGACTAGTACAAGTGACTTAAGTGGAGTTTCTCGCATATAGCTAGATTTTTTTAGATAACTACAATCGTCACTTATAGTTATCGCCGGCGTTCACTAGCGCTTCGATTCAAGGCCTATCCAACCGAAGTCGGACTCACCTCTCCTCTTAACGTTCTAGTACTGGCCAGGCATCAGCCCCTATACCTCATTTTTCAATTTGAGCAGGGACCTGTGTTTTTGTTAAACAGTCGCTTGACAATTTTTACTGCATCCCGACTTTTACGTCGGGAACGGCTTATTGCGAACGTACGCCGAGTTTTTTTGCCGAGTTCCTTAACAAGGGGTCACTCGTACACCTGAGGATACTCTCCTCGTCCACCAGTGTCGGTTTGCGGTACGGTTAATATTGGTTTAACCCTAGAAGTTTTTCTTGGCTTTATCTCCTCCAGAATTTCCTCTTGCGAGAATTTTATTCGTAGAAAATTTGTTATCTCTGGATTTGCCAAAAGACCCATTTTCTACTTAAACACGAAACCAATCCATGCTCTGAACTTAATAAAACGTCTCTCCTTCGGAAACCAACATTAGAAGCAGAATATTAACTGCTTGTCCATTAGGTACGTTTTTCAACTTCCCCTTAGGACCGCCTAACCCTGGGATGATAATCAGTGCCCAGGAAACCTTGGACTTACGGTGGGCCGAATTCTCATCGGCCTTAATACTACTTATACCAACATTCTCACTTCCTGTCTCTCCATCAATTCTTCCGAATTGACTTCACCGAAACAGGAACGCTCCCCTACCACGTTATAACAAAGTTATAACATTCTCATCTTCGGTATCAAGTTTAGCCCCGATAAATTTTTAGTGCAAGACAACATTGACCAGTGAGCTGTTACGCTTTCTTTAAAGGGTGGCTGCTTCTAAGCCAACCTCCTGGTTGTTTAAGCCGTCTCACTGCCTTTCACACTTAACTTGAATTTAGGGACCTTAGATGGAGATCTGGGCTGTTTCCCTTTTGACAAACGAAGCTTAGCCCTCATTGTCTGACTCTGCCTCTGAGATAGTTAGCCATTCGGAGTTTAATTAGATTAAGTAGGATTACTCCATCTTAACCTATTTAGTGCTCTACCGCCAACTACCCGATTAGGCAGGCTAGCCGCACAGCTATTTCGGGGAGAACCAGCTATCACTGAGTTCGATTAGCTTTTCACTCCTACTCACAACTCATCCAAAGATTTTGCACCATCAACTAGTTCGGGCTTCCCTCCGCATTTCTGCGGAGCTCACCCTGGTCATGAGTAGCTCACCCAGCTTCGGGTCTTAAGTATATAATCTGTCCCAAATTAATGGGACAACGCACTTTTAATGCTCGCTTTCGCTTTGAATACGCCCCATAGGGCTTAATCAAACTATATACTTAAACTCGTTGGTTCATTCTTCAATAGGAACCCCGTCACCCCGACATTTACGTCGGAGCTCCGAGTCTTTGATTGCCTAAAGTTTCAGGTACTTTTAACCGCCCTTCCGGACTACTTTTCACCTTTCCCTCACGGTACTTGTTCACTATCGATCTTCAAAAGTATTTAGCCTTAGACGACAGTCCGCCTAACTTCATGCTAGATTTCACGGGTCCAGCATTACTTAAGAATATCAACTATAAAATTTTAATTTCTTACGTTTACAGGACTTTCACCCTCTTTGGTAAACCATTCCAGATTTTTCAACTTAAAAATTAAAATTTTACTCTACTTTGTAAGCAGTAAAACGTTAACATCTTACAACTCTCCATAAAACATTTTAGCCTTACTGCCTTTTACTTTGGAGAATTTATACCGAAGTATATCTTCTGCAAAGCTTAGGTTTTATGAAGTTTGGGCTTTTCCCCTTTCGCTCGCCACTAATCAGGGAATCTATTTTATTTCTTTTCCTCCGGGTACTGAGATGTTTCACTTCCCCGGGTGCCCGCTCCAATTTTTACATCGGAGCAACACCGCTTCACGGTGTTAGGTTTTCCCATTCGGAAATCCTCGGATCTAGGGTTGCTTGCCGCCTCCCCGAGGCTTATCGCAGGCTGCTACGTCCTTCATCGGCTTTTGAAGTCAAGGCATCCACTTTAGGCATTAATTTTCTCTAATTCACCATTTAATCTATAATAATTTACTAATAACTTACAACTTACAACTCATATTCGTTGTTAGTTATTAGTTGTTTGTTATTAGTTAGTAAAAATTTTCAAGGAAAATTTTTACACGGCGTGATAATTTTTGCGCTTTTATCTTTTTTTACTTACTTAAATTGTTAAAGAGCATCCTCTAGTAGAACAGTGAGTCATTCAACTCTGAGAGTCTCAAACTCTTCAAACTGTCTACAGGGCTAGCCCTAATGGAATAATAAACTGTCTACGGGCTAGGAAAAAATCAAAAAACCGCTGGTCAGCGGTTTAATCTTTCAAGATACAATAAATCCTTCAGCCGCTTGACCGATTTTGCTTAATTTTTTGATTTCTCATAATTAAACTACATTAAAGATATTAAAAATATATTGGAAGTTTAATTTCAAGGTTTAATATAATAATTATATTATGAATTAACCCTATAATTTGTCAACCATTTTGACAAACAAAACCTGTGGATAAATAAACGGAATACTATTTTTTCGATTTTTCTAAAGTCATTACCCGTTTTTCCAAAAGAGCAAATTCATCCCGGCCAACTTTTTCCTTGAGTTCATTACGAATTAAACTCAACTCATCAAGAACTATCTCAAATTTATAATCTACCTCATCAAATCTCTCGTCGACTTCCTTCCAAAAATTTTCAATTTTTTTATCTAATCCATGATGCCCCTCCAAAACCAGTTTCATTTTAGAATCAATATCTTCTAAAATCACTTCGAATTGCTGTTTTGAGAGAGATAATGGTTTTTTATTTATTTTCTTTTTAGCCATTGTATTTTAATTTATTATAACACCTGAAAATCAGAGGTCAAAGACAAAATAGAAATTATAGTCTCAACTAATTTCTTTAATCTATTGTATATTTATTTCATTTCTTTCAGAAGCTTTACCAACTGACTCTCGGGCTGTAGATTTGCCCACCATAAGATCTGTTTTTCAACTAAATACATTTCATTTTCTGGAGCAAAATACAAGGAAGACAGAGGAACGAGCTGCGTCTCCGGCGTGGAGGTGGTGCTTTCACCTTGTCTGGTTTGAACAAAAGCAACCTGACTGAGTTTTAATTTTGGCAGAAAACTCAACTTGCCAAAATAAATCTCGCCACTAATTAACTGAACAGCCTGGTATTTATTTTCGCTAAAAGGGAAAATTTTGCTGCCCGAAGCATAGCTTAAATAAACGACCACTAAAACAAAAACGATTACGACCAAGAGAGAATTTTTTTTCATAGGGAGTTAATTAAGATGTTAAAAAATTAATTAATTTTTGATTTTGTTAACTAATTCTATTATAACTTAAATTTAAAATTCAAGCAATAGCATTTATCCCCAATCGTTTTTTTCTATTTACCTTGTAGTGTCCGCCTGCCTCTCCGGCCAGAACGGCGCATCCACCGTAGGTGGAAACTCTGTTCTACTACAAACACACAGATATCGCAGATGAAAAATCAATGATATCCCAGATAGATATCAGTGAGATCGGTGTTATAAAAATCAGTGTTATCAGTGTCTAATCAAAATCATGCCACTTTTCAAAATTCACCTTAAAACGCACATGAATAAAAGATTTTTTAAGCTCCTCAAATGGGGCCTGGCCCCAGATCCCCTAAAAAAAGGAGTTATCCCTCCTAATCTATAAAAACTTTTTCTTTTTTAAAAATTATATTTTTCATTGTTATCTCCTGCGTGCTATCTTTTCCTATCTTCTCTTTGGCCCCGATAATTTCTAAATAAAGCGGTTTTCCTTTTTTGTCCAAATCTAAAATTATCTCCTGAGCAATTTCCACAGTTTTAACAACCTTTCCCTCTCGAAAGGTAATATTTATTGCGTCAGCGTATGGATCGTAAATAAATTTCATATTTTTTTAACCGTTCTCCCTCCATAGCTTAACTTTCGAAAATCTATTTTATTTAATGCTTTAATTACAAAACTTTGTTTAATACCTCTTTGCTTCAATTTCAATAAAGCGTGTGAAGTGAAAATTATCATATTGTATTAATTTTTTAGGAATAGTAATTGTAACCATATATTTTTTATTTTAATTCTTTTAAAATTAATGTCAATAGGTTTCAATCTATTAGCAATTTGCAGACCTGCCTCGCCAGCGCCTAACACTATGATTTTAGATTTAAACAATGGTCAGAAAAATAAATAATGTTTTGTCTCAAGATAATATTAGCAGGCTTTGGCAAGGCGGGTTGGCATAAAATTCGCAGAATCTGCGTTGATCTGCGCTCTCTAGTCCGCGTTAATCTGCGTTCTGGTCTGCGTTAATCCGCGTCTTAGTGTCTGCGTTAATCCGCGTCTTAGTGTCTGCGTCCATCTGCGTCTTATTCTGCGTCCATCTGCGTCTTCGTGTCTGCGTCCATCTGCGTTCTCGTCTGCGTTAATCTGCGTTCTCGTCTGC
>Ga0210016_1000935_pt1 | contig 26747 bp, 22 predicted proteins | sample CryGeyCG2014_300_FD_185454 | JGI IMG/M metagenome (GOLD analysis project Ga0210016, IMG submission 185454) | Groundwater microbial communities from aquifer - Crystal Geyser CG02_land_8/20/14_3.00 (SPAdes) (version 2) | ecosystem: Environmental > Aquatic > Deep subsurface > Groundwater | place...
AAGATTTAATGATAGCTGATTTACCTGTTCGGGCAGATAAGGAAAATTCCACCCCGATTGCTCTGGAAAAGAAAGAATTAGAACCGTCCCCATACTTGGCACTTCTGCTGGGGCTGAAGGATTATGTTCATAAAAACGGTTTTAAGAAGGTAGTCCTTGGATTGAGCGGAGGAATTGATTCGTCTTTAGTCGCAACACTCGCTGTAGATGCACTCGGTAAGGAAAACGTAACAGGGATATTTATGCCGACAAGATACTCTTCGGAAGAGTCAAGGATAGATGTCCACCAGCTTACAAAAAATCTGGACATAAAACTGATAAACGTTTCAATAGAACAAATATACAAAATGTATCTGACAATCCTTGAACCGCATTTTGCCGGTATGAAACGCGATGTTACCGAAGAAAATCTACAGGCACGCATCAGGGCAAATGTCATTATGGCTTTCTCCAATAAGTTCGGCTGGCTCGTCCTGACTACCGGTAATAAATCTGAAATGAGCACCGGCTATGCAACACTTTACGGAGATATGGCTGGCGGACTTGCGGTTATTAAGGACGTTCCTAAGACGCTTGTATATGAACTTGCAAAGTACAGGAATACAATTAGCAATGTTGTCCCCGAACGTGTATTAACAAAAGAACCTACTGCAGAATTAAAAATGAACCAGAGGGACAGGGATACACTGCCGGATTATGAAATCCTTGATTCAATTTTAAAAGCATACGTGGAGGAGGATAAACATACGGAAGAAATAACTTCTCCGGAGTTCCCGGAAGAAACCGTAAGAGCAGTAATTAACATGGTCGATAAGAGTGAATACAAGAGGAAACAATCTGCTCCGGGCATAAAAATTACGCCAAAAGCGTTTGGTAAAGATAGAAGAATGCCGATTACAAACGGCTATAAGAATTAACAAAAGGAGACTAAACAATGGCTCGCAAAAATAAAGAGAACAAGGTAACATCAAAAGTAAACGGAATTGACGAAAGAAGTATTCAGAAAATAAACCAGCTTATCAAAGAGAATAAGATTGAATTTATAGATTTGAAATTCAATGATTTACCCGGTATGTGGCAGCATTTCTCTCTGCCTGTATCTGAACTGACTGAAATAGACGACCCGATAAAAAGCATCTGGGCTGACGGTATAGGTTTTGACGGTTCTTCAATAAGAGGTTTCCAGAAGATACAGGAATCGGATATGCTGCTGATGCTGGACCCTACAAGTGCCGTGGTGGACCCTGTATGCGAAGTACCCACATTAAGTATAATATGCGACATTTACGACCCTTTAACAAGAAAACCATACTCTCGCGACCCCCGATATGTTGCAAAAAAAGCTGCCGAATACCTGAGGAAAACAGGTATTGCCGATAAGAGTTTCTGGGGACCGGAGATGGAATTTTTCATTTTTAACGATATCCGTTTTGACCAGACAGAAAATTCCGGCTATTATTTTATTGACTCTAATGAAGGTGCCTGGAATTCCGGCAGGGATGAGAAACCGAATTTAGGATATAAACTGCGTTACAAAGAGGGTTATTTCCCGGTACCGCCGCATGATTCTTTACAGGATTTAAGAAGCAGAATAGTCCAGACGCTTCTAAAAACCGGTATTCCCATAGAAGTCCACCACCACGAAGTTGCTACCGCAGGACAGTGTGAAATAGATATGAAGTTCGGCACTCTTGTAACTATGGCTGACAGATGTTTGATGTATAAATATATTATAAAAAATATAGCCAGGAAAAATAATATGGTCGCCACTTTTATGCCCAAACCGCTTTTTGCCGATAATGGCTCCGGTATGCACACGCATCAGTCACTGTGGAAAAACGATAAAAATATTTTCTTTGACCCGAAAGGCTACGGATTAATAAGCGAAACAGCAAAATATTATATCGGCGGATTATTGAAACATGCTCCCGCTTTAATGGCATTCTGTGCCCCGACCACCAACTCTTATAAGAGGCTTGTGCCGGGTTATGAGGCGCCGGTGAACCTGGTATACTCTGCAAGAAACAGGAGTGCAGCGGTAAGAATACCGGTATATTCGGACAACCCGAAATCCAAGAGGATTGAATTCAGGCCGCCGGATAATTCTGCAAACCCGTATTTAGCTTTTGCGGCAATGCTTATGGCAGGAATTGACGGGATGCAGAATAAAATAGACCCGGGCGAACCTCTGGATAAAAACACTTATGAATTAAACGGGAATGAAGCAAAAAAAGTACCGACTGTTCCTTCTTCACTGGAAGAAGCAATTAATGCCCTGGAAGAAGATACTGATTTTCTTTTAAAAGGCAATGTTTTTACACAGGATGTTATTGATGTCTGGGTTGAATATAAGAGGGAGAAGGAAATAGACGCCGTGCGTTTGCGTCCGCATCCTTATGAATTCTGCCTTTACTTTGATATTTAACACCAAGAAATCGTCTCCAGGGATCCCCCAATTTATTGGGGAGGAAAAATATGCTTTCTGACAGATATCACAGAATACCTTCAGCGTGTGGTGTAACCGGGATAATGAACCAGGCAGGTGGTTTATTCTCCGGTGAGCAGATATATTCTTCCATATGCAATATGATTGAGAGAGGTAACGGGTTAGGCTCGGGGTTTGCGGGTTACGGTTTATATCCGGATTTCAAGGATTACTGGTGTTTCCATATAATGTATGAGAAAGAAACGGCAAAAGAAAATACGGAAGAATACATTAAAAAACACTTTGACGTAAAACACCGGGAACCTATCCCCACCAGGAAAATAAGCACGCTGAAATACGTCCCTCTTTTATGGAGGTATTTTCTAAAATCCAGATACAGGACTGAAGACAGGTTCCGTCCCGGGTTGAACGAGGAAGATTTAATAACCGACTGCGTTATGTACATTAACAAGGAAATTAACGATGCCTTTGTTTTCTCCTCGGGAAAGAACATGGGAATATTCAAGGGTGTCGGGAACCCCGATGAAATCGGGAAATTTTACAGGATTGCGGATTATAAGGCGTATATCTGGACTGCCCACAACAGGTTTCCTACAAATTCTGTCGGCTGGTGGGGCGGGGCACACCCTTTCGGAATACTGGACTGGTCAGTCGTACACAACGGAGAAATATCCTCATACGGAATAAACAAACGTTATCTGGAAAATTCCGGATATTACTGCACCTGTTCTACCGACACAGAGGTAATTACGTATTTGTTTGATTTATTGGTAAGGAAACATAAATTAAATTTTGAAATTGTAGGAGATATACTGGCTTCCCCCTTCTGGTCCAGTATTGAAAGAATTAAGGATAAAGGAACCAGAGAATTTTTAAAAGCCCTGAGAATTGTGTATGGTCCTGCCCTTATTAACGGGCCTTTCGGGATAATAGTCGCAAATTCAGAATATATGGTTGGCTTAAACGACAGGATAAAACTGAGACCGCTTGTAGCAGCAACTAAAGATGATTTTTTGTACATTGCTTCGGAAGAAGCAGCGATAAGGCAGGTCTGTAAAAAACCCGATAGAGTCTGGATGCCGAAAGCCGGTGAACCAACTATCGGAAAGTTAAAATAGGTTAATTATGGCAATAGCAAAAAGAGCACAGGAATTTCTAATTGATAGGGATGCTGAAAAATGTATAAAGTGTCAGGCATGTGTCCGGGTATGCTCTAACAACGTGCATGCTTATGATGCTGAAACCGATACTATAAATTCAGATTCCAACAAATGCGTGGGATGTCATTTCTGTGAAGATATATGCCCCACACGGGCATTGACTATCAAAAGGAATGTCTCTGATATCAGGTTAAACTCACACTGGAGTAAGGAATCGGTCTATAACATTGTTAAGCAGGCTGAAACCGGCGGCGTTTTATTATCGGGAATGGGGACTGATAAACCCTATGAGGATTACTTTGAACATATAGTCCTTAATGCGTCGCAGGTTACCAATCCGTCCATTGACCCGCTGAGAGAACCTATGGAACTCAAGACTTTTATCGGGAGGAAACCGGATAAGTTAGACTATAGTATAGATAAAAACAAAAAGTATAGATTAAAAACTAAAATATCGACGCATCTGGAACTGGAAAGCCCCATTATGTTTACAGCAATGAGTTTTGGGTCAATCTCCCTGAATACCAGTAAATCTCTTGCTAAAGCCGCCTGTGATTTTGGCACTTACTGGAATACGGGAGAAGGCGGGATGCATAAAGATTTATATAAATATGCTCACAGGGCTATAGTACAGGTGGCTTCCGGACGTTTCGGAGTAGATAAAGAATATTTAAACAGAGCAGCAGCGATTGAGATAAAAATCGGACAGGGTGCAAAACCCGGCATAGGAGGCCATTTACCCGGAGAAAAGGTCTCCGAAGAAATCTCGCGGACACGGATGATTCCCGTGGGTACGGATGCTTTAAGCCCCGCACCGCACCATGACATTTATTCTATAGAAGACCTGAAACAGTTAATATATGCACTGAAAGAAGCTACTCGCTATAAAAAACCGGTAGGAGTAAAAATTGCCGCTGTCCACAATGTTGCACCCATTGCTTCTGGAATTGTCCGGGCAGGGGCAGATTATGTAGTAATAGACGGCATACGGGGAGGAACAGGCGCTGCTCCAACTGTAATAAGAGATAATGTAGGAATACCTATTGAACTTGCCATAGCAACCGTTGACCAGAGATTGAGAGAAGAAGGGATAAGAAATCAGTCCTCACTGATTGCTGCGGGCGGGTTCAGGTCAAGTGCCGATATTGTAAAAGCTATTGCTTTAGGAGCAGATGCTGTTTATATCGGGACCTCCGCATTAATCGCATTGGGGTGTCATCTCTGTCAAAAATGTTATACAGGAAAGTGCAACTGGGGTATTGCTACCCAGGACCCTTATTTAACGAAACGGCTTAATCCTGAATTAGGTGCCGGGAGATTATGTAATTTATTGAAAGCCTGGTCGTTAGAAATAAAGGAAATGCTCGGCGGTATGGGAATAAATGCCATTGAATCACTGCGAGGCAACAGGGAACAACTCAGGGCGGTAGGATTAAGCCGGTTGGAATTAGATATTTTAGGCATAAAACATGCGGGAGAATCCTGGTAATGAAAGAGAAAATAATAATAAGAGAAGAATATTGCATGGGATGCAGGGTCTGTGAAGTCCATTGTATAACCCAGCACTCTAAATCAAAAGATATAATAAAAGCATATAAAGGAAAGGAACCTAAACCGGTATCAGGGATATACTTTGAGGAAAAGGGGCATATTTCTTTTGCTTTACAGTGCAGGCATTGTGAAGACGCCCCCTGTTTGTATTCCTGTTTGACGGGTGCGATGCACAGGGATAAACAAACGGGAAAAGTCCTGCACGATAAGGATAAGTGCGTAGGGTGCTGGATGTGTATAATGTGCTGTCCCTACGGGGTGATAAAACCGGATTTTGAGAATAAAAAGGTGGCTTCCAAGTGTGATTTGTGCATTGAGTCTGAATTTCCTGCATGTGTAGAACATTGTCCCAATGAAGCAATTATTTTGATAGACGAACAGGGGAAGAGAATTAAAAAGGAATGAATAAAATGGAAACTAAATATTTAATCATAGGTAATTCAATTGCAGGGGTAAGCTGCATAGAAGGAATACGGGAGATTGACTCTAAAGGCAAAATAACAGTTGTATCTGACGAATCTATACTGAATTACTCCAGGCCTCTTATTTCCTACTATTTAGGCAATAAAATTCCCAGGGAAAAAATATCATTCAGGGACAAAAACTTTTATAAGGAGAACAACGTAGCGGTTCTATTAAAAACCAAAGCACTGAAAATAGATACTGCAAAAAAAGAAATTCGCTTAAATACCGGAAATAAAATAAAATTCCAGAAATTATTAATCGCTACCGGCGGAAAACCTATTGTCCCCCCTATTGAGGGGCTGAAGGAAACCGAAGAAGGTGTTTTTACTTTTACGAATTTTTCCGATACACAGAAATTGATAAACTACATAGACAAGCATAATATAAAAGAAGCGCTAGTATTGGGTGCAGGATTAATCGGTTTAAAATGCACCGAGGGACTTATAGAAAAAGGATTAAAAGTAACCGCGATAGAACTTGCAGACAGAATACTGGCAAATACTTTTGATAAGGATGCTTCTGATATACTGGAAAGAGCTTTAAATAAATACGGATGTACAATAATAAAAGAAAATACAATAGTAAAAATTAAAACGTTAAAAGGAAAGATTGAAAATATTGTCCTAAAAAGTGGCAAAGTAATCCCTGCAAAACTATTGATTATTGCTATAGGAGTTGTCCCGAATATAGATTTGCTAAAAATCACCCTGATAAAGTATGCCAGGGGTATAATTGTAAACGGATTTATGGAAACAAACGTAAAAAATATATATGCCGCCGGTGATGTCGCCCAGGGAAAAGATTTCCTGACCCGGAAAAACTCCGTAATTGCCGTCTGGCCCGTGGCTTCATACCAGGGTAAAATGGCCGGTTATAATATGGCAGGCAAGGTGACAAAATATAAAGGGTTGTTTGCTATGAATTCTGTTGAACTTGCAGGAATTCCCACGATTTCTTTTGGTATGACAAATCCACCCAAGGGCTCGGGATACGAGGTGTTGATAAACAAAGATAAGATAGAGAATAATATTTATAGAAAGATTGTCCTGAAAGACAACAGGATAGTAGGAACAATACTTTTAGGAAAAATTGACAGGGCAGGTATAATCTGGGGATTAATCAAGGAAAAGATTAATGCTGACTCCTTTAAGAAAAGCATAATCTCCGACGATTTTGGTTTATTAATTTTACCCGAAGAATACAGGAAACACATTGTAACCGGCGAGGGTATTGAGGTATGAATAAAATTAAAATAAATGCAGAAAATATTCATTATAGATTATTAAACGAGAAAATACATCAGGCATTAGCTAAAGGTTGTAAAAATATCGTTTTAACTAATGTCTGCGGTCAACGTTATATCGGAGATGGACTGGATGGTAATGGCATCCAACTGTCCATAAACGGAATCCCCGGAAATGACCTGGGAGCTTTTATGAACGGCCCGGAAATAATAGTCAACGGGAATGTCCAGGACGGGACAGGCAACACAATGAATGCAGGACAAATCATAGTGGACGGCAATGCGGGTGATATTGCCGGACATTCTATGAGAGGCGGAAGAATATTCATCAGGGGAGATGCCGGCTACAGAGTCGGCATCCACATGAAAGCGTATAAAGAGATGTTCCCTGTAGTAATTATCGGAGAAAGTGCGAGAGATTTCTTGGGAGAATATATGGCAGGCGGGTTACTTGTTGTCCTGGGATTAGACACAGAAACTGATAAAACGTCATCTATTGTCGGGGATTTTATAGGCACTGGTATGCACGGCGGTAATATCTTCATAAGAGGGACTATTGATGAAAGGTGTTTAGGAAAAGAGGTGAAAATATCCAAACCAACAGATGAAGATTATAATTTATTAAAGAAACACCTGTCAGATTACTGTAAATATTTTAACTTAACTCTGAATAATATTTTGAAGAAAGATTTCATTAAATTATACCCTTATACCCATCGCCCCTACGGCAGATTCTACGCTTATTAATCCTGCTAAAATAGAATTTTTCAAGGTGAGTTTTCCAACATTAAAATAGATATACTCTTTGCTAATAAAGCCTATAATTCTTTTATGATTATCGATGAAATACTATAGAAATATTTCCTTATATATTACCGGCGGTAATTTTTCCATTATTTTGCTTATTTAACATAGTCTTTTAAAATATTTTTTACCATAGTTTCTGAAAAATCTTCACCCTCGTTAATGTAATAGAGTTTTACTCCATTTTTATTACAGAGTTTTCTTTTTTCTTCATCTCTTTTTTTTGCTTTTTCAAATGTTTCTTCTCCGCCAAAATATTCAATTGGCACTGAGTGTTGTTTTCCTTGATATTCAAATGCTATTTTCAAATCAGGTATATATACATCAAGATGCATCCTACCTAGCCATTCAGTTTTGGCATTATGTAATACTTTATAATCCGAAAATATTTTTTGTAATGTTTTAAATAACTGAGTTTCTGCAATCCATCCTTCTCCAATTAAAGGTAAACCATATCGTTTTCTTACCCTATCTTCTGGTTCATGACTTTTAATAAGATCAATACTAATATCAAAAATAGATATATTCTCATTTTTAGAGATTTCAAAAGCCATTTTATCTCTTTCAAAAGCTATTTCTCGCCAGTGTTCAGCAAAAAATGTGCTTCCATACATTAACTTACCAGAAGTTATGGGAGAAGTATCATCCAAACCTCGGCATTTAGGGCATATTCCAGTTAACCAATTACCTTTTATTTGATGTGGCCGTATTTTTTCTACTAGTTCACGTTCACATTCACACATAAATATTTTATTACATTTTATGCATTCATACTTTCTATATATCTCCCAGTGATTTTGTAACTTAAGGTACTCATGAGAGCATTTTTCATTTGATTCTTCTGTAGTTGGATTTTTAAAAGATTCATTTATCTTAGCCCATAAAATTGTTTCAATAGCACGTTTTGTCCTAGTAATTTCTTTTCTTTCTTTTTTACGTTTTTGGTACCTTTGCCTGATCTCATCACATGCAACCGAAATACTATCTACTGCAAATTCTATGACAAACGATATTTCTGTAAATCTAAATCCTCTATATTGAGAAGAATATGAAGTAGGTTCTGTAATTTTCAGAATTAATGATCCAATATTTGACTCCCGAGTCTTAATAAAAGGGGTACCTGGAAATAACGATTCAACAAATCTTCTTTCATGTCCATAAAATTTCTGTAAAAATGTTAAAAAATCATCTCCTTTTTCTTTTTTAAAATTATCTAGAATAAACTGACAGTACTCAAATGTTTCTTGTAAGTGTTCATTTACAATAGAATTTTGACTTGTTCCCAAGTATTTACCTAAATAAAATAATTCCTTGCCATTCATAGGTATATTAAGAGCAACTTTTAAATTTAGAATCTTCTCAAGGTTATATATACCTTTCCAAGTATCTTCTCTACTCATATATCGTTTTAATGCTTCTTCGTAAAAGCCATGATATTTATACAAATCTGTAATCCATCCAATTAGATAATCCTTTATTTTACCTTCATAGCATAAACCGAGTGAATCAATCTCTATTACAATATCTTCAATAATATCTTTATTTTCAATACCTCTTATTAAAACCTCATAAATGTAAGTAAATATGTAAGATAGATCAGCTTGTCGAGGCCTTTTATTTTCCCATTCGCTTCTCCAGTAACAGTAATACTTCAATTGTTCAGGAGTCATATCATTTACAGAAGGATAATAAGTCATAAATTCAGGCATATTTATATCAGGAGGAAGGACTTGTTTAGGGTTGATGGGCCAGACATTCGGTTGTTGATTTTTCTCAAATAAATTTATCATTTAATGATTCAACAAATTATTTCAGTAAAAGCTTTTTTAACAGGCTCTATAAAATATATTTTATTAAGGGATTTATCTGCAGACAAGATTAATAATTTTGCTAAGGGTTGTAGTTCTTCAAATTTAAACTCAGGAACCCCATAGTATTGATATGATACAGTGTCATCTGCTATAGAAAATAATCTTCCATGGTCAGGTCTAATTCTAGTTTTCGAAGATGTACGCTCAATATCTGTCATTATACAATCAATGCCGGGTAAATAACGATGTGTTATGATGTCTCTATATCTTTTTATAATTTGTTTTCCATGGTCAGTAATATTCTCAAAAAATCCATCCAATGCATCACAACAAATAGACAAATCATTTACCGAAAGAGATCCTCTTGCCCTTCCGTCTTTTATGACTTTATTCAAAGACATTTTTACTGATTCATAATCTACTTGTTTTGGTTCACCATTTTTGTTATCTTTAACTAATAACTCAGGATTTGATAATTCATTAATTAAAAACGCTGAATAGTCGATAATATTATAAAATCTTGGAATAAACATATAAAAATGATAGTTCCTAAAATCATATTTCCATGTAGTTGCGTATCCAGTATTCTTAATTTTAAAGTGACTTTGGACAATCTTTTCTGCTGCTATTGAATAGGCATAGCATTCTACAAGTTGATAAAATGCATTTAATAAAGCATAAAAAAATTGTCCAGCAAGTTTAATATAACTATTAATTGTAATATTAGGCGGATTATGTGGAGCCCATTTTAAAACAGATAAATTATCAATTTCTTCACATTTAAATTTATAAAAAACAGAAAAATCCATCGCATACTGCTTGCGGGTTTTCTCAATATCATTTTTCAATTCATTGTTTTTATCAATGTTTTCTATCATTTAATTATACTCCAATTTTAATAAAATCTATACCTATAAGAATAATGTACATGGGGTCGGGTCTTGCAATTAAGCATTATATACAACCAAAAAGCTATATCTCATTTCGTGTATATTGTATATCTTTTTGAATATTGTTTCAACAAGTATGTATTTCACACCCTCATCCTGACCTTCTCCCATCAAGGGAGAAGAGAAATAAAGAGATTGGTGGTGGAAATGTTGAAAATTAGAAAGGAATGAAAGTAAAGATTAGAGGGTGGGTTCCTGCTTCCGCAGGAATGACAAAAAAATCATTCTTTCTATGAATTCTATCGATAAATTTCATGAGTACCGATGTCATAATAGATAACTTCACCAGCTCCAGAAAAGCGAAATAATATGCGATATTGGTAATTGACCGAATATACCCAATATCCTTTTAATTCTCCTTTGAGTTTGTGCGTATTAATACGGCGGTCAAAAGGATTGTTCAAAAATATCTCTTCTTTTTGTTTTGCTTGAATTTTTATAGGCTCGGGTAAATCTCTATATGCTTTCGTGAAATGACTGGCAGGATAAATCTTTGTGATTATCATTATTTATCCAAATCAGATAGGGAATGAATCGGTTTTGTTTTTCCTTGTCGGTACTCTTTCTCTCCCTGGGCAATAATTTTTAATACTTCTAAAATTTCTTTATTTTTTTGTATAGCATCTTCATACTCTTTCTTTGTTAAAACAACCAGTTCTTCACCATGTGTTAAGCGTTTTGGAATAGTCATTGTTGTAGGCATATTTTCCCTCCCCCGCATTATTAATCCTTTATTTCCGGTATTTACAGTTATTAAATTGTAGTAATATTATACTATCTTTTACATAAAGAAGTCAATTCAAAACTTGCAAGGTAATAGTGAATTCAAGGACTACAAGACAGGATACAAATAGTCAATTTTTCTATGAATAATTTAATTATTTATTGACGGGAGCGTTATTTCTTATTTTCAGAATTTGTTTCTCCAGTTCAGCCAATTCTGTTTTTACAACTTTCCAAGTCAACTCTATATCAACTCCAAAATATTCATGCACAAGAATATCCCGCATACTAGCAATTCGTTTCCATGGAATAGAAGTGTTTTTATCTTTTATCGCTTGCGGAACATTCTTAACGGCTTCACCTATAATCTCAATTCTTCTGATGACAGCATCCTGCAATTGTTTTGAAACAAGAAATTTCTCTTTTTCAGTATCCTTAGTGTAATCCTTAATAAGATTAATACATTCGAGTATGTGTTCAATAAAAACCTTAGGATCTTTTTTCATAAGATTGCCTTCTCTTCACTAAGTATTCTGTTTTTTAAAAGCGGGTTTAATGAATTGTATGTTAAAACATCAACTTTTTTACCCAACATTTCTTCAAGGTCTAATTTAAGCCCTGCTAAGTCAAATAAACTTGCTGTCAAAGGAAGTTCTACTAATAGATCTATGTCGCTACCCTTTTTTGTATCACCTGTAACTACCGAACCGAAAAGAGAAGCTCTACGCACTTTATACTTCTTAAGTACAGGCACCGTCCTTTTCTTTATTTCTTCTATATTGATTTTTGTATTTTTCATTGTTTTCTGCCCTTTTTATATTATATAAAATCTTTTAAATACATTCAAATATTTTTTGCAAAATTAATTTTGACAAATCAATAAAAAATAATTACAATATGGGGACACAATCCCCCCACCCTTTCATTCTAAATGCATTCAGTAGTTGTGTCAAAACATATGCAACTAGCCAAGACAGGAGTATAATATGAAATCCATGTTAATATTAGAGGACGGTAGTTTATTTGAAGGCAATTCAATAGGTGTCGCAGGCGAAAAGATGGGTGAAGTGGTTTTAAATACTTCTGTTGTAGGTTATCAGGAGAGTATGACAGACCCGGCGAATGCCGGTAAAATACTGATTTTTACATATCCCTTAATAGGCAATTATGGCGTGGCAAAAAAATTCTTTGAATCCAGAAGGTCTTTTGTAAACGCAGTTATTATCAAAGAGGAAAGCAGAATGTTCTCAAACTGGCAGGCAGAGGATAGTTTCAATAATTTTCTTAAAAAAGAAAAAGTTGTCGCAATAAGTGAAGTTGACACAAGGACACTGGCTGTCAGAATTCGGAATGGCGGACAGATGTTAGGAATACTCTCTACCAAAGGGGCAAAGAAAGATGTATTGCTTAAGAAATTGAACGAATATAAACAAAGCCTCATAAATGAGGCAACTACAGAAAAACAATTTTATAATTTTCTATACCTAAAAAATGATTTTATCAAACTGGTATCTACAAAAAAAATTAAAGAAATCAATGGAAAATCGGGACCAAAAATAGCAATATTAGACATAGGCATATTAAATAGTTTTATTAAACAATTAAGAAATTCCGGATGTAATATTTTATTGCTGCCTTATAACACAAACGCAGATAAAATTCTTGAATTGAAACCTGACGGATTGGTCATTCCGAATGGTCCCGAGGAAGATAAGGCAATCCCGGGAATTGTTACCACAGTCCAAAAACTGTTAGGTAAAATTCCTATGATGGGTATTTCTACAGGACATGAGCTTATATGGCTTGCGCTCGGGGGTAAATTGCAAAAACTTAAAGTGGGGCATCACGGTTCAAATTATCCCGTAAAATCACCCTCTTCATATAAAGGACACATTACCGTCCAGAACCACTCGTTTATTGCGGATGAGGATTCTCTTAAAGGCAGGGATGATATTAAAATCACCCTGCGCCATGTCAATGATAATTCTATAGAGGAAATGGAAAGCAAGAAATTGAAATTCATATCCACCCAGTATTATCCGGTGAGCCCGGGGTCTGACGAGGTCAATACAGCATTCAAGAAATTTTTAAATATTATAAAGGGGAGTTAAAATGCCGAAACGCAACGATATTCACAGAATACTTATGATAGGTTCGGGTCCTATTGTAATTGGCCAGGCGTGTGAATTTGATTATTCAGGTTCTCAGGCATGCAAGGCTTTGAGAGAAGAGGGATATTATACAATTCTTGTAAACAGCAATCCCGCTACTATTATGACTGACCCTGGTCTGGCAGATGCCACCTACATTGAACCGCTCACAGTAGAAACAGTCACTGAAATAATAAAGAAAGAGAAACCCGATGCAATTCTTGCCACACTGGGCGGACAGACAGGTTTGAATTTAGCTTTTTTTCTGATGAAGGAAGGCATACTTGAAAAATACGGCGTGGAATCTATCGGAGCTAATGTTGAGGCAATTTCAAGAGCGGAAGACAGGGAGCTGTTCAAGAAGGCAATGCAGGAGATAGGCGTAGGTATGCCAAAAAGCGGGATTGCTACAAATGTTGAAGAAGGCATAAAAATAGGTTTGGATATAGGATTCCCGCTTATTTTAAGACCGGCATATTGTCTTGGTGGCTTCGGCGGTTCTACCGTGTATAACAAAGAGGAATTAGAACAATCCTTAATAAAGGGTCTTGAGATAAGTCCGGTCAGCCAGGTACTTGTAGAACAATCGGTGATGGGATGGAAAGAAATAGAATATGAAGTTATGAGGGACCGTGTTGATAATGTCATTATGATTACATCTATGGAAAACATTGATCCTATGGGAGTCCATACGGGTGATAGCATTGTGGTTGCTCCTTCGCAAACTTTGACTTCGGAAGAATATTCAAGGTTTGTTAATTTGTGCAAGAGAATCATAAGAAAAATCGGTATAACCGGCGGCGGAGCGAATATACAATTCGGACAGAATCCTGAAAACGGAGATATAGTTATTATAGAAGTCAATCCACGCCTTTCAAGAAGTTCTGCATTAGCTTCCAAAGCGACCGGTTTCCCAATCGCAAGGGTCGCTACAAAACTTGCTGTGGGTCTGACTCTGCCGGAAGTCCTGAACCAGATTACCGGAAAAACGACATCTTTTTTTGAACCGACGGTTGATTACTGCGTATTTAAGATATGCAGGTTCACTTTTGAAAAATTTCCTCAATCTGATAGAGTTATAAATACGTCTATGAAGGCAGTCGGCGAGGCAATGTCTATCGGCAGAAATTTTAAAGAAGCACTGCAGAAGGGTATCAGGTCAACTGAAACAGGTAGGTTTGGCTTAGGGTCCGACGGAAAAGATAAAATCACCGATGAAATTTTAAGGCATAAATCAAAAGATTTAACGAAGGAAGTCCAGGATAAAATAAGGATTCCCAATGACGAGAGATTCTTTTATATCCGTTATGGTCTCAAAATGGGTTTATCTATTGATGAGATTTATGAGTTATCAAAAATTGACAGGTGGTTTCTGGACAACATAAAACAGATTGTTGAACTTGAAGAAAAGATAAAAAAATACAGGAACAAGAATGTGAAAAGTAAAATTAAGATTCCACAGGAGTTTCTTATGAAGGCAAAAAAATATGGTTTTTCCGACAGGCAGCTTGCCTGTTTGTTAAACTCCACGGAAAAAGCTGTAAGGTCGTATAGGAAAAAACAGAATATAAAACCAGTCTATAAATTAGTGGACACCTGCAGCGGTGAATTTGAAGCAAAACAGCCCTATTATTATTCCACATACGAAACAGAGAATGAAAGTAAACCCTCCGCAAATAAAAAAGTTTTAATCCTCGGAGGCGGACCCAACAGGATTGGACAGGGAATAGAATTTGATTACTGCTGCTGCCATGCTTCTTACGCTTTAAAGGAAGAAGGTATTGAAAGCATAATGGTGAACTGCAACCCGGAAACCGTTTCTACTGATTACGATACATCGGATAAACTTTACTTTGAACCCCTGACGATTGAAGATGTATTAAACATCGTGGATGTTGAGAAGCCTATAGGTGCGATAGTCCAGTTTGGCGGACAGACTCCTCTCAACATAGCAGTCCCATTGGCAAAAGCAGGATTAAATATCCTGGGAACCAGCCCTGACTCCATTGATAAAGCAGAAAATAGGAAAAGATTCCAGCAGATGCTAAAAAAACTGAAAATTATCCAGCCTGAGAACGGAACAGCCACCTCCTTCAAAGAAGCAAGAAAGGTCGCAAACAGGATAGGATACCCGGTGGTGGTGAGACCCTCTTATGTCTTGGGCGGCAGGGCAATGGAAATAGTTTATGACGATGAGGGTCTGAGCGGGTTTATGGAAAAAGCAGTTGAGGCATCTCCTGAACGTCCCATACTCATAGACAAATTCCTTGAAGATGCCATAGAAGTTGATGTGGATGCAATAGCGGACGGTGAAAGATGCGTCATAGGCGGGATAATGGAACATATTGAACAGGCAGGCATACATTCCGGTGACAGCGCTATGGTTCTCCCCCCTCACAGTTTAGGAAAAGACATAATAGAAACTATAAAGAAGAATACCTATGCTATGGCAAAAGAATTGAATGTCATAGGACTTATGAATATCCAGTATGCCGTAAAAAACAATGTGGTCTATGTCCTGGAAGTGAATCCTAGGGCAAGCAGAACGGTTCCTTTTGTCAGCAAGGCAATAGGCGTTCCCCTGGCAAAATTAGCAACCAAGACAATGTTGGGTAAGACACTCCAGGATTTAGGGTTTACAAAAGAAAAGGAAATAAATCATGTCGCTGTTAAAGAGTCTGTATTCCCTTTTATAAGGTTCCCGGGTGTTGATGCAATACTTGGACCTGAGATGAAATCCACCGGTGAAGTTATGGGAATAGACTCTACATTTGGTGCCGCCTACATAAAAAGTCAGATTGCCGCAGGACAAAATCTTCCGACATCAGGCACTGTATTCATAAGCGTGAACAACCAGGATAAGAGGAATGTTGTTTTTATTGCAAAAAAACTTGCTGACTTGGGTTTCAAGATTACGGCAACTTCCGGAACTGCGGACGCTCTTATGAAAAATGACATAGAGGTGCAGGTTTTGCCCAAACTTCACGAGGGCAGACCAAACATAATTGATTTTATTAAAGACAGTAAGGTGGACCTCATAATAAATACTCCGTCAGGCAAGATAACTAAAGCGGATGAGGTAAAAATCAGGTCTCATGCAATACTTTACAGTGTGCCGCTGATAACCACCATATCCGGTGCACAGGCATCTGTCAACGGGATTGAGAATCTGATTAAAAAACCAAAAATGAACATAAAATCCCTGCAGGAATACCATAAAGACATAAAAAACATTTATGATAAATAAAATTGGGTTTGATAACGAACGTTATCTTGAAGAACAAACTTCATCTATCCTCCAGAGAGTCGGGATGTTTAATAATAAGTTATACCTGGAATTTGGAGGAAAAATTATATTTGACTATCATGCTTCAAGAGTCCTCCCCGGTTTTGACCCCAATGTAAAAATGCGGCTCCTGCAAAAATTAAAAGATAAAGCCGATATAATCCTGTGTATCTGTGCGGGTGATATAGAAAGAAAAAAAGTAAGGGCGGATTTTGGAATCACCTACGATGTTGATGCACTTAAACTGATTGACGATTTGAGGGACCGTGATATTGAAGTACTGGCAGTAGTTATAACCCGTTTTGAAAATCAGCCTGCAGCAAAAATATTTAAAAATAAGCTGGAACGCAGGAACATAAAAGTTTATACCCACTATTTTACAAAAGGTTATCCGACGGATATCGATACAATTGTAAGTGATGAAGGTTACGGAGCAAATGCTTATATTGAAACAAAGAAACCTTTGGTCGTAGTAACAGGACCCGGTCCCGGCAGCGGTAAGTTGGCTACCTGTCTTTCCCAGTTATATCATGAATACAGGAAGGGTATAAAACCCGGCTATGCCAAGTTTGAAACGTTTCCGATATGGAATTTACCTTTAAACCATCCGGTGAATGTAGCATATGAAGCAGCCACTGCAGATATTAAAGATTTTAATGTCATTGACCCGTTCCATCTGGAAGCATATAACAAAACAACGGTTAACTACAACCGTGATGTAGAGGTATTCCCTGTGCTGAGGAGTATGCTGGAAAAAATAACCGGTACCGAACCAATTTATAAGTCGCCCACGGATATGGGAGTAAATCGGGCCGGGTTTGGAATAACTGATGACGAAGCGGTAAAAGAAGCATCAAAACAGGAAGTTATCAGGAGATACTTCAGGTATTCCTGCGAGTATGCAATGGGTTTCTGCGGCAAAGACACGGTTGAAAGAATAGAATTCCTTATGAAGGAGCTCAACATTAAACCCGAGGACAGGAAGGTTGTTGAACCGGCAAGACAGTCCGCTGTGGAAGCAAAACAGAAGAAGAAAGGCAATGAAGGAATTTATTGCGGAGCAGCTATAGAACTAAAAGACGGCACCATTGTCCCGGGGACAAATTCCCCCCTCATGCACGCATCGTCAAGCCTTATTATAAATGTTATAAAAAAACTGGCAGGCATACCTGACAATATGCACCTGTTATCTCCTAATATAATAGAATCCATAAGACAGCTCAAGGAAAAAATATTAACTTCAAAAACAGTGAATCTGGATTTGGAGGAAGCATTGATTGCTTTAAGTATAAACTCTTCTACGAATCCTGCTGCACAGATGGCTATAGAAAAATTAAAAGACCTCCGGGGCTGTGAAGTCCATATGACGCACATACCGACACCCGGTGATGAGGCAGGATTAAGGAAATTAGGAGTCAACCTCACAAGTGAACCCAATTTTTCCACCAAATCTCTCTTTGAATCTTAGATAAAACGGGAGGATTTTTAAGTGAAACAGGAACTGGTAGCAATTCTTGATTTTGGCTCACAATATACGCAACTTATCGCCCGGCGTGTCCGGGAATGCAAGGTATATTCGGAAATACTTCCGCACAACATATCAGCGAAAAAACTAAATGAGAAAGATCCAAAAGCAATTATCCTCTCCGGTGGCCCTGCAAGCGTAACTTCAAAAAACAGTCCGGTTTGTGACAGAAAAATTTTTGATTTAGGCATACCTGTCCTTGGTATTTGCTACGGGATGCAGCTGATAGGGAAATTATTACAAGGAAAAGTCTTTCATTCATCAGAAAAAGAATACGGAAAAGCTATTCTGAATATTGATAAAAGCGATGATTTGTTTTTAAATCTACCTGAAAAATTAACTGTATGGATGAGTCATGGAGATAAAATCACCGGATTACCGCCGGGCTTTGAAATTATCGGGCATACTGACAACTCGCCTATTGCCGCCATAAGAAATAAACAGAAAAAAATATATGCCACGCAATTCCATCCTGAAGTGGTACATACACCTAAAGGGACAGAAATCCTGAAAAACTTTCTCTTTAAAATATCGGGCTGTTCGGGCAGTTGGACAATGAAATCTTTTATTGCCAGTACAATTGAGGATATACGGGACAGAGTAGGAAATGAAAAACTCATATGTGCTTTAAGCGGCGGGGTTGATTCATCGGTCCTGGCTGTCCTTTTAAATAAAGCTATCGGGAACAATTCAATCTGCGTTTTTGTAAATAACGGCTTGTTACGAAAAAATGAAGCGAACATAGTAATTGAAAGATTCAAAAAAAATTATAAAATTAACCTGAAATACGTGGATGCAACGGAACATTTCCTGAAAAGATTGAAAAAAATAACCGACCCTGAACGGAAGAGAAAAATTATCGGAAATGAATTCATACATGTTTTTGAAGAAACCACAAAAGAACTCGGTAAAATAAAATTCCTTTCACAGGGAACATTGTATCCTGATGTCATTGAAAGCAGGTCAGTCAAAGGTGCACCGTCTGCCACCATAAAAACGCACCATAATGTAGGCGGTCTGCCCAAGAAAATGAACCTTGAACTGATAGAACCTTTCAGGGAATTATTTAAGGATGAAGTAAGGATGGTTGGAAAAGAACTGGGGCTACCCAACGATATTATCTGGCGGCAGCCGTTCCCCGGGCCCGGGCTTGCAGTAAGGATTCTCGGTGAAGTTACTACTGAAAGGCTCAGAATATTGAAGGAAGCAGATTATATTGTAGTTGATGAAATAAAAAAAGCAAAATTGTATGAGAAAATCTGGCAGACTTTCGCTGTCCTGCTCCCGATAAAAAGCGTGGGTGTGATGGGTGACGAACGCACTTATGAAAATGCTATTGCCATAAGGGCTGTCCACAGTAATGACGGTATGACCGCTGACTGGGTTAACCTGCCGTATGAATTACTGGGCAAAATTTCAAACCGTATAATCAATGAAGTCAAGAACGTTAACAGGGTGGTCTATGATATAAGTTCAAAACCTCCCGCTACCATAGAATGGGAATAACTAATGTGTGGAATATGTGGAGTTTTTAATTTCAAAAACGACAAACCTTTAGACCCTGCAGTCCTGAAACGGATGTGCGACACACTCAAACACCGTGGTCCGGACGAGGAAGGATATTATACTTCCGGGCAAATAGGACTGGGCATAAGAAGATTATCCATTATTGACTTATCAACCGGCAGCCAGCCCATCCACAATGAAGATAAATCTATCTGGGTTATAGACAACGGTGAAATATATAATTTTCAGGATTTGCGGAAGGAACTGGAAAACAGAGGACATAAATTTTATACTAAAACTGACACTGAAACCATAGTCCACCTGTATGAAGAATACGGGGAAAGGTGTGTCGACCACCTGCGTGGTATGTATGCTTTTGCCGTATGGGATGAAAAAAATAAGAAACTCTTTATTGCAAGAGACCGTATCGGCAAAAAACCGCTGTATTATACGGTCATCAACGGTTCCCTGATATTCGGTTCGGAAATAAAACCCATCCTGGAATATTTAGGATACACTCCCGAAATTGATTTAGGCTCAATAAACCTTTATCTCACATACCAGTACATACCCTCACCGAAAACTATATGGAAAGGCATAAACCGCCTGTTGCCGGCTTCTACTCTTACCTGTAATAATACCGGCAATATAGAAATAAAGAAATACTGGAACCTGGATTTTACCCAAAAAACAAATCTGAGTTTTGAAGAAGCGTCTGAACAAATAAAACAGATACTTACCGAGGCAACGAAAATCCGTATGATATCAGACGTACCCCTTGGGGCATTTCTGTCAGGAGGGCATGATTCAACCATAATAGTCGGGTTGATGAGCCAATTATCTTCAAAACCGGTAAAAACTTTCTCCATAGGATTCAAGGAAGAGACTTTTTCAGAGTTGAAATATGCAAGTATTGTTGCTAAACATTTTCGGACAGACCACAACGAGTTCATCGTAGAACCGAAATTCATAGATATTTTACCTAAAATAATCTGGCATTATGACCAGCCATTTGCCGATTCCTCGGCATTACCGAGTTACTACGTCTCTAATATTACAAGACAGCACGTTACAGTGGCATTGAACGGTGACGGCGGTGACGAAAACTTTGCCGGTTACCTGAGATACAGGGCTATGAAAGGGTCCCAGTATTTTTCTTTCCCATTCCAATTAATAGGCAAAAATGCAACAAATAAATTAGCCTCGCTTATACCTCATATTGAAACTACCAAGCCGAAAACAATCTTTAGGTATATGTACAGATTATTTTCTGCACTATCCGAAAACCCGGCAAGAAGAAATATTTTATGGCACTGCTATTTTAACAACGAACTAAAATACTTCATATACAGCAACGATATGATAAAAAAACTCGGGGATACGGATGCTTATGATTACTTATCCGGTATATTTGAAAACGCACCGGCAAAAAATACTATGGACAGGACTTATTATACCGATATAATGGCTTACCTGCCCGAATGCCTGTTAGTCAAAATGGATATCGCCTCAATGGCAAACTCTTTAGAAACAAGGTCGCCTTTCCTGGACCAGAAACTTATGGAATTCACTGCCTCACTGCCTACTAACTGGAAATTAAAAGGTCTCAATTTTAGTACAAAACATATTCTAAAACACACGTTCAGGGACTTAATACCGAAGGAAATACTTCATAGAGGAAAAATGGGGTTTGGTATCCCCATAGGTAAGTGGTTCAGGTATGAACTGAAGGATTATATAAGAGAAACCCTGCTTTCAAATAAAGCCATAAACCGCGGATATTTCAAAAGAGAATCTCTGGAACAACTGCTGAAGGAACACACGGAAGGTTACCGTGACCACGGCTACCGTCTCTGGGCACTGCTGGTCCTTGAACTCTGGCACACCGTCTTCGTTGATAAAAAGCCCTAATGGTGTCGATGTGTCGATGGGGTCAGGTCTTGACTTTACAGTTTAAAAACCCTTATCTCCTAGTAGATTTGGATAATGTATTTCAAACCAGTTAACAACTATTTTAAAAAACCTCTCTGCTTCTTTAATTAATTCCTTTGCTTCTTTATCTGAAATTTCACCTGTATGCATATAATCAGTTATATTCCTTTTTGCTCTGCAAGAATCAAAATAGTCAGCTAAATCATAATGGTCTCTGCCCATTATTTCTTTCATTGCTTGAAATACTGTAAAATGATGTCCTATCCCTTGTGTTTCATATCCTTTGCAGTAGAGAGGAATTGTGGCTAACTGTAAAATAGCATTATAAGCAATAGCAAATTTTCTATCCGAGGAGATCCCTTCGACTTTTGCATCACTTATATCTCTCTCTGTAATCTTTAATAAATTGATAATTTCTTCTTTAGATGTTTTGTGATTTCTTAATTTACCTTGATTTAATAATCGCTTTAAGCTCATCTTTGGTCCCAACAATAAATATTTTCTTATGCCTTAAGACTGAATTCAAAAAATGGTCTTTCTTCTTTACCTTTTTCACAAATTCCTGTACAGGGAATATCGCATAATTTATTTCTCGTCCTAATTCTCTTTTAGGTTTAGAAAGAATGTTTGAGAGTTCTTTTGAAGAAATATCCCCAATAATCATAAGATCAATATCACTTGACAGGTTCTCTTCACCTTTTGCATATGAGCCATAAATAAAAGCATTATCAATACCACTTTTATTTTTAAAATATTCCCTGAGAATTTCAGCAATTCCTACACTCTTAAATAAAATCATCTTTAACTCATTAAATATGGGACATTTATCATTTACTCTGTAGTAGATACGGTTTCCTTGAATAGATTTTTCAATGAGTCCGATATCCTGAAGTTTCCCCACCTCTCTTTGAACACCTCTTATTGGCTGATTTGTAAGTGTGGAGATTTGTCTTTGATAGAAATTATCTTTAGGATTAAATAAAAATAATTTTAAAATCTCAACCCGTGCTTTTGAAGAGAAAAGTTTATACAGCACAATCTACCTCCGTATACATTTTGTAGTCTATTGTATACATTTTGTAGTCATTTGTCAAATTTTTGTTAGATAGATATTCGCCAATCATATCTTTCTTCAATCTTTCTTTCTGCGAAATTTATAAATCAAATGGGATGTGTCCCTATTTTTTCTATAATGGCGGTGCCCATTTCGGTGGTGGTGGCTTTACCGCCTAAGTCATAAGTCACAGATTTTCCTTCCGCAATAACTTCTGCAATGGCTTTCTCAAGCATTTCTGCTTTTTTGGTTTCACCAATGTGTTCCAGCATAAGTTCTGCTGACAGCAACATCGCGGTCGGGTTGACTTTATTCATACCTTTGTATTTCGGAGCTGAACCGTGTACTGCTTCAAACAAAGCTATTTTGTCTCCGTAATTTATCCCGGGAGCAACGCCGAGCCCGCCGACAAGTCCCGCACACAGGTCAGAAATTATATCTCCGTAGAGGTTGGGCAGAGCCAGGACATCGTATAATTCAGGTTTCTGGACTAACTGCATAGCCATATTATCTACAAGTTTTTCTTCATATTGTATCTGCGGATAATCTTTTGCTACTTTTCTGCCGCAATCAAAAAACAGACCATCGGTATATTTCATTATGTTTGCTTTTGTTATGGCTGTCACTTTTTTTCTATTGTGTTTAATACTATACTCAAAAGCAAATTTTATAATTCGCTCTGATGCTTCCTTTGAAATAGGTTTTATTGAAATGGCACTTTCGTTTTTGATTTTACCTTTGCTCAGTTTCATAATTTCCTTCATTTCATCGGAACCCAGAGCGAATTCAACCCCGGCATAAAGGTCTTCGGTGTTTTCCCGGACAATAACTATATCTACGTTTTCATATCTTGTTTTTACGCCTTTATAAATTTTGCAGGGTCGGACGCAAGCGTATAAATCAAGCAGTTGTCTTAAAGCAACGTTTATTGAACGATAGCCTTTGCCTATAGGTGTAGTTATGGGACCTTTTAACGCCACCTTGTTTTGCTTGATAGACTCAAGGACTTTGTCCGACAGCGGTTCGGGAGCGGATTCCCCCGCTTCAACTACATCCCAGTTAATCTTTACGCCAGTAGAAGCAACAACTTTTTGGACAACTTCTGTTATTTCCGGTCCTGTCCCGTCACCCGGTATGAGTGTAATTGTATAAGTTTTTGCCATAGCAACTCCCCCCTGTCATTCCGAGTCCCGATAGAATCGGGACGAAGAATCTAATTCCCCTTTTTCATCCTATTGAAATAAATGGTCCCTGTCACCATTCACACTTTATTATACATTACCATTTTACAATACCTGCTTGACAAATTATACTTGATATGCTATATATATTATGTAGCCGAAAGGTTACACTGACTTTAAAGCTTGGGGGCACTTAATAGGTGTCCCTTTTGCTTTTTATGAGCGTAGTTCCTTTTTCCAGCAAACAAATTCTTTTATTTTTTTCACATCAAAAATAAATAATCCTTTACTTCTCAAATCATTCAACTCTGAAGAAACAACTCTTGCAGTTGCAAAGAGAATTACCTTTTTCTTTCTATCAAGTAATTCTGAAACTGGATCATGAAAATCACTATCTCCACTCCATAATACAAAACAATCCGATTCATTCCTTTCTAATGCTAAAATCATATCACTGCCTATTTCAACGTCAAAATTACATTTTTTATCTTTTATAACAAATATACCTTGTTTATTTAAGTCCCTGAATTTTTTATTAAGAAATTCAATTGTGGCTATATCATATTTTTCTAACAATGTATTTCTTATAAAATTTTTCAGTAATGCGGTGGATTGCATGTCTATACTACTTGCATCTATCGGTAATGTAATAATTTTTACAGGTTTTGTCCTGAGTTGATACTTTAGTTCTTTAATTTTTTGAATAAGGGTTTCAGAATTGCTGTCACCTATCAATGTCCCATAATAAAAATTGATAGCATTAATATTATCAAATGAATTCAGAAAGTGTTTTAATCTTTCTAAATCTATATGCCACCCAAGCCTTTCTGCCCAAGGTCTTACATTAGCGTAATCAATAAATACATTAACTTTACCGCGGAGTAATGATTCAATCTGTTGAATAACTTCATGTTTATTAGCGGCTATCTGTTTTAATAATTCATTTTTTGGTTTAAACATTTTTTACATCCATAAATTATATCAATTTGATACGTAAATCTTTTATACCCTATTTCTAAACCAACCTGTTTAATATCTGATTCTGTGATTATTTTCGTTTTTCAATGCTAACTACTAATAGTGCGACCATGATAAAATACAAGACAGATTTACGAGACAATGTCTCGTAATTAGAACCGTCCCCATTCTTCTAATTTTTCAACCAGTCTGCCTGATAATTCTAAATAAAGTTTCTCCTGCTGCCTTACCATATAGTCAATATCAAAAGTTTCATCAATAATCTTTTCGCCCGCTTTCCCTAATTGTTTAATCCACTCGGGTTTTTGTAACAAAAACGATATCTTTTCAACAGCTGTTTTTACATCTTTCGGTGTTATTAAATAACCCGTTAAACTATCCTTCACTATTTCCCTGACACCGTCAACGGCATACGCTACAACGGGTTTTCCGGAAACCATCGCTTCAACAACTGCCCTCGGCAGTCCTTCCCATAGAGACGTCATAACAAAAATGTCTGTCCTCGCTAAAATTTCAGGTATGTCTTTTCTCCAGCCTAACAAGATAACTTTTTCCGTAAGTTTTGAATTTTTAATCTCTGATTCTAAAATCTTATGCTGTTCACCATCACCAATTACCAGAAATTTCAAAGATTTCAATTCCGGAATTGTTGAAGATTGTTCTGCCAGAATACGAGCTATTTTAATGAAATCAATAATATTTTTCTGCGGCTTGAAAGGGCCTATTGTCGTTATAATACGCTCATTGTCCTTTATCCCGAGTTCATCCCGCAATCGTTCTGAAACGGGGACATTCCGGTATCGTGAAATTTTTATACCACTGCGTATAAGAATATATTTATTTTCTTCACCTATCTCATATCCGGAGGCGGTGGTTGTGTTGTCCCGGGATACAAAAATAAACTTGTCTGTAATTTTTCCAGCAATTTTTTCTGAGAACACAAAAGTCTTTTTGACTGACGGTTTCTGGTAATCATTAAAACCAAACCCGTGAAAGGTATGAATAATTTTTATCTGCGGCTGGACATCGCATATCTTGTTTGTCAACCATGCTGCCAGCCGACCCAATACACCTGCTTTTGATGAGTGCGTATGGACCATATCGGGTTTTTCAATAAACAGAATACGCAGGATTTCCAGGAATGCAATAAAATCATAAACAGGTTTTATTTCTCTGATAAGATGCGGGACAAAATAGACCTTTACTGGAAGTCTTTTTGCCTCTTCGTCTAAAATTCCCCCCGCACCGCATATCAATACAGGCTCAAAAAAAGTTCTGTCCAGGTGTTCTATGGTATATAATGTATTTTGCTGGGCTCCGCCTAATTCAAGCATGGTAATTATGTGTGCTATTTTAACTTTTTTCATTTCACCAAACCATTAAGGCTTTCTGCCGTTTTTTTACCGTCAAGTATTGACTCTTCCATATATGAATACTTCCAGGCTCCGTATCTGCCGATAGAATACGCCCCGTTTTCCGACAGGTATTTCTCAATTACCTTCAGTGCGGAGGTTCTGTTTTTGTCATAAATGACATAGGCGTATTTAATGGGCAATAGCTTTATTATAGGGATATTGTCAGACCTGTTGAGAATTTTGCTTTTGTATAATCCGTCTAAAACCTTTTTTACAGTATCCTCGGGATGAGGCTTGTTATCGGGCCTGTGAGAAACTTCCAGATACATTGAACTACAACCTTCCGGGACGGTATGTTTTGAAAAATTATTATAAAATCCTGCCCTGTAAAAAATAAATTTTTTCTCCGGGAAATATATCCAGTGTTTATCTGAAATATCCGCTTTTTTAATTCCTAAATTGATACACAGGACAGAATTCCACATTAATTTATTTCTCGCTCTGGCAACATCAGCCGGTATATCTTTTATTAGACTTAATAATTCAGGCAGTGGTATTGTTGAAACGATATGTTTAAATGAACTTTTTGAATTATCCGAAAAACTTATTTCCTTTTTTTGCAAGTCG
>Ga0210016_1000936_pt1 | contig 26746 bp, 24 predicted proteins | sample CryGeyCG2014_300_FD_185454 | JGI IMG/M metagenome (GOLD analysis project Ga0210016, IMG submission 185454) | Groundwater microbial communities from aquifer - Crystal Geyser CG02_land_8/20/14_3.00 (SPAdes) (version 2) | ecosystem: Environmental > Aquatic > Deep subsurface > Groundwater | place...
ATATCAGTGAGATGGCCAGGCTGACAGGTCATTCGCGCAACACGATCAAGAAGGCGATACGGGGTGAGCCTTGGGGATACAAGGAGAGGTCGCATCAGCCGTTTCCCGTTCTTGACAAGTACCTGAAAATATAGGGACACTTCCCATATAATTAATTGACATTGGTGATTTTTCGGAGTAAAATCAATCTATATGCCGAGAATAGCCCGAGTCATAGCAGCCGAATATCCCCATCATATAACCCAGCGAGGTAATAACCGCGCCGATGTTTTTTTCGACGATGAAGACAAAGAATATTACCTGCAAACGCTGAAGAAATATGGGGAGAAATACCATGTAAAGATATGGGCATATTGTTTAATTGCAAATCACGTGCATATACTTGCAGTGCCTGAATACGAGGAATCACTAGCATGGTGTGTTGGCAGGACAAATCTACTATATACCCAGTATGTAAACCGTAAATACAAGCGCAGCGGCAGGCTGTGGCAGAATCGTTTCTTTTCTACCATTGTTGAGGCGGAGTCTTATTTGTGGGCAGTAGTGCGTTACATAGAGAAGAATCCGATGAAGTCAAAGCTTGTGAAAAAACCTGAAGACTATAAATGGTCAAGTTGTAAGTCTAATATAAGTGGCGAAAGTAATGGACAACTGAGTGAGCAGGGATGGCTTGATGAAAAGGATAGGGATACATACAGGCAATTTTTGATGCAGCAAGACCCCGAAACCGAGCAGAAGATCAGGCATGCGACTTCAACAGGCCGTCCGCTTGGAAGTGAGGGATTCATGAAGAAGCTGGAGCTAAAGCTGTTGCGGCGAATTTTACCTGGAAAGGCGGGCCGTCCTAAAAAGGATAAAGTGGAATAAATATGGGAAGTGTCCCTTCATTCCCCCTGGAGAGGGTTTTCAAACACTTTCCTGTGTTAAAGGAGAGACAAAAACAGCGGGCAGGAAGCCTGAGCGGGGGGGAACGGCAGATGGTTGCCCTGGGTCGGGCATTGATGGGAAAACCAAAGCTGCTTCTACTGGATGAAGCATCTTTGGGCCTATCGCCCATTATGGCTCAAGAGATGGCTGAAATTGTTGCCGAGATTAACAGGGAAGGGGTGAGCATAATTCTGGTTGATCAGAATGCCCGCCTCGCCTTAAATTATTGTCACAAGGGATACGTAATGGAGATGGGGGAGGTTGTTCTTCAAGGCACCCCAGAAGAGCTTCTTTATAATGAGGATGTAAAGAAGGCTTATTTAGGGGTTTAGTCGCTATTTTTTGGGTGAAAAAACCTTGACAACAAATTATCAAATATGTTAAAGAACTGACTGAATGCTCATTCAGTTTAACTTGATTGCATAGGAATTTCCATTTTTCATCCCCACCCTTCCCCTCCCCCCTTGAGGGGGAGGGGAAGGGTGGGGGGTAAGTTCATAATTCCCTGTAGCTTGCTACAGGGTTCCAGAGTCATTCCTGCGAAAGCAGGAATCCAGAAAACTAAAAGACTGGATTCCGTGTCAAGCACGGAATGACAGAATACAGAATAACGAAAATTTATAATTTTTTGAATACCCTGCAGCTTGCTGCGGGGGAGGTTCATTTTATGTCTAAGAGGTGGAATCTATTCCAAAAATCCTCCATATGCAATATCTTGGCATTTCTCTTTCGATAAGAAACCATATCCATTTAATATAGAAACCTTTTAACGGTGTCCGACGCTTTCAAAGGGATAAGGAGATAAACGATATGCCAATTGATTACCTTCCCATCTTTGCTTTTCTGGTAATTGCCATACTCTTTGCTGTGGTTACAATAGCCCTGTCTTCTATAATCGGGACAAAGAAACCTTCCCCACAGAAAATGATGACCTATGAGTGTGGAGTAGATCCTATAGGGAGCGCCAGAAAGAGATTCTCTGTTAAATTCTATATTATAGCTATGCTGTTTATAATCTTCGATATTGAGGCGGTTTTTCTATATCCCTGGGCAGTGATATTCAAGGATCTAGGAATGTTTGGTTTTATTGAAATGGGGGTATTTATTGTTGTATTGTTTGTTGGTCTTATCTATGCATGGAAAAAAGGAGCTTTAGAATGGGAATAGAGGATCATCTGGGAAACAATATTATTACGACTACCTTAGAAAAACTCGTTAACTGGGGCAGGAGGTCATCCTTGTGGCCTGCAGGTTTCGGTTTGGCATGTTGTGCCATCGAGATGATTGTAGCTGCTTCTGCACGGTATGACCTGGCCAGATTTGGTTCGGAGGTTTTTAGACCTTCGCCTCGGCAGGCGGATTTGATGATTGTAGCAGGGACGGTGACTAAGAAGATGCTGCCCCCAGTTATCAGGATCTATGAGCAGATGGTAGAACCCAAATGGGTTATTGCCATGGGGGCATGTGCCTGCTCTGGGGGTATCTTTGATACCTATGCGGTAGTACAGGGTATTGATCAGTACCTGCCGGTTGATGTTTATATACCTGGTTGTCCACCAAGGCCAGAGGCCCTTATTTATGGTATTATGAAACTACAGCAAAAGATAGATAAGGAAAAACTCAATAGGTCTATTATTAATACATAGGAGTAACTATTCAGGTAGGCACAAAGGCACAGAGCACCAAAGGCACAAAGTAGAAAAAAACAACGAAACGACCCTGCTCTGCTTTGTGCCTATGTGCCTTTGCCACTTTGTGCCTGAGCAGTTACACATAGGGTTAAAAAGATGAATGAAAAAGATACTACAGTAAAAAAGCTAAGGGAGCAATTCCCCGATTCGATTCTGGATGTGTCCTTTTTCAGGGATGAGACGACTTTTCTTGTCAAGAAAGAAGATATTTTGCCAATCGCCAGGTTTGTTCACAGTGATGCAGATCTTTCCTACGATTTCCTCTCAGATCTTTGTTGTGTAGACTACTTGAAAAGAGAACCGAGATTTGAGATAGTTTATCATATCTACTCTATAAAGAACAACAAAAGAGCTAGGATAAAGGTTCCTCTTCCCAGTAACCAACAGGTAGTTTCATCTGTTTGTTCTGTTTGGAAAACGGCTAATTGGCTGGAAAGAGAATGTTACGATATGTATGGGATAGGTTTTGAAGGCCATCCTGATCTCAGAAGGATCCTGCTTACCGATGACTGGGAAGGATATCCTCTTCGAAAAGATTACCCTCTAAAAGGAAAATGATGGGTTAAGAGGGCTCAAGGAGTCAGGGATTCAAGTGAGATGTTAAAGCAACTCTATTCGTAACCATATAATTTAAAGAGGTAAATATGACAAGAACAGAAACTCTGATGATAAACATGGGTCCCCAGCACCCCAGTACCCATGGGGTACTGAGGCTTGTCTTGGAACTGGATGGAGAGGTTGTTGTCAAGGTAACTCCCCATATTGGATACCTCCACAGGGGGGTGGAGAAATTAGCGGAAAACAAGACATACCATCAGTGTATCACCCTTGTTGACAGGCTTGATTATCTGGCTGGAATGTCAAATAATCTGGCTTATGTGTTGGCAGTGGAAAAGCTTTTGGACATTAAGGTTCCTGAAAGGGCACAGTATATCCGGGTGATCATGGCGGAGTTGCAGCGAATTGCCAGTCATCTCATCTGGTTGGGTACTCATGGACACGATATAGGGGCTATGACCCCCTTATTTTATGCGTTACGGGAGAGGGACGAAATCATGTTTCTCTTTGAGATGGTATGTGGTGCTCGTTTGACGCCCAGCTACCTCCGGATAGGTGGTTTGGCCTTTGATTTACCGGATGGGTTTGAAGCTAAGACAATGGAATTTATCAGGACATTTCCATCCAGGGTAGCTGAATATGAGACCCTTCTCACGAAAAACAGGATCTGGATACAGCGGACGAAAGGGGTGGGAATCTTATCTAGAGAGGATGCCATTAACCTTGGTGTTTCAGGCCCAGTAATTCGAGGTTCAAATGTTAATTGGGATATAAGGAAGTCCACTCCATATTCGGGTTATGAGAACTTTGATTTTATAATTCCCACAGGCAAAAACTGTGATTGCTATGACCGATATTTAGTCAGAATGGAGGAGATGCGCCAGAGTGCTGAGATAGTGAGGCAGGCACTTGAGACCCTGCCAAAAGGTGAGATAAACGCCCATGAACCAAAAGTGGTCTTGCCTCCTAAAGAGAGTGTTTACACTGACATGGCCTCCCTCATTCATCATTTCAAGATTGTGAGTGAGGGGTTCACCCCACCGGCTGGTGAAGTATACACCAGCATAGAGTCTCCCAAGGGTGAACTGGGGTTCTACATTGTCAGTGATGGAACGAACAAACCCTATCGATTAAGGATCAGGCCCCCGTCTTTTATCAATCTGGAAGCCCTCCCGACAATGGTTGAAGGAAGGCTCATTGCTGATGTAATAGCGGTTATTGGCAGTATAGATATAGTCCTTGGTGAGGTTGATAGATAAGTGAGTAGGTGAGAGTTGGGGGAGAACGGACTACAGAGTTTTGTTGACAAATACCATGTGTTTCGGTGCATCCAGTGCGGGAAGTGTTCCGGAGGGTGCCCGATGCTCAGAAAATCCCATTTCAACATCAGGAAATTCATCTATGACACCTTTGATAAAGATGCTGCAAAGGTTGTATTTGAGAGAGAAGGCATATGGGATTGTACAACGTGTTCAGCCTGTTTGAAAAAGTGTCCCAAAGGGGTGGATACTACAGGAATTGTTATGGGATTGCGCAGTCTTATGGTGGAGGATGGCAGGATACCTCCTCCTATAAGAGATGCCTTGAAAAGTATAGCCATCCACAAGAATCCCTGGAAGATTTCCGCCGAAGAGAGATCCAAATGGGCGGAGGGACTTGGTGTAAAAAATATTTCTGAAGGGGCAGATATCCTCTACTATGTGGGTTGTACACCTGCTTATGATGCCAGACTTCAAAAAGTAGCAAGGGCAATTGTTGAGATATTGAATAGGGCGGGAGTGGATTTTGGCATCTTGGGAAACGAAGAAGGGTGTTGTGGAAGCGAAATAAGAAGGATGGGGGATGTATGGACTTTTGAATATCTGGCAGAAGAAAACATTGAAATATTCAAAAAATACAATGTCAAAAAGATAGTAACAACATCTCCTCACTGCTACAATACGTTTAAGAACGAATACAAAGGTGCCAACTTTGAAGTCCAACATTATACAGAATTGGTTGCCTCTCTTATAGAAGAAGGTCGGCTTTCATTTACCCACCAAATAGATAAAACTGTAACCTATCATGACCCCTGTTTTCTAGGCAAGCAGAACGGCATCTTTGATCCTCCCCGTAAGGTACTTACAAGTATTCCTGGAATAAAACTCGTAGAGATGGATAGGGCAAGAGAGAGAAGCCTTTGTTGTGAAGGCGGTGGTGGAAGGATGTGGGTAGAATCCGAGGATTCAGAAGACAGGCTTGCAAAGATCAGGGTTGGAGAGGCTATGGATGTGGGTGCTCAAATATTGGCAACATCATGCCCTTTTTGTCTTCTGACTCTGGAAGATGTGGTGAAGACCGGTGATCTGGAAGAATCCATTAAAGTTATGGATATTGCAGAGCTGGTTAAAGAGGCATTGTAAGGGTAGTAAGCAGGAAGGAATGGAAACGGCAGAGATAAGGATTGGGGTATATATATGTCATTGCGGGATAAACATTGCCTCCACAGTTGATGTGGATCGCGTAAGGGATAGTATATCTCAACTGCCCAATGTTATTGTCAGCAGAGATTTTAAGTATATGTGTTCCGATCCTGGGCAGGAGCTGGTAAGAAGGGATATCAAAGAAAAAGGGCTTAACAGGATTGTTGTTGCCTCTTGCTCCCCCAGGATGCATGAGCCTACCTTCAGAATGACCATTCAGCAGGCTGGACTCAATCCCTATTGTCTGGAGATGGCAAATATAAGAGAACAGTGTTCATGGGTTCATGAAGACAGGGAATACGCCACTGCAAAGGCAGTTAAACTCGTATCTGCAGCGGTTGCAAAGGTATCACTCCTTGAGCCCCTGGAAGAGAAAGAGGTGGAGGTTAGACCAGAAGCCCTGGTAATAGGGGGAGGAATAGCAGGGATTCAGGCATCTTTGGATATAGCCGATGCAGGTTTCAAGGTATATCTGGTTGAAAGAGAGCCCTCCATAGGCGGTCACATGGCACAGCTGGACAAGACTTTTCCTACCCTGGATTGTTCAGCGTGTATCCTTACTCCAAGGATGGTTGAGGTGGAACGCCATCCCAATATAGAGCTATTATCGTATTCAGAAGTGATAGATGTGAGTGGTTATATTGGTAACTTTCATGTGAAGGTCAGGAAAAAACCAAGATATATCGCAATGGACAAATGTACTGGCTGTGGGATGTGTGCTGAGGCATGCAGGATGAAGGGAAAGATCATTTCTGAATTCGATGTTGGTATGGGAAAAAGATCGGTACCATATATACCTTTTCCATATGCTGTTCCTTCGAAGTACACCATAGACCCTGAAAATTGTTTGTTTATCACAAAAGGAAAGTGCGGTAAATCCCCGGCATGTAAGGATGCCTGTTCCTCAGATGCTATAGATTTTGAGCAAAAGGAAGAGATTGTAGAACTGGATGTGGGAACGATAGTGGTGGCAACAGGTTTTGATCTCTTCGATGCTCGAGAAAAACCCGAGTATGGGTATGGTTTATACGATAACGTTCTGTCGGGGTTGGAGTTTGAGAGGCTTGTGTCATCCAGTGGACCTACACAGGGTAAGATTGTTATCGATGATAAAGAACCAAGAGACGTTGTGTTTGTTCAGTGTGTAGGCTCCAGGGATAAGAGTGTTGGGAATGAGTATTGTTCAAGGGTTTGCTGTATGTATACTGCCAAGCAGGCTCACCTTATACATGAGAAGTTGCCTGATGCAAAATTAACAGTATTCTATATTGATATAAGGGCATTTGGTAAAGGTTACGAAGAGTTCTATGACAGGGTGAGAGAAGAGGGTGTCAGGTATATCAGGGGAAATGTCTCCGAGATAATAAAGAAAGGAGACCGATTACTGGTAATGGCAGAGGACACCCTCCTTGGAGAGCCGGTTGATATAGAAGCCGATCTGGTAGTACTGGCAACAGGTATTGTCCCTAGAAAAGACGTAAAGGAAGTGGGGAATCTGCTGAAGATATCCCGATCCCCGGATGGTTTTTTCCTTGAAAGTCATCCAAAGATGCGCCCGGTAGACACCGCCACCGATGGCATCTATCTTGCGGGATGCGCTCAAGGTCCTAAAGATATTCCGGATACGGTTGCCCAGGCAAAGGGTGCTGCATCTTCCGCAATGACAAAGATGGCTAGAGGCAAGGTGAAGGTAGAGGTAACCACTGCTAGTGTAGATACGTTTGTTTGCCGCGGCTGTGGCAGATGTGTGGAGGTGTGTGAATACGGTGCCCCCAACTTAGAAGAGGTGGAACCGGGCATTTTTGTTTCCCAGATAAACGATTCTATATGTAAGGGTTGTGGTGCCTGTTCTGTGGTCTGCCCCTCAGGGGCTATATCCATGAAGCATTTTAAGAACGAGCAGATATTGTCACAGATAGCGGCGGTAATATAAAAGGCTTTTGAAAAAGTCGCTTTTCCTTGCACAGTCTTTCAGTAGCCTATTAAGGAGAACTTTGGAAAGGTATCCCTTTTCGCTTCATCATACATTTTTTGACCCATCTATGATCGTGAGTCGTAAGTCGGGAGTCGTAAATAGAATAAAATCCATTCACGATTTACGATTTCCGACTTCCGGTTTTTGACGATGTTCGCTCTCAGGGATACTTTTCCAAAAGAAACATATTTTTCAAATGTCTCTATTAAGGACTATCAAGTGAGTGAAGAATTCGAACCAAATATAGTTGGTTTTGCATGCAACTGGTGTTCTTATGCTGGAGCTGACCTTGCCGGTACATCCAGGATGAAGTATCCCCCAAACATAAGGATAATCAGGGTGATGTGCTCGGGGAGGGTGAGTCCGTCCTTTGTTTTAAAGGCTTTTCAGATGGGGGCAGATGGTGTTTTGATAACAGGCTGCCATCCAGGAGACTGCCACTACATAGCAGGTAACCTGAAGTGTGAGAAGACCATGGAAACCACCAGGAAGCTGATAGACGTTTTGGGTATAGGTGAAGAACGGCTTCGTCTGGAATGGGTATCGGCCTCTGAAGGAAGCAAATTTGCCGATGTGGTAACTGATTTTACTAATCATATTAGAGGACTGGGACCTATTTTAGGGAAATCACAGGGATGAATTCCGAGGCTATTGTAAAGGAAACAAGGGCGTATCATTGTCTGGAATGTGGTGTGTGTACATCCAGTTGTCCCGTTGCCAGGGTTAGACCATCATTTTCGCCCAGACTGTTGGTAGAAAAGGCCCTCTTTGGATTCGGAGATGAGATTGTCAGAGACAGAGACCTCTGGTCATGCTTAGTTTGTGGGAGATGTACGAGTCGTTGCCCTTCTAATGTAGACTATCTTAATTTCATAAAAGAAATGAGGATAGAGGCATCAAAACTGGGGGAGAAAGGTCTTTTTTCCCATGATGGAATATTGAATACCATAATGGAGCTTCAATCCTTGAGCCTTCGACAGAAAAGAACCTCCTGGATTACCGATGATCTTGAAGTTGCCGATGAGGGTGAATGGTTCTATTTTGTTGGATGTCTGCCCTACTTTGATCTTGTCTTTGGCGAAGGAGGGTACTGTGATGTTGGTCTTAAACCTACGGAAAGGGCAAGGAATACCGTAAGGATACTCAATAAGATGGGGATAAAACCCGTTGTAAGCAATGATGAAAGGTGTTGTGGGCATGACCTTTTATGGAATGGGGATTTAGAAGGGTTTCGAAGGTTAGCTGAGCTCAACCTGAAGACTATAGAGAAGAGTGGAGCCAAGAAGGTCATCTGTCTTTGTCCTGAAGGGTATGTAACTCTAAAGAGGGATTATCCGTCGTATCTTGGTGAACAGGATATAGAGGTGGTCCAATTGTACCAGCTCCTTGCAGATAAGTTAAAGGAAGGGAAGTTGAACTTTGTTGAGAATGGTTCGGATAATCCTGTCAAAGTTACCTTTCATGACCCGTGTTCATTGGGAAGGATTGCCGAAATATATGAAGAACCAAGGGAGATACTCTCAGGCATTCCAGGTATAGAGCTCGTAGAGATGGAGAGAAACAGGGCTGATGCCCTATGCTGTGGTACAAGTGGGTGGGTCAACTGTTCCAGCTGCTCTAAGCAGATTCAGACAGAAAGGCTTAAAGAAGCAGAGGCTACAGGAGCGGATATTCTTCTTGTTGCCTGTCCCAAGTGTGGAATCCATCTGAGTTGTGCAAAGTATAACAGCGACATAAAGATTGAGATTAAAGACATCACTGATTTGATAGTGGAAAAAATGGCATGACAGGAGATACTGATATGACCAAAAACGTCCTCGTAATCGGGGCGGGGATTGCAGGTATTCAAGCTTCTTTGGATCTGGCGGATGCCGAGGTCAAGGTCTACTTGGTGGAGAGGGAGCCAAGTATAGGAGGAAAGATGGCCCAGCTTGACAAGACCTTTCCCACAAATGACTGCGCCATCTGAATACTTTCGCCAAAGCTGCTGGATGCAGGTCGACACACTAACATAGAACTCCTAGCTTATAGCGAAGTAGAACAGGTCACAGGTCAGGTGGGGGACTTCCGTGTTAAGATAAGGAAGAAGTCCCGACTTATCGATGAAAGTAAGTGTATTGCTTGCGGTCAATGTGCTGAGAAGTGCCCGAAGAAAGTACCTGATGAGTTCAATATGAAGCTTGGCAAAAGAAAGGCCATATACAAGCACTTCGCTCAGGGTATCCCTTCCGTCTATACCATAGATAAAGAAAACTGTATAAGGATTAAAAAAGGGGCAGGGAAAAAGAAAAAACCCTGTGGTTTATGTGAGGATGTTTGTCCTGCAGGTGCAGTCGATTTTGATCAGAGTGATGAATGTATTGAAATCCAGGTAGGGGCAATTATTTTGGCCACAGGGTACGACCTGTTTAATCCTTCTGGATTAAGCCAATACGGTTATGGGAAGATCGACAATGTGGTTCTCAGCCTGGAATATGAGAGGCTTATGAGTGCCAGTGGTCCTACACATGGCCATATTAACAGGCCATCCGATGGGAAATTGGCGAAGAAGATAGGGTTTATCCAGTGTGTTGGCAGCAGAGATCTGAGAAACAAGAGTTACTGCTCAAATTTTTGCTGTATGCACTCGATCAAGGAGGCCATCCTCACAAAGGAGCACGACACAGAGGCTGAGGTTTATATATTTTACAATGATCTAAGGGCTATGGGAAAGGGTTTCCATCAGTATAGAATACGTGGTGAGAGACAGTACGGTATTCAGTACATCAGGAGCAGGGTTGGAGAGATAACACAGGATCAAGAAGGAAATCCCATAATATGGTACGAGGATACAAAAGAAAGTAAAGTAAAAAATCTGATGGTGGATATAGCTGTTCTTGCTACGGCTTCTGTGTCTAGCACAGGAATCGAAAATTTGGCCAATATCCTGGGTGTCGATCTTGATGGAGATGGTTTTATCAGGACAGATCCGACTCACCCTCTGATGACCTCGGTACCTGGGATATTTACTTGTGGATCCTGTCAGGGGCCCATGGATATTCCTGAATCGGTTGCCCAGGCTAGTGGGGTAGCATCAGCGGCAGCAGAGGTTGTATTGTCGGCTGCTCTATAGGAGCAATATATTGGAAGATGTAAGAATAGGCGTCTTTGTATGTGATTGTGGTTCAAATATTGCCGGGTTTTTAGATGTCCCGAAAGTGGTAGAATATGCAAAGACCTTGCCTCATGTGGTTTTTGCCAAGGAAAATCTCTATTCGTGTTCTGAAACCGGGATAACAGAAATCAAATATAGCATAAAAGAGCATGCCTTAACACGAGTTGTAGTTGCCTCTTGTACCCCAAGAACCCATGAACCCACCTTTAGGCTGGCGTGTGAAGAAGCAGGCGTGAACCCATTTTATTTTGAGATGGTCAACATAAGGGAACAATGCAGTTGGGTCCATATGCAGAACAGGGAAGAGGCAACAAACAAGGCAAAAGACCTGGTGAGAATTGGTGTTGCAAAGGCATCACTCCTGGATGCCCAAGAGTTCATTGTTGTTGATGTCAATAGAAAAGCGCTGGTCATTGGTGGAGGTATTGCAGGGCTTACGGCAGCTATTGCCTTGAGTCGAAGGGGATTTGAAGTAGTTCTCGTAGAAAAAGAGAAAGAATTAGGGGGAAGGCTCAATGATCTCAATAGGCTTTATCCATACGGTGTGAAGGCTTCGGAATTAATAGGGGGAAAGATTAAAGAAGCCACATCGAGCCCTCTCATTGAAATCCATACTTCAAGTGTTATAAAGAGTGTACTGGGTTATGTGGGAAACTATGAAGTGGATATAGAAACCGGTGGGCAAGATGTCCATGTTAGTTGTGGTATTATAATTGTAGCAACGGGTGCTTCTGTCTTGGAACCCAAGGGGCTTTACAACTATAATGGTCGGAATATAATAACCCAAGTGGAGTTGGAAAGAAGGTTACAAAAAGGAAAGATAAAGGCAGACAGCATTGTGGTGGTCCAGTGTGTAGGGGCAAGGACTGAGGAGAGGAACTACTGTTCAAGGACATGCTGTATGACGGCGATCAAAAACGCAAGCCTGCTGAAAGAAAAAATGCCGGACACGAAAGTTTTTGTCCTCTATCAGGATATGCAGTGTTACGGAGTTGAAGGTGAAGCCCTTTTCCGTAAGGCAAAGGAGATGGGGGTAATATTTATCAATTATGATTCAGGCAATCCACCAGTTGTGGGAGAGAAAAGCGTAAAAGTATACCATCGATTGATGGGAAGAGAGATGGAGATAGGATACGATTTGGTAGTCTTATCAACCCCTATGATTCCCAGAGAGGATACTGATGCCCTTTCCAGATTGCTAAGAGTCCCAAGGGATGAGAATGGTTTCTTCCTTGAGGCCCATGTGAAGCTAAGACCCCTGGATTTTGCTACAGATGGGATATATATGTGTGGAAGTGCTCATTGGCCTGCCGATACCAGGGAGAGCATCTCTCAAGCCCTTGGTGCTGTTTCCAGGGCATCAATCCATTTAGCCAGGGGTTCTATCAAGGTTGATCCTATAGTTTCAACCCTGGCAGACGAAGATTTGTGTAAAGGGTGTGGTCTCTGTGCCGCTTTGTGTCCTTACGGAGCTATAGAAATCATTGATACCCCTAAGGGCAAGAAAGCCAGTATGATCTCTGTGGCATGTAAAGGTTGTGGGGTCTGTGGAGCTACCTGCTATCATAGAGCGATCAAGATGAACCATTTTACAAATGAACAGGTGGGTTCCCAGATAGCAGCCGTTGTGGGTAAGTAGGGGAAAAGGGAGAGAGTAGATACAAATGCCTGAAGATAAAAGGATAAAGATATTAGCATTTGCGTGCACCTGGTGAGGCTACGGAGCTGCTGACTTCGCCGGTGTAGCGAGGATGCAATATTCCCCGGATATCCGTATCATACGGATCATGTGTACGGGAAGGATCGATCCTTTTATGATCCTGGATGCTTTCCTTTGTGGGGTTGACGGTGTCCTCATCCTCGGTTGCAAGGATGGTGAGTGCCATTACGTCACAGGGAACATGGAGGCCAAGAACAAGATAGGCATGACAAGCCGTTTGCTGAAGATCATCGGTATCGACCAGAACAGAATCTATTTCGGGCAATTATCTTCTGCCGAAGGGACTCGTTTTGTTGAATTGGTGGAGAACTTTACCAAAAGGATAAAAGAAATAGGTGCTTTGGGAACCGAGATAAAAGAGGATAAAGAAGAGTTGAAGTTCAGGCTTGAGGCGGCAAAGGCAGCGGTTGAGGGTGAAAAGCTGAGATGGGTTATTGGAAAAAAGACAGAATTCATGGGCATAGGAAATAAATATGGGGAGATGTTTACCCGACATGAGATGGACAGGTTTTTAGATGGGTTAATCATGGATGAAGTTGCGGTAAGGGAAATACAATTACTATTGCAAGAAAGGCCTTTGTCGGTTAAACAGATTTCGGAAAGGTTAAAGATACCTTCCAACAGGGTATTGAGGTACATAGCTGGTTTGAGGAGAAAAGGTGTTGTGGATATGGAGAGAGTAGATGGAACCTCTCCATTGTATAGACAGCTTTGAAAAAGTATCCCTTTTCGCTTCAGCATCCATTTTTTGACCCATCTATGATCGTAAATCGTAAGTCGCGAGTCGTAAATAAATAAAAGGTATAACACCCATTCACGATTTACGATTTACGACTTCCGGTTTTTGACGATGTTCGCTCTCAGAGATACTTTTTCAAAAGACAAGGTTTTTGAAGCTCTCATTTAGGCTTAAAGGGTAGGGGCTCTCAGTGGGGAATAAGGCTGTACTAATCATAGGTGGCGGACTTGCTGGCATACAGTCGGCGTTGGAGCAGGCTGAATCCGGTAATACGGTGTACTTGCTTGAAAACTCTCCAGGGATCGGTGGTGAGAGACTCTTGTATGATGAGGACTCAAAGACTGTTGATTTTGTCTCTCCGGATTTGGAAAAGGTTAAGAAGAATAAAAATATCAGGATAATTACCAATGCAGACATAGAAAAGGTTGAAGAGAGTAACGGTAAATTCGATATCAAAATAAAAAAAAGGGCCATCAGGGTCATCGAAGAGAGGTGCGACGATTGTAAAGCCTGCATTAAGGTATGCCCGGTAAACCTCTGGGATGATGAGAATCAGGGATTATCCTTTAGAACAGCCATAGATTTTTTTGATCATGTAAACCCTTCCTACAACATAGTCAGAGAGACACCTGTTTGCCAGAGGACCTGCCCGGTGCACCTGGATATCAGAGGGTACATTGGTTTCATCGCCGACGGTAAATTTGAAGAATCCCTTGCCCTCATCAAAGAGGTACTCCCTTTCCCATCCATATGTGGACATATATGTCCACATCCATGTGAAGAGGAGTGTAATAGGGGAAGGGTAGATTATCCCCTTTCTATACGGGATTTGAAGCGTTTTGTTGCCGATATCGAATTACAGGATGCCTTAAAACCTAAGCCGTTGATGATAGTAAAGGGAGAAGATAAAGGAAAAAAGGTAGCCATAATCGGGGCAGGACCAGCAGGGCTTGCCTGTGCCCATGATCTGGCTTTACTCGGTTATGGTGTGACTGTCTTTGAGGCTTTGCCCAGACCAGGGGGGATGCTGGCCGTGGGCATTCCCGATTATAGATTGCCCCGGGATGTCCTGGAAAAGGAGATAGATGCAGTAAGTGTGTTGGGGGTGGAGATCAGGTGCAATACGGTTATTGGTAAAGGCTTAAGCATTGATGATCTCTTTAACAAGGGTTATGAAGCTGTCTTTATCACTGTGGGTGCCCACAAGAATCAAGAGATGAGGATACCCGGGGAAGATGCCCGGGGGGTTATTCCAGGGGTTACCTTTCTTCGAGATTTGAATCTGGGGAATCCCGCTGATGTGGGTGAAAGGGTAGCCGTAATAGGTGGGGGTAATGTGGCTATCGACTCTGCCAGATGTGCCCTTAGACAGGGTGCAAGGGATGTAACCATACTCTACAGGAGATCGAGGCAGGAAATGCCGGCAAGTGATGAAGAAATAGAGGCAGCCCTGGAAGAAGGGGTTAAGATAGAGTATCTTGTTGCTCCTTTGCAAGTATTGACTGCAGATAGCAAGGTGACAAGTCTCAGGTGCATTAGGATGGAGTTAGGGAAACCTGATACCTCAGGAAGGAGAAGGCCGATACCAGTTGAGGGTTCAGAGTTTGATATAGAGTTGGACACGTTAATACCTGCTATAGGACAGGTTCCTGATATGTCTTTCCTTGAAGAAAGTTCTGAGATTGAGTTGACAAAGAGGGGGACAATAGCTGTCAATCCAGATACCCTGGAAACAAGCAGACCAGGGGTTTTTGCTGGTGGTGACTGTCAAACCGGACCTGGAATAGCCGTTGAGGCTATAGCAGCCGGCAAGAAAGCAGCCGTATTCATTGATAAATATCTTAGAGGGAAATGACCGGTTATGGTGGAAGAGAAGAAGAGATATATACTGGAATTTCCAGATATCTCCGCAGAGCGTCAATCGATACAGGAACTTCCTGTCGAAGAGAGGATAAATAATTTTAATGAAGTGAGTCTCGGATTTACGGAAGATGCAGCCGTGAAAGAGGCAAAAAGGTGTCTGAGCTGCCGCAGATGCCTGGGATGTGGGCTTTGCCTGGCAGAGTGCGATAAAGATGCGATAGTTTTTGAACAGGCTGATGAAAAGCTTGACATATGTGTTGATTCTATGATAATCACCACTGGGTTAGAAAGGGTTTGTTCTCCCCCGCCAGAAAGATTTGGCTATGGCAGATATGCTAATGTAGTTACTGATATTGAATTTGAACGAATTTTGAGCGATAATGGCCCTTATGGCGGCCTTTTGATTAGGCCTTTCGATGGAGAGATGCCAAGGAAAATAGGTTTTGTATGCTGGGCTGATAACAATGAAGGCAGAGGTGAAAGCGGTATTAAATCTTTGAGTTATGCTATCCATGAGGCTATGTTGGCAAAGAATAAGGTTGATGGATTGGAGATATCCCTGTTTCTTCCTGATAATGACGATTATACAAAGGAATTAAAGAGAAATGATGGAAAAGTGCCGGGGATTAGTACTAAAGAGGGAGGGATAATGGCCATAAAAGAGATTCAGGAGAGCAAAAATCTCATAGTCCAGTGGGACGAAAATGGGAATGCAAGAGAAGATGAATTTGAGATGCTTGTATTGTCGACAATGCCTGAACCTGCGACTTATATAATAGAATTGGCAAAAAAACTTGACATAAATCTGGAGGATATGAGGGGGGATACTTTTTCAAAAGAAATATATTTTTCAAAGGTCTCAAAGCAAGGCAGAAAGAGGAGTGAGGATGGTTAATTTAACGATTGATGGGAAAGAGGTTGCAGTAAAAGAAGGCACTACAATTTTAAAGGCTGCAAGGTTTGCAGGAATCGAGATTCCTACCCTTTGTTATCATGAGAGGTTGAACCCTATAGGCTCATGCAGGATGTGTATTGTGGAGATCGAGGGTTTGGCTCATCCAATGACAGCATGTAATACACCTGTTACAGAGGGGATTATCGTAACGACGGATTCTCCTCGGCTTCAAAAAATGAGAATGGAGACCCTCAAATTGCTTTTGGTGAAACATCCCCTGGACTGTCCGGTATGTGATAAAGGGGGTGAATGCACCCTTCAGGATCTGGTACACGAGTTTGAGATAGAAGGCACAGTATATCAGGCTGAAAGAGAAGATAGAGAGTCTTTATACCCTACCCCCCTTATTCACTACTGGCCAGACAGGTGTATAATGTGTCTGCGCTGTGCTACAGCCTGCAGGGAGATAAAAGGATTAGGAGCAATCGATATTGATGGTTCAGGCTTTAACACGAGCATAACCGCTGTAAATCGGGATAAGTGCGAATCCTGCGGCGAATGTATCCAGGTATGTCCTACAGGTGCTTTGACAGAAAATTTAGGCCGATATAAGGGACGTCCATGGATGGTAAATCGGGTTATGACTACATGTACCTATTGTGGATGTGGATGTCAGCTTGAGATCAATGTGTTTAATAACAGGATAGTGGGTATAACAACAAAAGATGGTATCGGTGTAAATAAAGGCAGTTTATGTGTAAAGGGGCGTTTTGGATATGAATTCATAGAGAGTGAGGAACGGCTTACTAAACCCCTTATCAAAAAGGATGGAAGGTTTCATGAGGCGAGCTGGGATGAGGCGCTCGGTCTTGTTGCTGAAAAACTCAAAGGAATCAAAGCCTCTCATGGGGCTGATGCCAGTGCAGGTCTTTCTTCTGCCCGCTGCACCAATGAAGAGAACTATCTAATGCAAAAGTTCATGCGAGCAGTTATTGGAACAAATAATATAGACCACTGTGCCAGGCTTTGCCATTCTTCTACCGTGGCAGGTCTTGCCACAGCATTTGGCAGCGGGGCAATGACAAACCCTATCGCTGATCTCTTAAAGTCAGAGGTCATATTGGTAACAGGGAGTAATACTACAGAAAACCATCCTATCTTTGCAAATTACATTAAAGAGGCTCTATTAAAGAAAGGAGCCCAATTAATAGTTGTTGACCCCAGGAAGATTGATCTGGTTGATTATGCAAGCATATGGCTTAGACCAAAACCTGGTACTGATGTTGCCTGGATTAATGGTTTACTCCATATTATTATTAAGGAAAATTTGCATGCTGCAGAATATATCAAAGAGAGAACCGAAGGGTTTGAAGAACTCAAAGCCTGTGTTGAAAAATATACCCCAGAGTATGTTTCAGAGATAACAGGCATAAGAGCCTCAGATTTGGTAAATACGGCGATTACTTATGCCAGGGCAAAGCCGGCCTCAATTATGTATGCTATGGGAATCACTCAGCATATAACTGGAACTGACAATGTAAAGGCACTGGCAAACCTTGCAATGCTATGTGGTAACGTTGGTGTTGAAGGAGGAGGTGTTAATCCTCTGCGAGGACAGAATAATGTTCAGGGAGCCTGTGATCTTGGCGCATTGCCGAATGTTTTCCCGGGCTATCAGCCGGTTACCAATGATGCACTCAGGAAGAAATTTGAAATGGCATGGGGGATGGATAGTCTACAAAGTGCAGCTGGACTTACAGTTACTGAGATGTTTAATGCTGCAGAAGAAGGAAAAGTAAAGGCAATGTACATTATGGGTGAAAATCCCCTGCTCAGTGACCCTGATATTCATCATATAGAACATTGTGTAAAATCGCTGGAATTTTTAGTAGTCCAGGACATATTTTTAACAGAGACTGCGGAGTACGCTGACGTGGTTCTTCCCGGTGTATCTTTTGCCGAAAAGGATGGAACATTTACAAATTCCGAAAGAAGGGTTCAGCGTGTAAGGAGGGCGATTCAACCACGAGAAGATGCCAGAGAAGACCACTGGATAATATGTGAGTTGTCCAAAAGGATGGGATACCATATGGATTATGGTAGTCCGAGTGAGATTATGGAGGAGATACGCACAGTAACACCCAGCTATGCAGGCATAACTTATGAACGGATTGAAAAAGAAGGTATTCCCTGGCCCTGTCCGAGTGAAGACCATCCTGGAACACCAATCCTTCACTTAGAGAGATTTGCAAGGGGTAAAGGGCTATTCTCTGCCATTGATTACAAAAAACCTGCTGAATTGCCAGATAAGGAGTATCCGTTTTTGCTTACCACAGGAAGGGTATTGGAGCACTACCATACGGGCACAATGACCCGTAAAGGAAAAGGGCTTAATATGCTTTATCCTGAACTTCTGGCAGAAATAAACCCGGAAGATGCTGCAAATTTGGGTATTGAATCCGGTGATTTTGTCACTGTAACATCCCGTAGAGGGGATATTAAGGTAAAGACAATAATTAGTGAACGCCCTGACAGGGGAGTCGTATTTGTTCCCTTTCATTTCAAGGAGTCGCCGGCAAATATGTTAACAATAAATGCTATTGATCCTATTGCGAAGATACCGGAATACAAGGTATGTGCCGTTCGAGTTGAGAGACAGAAAGATAAAACAGGAGATTGACAAAGGGTCAATTTAAAACGTAACAGTTGCATATCTAAATGTAACTATTCAGGCACAAAGAGACAAAGGCACATAGGCACAAAGCAAATACTTAGGGTCTGACCCCGAATCCAAAGAAAAAACAAATAACCTAAAAGGAGAAGAGAGGGAATCATGCTTGAGGCGATAATTGCTATAGCAATAATGTTAATAAAGATAACTGTTGTCTTTTCTGTTCTCATGTTAATGGTAGCCTATGTCACGTTGATGGAAAGAAAGGTTCTGGGACACATGCAGGTCAGGTACGGGCCAAATAGGGTAGGTTGGTTTGGGTTGTTGCAGCCTATTGCCGACGGATTGAAGCTCTTCTTTAAGGAGGAGATAACCGTTAGCCAGGCCAACAAGGGGATTTACCACCTTGCTCCGGTTATATATATGACCTGTGCACTGGTTGTCTATGCTGTCATTCCATTTGGAAATGATTTAAAAGTCTTGGGGAGGGTAATCCCACTGCATATTGCAGATGTAAATATCGGGATCCTCTATATCTTTGCCCTCTCTTCCCTGGGTGTGTATGGGGTAGTTTTGGCTGGTTGGTCTTCAAACAATAAGTATTCTCTGTTAGGAGCCATGAGAGCTTCTGCTCAGATGATCAGTTATGAGTTGCCACTGGGTCTTTCTGTTATAGGTGTTTTAATGCTGACCGGGTCCCTCAGTATGGTTGAGATAGTAAAAGCTCAAGAGAACGTATGGTTTATCGTGTTACAACCCTTGGGGTTTCTTCTGTTTCTAACCTGTGCTTTTGCAGAGACTGGAAGGACGCCGTTTGATCTCATTGAATGTGAAAATGAGCTTGTTGCCGGTTATCAAACAGAGTACAGCTCCATGAAGTTTGCCATGTTCTATTTGGCGGAGTATACCCATATTGTTGCCGTAAGCGCCATTGCAGTGACCCTTTTCTTAGGGGGATGGAGAGGCCCCTTCTTGCCTCCTACACTTTGGTTTTTAATTAAGGTGCTTGCCCTTGTGTTCTTTTTTATATGGGTTAGGGCTACCTATCCCAGGTTCAGATACGACCAGCTCATGAAATTTGGATGGAAGGTACTGCTTCCGCTGGCTTTAGTCAATATTGTTGTAACCTCTTTTGTTATGATAATTATTTAAGCAAAATGGTAACTACTAAGGTAGGCGCAAAGGCACAGAGCGCCAAAGGCACAAAGTTAGGAAAAAACAACGAAACGACCCTGCTCCGCTCTGCTTTGTGCCTATGTGCCTTTGCCACTTTGTGCCTGAGTAGTTACAGCAAAATGTTAGGTAAGAGGCAAAGGGTAAAAGTATACCAGAGGGTAAAAAATAGGAGAATTCAATGATTGTACCGCTCATCAAAGGATTGAGTTTAACGTTCAGGAGGTTTTTTTCAAAACCAATAACCATACTCTATCCCGAAGAAAAATGGGAGTGCTATCCTCGATATAGAGGGCTTCATCAATTGCAGCGTAAAGAGGATGGTAGCGCAAAATGTGTTGCATGCCAACTGTGTGCTACGGTCTGCCCTTCTGGGTGTATTAGGGTTGATGGTGCCGAGGGTCCAAACCACGAGAGGTATGTGGAGAGTTATGAGATTGATTTGACCCGGTGTATCTTTTGCGGGTTTTGTGTAGAGGCCTGCCCGATAGGGGCAATAACTATGACTTGCGAGTATGAATTGGCCAGTTATTCGCGTCAGGCTGTTCAGTATGATAAGGAAATGCTTTTGAGCAAGTAGCACAAAAAAGGAGTCGTGTATTATGACAGTAACAGGCTTTTTCTTCTTTTCCATAGCGGCGGTAGTATTAATTTCGGCGATTCTGGTTGTCGTTTTGCGAAATCCTGTTCATAGTGCCCTGTCTTTGGTTTTGACCTTTTTCAGCCTTGCCGGTCTCTATATCCTTTTGAATGCACAATTTATTGCTGCTATCCAGGTCATAGTGTATGCAGGGGCAATAATGGTGCTCTTTTTGTTTGTGATAATGCTGCTTAATTTAGACAAGGAAAAGAGAGTGGGAGAAAAACACCCTTTGCAAAAGGCCTTTGGCATTGCTATTGCGGTCTTCTTATTGGTTGCCCTGGGTTCAATCGTAGCCGCAGGGGTTCTTTATGGAAACAAGGGGATACATACCGATGCCAAGGTAAGCGCCATAGGAAACACAAAGGCTATAGCCAGTTTGCTCTTTACGGACTGGGTTTTGCCTTTTGAGATAGCCTCTATCCTGTTATTAGCAGCTATTGTAGGAGCTATTGTTTTGTCAAAGAAGGAGTTGTAATGATGATACCATTGTCGTACTATCTTATCCTTTCTGCGGTCCTTTTTACGGTAGGAGTTATAGGTGTATTGGTCAGGAGAAATGCAATCGTTATATTTATGTCAATAGAGCTCATGTTGAATGCCGTTAACCTTTCATTTGTGGCCATCTCAAGGCACCTTGATTCTCTGGACGGACAGATATTCGTCTTCTTTGTTATGACCGTTGCTGCAGCAGAAGTCGCCGTAGGTCTGGCGATTATAATAAACCTGTTCAGGAACAAGGAAACAGTGAACGTTGATGAGATAAACATTATGAAATGGTAATTACTTAGAAGCCAGGAGTCAGAATTCAGTAGCCAGAATAAAAAGGCATGCCTCGAGGAGGCACGACGAGAGGAAACCCGCTGAGTCTTTTCGAGGCTTGATTATTTAGGTATACAATGCTTCTATTCTGGATTCTGGCTCCTGACCCCTGAGTAGTTACATTGGAGGAAAGATATGTTGGATTATGTATGGTTGGTTCCCCTGTTTCCTATAATTGGAGCCATTATCAACGGAATTTTTGGTACTAAACTGAGCAAGAAGACCGTAGGTGTGGTAGCCTGTGGAGTTATAGGATTGTCATTCCTTGTATCGGTTTTGGTGTTTTTCAGCCTGTTACAGCTTCCTCCAGAGAGCAGGTCCTTTGAGAAGATTATCTATACATGGATAACTGCCGGAGACCTTAAGACCACTGTTGGTTTTCTGGTGGATCCTCTTTCGATGATAATGATGCTTACGGTTTCGGGGGTCTCTTTTCTGATTCATATTTACTCTGTAGGGTACATGCACGACGATGAAGGATACAAACGTTATTTTACTTACCTGAATCTCTTTGTGTTCTCTATGCTGGTGTTGGTTTGCGCCAATAACTTTCTGATGATGTTTGTAGGTTGGGAAGGTGTTGGGTTGTGTTCGTACCTTCTCATAGGGTTCTGGTATCAGAGGAAAGAGCCCGCGGATGCAGGTAAGAAGGCATTTGTGGTTAACAGGATAGGGGATTATGGTTTCCTTTTGGCCATGATGTTAATCTTTGTCACATTTGGGACTTTAAACTTCAAAGAGGTATTTAATGTTGCCCACCATAACTTTCAGGTTGGCAGCCTGACAATAACGGCAATAACCCTTCTGCTTTTTGTTGGGGCTACAGGGAAGTCAGCCCAGATACCACTTTACACCTGGTTACCCGATGCCATGGAAGGCCCTACCCCTGTGAGCGCTTTGATCCATGCCGCTACAATGGTTACTGCAGGAGTATATATGGTAGTCCGCTGTAATGTTTTATTCACTCTCGCCCCTATTTCCCTCACGGTTGTGGCCATTATTGGGGTTGTAACAGCCGTATTTACAGCATCCATAGCCCTGGCTGCGAACGATATAAAGAGGGTTTTGGCCTATTCTACCATCAGTCAATTGGGATACATGTTTCTGGCGTGTGGCGTGGGGGCATTCAGTGCCGGCATCTTCCATCTCATGACCCATGCATTCTTCAAGGCGTTACTCTTCCTGGGTGCCGGAAGTGTTATGCATGCCATGGCAGGGGAACTTGACATGAGAAAGATGGGGGCATTAAAATCCCATATGCCCAAAACATACTGGACATTTCTGATAGCTACCCTGGCCATAGCTGGGATATTCCCCTTCGCGGGGTTTTTCAGCAAGGATGAGATACTGTGGAATGCCTTTCAGAAGAATACGGTTCTCTGGGTATTGGGCGCCGGCGCAGCGTTAATGACGGCTTTTTATATGTTTAGGGCTGTGTTTATGACCTTTCATGGAGAGTCCAGGGTAGATGAAGAGGTAGCAAAACACCTTCACGAGTCTCCATCTGTTATGACCAATCCCCTTGTTGTTCTGGCTATTCTATCCGCCATCGGTGGTTTTGTGGGTATCCCCATAATAAAGGGGGCAAATGTCTTCCATGATTTCTTAGCGCCGGTTACAGGGGAACATCTGGCAGGTTCAGCAAAGGTTACACTGACCAATCTGGCTTATGCCTCAAGCACTGCCGCTTCTTCCGGGGAAGCAGTCCACCATCCTGTGGGTCTTGAGGTGTTGATGATGGTAGTTTCTCTGGCGATAGCACTGGGTGGGTTAGGCTTAGCGTATTACATGTACATAAAGAACCCATCTTTTCCTAAGAGATTAGCGGAGAAATTTAAACTCCTTTATCGGCTCATCTGTAATAAATATTTTGTTGATGAAATCTATGATTTTCTGTTCGTTAACCCTATCAAGAGGGGTTCCGAAATCCTCTGGACATTCTTCGATGTCAGGGTAGTCGATGGTATGGTTAACGGTTCAGGTCGCTTTGTTGAGTTTGGCAGCTCTGTTTTAAAAAGGATTCAGACAGGCTATGTTCAAAACTATGCCCTCTCTATACTGGTTGGCATAGGAGCCATTATCGGATATTTCCTTTTCATGTAATTTTCTAACGTTGTGATGGCAAAGTAAGCACTCAGGTGGATAGGCTGTTAACCTACAGCCTTTAGCCTACAGTCTAAACAAAAGGAGTTAGTTAATGAATCAGTTAGACTTTCCTATATTGACCCTGATTACATTCCTCCCCACGCTTGGAGTGATTTTTATAATGCTCATGAACAAAGAGGAGACATCAACGATAAGGTGGACGGCATTTATCACCACCTTCATAAACTTCCTGTTTTCTCTGCCCCTATTTTTCTACTTCAATGCCGGTTCTGCCGAGATGCAGTTTGTGGAAAAGGCTTCTTGGATAAAGGAATACGGGATAAGTTATTTTGTGGGTATCGATGGAATAAGCCTGCTTCTCATCCTCCTTGCAACCTTTTTTGCCCCTATTTGTGTGGTGGCTTGCTGGAAAGACATAAAAGACAAAGTCAAGGAATTTATGATATGCCTCCTTTTATTAGAGACAGGCATGATCGGTGTTTTTGTGTCCCTTGACCTGTTTTTGTTCTATGTATTCTGGGAGGTTATGCTCATCCCCATGTACCTTTTAATAGGAGTGTGGGGTGCCCCTGCCCGGAGAATCTATGCTGCCATAAAGTTCTTTTTGTTTACAATGTTTGGCAGCCTGTTAATGTTAGTGGCTATCCTGGTGCTCTATTTTATTAATCATAGCGTAACAGGAGAATACACCTTTAACCTCTTAAAACTGTATGAACTCTCTATACCTTTAAATATCCAGACATGGCTATTTCTGGCCTTCTTTCTGGCATTTGCCATTAAGGTTCCAATGTTTCCCTTCCATACATGGCTTCCCGATGCCCATACCGAGGCACCAACTGTGGGCAGCGTACTCTTGGCAGCGGTGCTTTTGAAGACGGGAACCTATGGGTTCCTCAGGTTTAGTATGCCTTTATTCCCTGTAGCGTCCCACGACTTTATCCCGTTGATCTCTATCCTTGCTATAATCGGGATTATCTATGGGGCTTTGGTTTCCATGGTGCAGAAGGATCTGAAGAGGCTGGTAGCCTTCTCCAGTGTGAGTCACTTGGGTTTTGTTATGCTTGGGCTATTCGCCCTGAATATACAGGGTGTACAGGGTGGCCTAATACAGATGATAAACCACGGTCTCAGTACAGGGGCACTGTTTTTGATCGTGGGCATGATATATGAGAGGAGACATACCAGGATGATAGCAGACTTTGGAGGATTGTCCAGGGTTATGCCTGTGTTTGCAACCTTCTTTATGATCGTTACCCTTTCATCTATCGGGCTTCCTGGATTGAACGGTTTTGTGGGAGAGTTCTTGATTCTCCTTGGTACATTTAAGTCCAATGTTGTCTATGCGGTATTTGCTGCCACAGGGGTTATCTTTGCAGCGGTTTATATGCTCTGGATGTTTCAAAGGGTTATGTTCGGAGAGATTACCAGGGAGGAAAACAGGAACCTCAAGGACCTCTCCGTCAGAGAAATCGGTGTCCTGGTCCCTATCTTGATCTTTATATTCTGGATTGGGCTTTATCCAAAGACATTTTTGGGTAAGACCGAGGCGTCTGTGCAGCATTTTTTGAATGAGTTTAACAAGAAGTATGAGACGAGTATCCAGAAAAAAGATAACGTCCATGCCGTAAATAAGAGTGAAGAGTTGATTGTAAAGAAGTAACGAGTATATCAATTGGGGGAGATTCCTATGGATTTGGTTATTCCTAATATAGACGTGGCCAGTTTGGGACCGGAGCTTATACTGAGTATTGCTGCTATGTTTGTTTTGCTGGTCAGTGTATTTTTACCGAAGGGGAGGAAGGATCCTGCTGCCTACCTGAGCTTATTGGGCATTTTCTTTGCTTTTGTAAGCTCAATATTCCTGTGGGGAAACCCGAGATATGCCTTCAATAATATGATATTGGTAGACAATTTCGCCCTCTTTTTCAACTCGATCTTTCTTATAGCGGCAGGACTCTCCATCTTGATGTCTGTAAATTATCTGAAAGAAGAGGAGATGAGTCACGGAGAGTTTTATGCCCTGATACTTTTTGCGACCGTAGGTATGATGTTTATGTCCGCAGGCTCTAACCTGATAACGATTTTCTTAGGTCTGGAAACGATGTCCATATCCATATACGTTCTTGCAGGTTTCTTTCGAAGGAGTAACAAATCAAACGAGTCCGCCTTGAAGTACCTGTTGCTTGGCGCCTTTTCTTCTGCCTTCTTGTTGTATGGTATAGCACTGATGTATGGTGCTACAGGGACAACGGATCTCAAGGGTATATCAGAATACCTGTCCAATGCCGCTTACCTGAAAGATCCGATGCTCTTGGCTGGAATGGGGCTTTTACTTGTTGGATTTGGTTTTAAAATAGCCTCTGTCCCATTTCATATGTGGACCCCCGATGTTTATGAAGGCGCCCCCACTTCTATTACAGCCTTTATGTCTGTTGGGGTTAAAGCAGCGGCATTTGCAGCTTTTGTAAGGGTTTTCCTCTATTCTCTCTGGGATCTTCAGCCTGATTGGAACTATGTCTTGTGGATATTGGCTGTCCTCACCATGACATTGGGAAACATAGTTGCCATTGCTCAGAATAACATAAAACGAATGCTGGCATATTCCAGTATTGCCCATGCAGGATATATAATGGTTGGAATGGTGGCTTCGAATGAATTGGGGACATCCAGCATACTGTTCTATATGTTAGCGTATGCCTTTATGAATCTGGGGGCATTTGGTGTTATCATCCTTTATGGCCGTAAAGGTGAGGAAAACCTGGACATCAACGATTACTCAGGCATGGGTTTTAAATACCCGGCACTTGCTTTATTGATGTCTGTCTTTATGTTCTCTTTAGCTGGCATTCCTCCTACAGCAGGATTTGTTGGGAAGTTCTACATATTCAGTGCAGCCATAAAGTCAGGGTATATCTGGCTCGCTATCATTGGTGTTATGAATAGCTTGATATCTGTTTATTACTACTTGAGGATTACGGTAATGATGTATATGAAGGAGCCTGTGAAAGAGTTTGTAGGTCTCAAGTGGTCGCCATCTATGGCCATCGCCCTGATCATTGCAGTAATCGGAACCCTGCTGATAGGGATATTCCCTTCTCCATACCTGGATCTGGCGAGACAGTCCATTCAACTCTTTATGTAATTACCTCTAATTGCAGTTTTTCTCCATCTAAGCTTGTTATATCGAACAGCTTCCTGTCTCTTTTAGGCGTTGACATGTGATATTCTCATTGATAATATAACATCTATCCCCTTTCCTTTTCTATTGGCATTGACAGTCAACTATAAAAACAGATATTAACCAGAACTAGTGGAATGTCCCTTTAATACCTTTACTATGAATTACTATA
>Ga0210016_1000937_pt1 | contig 26742 bp, 17 predicted proteins | sample CryGeyCG2014_300_FD_185454 | JGI IMG/M metagenome (GOLD analysis project Ga0210016, IMG submission 185454) | Groundwater microbial communities from aquifer - Crystal Geyser CG02_land_8/20/14_3.00 (SPAdes) (version 2) | ecosystem: Environmental > Aquatic > Deep subsurface > Groundwater | place...
GAATGAAGATTTTTAACCGTTTCCACCTACGAAATAGAACAGGTTTTCAGCTTTCTGGCTCCGAATTGAATTAATTAGAACCGTCACCGATTTTACTGCATAATTAAGTATTGTGTCCCCGGAATTAGATAATGGATTCAAGTTCCTGCCTGCCATCTTCGTTCTTGCCGGGAAATTTAAGGATATTCTTGCGATTTATGCTTGCGGAGCAGTTCTTGCCTTCTATCGTATCCAGCTTGTTCTTATCAGCATAGGCGGCTATTGCTTCCTTGATCTTCCCCATTTCTTCCTCTATTTCTTCAACCTGTGCTTCGATCTCGCCTTTCTTAACGGAAAGATCAGCAAGCTTATTAACAAGCTTGACCCCTGGCTCTTTCAGGTATTCGTTCTCAGGAAGCGCTTCTACAATTATGGAATGCCTGAACTTAGGGCACTGGCCCTGGAATTCGCACCAGTCGCATAAAGTGGTTTCATTAGCCGGGAATATCTTCTGGGCCGCGGTTCCCTTGCTATCTTCTTCCAGTTCCTTTGTCTTCTCCTCTATTTCGTCTATCAGGCTCATAACCTCGGTTTTCAGCTGTTTCACCTGGCCGGATGTTCTTGAGGACAGGAGTTCCTTGTCAAAGATCAGGTAGTGCCATATGAGCTTTATGTCCCTTGCGTCAGGCCACTTAGTCTGGACCGCAATATGGTAAAGACCGAGCTGGCGGTCAGAATCCGCCTTTTCCTGGGTTGGAAGGTTGCGGGAGGTCTTGTAGTCGTGGATCTCGTAGGTATTGTCCCTCGAGATGTCAAGGCGGTCTATAAACCCGGTCCCAAGGTACTTCTTTTCCTCGTCTATGGGGAAATTCACCATCATTTCAGTAGCTATGGTGCGGGTTTTGTCAAACGGGGCATACCTGGTAAAATAGTCCCGGATGCACTTTTCCCCTGAGTTCTTGTAGTCTTCCTTTTTATATTGCTTTCTGACGATCTGGATCTCATCCGTCCATTCTTTGTCCCACTGGATGTTATAGAACCTGATAAGGTCGTCTACGGTGTTGCGGTGCGCCACTATAAGGTCTTTATGGCACTTTTCAAGCACGTCGTGGACCATGCTGCCCATAAACGCCTCTATGCCCTGCTTTTCAGGCTTCTCTATCTTGTCGATATAGACCAGCTTGTATCGCCAGGGGCAATTCTCGTAGGTGCTGAGCTTGGAGTTGGAATATAACATAAGAACTCCTTTGATGCAAAATGCGTGTCAACGTATCAGCGTGTCAACGTGTCAACGCAAAAACAAGGAATTTTATTAGAAAGATGACAGCGGTGAATACAAAATGCTTACCGATTTATTCTAATTCTCTATTTGAACAACCCGGCTTGGCCAATCCTGATAGGTTAAATTGAATTTTAGGTTCTTTATATATTGTTTACCTATACTCTCTTTTATTTGACGAAGAGCTCTCCTGGGTGTATTGTGGTCACGACTTATATGGGCAAGAAAAATATGACAGAGTTTTTGGCCTGCGCCAGAGCAATTTATCAATTTCAATATTGCCTTACCTGCGTCAAAATTACTCAAATGCCCTTCAGGGCTTAAAAGCCAACCTTTATTAAAGCGACTTCCATTTTTTACCAGCACTTCGTCATGGTTTGTTTCAATTATTATAGCCTTGCACCCGCGCAGACAATTAATTATTCTGTCAGGCACGGACCCCAGATCAGTAATAAAACCTATTTTCAATATCTTAGAATAATTTTTATAAAATATACAGAAACCAAATGGTTCTCCGGGATTTCCACTGCCGGAATGAGGCACCGGGAAAGGCCTTACCTGAAGATCACCTATCCGCAATGTCCTGTGTGAAAAATATCTAATTAATTGCCTGTTTTCAAGATACCCGATATCGTTGAATCGTTTCCTGGCAGCAAATATTGTTTTCCTGTGGGCATATATCGGTATTTCATATTTTCTGGATATTTCCTCGGTTGTTCCGCCAATATGGTCACTATGCCCATGCGTGACTATTATTCCTTTAAAGCTCTCTATAGAAACATTTCTTTTTTGAAGAGACTTTTCTATTTCATTCGGATCGAGCTTGCCGGCATCAATAAAAAGGCCTGTTTTGTTTGTCCATATGGCTGTGCAATTACCCCCGCTTCCGCTTCCCAAAACGCATATTTTTAATGACATAATACCCTATAAGTGATTATTTTAGGATGATAACAGCGATCCTACTACGCTCTATTATAAAATGCACTGGAAGTATAGCGAGCTTCGTAGGACAAGTTTTGACTGATGATCTTTGCTTCGCAACATTCTTTGCGGGCCATGTCGATAAACGACGAATTCCAGTGATTATTTTAAAAATGATTGCAGCGATAATTACTAGTCCACAGACCATCCGCTCCGATTAACCTCGGGGCGAGACCTCGCCTGCCTTTGCGCAGGGCGGGCGGTCGACGGTTCACGGTTTAAACAGTGTCAGAGCAAAAGCAAGAAATTTTATTAAAAAGATGACAGCGGTAAAAAACTATTTACTTATATATAAAACTGTATAAACACAGCAAACTATTTTTTAGGGCTAAAATCAAGTTTCAATCTGTCAAGAATCGGTTTTATATGCCTAATTTCTTCAGTTTCTTGCCCTTCCCCCTTTATTAATCGCTCTAAACCACTTCCACCTATTAACAAAGAGGTCCATATCTTTCGTTCAAGCGCTCTTTCCAAAATATATTCATCAACCGTATCCTTCATTGTCATGTAGAACTCTCTTATTTGAAAATCCTCACTTTCCCCTTTTTCTGGTAAATATATTTCGACATCGGAGTCTAGCACTTTGCCTTTTTGACTATCTTTGTTGTAATCAGGGCTTGATTTTCTAATTTTGTATATTAGACTATTTACGCGGTCAATCCTGCCCACTCTCTGTTCCAATCTTGAAGGCATCCACCAAACGTCGTAATGAATTACGTTTCGGCAATACCTATGGAGATCTATGCCTTCGGCACCAATATTTGTCGAGATAAGACCTAGCGGGAAGAACGGAGTATTAAATGCTTTTCTTAATCGCTCATCGTAAATTTCTCTAGTATTGCTATTTTTCTTCTTTTTGCCTCCACCGTGAGTTGTGCCATATTTGTAAACAGGCATATGGATATTCTCCAGTGTTTCAATTAGTGCTTTTCTGTCTCCGCTCCCATCCAAATATTCTCTTATTGTTTCCTTTAGTTTGTATCTTTCTGAATAACATAGTATTTTCCTTACAAAATTTAATCCTCGCTGTTTCCCGGTGCCTGCACCAATCACGCATTGAGCATACGGAGATGTAAGGTATGAAAAAAGAGGTTTGATGAATTCCTCGTTATCAGGCAGTCGTGGGTTCTCGTCGAATAAATTGCGCAGTCTTTCAAAGGCATATTTCTTGTTTTTGGCACTAAATTTAATAATTTTTGACTTGTCACCATGCTTGAAATCCAAATGGTAATACTCTTTGAGCTTATCCTCAAGTTCAATTGGAGTTTTTCTAAAGAAACAATATGTGACGAATTTCTCTATTGATCTTTTTGTTTCTCCGAATGGTATCCAAAGCAAAAGGCTCTTCTTTCTTAAAAACATGCATTTACTGACAATCTCGAAAAATTTTCTTATTTTTTGGTGCTGTATGCACTTATTCCTGCAATTCGGTTCATATATACCCATAGTCTTTTTTATCTCTTTTTTGTTCTTGTTGGAAAAATTAAAGATTTTGTTAGGAAGTTTTAGATCATTAGATTCAAATAGGGTTTCCCAGCCTGCAGTAAACATTTGCTCGGCTTGAGGAAGGTTCATCATGTTGAATCGCTTTTTCCCTTTTTCTACTAATTGGCTTTCGAATATTTTTCTATGATATTCGAGGTATGCATGAAAATTTTTTTTGCTATCTACCTGTCCTTTTCCACGACTTTCTTTGTCGCCCCAACGATGAGTATCTACCTTTCTTCGGTTTTCAATAATATAGTTCCTTAGGTATTTTTCGACCTTCTTTTTTAATAAATCAATCTTAAGTTCATTTATTACTCGTTGAATTTCTTTGACATCTTTGTTTTTTATTTTTTCTCTTAATTCTAGAACCAATTTATTGTAGTTGGTTATGAGATTACTGATTTTTCCATCTTCGTTATTTTCCTTAATTTCATTATTTTCTTTGTATTTCAGAATAAGGTTATTGAGCACGGGAGAAATGATGTCCATATTATCTGAACCAGAAACACCTAATGGCTTAAATGGTGTAGCAGAAAGATATATTTTTCGTATTTTTGATCTAAATTTGTTATTATTACTCCTGATATTATTGCCGTGGAGTATTGTTCTCCAGTTGGACTTTTCAAATTTTTCTTTATCTCTAAATTCAGGATAATTGTGAAATTCATCAACTACTATTATATTTGGTCGCAGTTTCTTTCTAATAACCGCTTGGATTAATGCTGCTTTTAGTTCCCTATTGCTAATTTGTTCGTTTTTTTTCAACCAATGCTCAAATACTTTCTTAACGGTGGAATCTCTTTGATGCTGCAGATTAATTGTTTTTCCATATATCTTCCAGCTCCGTCTACGAATTTTTTTATCAATAAGAGTCTTTACCCCTCTCCTTTGATGGCATTTGCTTTCAAGAATATATATTTTCTCTTGAAGGCTTAAAGACTGAGACTTGAATTCTCTTCCAGAAAATAGAAATATGCATTGTCCCTTAGCGGGCCTAAATGTCACGGGTTTTAAGAGATTAGACCTTATTAGTTTCTGATTTCCTGCTATTCTTGATCTATAGCTAATTTTGTTTAATATTGCACTCTGTTTAGTCAAAAATCCGGATTTGTTGTCAGTATATTTTTTAAACTGCTCTATCCAATGCCTTGCAACATCCCTGCTAGGCACAATAATTAAAATTCTTTTATTCCTTGATCTCAATTTTTCGATTATCCCAAAAACCTCAAAGGTTTTTCCTAATCCTACCTCATCAGCAATCACTACACCATCTGTATTATGACTATTTCTTGGGTTGAACTTTTCCAACACAGAACAAACTGTTCGTTTCTGATATTCCTTTAACCTTATTAGCTGCATTGGAATTCTCGTTTGCACACTATGTTTCTAATTTTCTTATAAATTTGCTCGTTTACGCGATTTCTCTTATACTTTATTGTTTTATTAATTATATTCTGTTTTATAAACTGCAAAATCAGTCGAAAACTGCTATTAGAAAGCGAATAGTATTCGATAAAGGTATTTTTTCTCGTTTTCTCCTTTAGGTAACAATTATATAGCCGATCACAAAATCTCTGCAAGTCATTCAGTGGCTTGTGTTCAGAGAAAAACAACGTCTTCATTAGGCTTTGAAAAGGGAAACGATGGAAAGGATTTGCTTTTTTCAAAATATCCAATATCCCATCAACCCGCCCTTCCTTGATATCCAAATCAAAATTAGTGTCAAAGAGATCGTCTGGGGATTTTATAAGAACGTTCTCTACCGCACTATCTATCGTTTCTACTTCTTTTTCTGAGTACGGCAAAGGTAATATCCTGATATATTTTCTACCTTCTGAATCCTCTATTTTGATCCTTAGCCCCCTTTGGGCGAATTGAATTGAAATAACAAAGCTGTAAGTCTCTACGGATGAATCAATTTTTGTACCCTCGATAAATAAAAGATTCTTCTTAAGCAATGCCTTGGCTTCCGATGCAATTCTGACACTCACGAATATCTTACAATTTTTTATTCGAACTCTTCTTATGTTAATAGCTAAAATAATCTTATCTATAAAATAATTATCTTTTTTAGAGCTTGGCGGATCATTGTCTATATCACTTTCGAATTTCTTATACAAAGGTCCTCTATTCTTTTGATCTAGTTTCTTTCTTATTATATTATCTATTGCAAAACATGGATTATTTAGGATAACCCCGCATTCAACATTCCTTAGTCCGAGTTTATATGAAACATTTTTATGGAACCTGACCCCTAGTCCTTTTGCAGTAATATTCGAAGACCCTATAAAAACTTTTCTTTTGCCATTTTTATACTTTATATAGATTATTTTGGCATGATTCTGATATCTTTTTTCAAAAGATGGTAGCTGATCGCGATTTCTTCTGAAGTTGTTAATCACTTCATTTTCAAAGTCTATACTCTTATTTTCATTATCTTCTTTTTTAGCATATTTTTCAATGAATTCCCTTAGCATGTCCTCATCATCCACCAGCCATTCTTTTTTGTTATAGTTTATAATCTTGTTGTTCAAGATTTTGAATAATTCTTCATTTCTAGGTTCTTCCAGTCTGAAAGGAATTGTTCTATACGCATTTTTTTCTATATCTTCTTCAAAACAAGTCGTAGTATTACTTAATCTGTTAACAAATATATGTATCTTTTTTTCTTCTATTAGATCTCTGAATTCTACGCTTGCTGCTTGGCAGTCTTCTCCTCTGTTGAAATATAAACTAATAGTACCCGAAATGTCACAAACAAGTCTTTTAATAAATTCTGCTTTGCCCCAAAACGGTGAAATTAAATGGATTTCCTTAATGTATTTCTTGTCACGCATGATCTTTTCATAAATATTTTCTCTATTGTCCTGGAAAACATATTGAATAGAATACGTATTCAATCTGTTGTTTGCTATCCTTATGGGAGTATCTTTTGATTTGCAAATGTACCTTAAAAATTTATTTATTTTGTTATCTATTCCCCTTGTAGGATCTTCCTTGAATTCTTTGCTAACTACATATTCGTGATTAGCATTTAGTCCCGAATGGGTCAGATTAAAGGATCCTGTCACTATTTTATAATAAATACTACCATTTTTTGCATATTTCATGATATATATCTTGGGATGGAATGAACTACCCTTTGAGGGTCGATACGCCTTAATTCTGTCATAAATTAAGCGATCGATTGAGGTAATATTAGAAAAATGTACATATATTTTAAAGAAATCAAGCTCGCGTATTTCCTTTCTTGTATGAATGTTCCACTGGCTAAGGATATTGGTTTTAAAAATAGTACCATCTAAACCATAAGTAAGGCCAATGAAGCCTTTCAGTTCAGTGCCACCTTCTAATCCAAAAACCTTTGAAATATCCATAGTCCTTATTTTGCTCATTTATATTCCTGCCTCAATCTCCCTCATAATATCATACAAAATATCTAACCTAAACCTATTGACATCGATCTTTCTTGAACGTCTCATTTTTTCTTCAAACTCTTCATTTAGGCTAAATTCTTTACCGGCTCTAACAAATGAAAACGGTAGCTCGATATTTTTTACGTCACCGATACGTTCTCTCATACGGTTCAATACTTTATAAGGATCGGCCCTAAAACTATAAATGTCTTCAATAAACTCCATGGCTCCATTCTTGTCATAACAAGATATTATATCGGCGGAATTGCGGTCATAATGCAGCTTCTTTAGCCATTTTGCCCCGGGCTTCAATAATTCTTCTATTCCCATATTGTCGATTCGATTACCATCCTCTTTGCCCTCAATGAGCTTATTAACTATCTCGTTTATTGGATTAGCTATATTGTAGAAGAACTCCATAGCTCTAAGAATTTTATTTGCACCTTTGTTGTGGGTGCGTATTTTGGGGAACTTTCCCTTTTCAAACGGGCTATATTGTCTTTTTTTTAGCTGCTCGTAGATTTCCTGTATATAATTGTATTTAGTGTCTTTAGGTCGATATTCAAGATCGATTAAAATTCTTTTAATCTTCTTTCTCATCGGCTTGGAAATTGTAAAACTGTATTGTCTTCGAATTTCAGGTTTTGAATCGAGCAGTGTCTTAAGAGTATTATATATGTCCCTCCACCTAAATTTGGAATCCCGAGAAGACTCTAGAATGTATTTGACAAAATCCTCCCCTTTTATGGTAAGTCTATTATTTAGAATGAGATTGCAGAACTCGAGTGATGTTTTGTAGCGGTCATATGCATAAGACTGACCCGAGGTAAGAAAAATACCTTTCTTTCTAATCAGCCCCGTATTTCTTTCAAGTAATCTAGGCCCAAAAGGTTTCTTTGAAGGGGGCATATTCACACAAATTTCTTCACCTATAAAGTGCTTGCTTCTATCGTGAAGACAAGCTATCCAATATTCATAATAGTCAATATATACACGGAATAGTTTACGGTATTTTGATTTTGAAACTTCTGAACGTTTTGCACTTTCCTCTTCCTCTACCCCTGATTTTTCTCTGATATAGTCATTAACTATTTTGATACCAAGACATACAATAAGGTAATACTTCAACGAATGATATCTTGTATTAATATTCGGCAGTAATTCGTTGGCAAGTGGTTCAGTTATACCTGAAAAACCAAGTTCATCAATGATTCTTTCCGACTCACTTATTTCACCTTCTAAGTTTCCGCTTAACCAACCATAATTCATATATTTTCCTTAAGCTCATTTAATTAAATTGTCCTGAACGTATCATAAAAACATTCATAACTCAGGTTATTGGATACTTAAACCACCAATCGTGAAGGCTTTTAGGACCATCTTCATACGGCGGATAAACATTATACTTCAACCCCTTCTCTTTTAGCCCACTCAAGGATTTCGGGTTCGGTCATTAAAACCCTACTACGCTCTTTCCCAGCAGAATAAGATTAGCTAGGCGAGCTGCTAAGGGCAAGCGATACGGCAGCGGGGCTGGGCTTCCTTTATTACGTCAAATCCAAGCTTTTCGCCAAGTTTCGCAATGATATCTGCGAGATTGGACATAAAGAGCTCCTTGAATTTATGAATTATCGCAGAGCAAGCTCTGCCACTACATTAATCGGAAAAATAGATTGCTTCCCCGCCACCAAAATCGGCGGGTCGCAATGACCCTACTACGCCCTTCGGGCTTCGAAGGACAGGCTTCGGGCGTGATAAATCACGCCCCTACAAACGCAAGGCTTAAGCCTTGCCCTACGTTAAAACAATTACATATTACGGGGCTCCCTCCTAAATAACTTCCACCTTAAAGATTTCCACCTTAAAGATTGGCGGACAAGGGCGGACAAGGGTGAGTCTTCAAAAAGCCCTAAATCCAGCCCGCGATGGTTTTATTTGATTATGTGCCATTTTATGTGCCATTTTTCTACTTTATGTGCCATATGAATTATGCCCGATATTTCGTTCCTTTGCCAATCCCTTCAGATCTTGCCTGTTTTGACTTTACAAGTCCCTGGAGGTCTCTTACCGCTGTCCTACGAGATGCTTTAAATATCTTTTGGTAAAGTTCATTGGTGATAATCTGTTTTTCATTTATCATTAGCCTCAATGCTTCAATCTGTCGCTCATTCAAACCCAGTTTCTTAAGATCTGTCTGACGCTCTTCCGGGATGTCTGGCGCTAAATCCAGAATCTTGTCGCCGGGACCGTGGAACCGAACCATAAAAAAATCGCCCTCTTCTTCTAATTCCGGAGCAGGCAAGCCGTGGGATTTCATCAATTTTTTCATTTTCCCAATACCAGTGCCGAAACGCTCCATATCCATGGTTTCATGGAAAATATTGCAGATAGATTCATTTCTTGTGGCATGATGGCCTTCAAGTTTCTTGATGTTGAGACCGGGCAATAAACCTCCCGGATTGCTCACTTCTATCCTGTCGTCAAATATAGAAAACATAATCGGCGTTCCGCGGCGGGTGTAATCTCTGTGAGCAATGGCATTTATCACGGATTCTCTTATCGCTTCATAGGGATACTCCGGGATATCCACTCTTTTAAACTCCACGATTTTATTTGCCAGGCGGGTATTGCGCAGGAAAAACGCCTTAACCTCATCCAGCATTTTGTAGATAGGACCTTTTATGTCCCGAGAATCGATGGTTTCCGACCGCGTTGTTCCCTTAAATCTGGCAATCCTTATTTCGCTTTGTGATATGAATTCCGCGGGATCCTTGCCAAAGAAAAGAAGAGCCGTATTTGTCGGACAAAATCCGTCCTTTTCTTTTTTAACTACTTTTAGCGTATTAACAAGAAAATCTTTTATGGACATATCGGGCATTGCGACCTTGAGTTTAACCGCGCGATTTTGCAGGAAATCCACCACTGCTTTTTCATCTATTGCTTTATAATCGCATTCCCGGCAGAGCGTTTTGTCAAACGGAGCCCGGTTTATCTCACCCTTGTCGTCAAGATAGGATATAAGACTGTTTAAAACCTGCGTCTTCAGGTTATCTATGCTTGTAAACCGCTTATATATAAAAGAATCTTTAATTGTTTTAAAAAAATCTTGCGTATCTTTGTCTCTTTCCGGATCACGCTTGTTTTCGCCTTGAATAAACGCAAAAATTTCTCTTGCCTGTTTTTTATCCGTAAAACGCCTGAATTCACGCTCTGTCGCGGATAACCCGTCCTTTCCCTTGATCCCGTATTCTTTACCAATGATACAAATGTATATATCGCTGTTGTCAACCTGTTTTAGATATGCCGCGACAGGAGATTTACCCTTGGCAGGCAAATCTTCAAAAAGAAAAACATCAAAGAAGTTCCTTAAACTCGCGCTGTTATTTACAACCTCTTTAACCGCAAAACGCTCGTCTTTAAGTTCTTTTTGATTGCCGCTGACAAATATCTTATATTTCATATCGTGATCCTTTTAGTTTTTCGTTGACCGAACCCTTCTCCATAAAACGGCACTAATTTTGCCGACAGTGTCGGCAAAATTTCAGCGAAGACAGAACGGGCATGATCCTCCAAACTGAGTGGCGGACAGGTAAATCAAGCCCCTACAAACGCAAGGCTCCCGCCCAAAACAATGGGCGAGGTCTATGAAAAGCCCCTACTCCTAAAACTAGTGTGGTGTCTCTAACAGATCTTTACATTTGGGCTTTGCGAGGAGTGTTAACGACGAAGCAATCTCGACCTAAAAATCGAGATTGCCACGCTCCCTTTGGTCGCTCGCAATGACAACTCAAAGCAGAATCAAATGTCAAGGGATTTATGTGACACCACACTAGGTCATTGGATACTTGGACCACCAGGACTGAATGCTTTTAGAGTCATATTCGCCTATGGGGTAAACATAAATGCCATCGTATAGGTCTGAGGCGATGCGGCGGACGATGCCTGAAAGCTCGAGACCTTCGGCCCACTCTTTGGGGATGGCTTCTTCACCAAGCAATGTCCCAAGGATGTTGCCGGTAATCGCGCCCGTGGTGTCGCTGTCCCCGGAATGGTTCACTGCTGCCAGAACGCCTTTCCTAAAATCATCCTGATAACTGAGAGCGCAATATAAGGAAATCGCGAGCGCTTCTTCCGCAAGAAATCCTGCACCGAGTTTTTCTATGTTTTCCGGGGTCGGCTTAACGGTTTTTGACATTTCAACTGCTTTGTTTATCGCGTCCAGGCATTCCTTATGGTTTTCGTATGTTGAAAGTATCTGCGAAGTCTGTTCTATGGCTGAAATAAGAGTGATGCCGTTTAAAACAAGATCTATAATTGAAGCAAGGCAGCCTGCCGCAAGATAGCCTGTTGGATGGCCATGAGTAATAGCCGCGATCTCGCAGCCGATCTTAAAAGGGTCATTGAAAAAGAGGCCCACGGGAGCGATACGCATTATGCCGCCGCAACCCTTGCTATCATTAATAGGCTCTTTCATAGAACCATATTTGCCGGTCTTGAGAGATGAAATACAGGTTTTACCGGGGTCTCTGACAGAATACAAACCCTTCTCTTCGATCAGCCAGCCGTTAAACCACAGCCTTTCTTTATCGACACCATAGCTTGACTTCATTCCCTGGGTATAAAGCCATCTCAGGTAAGAATGGAACACGATCTGAAAAAGAGCGCCGTAGCCTATTCCCCTGACAAGCCTGTGATGAGCCCGCAGAAGGCCTTCGGCTGTGAACAGGGCCATCTGGGTATCATCACTGAATTTGCCTTTGCCGCCTTCTTCAACGTAACCCGTAATGCCGGCTGCGCCGAACTGGGAACGGATCTGGGAAATGGACATAAATTCAATCGGGGCGCCAAGGGCATCTCCGATGGCGCCGCCGAGAAGACAACCGGTGTACTTGGACGATTGGATGACTGGACGATTAGTCATTGGTTATTTGTTTAAAAACGTATCAATGTGTCAGCGTATCAACGTGTCAACGCAACAGCAAGGAATTTATTTTAAACCTTAGTAAACTCAGTGGCAAAATGTAAAATTAAAAATGAAGGAATCTATTGGATAATTGATAAAAATAAGATTGCTTCCCCGCCTCATCGGCGGGCAGGCCCACCACATTCCACCCCTCACATCAATACTCTCCCACAACCGCTGAACCATTCACAAGTTCAGGTTCCCTCCTTAAGGACTGGCGGGCACAGCATGGCAGGCTTCGGGCTTGATAAATCAAGCCCCTACAAACGCAAGGCTTAAGCCTTGCCCTACGAAAAATAATTACATATTACGGGGCTAAAGCCCCTACTCCTAAAACTAGGTCATTGGATACTTGGACCACCAGTCGTGAAGACTTTTAGGACCATCTTCATATGGTGGGTAGAGATATAGGCCGTCGTAAAGGACGGAGGCGACGCGTTTTTTGGTAATCGCCAAGTAATCGCCAAAATCGCCAAGTAATCGCTAATTAATCACCAATAATATAGCTTGCGCTACGCCCTCTTCCTTTAGATTTGAGAACTCTCTTGGTTATAAGTTCTCTCAATTCAAGCCGTCCAGTCTCATCAGAAACACTGTTGATTCTACGGTATTCTCTATTGGTAATCCTGCCTTTTTCTTTCACATATTTAACAGCTTGTATTTGACGGTCGCTTAAACCAAGTTTGAACAGTATTGATTCGGTGAATATATCCCGCGATAATATTGTCCTGAATTCGGATTCCTGCTGAAATTCCGGTCCGGGCAAGCCCTGTAACTTGCACTGTTCTATCATTTCCAGAATCCCTGAACCTGCTTTTTGTATATAATTTGACCAAAACAACACCTCTGCAAGCAGGGGGTTTTTGGGATAAGAGGCGTGTGGTTTTTTCAGCAATTCAATAGTTAAACGATCACTCAAGACGCCGGGATCCCATATTTCCACACGGTCAATAAAAACCATCACCTGAACTCCGGCACTTGAATTATAATCTCTGTGGGCAACCGCATTGACAATTGCCTCATGAATGGCAAACTCAGGAATTTCCGGGGGTCTTTTCACTTGCGCGGTGCCTTCCTGCTGAATGACCGGCAATCGTATACTATCTAGAACGAATGCTACTGCTTTATCAATCTGTTCAAATAAATTAGTATCGTAAATTTGATAAGACGGAAACGGCTTTTTGATTTCTGTGCCGGATAGTTGAAGGCATTTTATCTCAGCCTGAAAAAGATGAAATTTTTTAAGATTATTGCTAAAGAGCAGGATCGCGGCATTGGTCAATTTCCCATTATTTAAAAGGTTCAAATGCGCGAATACTTCTTTTACGGGAGTATTTTCATCAAAAGGATAATTACGTTTCTTTTTTGCCGTGCGTAAAAACCACCTGACTTTTTGCTCATCAATATCTTTAAAATCAGCTCCTTCGCAAACAGATTGGTCAAAAGCAACTCTTCCAACAATACCTTCATCTCTAAGGAAATCAACCAGGCTCTCAAAAACCCTTTCCTTCAATTCAACAATTGTATTGAATCGCTTATATTTATACCTGCTGTCGGGCTTCTGCAATTCCCTGACGATTTCCTTAACTCTTGTTTCTCTTTTGGAATCGTCACTGCCTTTAATATATATGAAGACTTTTTTATCCCTTCCCTGTGCTTCCCTTAATTCTGATTCGGTTACTGATAAACCACCTTTTACTATATTGCCATATTCGTTTCCCAATATACCTAAATAAATTTTACTTTTTCTCACTTCTTCAAAGCATATTTCCAACGGCGGTTTACTTTTTGCCGATTTGCTGTCAAATAGATATGCATCAAAATATTCATTCAATAAAGGATTTTCTGAGACCAACGCCTTTACTGCCTGCCGCTCATCCGTCAATTCTTTTTGGACACCGCTGACGAATATTTTATATTTCATATCATGATCCTTTTAGTTTTAATAAGATTGTCGTATCAACGATACGACAATCCTTTGCCCGCATTCCGATGGAATTTCTTGCACAAGCCGTGCAAGTTTTAGAATTAATTGGAACCGTCTCCCGATTTTTATATACGATAATATCGTATAAAAGTCAAGTAAAATATACGAGTAAAATATACGATTGCAGCCAGATAAACAATATATACAAACGCAAGCCTAAAGGCTTGCCCTACGAAAAACAACCTATTATAAAAATCTCTCTGGGTCTCCCTTTACAAAGGGAGAGGTAAAAACACAGGCTGAAGCCTGCGGCTACCTAAAAAGCGGGCTTGATAAATCAAGCCCCTACAAAATGCAGGGCTAAAGCCCTGCGTTACAAAAACGTGCGATGAATCGCCCTCCTAACTGACTGGCGGGCAGGCACCGCTACATACAGATTGCTTCGCTTCACTCGCAATGACCCCCTAAACCATTCACAAGTTCAGGTTCCCACCTTAAAGATTTCCACCTTAAAGATTGGCGGACAAGGGCGGACAAGGGCGGGCATCCCTCAAAATTTATCCGACATCGGCATCAACCGCAATGACTTAAATCACTTTTGGTTTTAACTGCTTTTGTTTGTTCGCCGGCGGAAGATAGTTCTCAGGGGTAACGACGCTTCTGCCTGTTTTTGATTCCAATTCCAATCGGGCTTTCCTGGCAATTTTCCCGCCTTTCTTTCCGGCTTCGGCATTCTCGGGTATTCCGGTGGCATTCACGCTCTCGGCTATCTGCCGCGTTGAGAGTTCGGCAAGCGCGGTAAAAATCAGCTCCGCTTCGCTCATGTGATCGCGCAGATTCTGGGTTTTAAGGCCTTTAATATCCTTATGTTTTTTGACCGAAACACCGCTCCATTCCTGATGAATGATGTTGGTGAGAAAAGCATATTCGTCTTCTTTGGTTATTTCATGGCCTTTCCAGTAGTCAGTGAGTTTATTGCGGGTTTCCTGCCCCATCATACGCTGCTGGATCCATTTCTCGCTTCTGCCGCGCTGCTGCCAGTATTCACGGGCGCGGTCGAGTGAACGCGCGGGGTCGCCCATATCCTGCAATCGTTCATACCCCACCTTTGCCAGCCATTGCTTGAATGGTTCGGCTTTGGGTGATGGGATAGATTGAATAATCCTTAAAAGCCCTTCTGCGTTGGCAGTATCGGTTTCTCTCATTTTCCCGTCCGGGGCTTTCATTTTCAACTGTCGACAGATTGTCGACAGTTCAAGACCATCATCACTTTTTACGCGTATTTTCATCTTAAACCAATAATCACGAGGGTTGACGCTGTCTGTCAAAGCACTAACGACATCAACCACGGAGAAATACCAGGTTTCGTTTTCTTCATCGAAATATCTGCGGATTTTGTAGTTTTCAAAAACGACCAGGGCTGTTTCTTTTGTCATATTTTCTCCTTGCAAATTCGCAACCTCCCTCCTTAAAGATTTGCACCTTAAATATTGGCGCATCCGCCAATTCTTAAGGCGGAGGCGGGTCTTCGATAAGGTTGCGGCTACAAAGGGCGACCAAGGTCGCCCCTACGCGAAAATGTGCGATAAATCCGACCCCCGCAGATTTTTTTATAAAATCAAGACGCGGGGGCAAATGCCGCTACCGGAAAATTTGGGACAGTCCCGATTCTACCCTCACCTTACAGGCGAGCGGTAAATCTGGGACAGTCCCCATTTTCCTATTTACCTCCAATCCCCTACAAGCTGGAAGGGGGACCAGAAGCGGGGGAAAAAAGGGTATTTTTCAAGGGTGCTGAGCTGGGCGCGGCGCAAAGCCTCAGCCCTGGTCCTGCCTGACAAAATGCCGGCGTAAAACTCAGCCATAAGATCAGAAGTGCTCTCGTCATCTATCTCCCACAGGGTGACTATAACTGAAGGCGCGCCAGCCTGCATAAACGCCCTGGTAATGCAGTTGATCTCGTCTCCGGGAGTGGGTTTCCCAAGCCCTGTTTCGCAGGAACTGAGCACCACAAGATGGGAGTTGTCAAGCTCAAGCTGGTAAATGTCGGATACGGTCATCTTGGAGCTTTTCCCTGAATTGTCGCTCATCATTATGTACGACTGCAATGGGGAAACGTTGTTGAACTTGCCGTGGCAGGCAATGTGCAGGATATCGTATTTCGGGCAGTGCTCGGAAAGGTTGCCCAGGGTGGCGTTGTCCTCAAGCAGGACCCTGTTCTTGTCCCGGAACCTGCCAGCGACCATTTCGGCTTCCTTTGTTGCCCAGAAAAGGTCTTTGCCTGAATCAGCCACAACAAGGCAATCCCTGGGCTTTGAAAACCTGAATCCCTTTTTCCGAAGGGTCTTAAGGGCTGAAGGGCTGGGGATATATGAGAGCTCAAAGGTTTCAACCAGGTATTTGCCGTTATTTTTAAGCAGGCAGAAAGGGAACCTGTGCAGTTCCTGGTGGGGGCATATCACAACGCAGCGGCAGTTGGCGATAAACGGCTCAAGCGGTTTGAAAAGCCGGTTGTAGATATCCTGCATATACCAGTCAAGCGCTGTTTTTTCCGGTTCCCCGCCTGAAAGCAGGCCTGCCACTGACTTTATCGCCTTTACAAGCTCTCCCCTTTTAAGCGGAAGCGTCACGGTATTAAGCCCGCTTCGGGTGAAAATAAACGCGGCAAGCCCGTCCTTGACGAAGTAGTAGTCAACCAGGGCTTCGTGGATCCCGAGCATCTCGATTATTTCGCGGGACCTGAGGGCAACGAAAGGGGCGGTGTCCTCCTTTCTGAAATTCTTCTCCTTGATCTCCCTTATGCAATCCTCGTATTTCAGGTAAAGCCTTTTCAGGTCTTCAGGAGTTTCCCGTGAATGGCCGCCCAACCCTGTTTCCATCGCTTCCACGCGGGAGCGCAGGTTTTTCAACCTGGCGAACAGCAGGTTGTCCTTTGTGAGCTCGATCTTCTTGTCGCTGAGCAGAAGCTCGGAGAAAACCCTTGCCTTTGAAGACTGGGCGCACTCGTGCGCCTGTTCCGCCCTGCCTGTGCGCAGGGCAAGGCTTACGAAATTCGTGTAAACCCTGTGGTTATCCCCCTGGAAGGTTTCACGGTAGTCATCCGTGCGGATGTGCCCGAGCTTTGTTTCGAAGATATCAACCGCTTCCCTGTATGACCCGAACGCGCCTTCCAGGTCTCCCAGCGCTTCCAGGTTCTTTCCCATGTGGAAGCAGATCTGGAACCTTTTCAGCTTAAGCTCCTTGAGGATCCCGAGGCAGGAGCTGAGCAGCTCAACCGCTTCCCTGTGCTTTCCCTGCTTGAAAAGGGACCAGGTGATCTTTTCCTGCAAGTGGCATATCCTGAGCTTTTCGCCCTTGCCTGTGAAATATTCCAGCGCCTTGCGGTAATGGGCTATCGCGTCATCGTATTTTTTCAGGTTGTGGAACGCGACCCCCATGCTTTCCAGGCACAGGGCTACGTCCCTCTTGTTCTTGTTTGTGCCTTCCAGCACCTTGATGGTCTTTGCCAGCATCGCGAGGATCTGCCTGTGTTTCCCAGTCCTGTTCATGGGAATGGAGAAAGTGATCTCCACCCTCGCGGCTTCGATCTTATCCCCTATTTCAAGGAACGCGTTCTTTGCCTTGGCCAGCAGGAAATACGCGTAAGGGTTGTTCCTTACCATGCTCTCGCACATGCCCAGCCCCTTCAGGGACTTGGCGTATTTTATCCCGGGGCCGCGCGCTTTGTAATAGCCGGTAAGCGAGCGGAATATACCGAGTGCTTTTTCGCTGTCGCCGTCAATCTCCAATTTCCATGCCCTGGTATAGAGTTTTTCAACTTTGTCCGGCGCCAGCCGGGCAAGATCTTCTTTTTTATCTGTCATTTTTATTTTCTTTCAGTTTTTGATGAAGGAGCTTAAGCGTGTCCCGCTCCACCCTGTCCCAATCCAGCATTTTCTGCCCGGCTCCGCGCGTGGCGCGCGCAGCGGTCCTTTTGGACGCGGCTTGCGCTGCTGCCTGCAGCTTGCCTGCGGGCATGCCAAGGGCTTTGCTAAGCCCTGAAACCTCTTTCCTTGAGGGTTTCTTAGCCCCGGAAAGCAGGCAGGCGAATTCGTCAACGCCTATTTTCGCTTCTTTCGCGATGGCGTCAAAGGACTTGTTCTGTTCCTGGGACGCGCGGATAAGCAGGTCCCCAAGCGTCTCTTGCTTGCGCGGAAAGCCGCGCATAACGCTGAAAAGCAGTTTCGCGGCTGCCTGCTCTTTTTCAAACACAGGCGCGCCACGGGTGGGGCGGGCGGAGATCTCCCGGTTCTTTGAAAGCAGGTCAAAAGCCTCGAAAAACACCCTGTTCCTCTCGGTTTCAGACAAAGTTTTATCTTCCCCGGCAGCAGCGCCGCGGACCTTCCTTGAGCCGGCAATATCCAGGAGCGCTGCGCCAAGCATATCCTTGACATCCCCAGCGCCGCAGCCCAGCTCCTTCGCGATCGCTTCGTAGTCCGCGCCTATTCTCAGGCGCAGGTCAAAAGCCTTTCGCGCGCGCTCATCCCTTATCCTTCCGAGCATTTCCGCCCTGTCCATGAAAACACCACCACCTTTCTGAATATGGTCTAAGATCCCGCTGAGCGAGCTATCCCCAAACCTGCGCTCAACCGCCTTCTCCCACTCTTCCCTGCCCCGGGATATGTCAGACCTTAAAGTGCTGAACTGCCTTCCGAGGAGATCCGCAAGCTCTTCCTCGGAGAAAATATCGTAGGTCAGGACGCGCAGATAAAAGGCGGCCCTGTAATCCTCGTTGGGGATCTCTTCAAAGGCTTCAAGCGCTATCCTGCGCAATTCAGACACGATAACGCTGTCAGGCACAAAATCCGCTTCCTTCGCGCCCGGAGGGCCTGCCGCTATAAACTCAAGCTTATCGTCTTCGGTCGGCCTGGGCAGGTTATTGCGGCCCTTCCAGTAATCGTTTATGATATTTTCCACGATAGCGTGGAACCAGGTGGAGAACTTGCCCTTTTCAGGGTTATACGACCGGATGTGATCGATCATTTTCAGCCAGGCGTCCTGGAATATGTCAGCCGCTTCCTGGTAGATAAAATCAAGAAGCCTGGGCGCCCTGCCTGCCTTACTGAAGGCATCTGACCGGGGTATTTCAAGGCACGGCCCGTAAAAGGTCGGGGACCTGCCAAGCGCGAAAATGATCCAGCCCTTGGATTTTTTTGCATACCTCGCGAATAAAACATTTATGAACTTGTTGCTGCCGCCTGATTGGATCTGGATAACAAGCTCTTCATCAGACATACCTTCGGGATCAGGTGTATCCGGCATAAGACCCCCCTTTTTTATAAAATATGATTACGGTGATTATCAACTTCTGATCTTTGCTTCGCAACATTCTTTGTGAGCGATGTCGATAAACGACGAATTTCGGTGATTATTGAAAAAGATTGAAGATTGTAGATTGTAAATACAGAAACCTAAAAACCTTTGCTTACGGCACTGAAGGCACTGAGAATTCCTTTATATAGAATCTGTTCTACTTGGAGACTATATATAATTATACCTGAAAACGGGGGAAATGCTGCAAAATAATCATGCTGAAGGCTGTCCGCCCGTCTTTTCAGCGGGCGAGACCTCGCCCGGAGATTTCAGGGCGGGGATGCTAGATCCTAGTGTGGTGTCGCATAAATCCCTTGACATTTGATTCTGCTTTGAGTTGTCATTGCGAGCGACCAAAGGGAGCGTGGCAATCTCGATTTTTAGGTCAAGATTGCTTCGTCGTTAACACTCCTCGCAATGACAGCCCAAATGTAAAGATCTGTTAGAAACACCACACTAGATGAAAGATGTCCCGATGAATCGGGACCGCTACAGGCAGATTGCTTCCCGCCTTATCGGCGGATCGCAATGACAAAAGCACTGGAGAATAAAAAACCCGCTTAGGGTTCAAGCGGGTGTAGTTTTCACTATCCAAGAATTGTTATCCTGCGAAGCGCCATTGACAGACAGATCTATATCTATTCTCACAATGATCCCTTGCGGGTTGCAGGTAACTTATTTCCGCGCGCCGCAGGACATATATTAAATTTGATAGTATATATTATATAACAAATCCCCTAAAAGTCAAGTTTTATGCCGCCCTGCTCTTATCCATGCATGCATCTCCTTTATTCAGTTATCCTATTTCCTTTTTTGATTTTCTTAACCGCTTCTCTTGCCGCAGCCCTCACGCTGCCGTCATAAGCATTTTCCGCGATAAGAGCCAGGGGCTCCAGGGCAGAGGATCCGCCGATGTCGCTCAAACGCTTAATAGCCTCCAGTTTGCTGTATTTCCCGGGCATTTTCAGGTTTTCCACAAACACCTGAACCGTTTCGCCCGCAAACCTGCGATCGATCTTGCAGACAGCTTCCGCGGCAAACCACCTGACGGTTTGGTTCCTGTCTTTCAACCTTTTCATGAGCGCGGGCAACGCGCTTTCCGCAACCCGGCCGATCTCACCCAGGACCCAGGCAGCAAGTCCCCTGTGTTCCGGGTCCTTGTTACGCAACTCTTCTTTGACCAGGCGGATCGTTTCGCGGGTCACATCCGTAATAATTCTATGCAGGACAACGGAAGCGATCATTTTACGCTCCGCGTCGCCTTCATCCACGCTCTCTTCCCGCGCTTTTATCAGCACCGGGATCGCGTATTTTGCCAGTTTGAAATTTAACACGCTAAGCGCGTCAACCGCGCTTATGCTTACGCCGGCGTTATCACGCATCGCCGATACCACCGGCTCAAGGGCTGATCCCTTTGGTTTCGGCCTTATTCTTCCAAACGCCCACGCCGCTCTTTTCCTTACTATTTCATTTCTATCCTGAAGGGCGCTTGAAAGCGTGAAGGCTACCGCCTTCGTGTTTAAACCTATCCTGCCCAGGGCTTCAGCGGCTTCAACACGGATGCCAGAGTCCGGGTCTTTCATTGCTTTTACAAGCGCGGAAATCACATTCCCGGCCCTGGAGCCGATCTTTCCCAGGGATTGAATAACATTCACCTTCATTCTTTTATCTTTGCCTGTTTCAAGGGCTTTAAGCAGCGCGGAAACCACGGGCTTTGCTTTCGAGCCGATAATCCCAAGGGTCATCGCGGCAGAAGACCCGAGGACTTCATCATTTAAAGACCCGACCAGCGCGGGGATCGCTTCTGCCGCATCCGGGCCTATACCGTCTATTGCCATGAAAATGCCCCATTTTGGAATAATATCTTTATCGTTAACGGCTTCTGCCAAAGCAGGCACAGCAGGTTTGCCGATCTCTTCCAGAACATCCGAGGCATGAAGCAGGGCAGCCAAACTGCTCTTTTTCCTGAAAACGCCGATGTATTTGTTTATATCTTCCTTGATGTCACGCATAAATTTTTCCTTGTTAATATGATTACGGTGATTTCAACTAATGATTACCCCTGCTGCTTTCTCATGAAAGCCCCAAAGGGATTCCTTTGGAACAAGATGCAGGGGTCCTTTAGGGACGGTGATTTTTAAAAGATGATTACACCGACTATTAAACATTTTTATAACTTTCCACATAACAACTCTCTCAGTTCCGGGAAAAGATTCGGGTACATTCTGACCAGGGCTTTTTCAACCCCTGACCGTATTTTTTCATCGGAATTGTTCAGGTTCTGCCTCAGGGCTTCAACAGGCCAACCCCCTGAATTGCCAAGAACCCAGGAAGCCATGTCGTGAAGGCTCTCGTCTTTCAGCGCTTCAATAAAAACCGGCATAGAGCTCTTGAAGCCCTTCTTGCCGCGCATACAGGAAAACCATAGTTGCTTGACCCGGTTCTGCCAAACGGTATTTTCCATAATATGGGCGAATGCCGCCACTATCTCCCTGTCAACACAGCCTTCCTCCCAGCCGTTCTCAGGAGGGAAATATTCGTTCTTCCTGTCCTCCGCAAGCACCTGGATGAGCGCCATATAGGAATCCCTGCCGGCTTTCGCGAGAAGCATGGCGGAAAAATTGATCGCCGCGTTATCCCAGTTGTTCGTGAGCGTGTCCAGGACCGCCATTATTGCCGGTTCTGCCATTTCCCACAACAGGCAGTTAGCCTTTATCCGCAGGTCCCAGTCGTTGAATTTTTCAGAATCCGCAACCCGGTATCCCAGGGTTTCGTAATCAATGGTTTTCCTGAGGGCGGGCACGATCCAGCCGCGCTGCGGGCCCCTGACATCAACAAGCTTCCGCGCCAGGAATGGCGCGGATTCCCTTGTTTTTTCAAAATACCTGATCGCCTTCACGCGGTCCGGGAAAGAACCATCCATTAATTTTTCAAAGTGCACCCTCATCGTTTCCTGCATTACTACCTCCCCCTTATTTAGTAGTCCATTGACCACAGTTGACGGTTTAAAACGTATCAACGTGTCAACGCAAAAACTACGCTTTTTACCTATACTATATATACTACTAAAATCTCAAAAATGTGGCAAAAAAAGGCAAAAATAAAACTCCTGCCCCAAACCGCAAATGGTTTGGAACGGGAGTTTTTAAACTCTAAACGCATCAATTGAGCAGGCGCGAGCGGATAATTCTATAATAATCTACAGGGTGATCGCTTCGCCGTCCTTGGCCTGCAAAATCCTGTGCCTGCCAAAATATTCCTTATATTTTTCAGGGCTAAACGTATGGTTTGGTATGATCCATTTCGGCTTAAGCGCGCCGGCGAAAGCCTGCAATTCACTGATATAAGCATGCCCGCTGCAGTGAACCATTTCAAAAGGAACGCTGTTAGTTTCCCAGAAATCCTTTTCTTTGTCCCAGTAGCCTTCCCACATTGAATATATCAGCTTTGAGCCCGGCATGAGCTTCCTGCGGGCGAACGACTCCCTCAGATAATACGAACTCTTGACAACCAACCTGTTGCCTGCTTCCCTGATCTCGTCATAAGTTATTTTTGCCGATTTATATTTATACAATATCTTATTTCCCGCGAGTTTATCAGTGTGGCTGCTTTTCACGAAAAATACCTTCATTGTTTTGCCCCAGGTCGCCTGGGGTATTTTTTCTGAGACTTCTTTCAACCTGTCCAGGATATAAGCGGTATAAGGGTCGATCACGAAAGTACGCCCGCTTTCTTTGCAAGCCCTGTAGATAGAAACGATCCTGTCTATATTCTGCGATGAGCAGGCAATAAAAAACAGTCTGTTTTCGCTTTTGAACAAAGAGGCTAATTTTGTTTCTATACCGTCTTCAGTCCCGTATTGCCCTTCGTCCCTGCCGATCATCGTGCCCTCAAGGATCAGGTAATCCACATTCTCAGGCGGATTCCTAAGCATTTTAAAAAACAGCTTGCTTTTCCTTCCGTGGCCCCTGAAATCCCCCGAATAATAGATCTTTTTGCCCCCGCACTCTACCAGAAAACCAAGGGCGTCAAACCCGGCATGGTCAACTACAAACGGAGTTATCGTGAAATCGCCCTTTTTGAAAGAATGCCCGTCTTCAACCGTTTCAATGTTTTTCAGCTCGCAACCGGTCTGGTTGAAGAAATGCGAAACTTCGACCAGGATCCTGCATCCTTTGCTCAAATAAACGGGAATGCGCGGGTTCGCGTAAGAAAGCAAGCCGTAGTGGTCCTGGTGGGGATGGCTCAGCAGGATCGCGTCAAAAGAAGGCGTTTCGTCCCTGTATAATCCTTTTATCCGCGGCAGGACCCCGGTTTCTATTAAATCATCTTTTGACTTGCCCCTTATTTTTTTTGAATCAAACTGTTCGTTGTTGCTATCTACCAGGGGCAGCCCAAAATCAAGCAGGATCCTTGAATTTGCGGATACCAGCTCTATGCAGCTTCCCCCGATCTCATGCGTCCCGCGGTGAATTATTAATTTCATTTCTTTATCCTTAAACTGTATTTTTCTTATATAATTATACGCGTTGCAAGGAAAAATGTTGCAATAAAAATAGAAATTCAGCCACCAAAATAGATTGCTTCGTCGCTTCGCTCTTCGCAATGACCCCTTAAACCAGCCGCAATGACAGGCAGGGAGACCAAGGTTCCACCATAATAACTGGCGGACAGGCTGCCCCTACGCAAAAATGAACGAAAAATTGTGCTGGTTAGTCCAGACAGGATTTATTTGGCGGGTAGACACGAGATTAACCACAGAGGCCACGCCACCAAGATTGGCGGGCACAGCACGGAGACACAGAGAAATTTTTCTTGGTTTTAAACTGGACACTGGATACTGGATACTGAATTAGGGTGATCTTGTGTAGGATTTGAGTTCGATGACGCGCTTGCCCTGCTGGACCATATTTGAACCCTCAAATTTGACAAGGTAATGCGAAGGGCTTACGCTGTACCACAGGTGCATCTTGGGGAAGAAACCTGCCCAGAACCCGTTCATACCAAGCTCAAGTTTGTAGCATTCTATGATCCCTATTTCGGTTTTTACTTTTTCTTTTTTGAGAACTTTCACCGTTACCGAGTATGCCTGGTCCCCCTGCCTTCCGAAAATATCCAGTTTCAGCGATTTTGTTTTTTCAAAAGGGAAACCTCTGAATACATACCGGATCGTTGAAAAATCCGAAATCTTCGTTTCCCCGTCTTTTTTCACTGAAAAATCGTATTTTGACTCAAAGGACGCATCCGGGAATTTCCTTACCGACCAGACGTAAACAAGCGCCATCGTGCTTTTCAGGAATTTCATCTGCTTGTCTTCAAACTCTGACTTTGACGTTATTTCGTATATTTCCCTGCCTGATTCCGTTCTTATATTTGTTTCCTCGGTAATAAGGATAGATCTGTTGCCTTCAAAATTTGAGGCGTAGGTTATTTTTTCGTTGTCAGGGATGCAGGGATCAACCAGGGAAGACTGGGCGAAGCAGGAAGAACAGACTATCAAACATAGAAGAATTACCGGCAAGTGTTTCATGGATACTCCCTTCAAATTAATGCGTGTCCCGCCTGCGTAGAAACTTCGCATCCTTAAAACTCCGCTATTCGCGGAAAGGCTGCGAATACTGCGGCGGGCAGGCAGCGTGTCAGCGTGTCAGAGTAAAAACAAGGAATTTAATTGCCCGCCCCTTTGGGGCGAGGTCTCGCCCCGATGAACATCGGGGCGGATAACTCAGGGCTTTAGCCCTGATATCAAACCTGAAGGTTTGAGCTACATAAACAAAGCCGTGAAAATCCGTGCGCATCCGTGGCTGAAATACATGCTTATATGATCTTGACGCTTTTCTGGACCGCGACAGAACGGACATATTCAGCCGCCTGGGCGTATTCCTCTTCCTTAGCAAGGTGCTCAAGCATCAGCGGGGTATCGGGATGCAGCTTTGCAAGCTCCTGGAGGAAAACCCCGTAGTCCAGGCCGCCTGTGCCGGGCCGCACTTCGTCCAGGTGGACAGTGGACCTGTCAGCGAGCATTATGTCTTTCCCGTGGCAGCTCCTTATGTAAGGCCCCAGCTTTTTGAAGCAATCTCTTATAACCGCGGCGTTCCCGAAATATCTCTGCGGGCTGCAGATAAGATTAACGGGGTCCATGTGCACCCCGAACTGCTTCCTGCCGATCGCCCTTATCAGTTTTATATAGCATTCCGCTGAATCGGGATACATCCACTGCATTGTTTCAAGGGCGTAGAAGGCCCGCCTGGGTTTTACATCGTCTATTATGCCCCTGACCGTATCAACTATCATTTCAAATGTCTGGTCAGTAAGGTCCTCCTGGCAGGGGCCGTCCCATTTCTGCCCCCGGGAACCCGCTATGTTCACGCAGCAGCGCGCGCCGATCTCGTCGGCAAGCGCGAGGGATTCTTTGCATTTTTTCAGGGCCTCGGAGCGTATTTTTTCATCAGGGCTCATCGGGTTGCTCCAGGCTCCCATTTCTGCGATAACGATATCGGCTTTTTTCGCCGCTTCTTCGTAGTTGCGCACCAGGCTTGTATTCTTGAGCTGATCTGTTCCCAGCGGGCAAAAAGCAGCGCTGTACCCATGGTATTTCATTACCGCGGCTACCCACCCTTCCGGATTCGAATATTCAACAAACAAAGGACCACCGAGTCGCATTTCTCCTCCCGTTAAACAGTTGAAAGAATATATATCAAATACATCTTCTACTCAGCAAACCTAAAGGTTTACCCTACGAAAAATAAAAAATGCTGTCTATTTTCTAAATAAATTTTGTATCCAGCGTATGACGTACGACGTAAGACGCTCGACGGCACTTATCAGAACATGAAGTGGCGCATGCGGACGTTCAGTATCAGCCCGATCCCGGCAAACGAGAACAAAAGCGCTGAGCCGCCATAACTTAAAAAAGGCAGCGGCAGGCCTGTGACAGGCATAAGCCCTATGCACATGCCCATGTTCACGAATACCTGGAAAACAATGATGGTCAATATGCCGACGACAACAAGCCTTCCGAACATGTCCCTTGTGGAAGTGGCCTTTAACGCCCTGTATGAAAGCAGCATGAAAAGAACAAGCAGTATTATCGCTCCCAGGAAACCAAATTCCTCGCCTATGACCGTGAATATGAAGTCGGTATGCTGCTTGGGAAGGAACCTTAGCTGTGTCTGGGTGCCTCCCAGGAATCCCTTGCCCAGGAATTTTCCGGAGCCAATAGTTATTTTTGACTGTATAAGGTGGTATCCCGAACCCAGGGGGTCCAGTTTCGGGTTAAGAAAAACAAGCAGCCTCGTGCACTGGTAGTCTTTGAGGAATGTCCAGGCAACCGGTAAAAACGCGCAGCCGGCGCCAA
>Ga0210016_1000941_pt1 | contig 26705 bp, 27 predicted proteins | sample CryGeyCG2014_300_FD_185454 | JGI IMG/M metagenome (GOLD analysis project Ga0210016, IMG submission 185454) | Groundwater microbial communities from aquifer - Crystal Geyser CG02_land_8/20/14_3.00 (SPAdes) (version 2) | ecosystem: Environmental > Aquatic > Deep subsurface > Groundwater | place...
CGTGTACTCTGTAGAAAATGTCTTCATCTGTTGGGTGCCTCCTATAATCGTTATTTTGGAGGCAATTATAACTTAATAAACAGTAAATTGTCAATAAATTTGCTAAATTAAATGGCCAGTATTAGGTATAAGCTTAAGGACAGGGGGAATGACCAGTTTGAGGGAAATAAAGGAGGTATCTATCACGGCCATATCTATCCCATCATGAATGCCGTCACCATCGAAGTAGCGGATGTTTGTCCGTTCTATAACGGTTACCCTTTGGTCCTGCCTCAGTTTCCACGCCAGTTGACCGTAACCGCAATCAAGGGCATAGACCTTTCCTGCCCCTTCCTGGAGGAGGCAGTCGGTAAAACCGCCCGTGGAGGCGCCCACATCGAGGACAACGAGACCTTTTACACAGATGCCGAACGTCAGGAGAGCCCCTTTAAGTTTCAACCCTCCCCTGCTCACATAGGGGTTATCGTCGCCCCTGATCCTGACTTCTCCGTCCCGGGGCACAAGTACGCCCGGCTTATCCACCAGACAATCCCCAACGATCACAGCCCCGGACATGATGAGCGCCCTTGCCCGCTCCCGTGTCATGGAGAGACCCCTGTCAACCAGCAACTTGTCTAATCTTTCTCTGGTGTTTTTTACATCCATATTCGGCAATCATACTTCGGGCAGCCGCGATGATACCATCTTCATCAATACCGTACATCCTTCTCAACTCCGCCTGCGTGGCATGTTCCACAAATTCGTCCCGGATACCAAGCCTTTTTACCGTGATTCCGTGAACTCCTTTTTCCTCAAACAATTCGAGGACGGCACTCCCGAACCCCCCCATGAGGACATTTTCTTCCACGGTAATGATTTTCTTCAGGGATGCCGCCACCTCGCAGAGAAGGTCACCATCAATGGGCTTTACAAAGCGGGCGTTGATGACCATGGCGCTGATACCTTCCTGGCGGAGTTTTCCGGCAGCCGCCATCGCAGGATGAACGGTAGACCCGATGGCAAATATGGCCAGATCGGCCCCCCTTTCTCCGAACGCAATCTCACCTTTCCCGATTTCAAGAGAAACCGGTATGTCATCGAGGGGTACACCCACCCCCTTTCCTCTCGGATATCTCACAGAAACGGGCAATCCACACTCCACCGCTGTTTTTAGCATATGCTGGAGTTCGTTTTCATCCTTCGGGGCCATCACAACGATATTCGGCATAGAGCGCAGATAGGCGAAGTCAAACACTCCATGATGGCTGGGACCGTCTTCCCCCACAAGCCCTCCACGATCGAGGGCAAGGACAACCGGCAATTTCTGAAGACAGACATCGTGGAGAATTTGATCGTAAGCCCTCTGCATAAAGGTCGAATAGATGGCCACCACCGGGATCAGCCCTTCCGTGGCCAGACCGGCAGCAAAGGTCACTCCATGCTGTTCGGCGATACCCACATCATAAAACCGCTCCGGGAACTCCCTGACAAACTGATCGAGTCCCGTCCCCCCACACATGGCAGCCGTTATCGCTACAATGCGGGAATTGTCATGGGCCAGCTTTACGATTGTCCTGCCGAATATTTTCGTATAAGATTGGGGAATAGCTCCTTCGGTAACGGTTTCACCCGTATCAATCCGAAAAGGCCCTATCCCGTGAAACCGTAAAGGATCCTCTTCGGCAAAGCTATAGCCTTTCCCCTTCCTGGTGAGCAGATGGACAAGCGCCGGCCCTTGGAGTTTCCTCACGTTTTCCAGGTTTTTAATGAGATGATCCAGGCGGTGTCCCTGAAGGGGGCCTACATAGGTAAATCCCAGTTCTTCAAACAGGGCGCCCGGCACAACAAAGGTCTTCATTGATTCCTCGATCTTTTTCGTGAATTTCAACATCTGTTCACCAATCTGAGGGATGGATTTCATGAAGTTCTTGATCTCCATCTTTAATTTGGTAACCCTCTGACCGGTCATAATACGGTTCAGATAAGAGGACATAGCCCCGACATTGGGTGAGATACTCATCTCATTGTCATTCAGGATAATGATCAGGTCCTCGTTGCGGTCTCCCGCCCAGTTGAGAGCCTCAAACGCCATGCCGGCCGCCATGGAGCCGTCACCGATGACGGCAACTACCTTAAAGTCTTCACCTTTCAGACGTCTCGCTTCTGCAATGCCGGCCGCAGCCGAGATGGATGTGCCACTGTGCCCTGTATTGAAAACATCATAGGGGCTCTCCTCCCTCCTGGGGAAACCGCTGATTCCCCCCCTCTGGCGAAGGGTATCAAACAGGTCTTTTCGCCCGGTAATGATCTTGTGGGTATAGGCCTGGTGCCCCACGTCCCAGATGAGTTTGTCCTTTGGAGTATCAAAGACATAGTGGAGCGCAAGGGTCAATTCCACACTGCCCAGAGATGAGGCGAGATGACCGCCGTTTCTGGATGTGGTCTCGATAATCTTATTTCTTATCTCCTGGGCCAGCATATTTAGCGCCTTAAGATCAAGTTCCCTGATATCCTCGGGGGAATTGACCCTTTCAAGAATGCTTTTTTTATTTTCTTCCATCTTAACGAATACCTCAGTCTTGAAATTAAAATGTAGCCGCAAACTTTAGTTTGCGTGTTCTCTTTGTTTTCAATATGTTACAAAACGCAGGCTAAAGCCTGCGGCTACCAGAATTGGACTTTTGCAATTACCTCAAAGATAAAAACTTATGATTTCCTTTCGATGACATACCTTGCTATCTCCCGCAGAGGGCGAGCCCGGTGATCAAAGTCTGCAATATCGGTCAGGGACTGTTCCACAAGGTTCCGGGCCTCCCTGCGGGACGTTTCCACGCCCATCAGGGCAGGAAAAGTGATCTTAGCGCGCGAGGCATCGCTCCCCGTGTTCTTTCCCAGCAACTTCCTGTCCCCTTCAATATTGAGAATATCGTCTGTTATCTGGAAGACGAGGCCAACATGCCTGCCATATTCGGAGAGGGCATGGAGCTCGTCCTTGCCGGCGCCGGCCAATAATGCACCCGCCCTGACAGAGGCAGTGATCATCGCCCCCGTCTTATGGGAGTGAATGTAATAAAGCGTTTCGCGATCGGCCTCTTTCCCCTCCGATTGGAGATCAACCACCTGCCCCCCAACCATGCCGAAGTGTCCCGCTGCTTCTGCGATATCATGAATTACGGTGAGAAGCAATTCCGGCGGGACATCTCCCATCATATCCCGCCTTGGCATGAGGTGGAAGGCTTCCGTCAGAAGGGCGTCACCGGCCAGAATGGCAATGCCTTCACCAAATACCTTATGATTTGTTGGCTTCCCTCTCCTGTAATCGTCATTATCCATAGCGGGAAGGTCATCATGAATCAGGGAGTAGGTATGGATAAGCTCCAGGGCGCAGGCCACCGGCAGGATTGAATGCAGACTCTCCCCGCTTCCTCCTCCCACTGCCTCTGCAGAGGCCAGACATAGGATTGGCCTGATCCTTTTCCCCCCTGCAAAAAGGCTGTAGCGGACAGCTTTAAAAATTACAGGGGGGTAGTTTTCCTCTCCGGGGAGGTAACGGTCAAGGGCCTCATCAATGATCCCCTTTTTCTCCTTGAGATACGCCATCAGGAAACTATTGTCATGTTCCACACCACTCACTGCTCTTCCCCTTCTTGAAATGGCAAAATGGCCGGTTCTTCCCCCTGTTTAAGGAGGATATCAACCCGCCTCTGCGCCTCATCGAGCTTGGCGGCACACAGCCGGGCGAATTTTATCCCCTCTTCAAAGGCCTTGAGGGATTCTTCAAGGGTCATCTCCCCTGTCTCCATCCTTCTGACAATCTCCTCCAATTTCCCCAACATATCTTCAAATTTCTCTTTCGCCATCCCTTTCCCTCTCCTCATAAACCCCGGTTACCTGCGCACGAAAGCCCCCTTGTGAAACCTTGACATCTACATCGCTTCCCACCGTGACGGCATCCGCCCTTCTGATGATAAGACCCTCGGGAAGGCTTTTGACGATACTGTAACCCCTGTTCAGGACAGCCAGGGGACTCAGGGTATCCAGTATGGCCATGTCTGATCGTACTCTTTTTTTCAGGCCTTCTATGGCATTACGTAATTCGGCTATCATATTTTTCTGCAAATTTTCAAGGACAAATCGCCCATCCCTTATCCGTGACAGGGGGGCGGTATGTCTTAAACGGATATTCAGATTGAGTTCTCTCCCCCTCTGCATGGTCAGTTTGTTGTTCAGGGCCGATTTGATCCGCTCGCAGCGATCATCAAGGGTGATGAAGAGATCGGCAATTCTTCTACCCGGGTCTCTGAGCCGCTCTCTCAGGGTGGACACCCTCTCGCGAAGCCTCTCCATGATCCGGTGTTGATGGACGATCATTCTAAGATGCAGGGATTCGAGGGAGGTGATGAGTTTTACCTTTACCGGGACAACCAGCTCAGCCGCCGCAGAGGGCGTAGGGGCCCTGAGGTCCGCCACAAAATCGGCGATGGTAAAGTCCGTTTCATGTCCCACTGCCGAGATGATTGGAATCCGGGAGCGGTGAATAGCCCGGGCAACCCTTTCATCATTGAAGGGGGCAAGATCCTCAAGCGATCCCCCTCCCCTGGCCAGAATAATTACATCTATATCCCCGACGGTATGCATATCGGCAATGGCGCCGGCGATTTCATCAGGCGCTTGCCCACCCTGTACACGGACCGGGGCAATCATGATATCCACTGAGGAGAACCGCCGCCCCGTGATGTTCAGGATATCCCTGATGACCGCACCGGTCGGTGAGGTAATCACTCCGATCCTGTGAGGGAGAAAGGGAACAGGTTTCTTCCTCGCGGGATCAAAGAGACCCTCTGCCTCCAGGCGGGCTTTCAACTGTTCAAAGGCCTTCTGGAGGGCGCCGAGACCTGTGGGTTCCACGGCGCTGACAATTAACTGGTACTCCCCCCTCGGCTGATAAACACTTAACCTGGCCCGACAGATGACACTCATTCCCTCCTCAATAGCAAATCCCCGGCTATCACCGTTGTCGAGACCCGGTCTCTGCCCGAAGGGAGACCGGAAGATGACGGCCCGGATCTGGCTCTTTTCATCTTTAAGGGTGAAGTATAGATGACCGGAAGCCGGCCGGCGCAGGTTGGAAATCTCTCCTTCCACCAGCAGGAGATCAAAGCTCGATTCGAGAAGATGTCTGATGTTTTCGTTTAATGCGGAAACAGTAAGTATTTCTCTGGACATGAGACATGGGACTACCAGAGATTGAACCGAATGACAAGAACAATTTAGAGCCTGCTGCCGGGGGACCCTTATGTTCCACGCCTGCCGTCTTAACTCATCTCTTCATGTTCCAGAAAGCTGTAGTAACCCTTCTGGTTAAAGATGATGTGATCCAGAAGACGGATTCCCAACACTTCCCCTGCCGCCAATAGCTTTTTTGTGATTTCCATGTCTTCCTTGCTTGGCGCCAGGTTGCCGGCAGGGTGATTGTGGGCTACGATGACGGCCGCAGCACGGTCGGTAATCGGGTCTGCAAAGACCTCCCGCGGGTGAACCTGTGTCTTATTCACCAGACCGACGGAAACTACACGGGACGCAATCACTTCGTTTGCCCCGTTGAGTGAAACGCATAGAAAATGCTCCTGTTTTCTGTCGGCATAATGCTGTATGAGGGGCAGGACGTCGGGAGGAAAGGAAAATTTAATCCTTCCGGCCGGATGCGGCGGCGAGAGAATTCCAGGGCCGCAGCGATCATCGTTGCCTTGGCCGGTCCGACGCCCTCGATCTTCCGGAGTTCTTCCATGTTCACCTTCCCCTGAGAGGCGTCCAGTGTCTTCAGGATGTGCTCCGCCACGGACATGACATCATGTCCCTCTGTACCCCTGCCGACCAGTATGGCCATCAGTTCAAGGTCCGATAAAGCCTCAGCCCCTTTCTCCTGCAATTTTTCACGGGGACGTTCATGCTTGGGAATATCAGATATTTTCTTCATCTTCATGACCTTCTTGTCAAGTCGTCATCGAAAGGCACGTTGTTGGCCTCGGCCCATACGATGACGAACTCCTTCATCGCTTCATCCCGATACCGGAACCATCGTTCCAATAACCCCAGCCGTTCGGCAGTGTCTTTGAAATACCGGAAAGCCCCTCTACCCCTGATGGCCCGCCAGAGGGCCTCGGCGGCTTTTTCGTTCTCAACTGTTTCGATGAAACGCTCCATGTGACGGTATTCGTGGAATTCGAACTTGTCCGGAGCGCTAATGAAGCGTTCACCGTTGTCGTCACAGACAGCCTGGGCAATCTCCACTTCTTCCTTCTGCCAGTCTGGCAGCCCCTGAAGTTGTTCCTCGTCACCTTCCTCGACGCCGCTCATTACATCGCGATCCACGCTGACCACACGCCCGGTCTGGCGGTCGAAGTACATGATGTGCATGGACGAGTCGAATTCCAGGGCTTCGATCAAATCACTGAGTTTGGCGGGTTGGTTCATCGTGATTTCCTTTCTTGCCGGATGCGCTCCAGCAGGGCGGAGGCGGGTTCGTCGTTTGGGTCTTGGGGGACGAGTTCGCCGCGGAAGGCATTGGCGAGGATGGCTTGGGTGAGTTTGTCAACGTATGCTTTTGCCTTCTGGTAACGCGTCTCGATCTGGTCAGCGATTTTGAAGAGGGCTTCGACACGACGGGCGATCCGAAATTGCTCGCCAATATCTATCCGATTTCAAATAATAGTAACTGCTCAGGTAGCCACAAAGGCACCAAGACACAAAGGATACATATAAGTTTATCAACCTTATCTGACAATAAACAAGACATTCCAACAACACAGCAGATACTGTGCCCCCATAAAAAAGGGTATTAAAAGAATAATTCTCTAATCTTAGTGCCTTGGTGCCTTAGTGGCTGAATAGTTACAAATAATATTCGATAAATCGTGGTTCCACGCATTCCAAGGTTTGAAATCTTATGAGATATGAGGCAAAAACCACGTCAGATGGTATACTTTCAATTCGGCAACTGATCCCAACAGATCCGGCGCGGGAGACAATAATATCATTTTTCTGAATCTCGTATTTTTCAGGTTCAGATGGTATCTCCTGGCAATAAGGTACTGTTTCCCAGTTGATTTTACAGGGGGTGGGGCAGATTCCCGACCCGTTCGGTGAGAAAGCGTTTGTCAATGGTGATGATTTGCGAAACGTTCGCCACTGAATCTTTGGTCAGGCCAGTGCTTTTCCTGGGTAGGAGAACATTTCCGGGCGCCTCGGCCAGACGCAGGTTGCCCGTGATGACAACGACGACGGTCGTGGCGATCTGGCTCTCGTTGAAGGCGTCCTTCTGGACCACCAGGACGGGCCGACGGGAACCCGGCCCGGAACCCCCCGGGATCGGCGAGGGACGCCCACCAGATTTCCCCCCGTTTCACCACTCCTCCTGAGGCTGGCTTGCGAGTTGCATGGCAGCCAGCACGGGGTCAACGCCGGGGCTCCCGGAGGCATGGACTTCGTTCAATTTTGCCTTGATGTCATCTTTCCGATATCTGTTCAGAAAATCGGCAACTGCTGCCGAATATAGCCGGCTCCGGGTCATTCCCAGTCTCTTTGCCGCATCCTCAGCGTCTCTGTAAATATCTTCCGGTATCGATATAGCGGTTTTCAGGGATTTCATACAGGGGAACATCCTTTTTTCGTCAGTATGACAATAGTTATACCGCCTGTCAAGTCTTTCTTTGGCCATTCCTGCCGTTTGTTTCGAGTTGTTCCATGATGTTGTCCAGATCCGCAATCGCCGCTTCCAGTTCGGTGATCGCCTCGGCGACGAGGGTTTTTTGTAAATTTTTTTGTAACTGTTCAGGTAGCCACCAAGGCACTAAGACACGAAGGATAGATATGAGTTTTTCCACTTTGTCTGAAAAGGAATAAGGCATTGCAAGAAAAATAGTAGATGCGGCATACACCGTACATAAAATACTTGGACCGGGTTTGCTTGAGAGAGTTTATGAAGTCTGTTTCTGTCATGAGCTTTCTAAACGAGGATTAAATTTTAATGTGTCCCTCATCAAGAAGGGTATTCAAAGAATAATTATATGATCTTAGTGTCTTGGTGTCTTAGTGGCTGAATAGTCACCAAAATACAAGCCTTTCGATTATGAATGACAATGAAAGTGCATAGGAATCTCTCTTATGAGACATCCGCAGAGCAAAAAAAGCGGGAAATTTTTATCAATGAAATCCAGGCCATGATCTCCCGTTTCATCAAGGAAAAAGAAATACTTCATTCTCTAAGCTCATTTTTATTGTTGCCGTTCAAGATTGATAATAAATCATTCAGTTCATCCAGGGCGGCCTGAAGTTGTCCGGTTGCTTCTGCAGTAAGGTCTTCCGGATCGGGCAGGTCATTGGAATCTTCGAGGGCGGAGTTTGTATGAATTCGATGGAATGAATATAGCAGTATGATTTGATTGGGACTATGTTTCCCCCCATTAAATCACCATGTTCCGTACTTCAGTCAGGACACGTAAGGATTTTAACTCCTTTCCGAGGAGATGCTGGATAAAACTGACAAGGAGATGTCTGCTTTCCTCTGCCGAGGGCTCCGACAGTAGCAACCGGTTGATCTGACCCGGATCAACCTCCTTTCCCATCAGGAGCGCCCTGATAGTGCCAAAGGAAACAGGGAGGGAACCGAAGCCACTGGAGCAGCAGGTGTTGCATCTCAAGCCACCCTCTTTCACATGAAATCTATAAGTATGTGTATTAGTGACCTGTTTTTTGCAGGCCAGGCAACGATCCAAGACCGGTTCATACCCGCTGAGCTTGAGTAGACGTATCTCAAAAAACCGGACCAACCACTCCGAGGTCTCTCCGGTTTCAATAAGGATCAGGAAGTCCTGCAATAGTCTGAATAAGTTACCGTTTTCTTTCCCTCCCCTGGTAAACTGGTCAACAAGCTCAACCAGATAGGAGGCGATAAGCGTTTTCTCCAGGTCCCCCTTGATATCAGGATAGGAGTTGATGATGTCACAGTCTTCGATGAAGGCCAGAGTATTGCGACCTTTTCTCGAAAAGAGGGTATAGGAACAGGAAAACGGCTCCAGGGCACTATTGGCAAATCTCTTGCGACTTCGCCTGGCCCCCTTGGCGATTCCCTTAAGTTTGCCGAAATCGCTGGTATAGAAGGTTACAATCCGATCAGATTCTCCATAATCCAGTGAGCGAAGGACAATTGCTGGCGTCTTAAAGCTGTTCCTTGTATTCATACCCACATAATACCTTTTAACGCCTGTCGTACGTTAGATGAAGTTGCGACAATCTAAATTGGTAACTATTCAGCCACCAAGGCACAAAGACCCAAAGAGAAGATGGATATAAATTGAATAACGGAGTTTTCTCATTAATTTCAATGTGCCATGCATTAAAAAGGCTATTATAAAGAATTAATCCTATAATCTTGGCGCCTTTGTGCCTTTGTGGCAAGATACCTGAGTAGTTACCTAAATTGTATAGTATAGGAATTTGCATTTTTTCTTGAGTAAAATCAAGTAAATTGTGATAGGGGGAGGTGAACCGAGACTCATCAATCCTTTTGAGGGGAAAAAGGTGATTATTCGAAAATGTAAAAAACTCCCGGCTCTTGTCTTTTTGCTAAATATCTTCTTGTTAATTATTTTCATCGTGGCCGGCTGTGGGGGACACCGCGCCGCTTCCTATCCTCTCCATCGGACCACGAAAAAAGAACTGGCAAGGATGGGTTATACCATCCAGACCGGCGCCTTCTCAAAGGTCGGAAATGCTGCCCGAATGACAGAATCCCTGCGGGATAAAGGGTTGAATGCCTTCTATTTTGCCGCTCCCGAGAAGATCTACAAGGTTCGCTTCGGCAATTTTACGTCAAGAGAAGATGCAAGGAGGAAGGCGGAACATCTCGCATCGCAAGGAATCATTGATGAGTATTATATCGTCGCCCCCGGTGATTATACCATTGCAAAGGAAAAGGATACCGTGTATCTTAGGGAAGAGATTGTTAAGACGGCAAAGAGCTTTATCGGTGTCCCCTATCTCTGGGGCGGCTCTTCCCCGGATACAGGCTTTGATTGCAGTGGATTAACGATGGCTGTTTATCAGTTAAATGGCCTCGATCTTCCCCGCTTGTCGTCTGAACAGTACGAGGCTGGAACTCCCGTCTTGCAGGATAATTTGTTAAAGGGAGATCTGGTTTTTTTTGCGATTTCCAAAGGTAAAAAAGTCTCTCATATAGGTGTGTACACAGGTAAAGGCAGCTTTATTCATGCCCCGGGAAGGGGCAAGAAAATCCGTATGGACTCCCTCTCCGACAGTTACTTCCAGAAGCGATACACTGCCGGGATGTCTTATTTTTAGTAACATTTCTTGTAACTGTTCAGGTAGCCACAAAGGCACCAAGACACGAAGGATAGATATGAGTTTTTCCACTTTGTCTGAAAAGGAAGAATAATTATATGATCTTAGTGTCTTGGTGTCTTAGTGGCTGAATAGTCACCATTTCTTAAGTGCTGACTGTCATCATTACACCATTGGTCCAAAAGATATGGAAATAAAGAATCTGATCCTTACCGGGGGATGCGGCTTTATCGGCAGCAACTTCATCCGCTACCTGCTGGAGGCGCCGGACTTTACCGGAAGAATCATCAATGTGGACAAGCTGACCTATGCGGGAAATATCGAGAACTTAAGCGGTATCGGCGAGAGATACCCGGACAGATACATCTTTCAGAGGGCGGACATCTGTGACCTTGATCTGATGAGGGATATTTTTTTGCGTTACAACGTTGATGCTATCTGCCATTTTGCCGCCGAATCCCATGTTGACAGATCAATCAAACATCCGAAGGGTTTCATTCATACCAATGTCATTGGCACCTTCAACCTCCTCGAAATAGCAAGAACCAATGCGGAAAACTTTGTCCTCTTTCATCATATAAGCACCGACGAGGTATACGGCAGCCTTGGGCTGGAGGGATATTTTACCGAGGCCAGCCCCTACCGGCCCAACAGTCCCTACTCCGCCTCCAAGGCCGCTTCAGATCATCTCGTCCGGGCCTATCATAAAACCTACGGCCTGCCGACAACCATTTCCAACTGCTCCAATAACTACGGCCCCTACCAGTTTCCCGAAAAGCTGATTCCCCTGATCATCATCAATGCCATGCAGGGGAAGCCCCTCCCCGTTTATGGAGACGGGAAAAATGTGAGGGACTGGCTCTACGTCAGGGACCACTGTGAGGCCGTCTGGACGGTCATGCAAGCGGGAAGAAGGGGGGAGACGTATAATATCGGCGGCAACTCGGAGATGGAAAACATTGTCATTGTGGAGATGATCTGCGATCTCCTCGACGAGATCATACCGCCATCCACCGGACGCTCCCGGCGGGAGATGATCACCTTTGTTAAGGACAGGCCGGGGCACGACCGCAGATATGCCATTGATTTCAGTAAATTACGCGAGGAACTGCATTGGGACCCGCGGGAATCTTTTGCCTCCGGCCTGAGAAAGACCATCCTCTGGTATCTCGATAACGGGCCCTGGATTGACCGCGTGCAAAGCGGTGCTTATCAGACGTGGATCGCAGAACAATACGGCGAACCGGAAAGTTAAGGTATGCCCGGGGAGTTAAGACAATTCATCCTCTCTCAAATCAGAGAAAGGGGACCCGTTTCCTTTTCTCAATTTATGGAATGGTCTCTCTATCATCCGGAATACGGCTATTACCGCTCGGAAGGGGTGAAAATCGGAAGGGATGGTGATTACTATACGGCGCCCTGTGTCCATCCCCTCTTCGGACATCTTGTTGCCAAACAGCTCTTCCAAATGAGCGGGATCATGGGAGGGGAGACCTTCGACATCGTTGAAGCAGGGGGAGGTAGAGGTTTTCTCTGTGAAGATATCTTAAACTGGGCAAAGGTCAGCGCCCCCGTCTTTTACAGCCGTCTCAGATATCATATCTTAGAGCTGGCACCCCCTTTTTTAAGGGAGCAAAGGGAGAGACTCTCGGAACAGGAAAGAGAGGGGAAGGTTTTCTGGATAGATATTGAAGACCTGAAAAGGGGGAGGGGCCATATTCACGGCTGCTTCCTCGGGAATGAACTGATTGATGCGTTTCCTGTACACCGGGTGGTTTTTCACGAGGGAAGCTTAAAAGAAATCTATGTGGATGAGCAAAACGGCCGGTTTGAGGAGGTATACGGTAAACCGTCTGAGCCGGTGATTTTAACCTACTTTTCCTCCCTCGGGATCACTCTGGCGGAAGGGCAGAAGGCGGAAGTAAATCTGCGGGCCTTGGACTGGCTGGAAAGGGTGGGGCAATTCCTGGAGAAGGGGTTTGTCGTGACGATTGACTATGGCTATCCCGCTTCCGAACTCTACGCCCCCTGCCGTTCCCAGGGGACGATTATGTGTTATTTCCGTCATCAGGCATCGGAAAATCCCTACGAGAGAGTGGGAGGGCAGGATATAACCTCTCATGTCAATTTTACATCTCTTATACAAAAGGGAGAAGAGGTCGGTCTTGAGTTCACCGGTATTGTTCCACAGTACCGGTTTCTTATCGGACTGGGACTCCTTCAGGAAATGGAATCCGCGGGGAGAAAGATGTCCCACGTAGAGGGGCTGAAGATGAGACTCTCACTAAAGCATCTGATCGAGCCGGAGAGGGGACTGGGCGAAATTTTCAAGGTCTTGATCCAGCACAGGGGGATCGAGAAGCCTCAACTGGACGGCCTGAGGAGCCTCAGTTCAATTCCATTTTGGAGGTACGAAAAATGGACGAGGAACTGAAGGCGGCTGTAGAAAACTGGGAAAGAGAAAAACTTCTTCCCGCAGAAAAAAAACTACCCTCCCGGAAAGGGCGTTTTACTGCCGGTTCCGACATCGAGGTGGAGGCCCTTTATACCCCTCTGGATGTGGCGGATACTAACTATTTAGAAGATATAGGTTTTCCCGGAAGCTATCCCTATACGAGAGGAATCCAGCCGACCATGTACCGTGGACGGCTCTGGTCTATCCGCCAATATGCCGGCTTCGGCACGCCGGAGGAGAGCAACCGCCGCTTCCGTTTTCTGCTGGAACAGGGACAGACGGGGTTGAGCATTGCCTTCGACCTCCCCACCCAGATGGGTCTGGACTCTGATCACCCTATGGCGTACGGCGAGGTGGGAAGAGTAGGAGTCGCCATTGATTGTTTGCATGACATGGAGACGATGCTGAAAGACATCCCCTTAAACAAAGTCAGCGCCTCCATGACGATCAATGCCCCCACCGCCATCATCCTGGCGATGTACGTGGCCGTGGCCAGACGGCAGGGGGTGGCGCTGGCAAAGCTGACAGGCACGGTACAAAACGACATTCTGAAAGAATACATCGCCCGCGGCACTTACATCTTTCCCCCCAGACCTTCTCTGCGCCTTCTCGCCGACATTGCTATCTACTGCGTCCAGGAAATGCCCAGCTTCAATTTTATCAGCATCGGCGGCTACCATATCAGGGAAGCGGGGGCTGATGCCGTTCAGGAGGTAGGTTTTGCCTTCGCCAATGCTATCACCTATGTCGAGACCTTGATAGCCGCCGGCCTGAAAGTTGATCAATTTGCGCCCCGCATCTCCTGGATTTTTAACACACAGAACAACTTCATGGAAGAAGTCGCCAAGTATCGCGCTGCCCGCCGGCTGTGGGCCAGGATCATGCGGGAACGCTTCGGCGCCGAAGACCCCCGTTCCTGGATGTTCCGCACCCATGTCCAGGACGGCGGTTCTTCTCTCACCGCCCAGCAGCCGTTCAACAACCTGATCAGGGGAACCATCCACGCCCTGGCCACGGCGCTGGGAGGCGTCCAGTCCATGGCCATTTGTTCTTACGATGAGGCTCTGTCCATCCCCACCGAGGAATCCGCCACGCTTTCCGTAAGGATCCAGCAAATTATCGCCCATGAAAGCGGTGTGGCCGATACCATTGATCCCCTCGGCGGTTCTTACTATCTGGAAACGCTTACCAACAGGATGGAAGAGGAGATCAAGGCCTGTATCAAAAGGGTTGAAGAGGTGGGCGGGGCGGTGGCGGCTATTGAAAACGGATATATGAGCGGGCAGATAGAAGAAAACGCTTACCGACACCAGAAAGAAATAGAGAGCGGCGAAAAGATCGTTGTAGGTTTAAACAGCTTCATTACCGATCAGGAGCAGCCGATAAGAATCCAACCCGTTGACCACAAAGTTGAGAAGCAACAGGCGGCGCGTCTGAAAAAGCTCCGGGACGAACGAGACAACCGGCGTGTAAAGGAGGTCCTGTCCGGTGTGCAGGAAAAAGCCCGGGGCGATGCCAATCTGATGCCCGCTTTGATTGAAGCCGTAGAGGCCCAAGCCACGATCGGCGAAATATGCGACACTCTCCGGGATGTTTTTGGAGAATTTAGAGAAAATCAGGGAAGACAGTATTAGAGAACGTAACTGATAACAGTAGTCGGAGAGTTTAAATGGTTCATGCTATGCTAAATAGCGGCTTTTCGAGATCATATATTATTTCCGGTGAAGACGGCCTGATGGTGGTTGATGTGGGCAGTATCGGGACGGCGGAAGATGTGGCAGCGTATATCAATAATACTCCTGGTATGATGCTCCACGACGTGCGGTATATTGCGGCTACCCATTTTCACATTGATCACATCGGGGGAATCGGCCATTTTCTTTGCAAATGTCCACCGGAGACAAGGGTTCTCTTCCATCGTTTTGTGGAAGGTTATCTGGCGGGAACAAGGGAACTGTCCCTTATCAGGCACTGGTTCGTTGGTCTTGTGCCCGCATCTTTAGCCAGTGCCCGCTACATCAGGAGGTTTTCTCATCTGAAGTTTGAGAGTCTCTCCGGCATCCCCTTGCCTGGCCTGAGGAATATAGTGAAACTTCCCTATGAACACAATAAAATAGGTTACTTCGGTGATGGGAAGTCTGTCAGGTACAAAATCGGCTTTGATGATTGGGAGGTCATCGAGACCCCCGGCCATACGGAAGATTCGGTTTCGTTTTACAATGAATCTTCGGGAGAGTTGATCTGCGGTGACTTGATCGTGAACACGGAGAAAAACGGCAAGGGGAAGTTGAATCTCTTTCACTGGAGCAGAGAGGTTATTACAAAAACCTATCGTGACCTCTGTAACACCACTAACCCGAAAATAATCTATCCCGGTCATGGAGAGATCATCACGGGTGATGGGAATGCCCTCCTGACGGTTAAAGCCTTTACATAGCTTTTAAAAAAATGGTTCAAGGTTCAATGGTTTCATATTCTATTAACCCTTGAACCCTTGAACCTTTGAACCTTTGAACCCTTGAACCCTTGAACCCTTGAGAAATAATATTTTTGTTATCGGAACCGATACCGGGGTGGGAAAGACCGTACTATCCCTTTTACTGGTACAGTTTTTCTATGCAAAAGGTTATTCCCCTTTTTACCTCAAGCCCATCCAGACCGGGTGCAAAAATCCCTCGGATGTCAACAGCGATGCCGGCTTTATTTACAGGTATGTACGGCCTTTAAGAGGGAAAGACCCTGCCGAATCTGTCATTTACTGTTTTGAGAATCCCAAGGCGCCTTGGTTTGCCGCTCAGGACGAGGGAAGAAAGATAGATGTCAGGGTAATAAGGAAAGTTGTGGAAGAAAGGAGTTTGCTTTATTTTCCCGTGGTTCTGGAGGCGGCAGGAGGCTTGCTTGTGCCGGTCAGCGAAAAAATATTGATGGTAGATATAATCAGGATAACGGGTGCCAGACCGATTATTGCTGCCCGGCCCGGATTGGGGACGATCAATCATACCCTCCTTACCATCGAGGCTTTGAGGAAAAGACGAATAAGTCCGGCAGGTATTGTTTTCATCGCCTCCGCACAAGGGGACACATCGGAAGAGCCGGTTATGATACATGAAAATATGGAGGCTATCGAGAAGTTCTCCGGAATAAAAGTCGCGGGATTGATCGGCAAAATTAAGGATTTTTCAAATCCCGATCAGAGTTGTTATCAGCCCCTCGAGAGAATACCCGGTATTTTTTAATTGTGGAACCTATTGTTGAAGCGATACATTTAAAGAAGAGATTTGGTAACCTGGTGGCCGTTGATGATGTTTCTTTTGAGGTGTTTCCGGGAGAATGCTTCGGGATACTGGGACCTAACGGGGCAGGAAAGACATCCACCATCCGCATGATCTATGGCTTCTCGCCAATGACGGACGGCAGCCTTAAGGTTTTCGGCCTCGACATCTCACAGAATATGCGCGCCGGTAAAGCCCGTATCGGTGTCTGTCAGCAGGAAAACAACCTTGATCCTGACCTTACCGTACTGCAAAACCTGGAAGTTTTTGCCCGCTACTTTGATATTCCTCTTAGGGAGGCCCATGAGAGGGCTCGGAGTCTCCTCCAGTTTATGGCCCTCGACCACCGCCGGGAAACCAAGGCTATAGAACTGTCAGGAGGGATGATGCGGCGGTTGGTTCTGGCCCGGGCGCTCATCAATAATCCTGAACTCTTGATCCTCGATGAACCCACTACCGGCCTGGATCCCCAATCACGTCACCAGGTCTGGGAGAGTCTCGAACAGTTAAGAGCTGATGGTCTCACGATCCTCCTGACCACCCATTATATGGACGAGGCGTCCCGGCTATGTGATCGGCTGTTGATCATGGATGGGGGCCATATCCTGGTACAGGGGAAGCCTTCTGACCTTATCCAGGAATACATTGGTCATGGAATTATTGAGGTTAATGAACCGACCCCGACTCTGCGTTCGTATCTTCAAACCCTGAATCTGCAGTACGAGGACACAGGGCATCGTCTGATCATTTACTCTGAAGGCAGCGGCAGCCTGTACCAAGAAATAAGAAACAACTACTGCAAGGGAGGGTGTCTCATGCGTATGGCAACTCTCGAGGATGTCTTCTTAAAATTGACCGGAAGAGAACTTAAGGAATGAAGAAGCTGATTTTGACAGGGATTTCAAGACGTTTCATACGGGTATGGCAGAGGAACTTCACCGTCTATCGTCAGAACTGGAAGATCAGTTTTATTACCCCCATGCTGGAACCGCTTTTCTATCTCCTTGCCTTTGGGGTCGGCTTGAGCATGTTGGTGGGGAAGATACATTTTCAGGGCTACGAAATTTCCTATCCCCGTTTTATTGCTCCCGCATTGATTGCCATCAACATCATGAATACCGCCTTCTTTGAGAACACCTACAGTTCATTTGTGCGCATGTACTATCAAAAAACGTTCGATGCCATGATGGCAACTCCGCTGACCCTGGAAGAGATTATTACCGGAGAGATCATCTGGGGGGCCACCAAGGCTGTTATCGCCACCGCCATCATGCTCCTCGTAATCAGTTTATTCGGTCTTATCCGTTATCCCCATGGTCTCCTCGTCATTCCGCTGGCCTTCATCGGTGGGATTGCCTTTGGCTCCATCGGCATGTTCTTTACCGGCATTGTTCCACGGATCGAACAATTCAACTTGCCGGTATTTCTCTTCATTACACCCATGTTTCTCTTTTCCGGGACATTTTTCCCCATAAAGAATCTCCCCTTCTGGGCCCAGCATCTGGCCGTTTTCCTTCCCCTGACGCATCTTGTCAGAATGACCAGGTCCTTCAGCTTAGGGTTGCTCAATATGGAGATGTTGTGGGGGTTCGGCTATTTTGTAATCGTTTCTCTTATCTTCTTCCCTCTGGCAATTAACAGGATGCGCCGGCGACTAATTAAATGACAGTCTGTGGGGAAGAATGATCGGTAAAAGCCCATCTCCTGTATCCAGAACTCTATTTTGAAGAATCTATGTACTGAACAATTTTTTCCGCAACTGTTTTCACAACAGATTCAAACTTCTTTTCATCTTTCTCCAGCAGGGTCATCCTGAAACCGGGCATGGATGTAAGAAAAGAAGTCAGGGGTATGACGCAGATACCCGTGGAACCTAAGAGATAATAGACAAAACGCTTATCATACAGGATATTTTCACCCACCAGCTTTTCGACATATTGTTTAATATTGGGAAGTTCTATCGGCAGTGTCTGACTGTTGTCTAAGACCGCTTCGTTGAAGACCGCTGTCATGTAAAAGGCGCCGTTGCTCCTGTTAACAATGATATAAGGCACATCCTTGAGAATATTAAAGGCAGTGTTGGAAAGCCTTTCATAATGGCGGACACGTTCATCCAGATAATTCCGATACTCCGGATGGGTGAAGATCTTGGGGATCGCAATCTGTGGCAGTGTTGTGGAGCAAACCTCCGACATCTTCTGATTCAAAATGGCATCAATGTAACGGGCAAATACCTCATCCTTATCGGCATTATACACTTCCATCCACCCGCATCGGGCGCCGGGCCAGGGGAATTCCTTGGAAATCCCCTTCATGCTGATACCGGGCACATCTTCGATGATGTCTGAAAGGGGGACAGTTTTCTTCCCATTATATACGATATGTTGGTATGTTTCGTCGAAAACAAGGAAGAGGTCATATTTCCTGGCAATTTCCACAATCTGCCTGAGGATATCTTCTGGATAGACAAACCCCGTGGGATTGTCGGGATTGATGACCAGAATACCGACGATTGCCCTATGGCTTCTCACCTTCCGCTCCAGTTCACCAACATCCGGGCACCAATTGTTGTATGGGTTCATCCGGTAGGTATTGGGAGGAAAAGAGGCGTGGAGCACTTCCGCCAGTAAATGGGTCGAATAGGTCGGCTCCGGCATAATGATCCGTGCATCCACCCGGATGGAACTATATGCACGGGCAATTGCATCACCGAGACCGTTGAAAAAAATGATGTCTTCAGCGGTTATCTGGACCTTACCCCTTTTGTTGACACGTTCCACAAGAAACTCCCGGGTTTCTTGTATTCCTTTGGTGGGGGAATAGGCATAGGAAAAATCATCGTTCCTTAAGATATCGGACAGGGTTTCTTTCATCCATTCAGGGATTTTCTCTCCTTTCTGTATCGGATCGCCAATATTTTCCCAGTTAACTTCCACCCCGTATTCTTTCAGCCTGTCGGCTACGGAGACAATATTGCGTATCTCATAAACGAGTCCACTACCGGTTTTTGCAATGTCTAATCTCATAAACACCTCTTTATATTTTTATAAATATATCATAAAGGTTCAGTCTTGACAAAATATATTATAGAAGGTATTAAGTAGGTGTACTTATAATAATGCGCCTGTAGCTCAGCTGGATAGAGCAACGGACTTCTAATCCGTAGGTCCCGGGTTCGAATCCCTGCAGGCGCGCCAGGCATTGATGGTGGGTGTAGCTCAAGTGGTCAGAGTGCCGGGTTGTGGCCCCGGAGGTTGAGGGTTCGAGTCCCTTCACTCACCTAACAATTGGATAATTTGTAAGAACAAAGATACGATGCGCCCGTAACTCAGATGGATAGAGTGGCAGACTTCGAATCTGTTGGTCGTAGGTTCGAATCCTACCGGGCGTGCCAGATATGAGGCTTTAGATAAAAGAATATGTGGGCCCTTAGCTCAGCAGGTAGAGCAACTGACTCTTAATCAGTAGGTTGCCGGTTCGATCCCGGCAGGGCTCATCAACAAAATCGAGGGGTTAGGCGATACTCGCTAACCCCTATTTCTACCCCTAAACTGTCTGCTGATTCTAAAAAACGCTTTTACGGCGAGTCAAACATGAATACATTTAGCCAATTTAGAAAAAAAATGGTTCTTTTTACCGCCATTATTGTCCTTTACCTGTTTCAAACCGCGGAACTTGCCCATGGCGCCTTTACCATTGATGATGAGAAAAAGCTCGGGAAAGAATTTTTTGAAAAGTTGGAACAGAGTGGCGCTCTCATCCAGGACCCAAAGGTTAATAGTTATATTGACCGGCTCGGCAACCGGATCCTCTCAAACAGTCAGAAAGCCCCCTTCAACTTTCGGTTCTCCATTATTAAGAGTTCCGCCATCAATGCCTTTGCCACCCCGGGAGGTTACGTTTATGTCAATAGGGGCCTCATCAACCTGGTGGAAAGTGAAAGTCAGCTTGCCGGTGTCCTGGCACATGAAATAGCCCACGTAAATGCCAGGCATATCGCAGATATTATTGATAAGTCTAAGAAGGTCAGCATCGGTACCCTTGCCGCAATTCTTGCCGGAGCCTTTCTCGGCGGCGGAGGTGATGTTGCTGCGGCAGTGACGAGTTTTGCCATGGCAACCGCTACCGCCTTGAATCTGAATTACTCGCGGGAACATGAAGAAGAGGCTGACAGGCTTGGCATTTCCTATCTTGTTAGCGCAGGATACGAGGGAAAGGCCATGCTGGATTTCTTAAAAATTATGAGGAGGTATGAATTCTACTCAAACTCTGTTCCCTCTTACTTTCTGACTCATCCGGGCACCGACGAGAGGATCGGATACCTTGATGGACTACTTCAGACCATCTACACCCGCCCTGGGGCGGAAAACATCATCGGTCAGTTTAAAAGGATTCAGATAATCCTGATCCTCAATGACGATAGGAATCTTGATACAAAACTAAAGCATTTTCAAAATGAATTAGAGAAGAACCCCCATAGCGTTGATGACCTTTATGGCCTTGCCGTGATCCAGGAAAAGCTCGGTCTCATTCCCGAATCCCTGAAAAATTTTCACCAGGCGTTAAAACTCTCCCCTAATGACAAGGATATCCTTAGAGATACAGGCATTGCTTATTTTAAGACCGGCCGTTCAGCCGAAGCCATTAACTTTCTTAATAAGGCCCTAAGCATTAATGAAGACGATGTAAATACTCTTGTCTACCTCGGAAGATCTTATGAGGCGCAGGGAGATTACGCCACGGCCCTTACCCTCTATAGAAAACTTGAAAAGAAAAATATTGATGATGAAGAGGCATATTACAACATCGCCATGGCCTACGGCAAAACAAACAATCCCGGTGATTCGCACTATAACTTTGGGATCTACTTCAAGAAAAAAAATAAAAGGGAGTCCGCCCTGTTTCACTTTAAAGAAGCGCTGAAATATTTTCCCAAAGACTCTCAAAGAGCAAAAGACATCAAAAAAGAAATGGAAGCCATGAAAACAGTTCCTTTAGGTCGGAAAGCTGGGTCTGGCCGCAGTGTAAAAGACATAAAAAGAGAAATTAAAACCCTTCCTTATTAGAATCCCCGGATTAAAACACGACAAACGTCTCTTTCAAATCTTTTCCTTATGTTTTCTATTTCCTCGTATGAATAAGTCGTTTCTGTAAGAAATTCCCTGTCTAAGGTCTTGGAAGGAATAAACGGCTGCAACACATAGAGGCGGGCATTCTTTATTAACTTTCCGATACTCAAAATGTCCGATTTTGTCAACTGTGATCTTACCAGCGTCGTGCGGAACTCGTGGGCGATACCTGAATGCATAACTATCTCAATGCTCCGTTTAATCAGTTCCTGGTGAATTTGAGTCCTGGTGAGCGCGCCATATTTTTCCAGGGGTCCTTTTATATCCATGGCAATATAGTTTACTAATTTATCGGCAATGAGTTTAGCGAGAACCTCAGGATGTGAACCGTTTGTATCAATTTTGATCAGGTAACCCCATTTTTTAATACGTTTTATGAATGCTATCAAATCAGACTGTATGGTCGGTTCACCACCGGTAATGGTTACCGCATCCAACCTCCCCTTCCGTCTTTTTAAGAAGGGAAACAACTCTTCCTCTTCCAGACACTGACCGTAAAGAGCAGGATCTACCAGTTCCGGATTATGGCAGTAGGGACATCTGAAGTTGCAGCCCTGGGAAAAGACAATAGCGCATATCTGTCCAGGATACTCAATTAAAGAAACCTTTTGCAGCCCCCCAATTTTCATCTTTTGTAACTATTCAGCCACTAAGGCACCAAGGCACTAAGATTAGAGAATTATTCTTTTAATACCCTTTTTTATGGGGGCACAGTATCTGCTGTGTTGTTGGAATGTCTTGTTTATTGTCAGATAAGGTTGATAAACTTATATGTATCCTTTGTGTCTTGGTGCCTTTGTGGCTACCTGAGCAGTTACCATCTTTTTAAAAAGTAAATACCCTTCTCAAATGGAATTCTTCCTGTTTTCCCCTGTTCCACTGCTTGACAGGGCGCAGATAACCAACCACTCTTGAATAGACTTCACAGTGTTCCTCACATCTCGGGCATGTCGCTCTCTCACCGCTTAAATAGCCATGCGAGGGACAGACACTGAACGTGGGGGTGAAAGTAAGATATGGCAAATGGTAACGGGTGCAGATCTTACGGACAAGAGTCTTTACCGCAGCAGGATCTGGAAGCCTCTCCCCGGCATAGGTGTGAAAAACCGTTCCCCCGGTATATTTTGCCTGGATGCTATCCTGGAGATCAAGGGCTTCAAAGACGTCATCTGTAAAATTGACCGGCAGTTGCGTTGAATTGGTGTAGAATGGATCGGGGACAGATCCCGTCTCACTACCTGACGGGACAGGCTTTAAATCTGTCCCTATATCATTGGCACAGATGATGTCAGGATATTTTTTCTTATCAATTTTTGCCAGGCGGTAGGATGTCCCCTCCGCTGGTGTCGCCTCAAGATTGTAATTATTGCCCGTTTCTCTCTGAAATAGGATTAATTTATCTCTCATAAAATCCAGGACCTTCCGGGTAAATTCCTGCCCGGGAGGGGTTGCAATATTTCCCCCCAAAAAGTTCAGACAGGCCTCATTCATACCCACAAGACCAATTGTGGAAAAATGATTCTTCCAGTACTCATCAAATCTCTTCTTTACATCCCTCAGATAATACTTTGTATAGGGGTAGAGGTTTCCCTCCGTGAAGTTCTCCAGGACTTTTCTCTTCGTCTCCAGACTTTCCTTGGCAATAATCATCAGCCTTTCCAGCCGCCCGAAAAATTCGTTTTCGCCGTCAGACAGGTAACCGATCCTGGGCATATTTATGGTGATCACCCCAATGGAACCGGTCAAGGGGTGGGAGCCAAAAAGCCCCCCCCCCCTTTTCTCCAATGACCTGTTGTCAATCCGGAGCCTACAGCACATACTCCTGGCATCCTCCGGGTTCATGTCTGAATTGATAAAATTAGAAAAATAGGGCACCCCATACCTGGCCGTCATCTCCCAGAGTCCATCGAGATTCCGATCGTCCCACTGAAATTCCTTCGTAATGTTATAAGTGGGAATCGGAAAGGTAAAAACCCTGCCTTTGGCATCTCCAGCCGCCATTACCTCGAGAAATGCCCTGTTGAACAGATTCATCTCTTCCTGAAATTCCCCATAAGTCTCCTTCCGTGGCAGACCGCCAATAATTACATTCTGATCTGCATAATACTTCGGTACAGTTACATCCAGGGTTACATTTGTAAAGGGAGTCTGAAAGCCGACCCTTGTAGGCACATTGATGTTGAAGATAAACTCCTGCATGGCCTGTTTTATTTCCTTAAAATTCAGACGGTCGTATCGTATGAAGGGGGCCAGAAGCGTATCAAAATTTGAAAAGGCCTGGGCGCCGGCCGCCTCTCCCTGAAGGGTATAGAAGAAATTGACGATCTGCCCCAATGCGCTCCGGAGGTGTTTGGCCGGTTTACTTTCCACCTTACCCGATACACCTTTAAAACCTTCCCTGAGCAGGTCAAAAAGATCCCAGCCCACACAGTAAACAGAAAGGAGGCTTAAATCGTGGATATGGAAGTCGCCCTCCGCATGGGACATTTTGATCTCCGGGGAATAGATACTGTTCAACCAGTAAACCTTACTGACCTCAGAAGAAATATAGTTGTTCAACCCCTGTAAAGAATAGTCCATGTTAGAGTTTTCATGAATCTTCCAGTCAACCTTCTTCAGATATTGGTCAACTAAATCAACCTCCATCTTATTAGTAATTTCCCTTAATCTGGCATGCTGATCACGGTAGATGATATAGGCCTTTGCGGTACGGCGATAAGGGGAAGATAAGAGTACCTCTTCCACAATATCTTGAATCTCTTCCACGGTGGTGATTTTGTCGTCAAACAGTTCCTCTGCTAAATTAAGCGCCTTAATGGTAAGTTTTCGCGCCGCCGCGAGATCGAATTCACCTGTTGCTGCCCCTGCCCTGGCAATGGCGTTGGTGATCTTTTCAGCGTTAAACTTTACCAAACGGCCGTCCCTTTTTCTTATCTTCGCATGCATAATAACCTTCCCTCCCCATCTCCACATATAACGAGAGATTTTTTATCTATTTTACAAGATAAAAGACTCAATATGTTGAACTATTTTTAAGCATACTACTATATATAGATATAAGCAAGCAAAAAATTTTAAGACTCAGTTCCCTATCGGCCGACAGCTTGAGGCACAAAGGCACAAAGGCACAAAGGGATATTGATTTTCCTCTTTGTGCCTCTGTGCCTTTTCTCGCCCCTACCTTTTGGTAAGGATTTCTCCGACTCTCTTCCCTATTTCGGCGGGATTCTTTTCTACAATGACCCCTGCCCCTTCCAGGGCCTTGACTTTTTCCCCGGATGTTCCCTTACCACCCGCGATAATGGCTCCGGCATGTCCCATTCTCCGCCCGGGAGGGGCAGTCTGGCCCGCTATAAAAGCCACAACCGGTTTACGAACATTGTCCTTTATAAATTCCGCTGCCTCTTCCTCCGCGGTTCCTCCGATTTCGCCAATTAAAACGATGGCCCCGGTCTGAGGGTCCTGCTCAAAAAGACCCAGCAAATCTACAAAGGTTGTCCCCACTATGGGGTCCCCACCGATGCCAATGGATGTGGATTGACCAATTCCTATACTGGTAAGCTGCCAGATAACCTCATAGGTCAGGGTTCCACTTCTCGAGATCAGTCCCACGTTGCCCTCTTTATGGATAAAATTGGGCATAAAACCGATCTTGCCCGCTCCCGGGGTGGTTATCCCCGGACAATTGGGGCCGATCATCCGGGAAGCCGATCCCTTCAGTGCCTGTTTGACTTTAATCATATCCAGGACAGGAATCCCTTCGGTTACACAGACGATCAAACGGACACCTGCTTCGATTGCCTCAAGGATGGCATCCGGTGCGAAGGAAGCAGGGGTGTATATACCGGAAGCATTTACGCCCTGATATTTCACCGCATCAATCACCCGGTTATAAATAGGTATTCCATCAAAATCCATGCCTCCCTTTCCCGGCGTGACTCCAGCTACTACCCTGGTGCCGAAGGCAACTGATTCCCGCGTGTGAAAACTTCCCTCTGTACCGGTAATCCCCTGTGAAACTACACGAGTATTTTTATCAAAAAGTATTGCCATTTTTAATTCATCCTTCCTTTTCGTTATCTTTTGCTTAATTCCACAGCTTTTTGGGCCGCTTCATAGAGTTCATCAGCTACTTCAAAGGTTAAATCCGATTCCTGAAGAATTTTGCGGCCTTCTTCTACATTGGTTCCCTGAAGTCTCACCACCATCGGTAGCTTCTTCTTTATTTTCGAGGCCGCTTCTACCACACCGGTAGCCACCCGGTCACACCGAAGGATACCGCCGAAGATATTTACCAGAATGGCCTTTACCTTCGGGTCGGAGGTTAAGATACGAAACGCTTTCTCTATCTGTTCCGGTGATGCTCCACCGCCTACGTCAAGGAAATTCGCCGGTTCTCCTCCCGCCAATTTTATCAGGTCCATCGTCGTCATGGCCAGACCTGCACCGTTGACCATACAGCCAACATTACCGTCCAGTTTGATATAATTTACCCCCGTATTTACCGCTTCCACCTCCAGTGGCTCCTCTTCCGTTTCGTCCCTCAATGCCTTTATCTCCGGATGGCGAAACAGGCCGTCGTCATCGAAGTTTAGTTTTGTGTCTACGGCCATGAGGTTGCCATCCGCCGTGATTACCAGGGGATTAATCTCCACAAGAGAGGCATCCTTTTCCACAAATAGCCGATGCAGGCTCCTGGCAATATTTGAAAACTGGGCGCTTAAAGACTTATCCAATCCCAAGCCGTAGGCTATCTTCCTGGCCTGAAAGGGGCTGAACCCTATAGCAGGGTGAACCGCCGCCTTTACTATTTTCTCGGGAGCCGTCCTTGCTATTTCCTCAATGTCCATCCCACCGGCTTCTGAAGCCATATAAACCATGCATTCCCGCTCTCGCGAACGGTCCACCACCAGACCTAAATAGAGTTCTTTCTCTATTTCGGGAGCTTCTTCGACCAGGACCTGACGTACCAACTTTCCCTCCGGTCCTGTCTGATGGGTAACTAAATTCATACCGATGATCCCTTTCGCAGCCTCGAAGGCCTCTTCGGGAGAGGCGGCTAAACGGACACCCCCTCCCTTTCCTCTTCCTCCAGCATGTATTTGAGCCTTTACAACCACCCTCGTTTTCAAAGAGGCGGCAATTTCCCGGGCCATCTCGGGAGTGGTGGCCACCTCACCGCGGGGTACCGTGATATTGTATTCCCGCAAGATATTTTTAGCCTGGTATTCGTGAATCTTCATTCCAAATCCCCCTTAATTATGATCAGTTATAATCTTAAACAGATGTTGTCCTTTTAAGGCTTTTATAGATACCATAGAAACAAAAATACGTCCAGGAATAAATAAGGAAATAAGGAAAGGTGAATTTATCCTTGACAATAACAGCAATTCTCGGTGAATATTTTTAGCTCCTATTGATAGGGCATTTAGTCGAATCTCGGAAATATTTTTCGCGAAGATTTTCAGCCCTGCATATCTAAGGACTTAATATCATTAAAGAAATAAAAAC
>Ga0210016_1000943_pt1 | contig 26647 bp, 30 predicted proteins | sample CryGeyCG2014_300_FD_185454 | JGI IMG/M metagenome (GOLD analysis project Ga0210016, IMG submission 185454) | Groundwater microbial communities from aquifer - Crystal Geyser CG02_land_8/20/14_3.00 (SPAdes) (version 2) | ecosystem: Environmental > Aquatic > Deep subsurface > Groundwater | place...
CTTAAAATGAATGTTCCTTTATTATGCCTTGCAAACAGATAATTGAACAATGCAGTCCTTGCATTGCCTACATGTATTTCTCCTGTTGGACTTGGTGCATATCTTACTCTTATCATATATTCCTCCAGAAATGCTTAATAATTTCTTGTTTTGATTTATAATTGTAGCAGAAGGAGAGAAAAATGAAAATATGTAAAAATTGTGGTGCCGAAAATGAAGATGATACAAAAGTCTGCAAAATTTGCGGCAAACCTTTTGACGAAGATTCTTTTGAATGGGTTTTGCTTTTAACTTCAGAAAATCAATTTGAAGCTGATATTGTTGGCGCCTTGCTTGAAGAAAATGGTATAAATATTATGATGAAAAGGCCTGGCGCAGGATACTCAATATCCTCGCCTTTTAGCAATCCTTTACTTGGAAGTGTCGGACGATTTAATGTTTTTGTTATGAAAAGTGATCTTGAGAAAGCCATGGAGATTTTAAAAGCTGGAAGTATAGAAATTGAGGAGAGAGAAGATGGAAACGATAAAAATGTCGATGGCTGAGATCGCAGAATATCTAAAAACAAATTCGATTATTATTATACCAATTGGTGCTGTGGAAGAGCATTCAAAAGCTCTTCCATTGGGGACAGATACTCTCACGGCCGAGGCTATGGCAATTGAGCTTGGAAAAAGAACGAAAAGAACCGTTGGTCCAACAATTTCAGTTGGGAATTGTCACTCAATAACTTTTACTTTCCCGGGCACAATGTCAATATCACCTGTAAACATTGTTAATTACCTTGTTGATTACTTAAAATCTCTTTATAAAGATGGGTTCAGGAGGTTCCTTTTCGTAAATGGTCACGGTGGGAATATAGCGCCTTTAAGATGCGCAATTGATACAGTTGTTGATGTTTTTGAAAATTCCAGATTCTCTGTCGGCTCATGGTGGCTTTTCGAAGATTTGAAAGACCTTTACAACAATGCAGGGCATGCGGGTAGAGGAGAAGCCTCAATGATGCTTTATCTTTATCCCGAGCTTGTGCATAAGGATATGTTTACAGAAGAGAAAAGAAATATACCTTATTATTATGTTTCTAATGACATTGTTCACCAGGAGATTACAGAAACAGGAATCATTAATGATGGTCAGGAAAGCACAGCTCACCTCGGAAGGAAGCTTTTTGAAAAATCAGTAGAAATTTATGAAAAGCTACTTAAGGAACTTGAGGAATAACTAAGTAGCTGTTATTTGCAAATAAATTTTCCTGTTTCTTGGTCCATCAAACTCACAGAAGAAAATTCCCTGCCACGTTCCAAGCACTGGTTTGCCGTCTTCAATTATAATATTTAAGCTGGATCCAAAAATTGAGGATTTTATGTGAGCAGGGGCGTTTCCTTCTGCATGAGAATATCTTTCATACTTTGGTATAAGTTTTTCAAACACGTTTATAAAATCTTTACGAACTGACGGGTCAGCATTTTCATTCAGGGTAACTCCTGCAGTTGTGTGTGGAACAAAAATCGTGCAAACTCCACTTTTCACATTATTTTTTGAGATTGCAGTTGCGATTTCTGCAGTTATATCTATCATTTCCGTATGGCTTGTTGTTTCTATTTCAAGAATTTGCATACATGCCTCCAAATTTTATTTAAAAGGTCGTATGAATATTTATCAATTAAAGTAATGGGATCATGCTGAAGCTTCTTAATCCGAGTTCATATTTTGAAGCTCCGGCGAGTTTGAGGTTATACTGAGTTTGTAATAGAGAATAGCATTCAATAAGATCTTCTTCTTTGCCCTCTTTTAATTCTAATTCTATTTCGTTATGTTCTATCTTTCTTTTTCCTCTCACGAAATAGAGAAAATCAAGAGAAGTTTCTATTACAGAGTTTTTCTTTTGAAATAAAAGTATATGCCTGTGGTTGTCTATTGTTATTATTTCTCTCAGACCGTCTTCTTTTATTGCATCAACAATTATGGGGAAATGTTTTTTCAAAAATCCTTTTGAAGTATAATTTTCGCTATTTTTCAAAGCATACTCATGTTCTTCCCTGATATAAATCCCGTTTTTAAAGGTACCATTTGCCTTTAGATGTAATAACTTTTGATTTCCGTCTTCTCTAAGCCTGAAAGCAAGATTGTTGTAAAGTAATTTGAGGTCTTCTGTATCATAGTAATGGCTTACAAGATGTTTCTCACCACTTTTTTTGATATCCCAGTTCATTAGTTTATTGCATTGCTCGATTTTTTCCATTGTTTTTTTCGATGCACATAATTTTACTTCATATTCAAGAGACATTTGAGCCTCCTTTCTTTTTAACAATTTCTTTAAGATATATTGTCCTTTTAAAAGCCGAATAAACTGCTTTCTCGATAATAGTCCTAAAACTTCCCTTTTCCATTTCATATAAGGCATCGGCAGAAGTTCCTCCAGGGGAAGTAACCATATCCCTTAGCTCGGAAGTGTGTTTTTCAGAGTTTATTGCAAATAAAACAGAACCGAGGGTTGTTTGATAAACGAGTTCTCTTGCATCTCTTCTTGAAAAACCAAGGTGAACTCCAGCGGCAATCATTGCTTCGAGGAATAGGAATACATATGCAGGTCCTGTTCCTGTGAGCGCAGTTGCCATGTCTACATATTGTTCTTCTTCAAAGTAGAGTTCTTTGCCCATAGATGAAAATATTTTTTTAACTTCGTTTTTTTCATTTTCTTTTATTTCTTTTGTGGAAGTCCAGACTGTCATACCTTCGCTTATTTGTGCAGGTGTATTGGGCATTGCTCGCACAATTTTTTTATGAAGCAATTCTCTTTGAAGTGTTTCTATATCGACTCCAGCCATTATTGATACTATCATCTGATTATCATTAATTGAATCTTTAATTTCTTCAGCAACCGATGGGAACACTTGTGGTTTTATTGACAATATTATAATGTCTCCAAACTTTGCTGCATCTGTGTTTTTTTGAGTTATGTTTATTCCAAATCTTTTTTTTACTTCCTCTAGGGATTTTAGCCTTGGACCACTTCCAGTAATTTCTTCTTTTCTGTACAGGCCTTTTTCTGTAATACACTTTATTATTGAAGAAGCCATTATGCCTGTTCCAATGAAAGAGATATTCATTTGCCACCCTTTAAGTTAAAATCCTCAAAGAAATCACTAAGTCTTAACCTAATTAATCCAAGTTCGACTGCTCTGTACAGTGCGGCAAAATCAAGAAAATAAAACTCAGCAAGATCCTGGTCATTTTCTTTAGGCTTATATTCAATATCTTTGCCAAAATTGCTTGCAATTTCTTTCTTAATCTGATTTAGTTTTTTAATAATTCCAGATTGTGTTTTAATATTTCTAAAATAGGTTTCTTTCATTAACAAGATTTGTTCAAATACTCTTTCTTTTTCTTCGTCAGGTATTGATTTCCATGTTTTGTATTGATTTAATAAGAATTTTTCTGGTTTTTCTGTAACTATTCCGAGGACAAAAGGCGAAACTTCTCGCTGAAATTCAAAACTTAAATCAGACAGAACTTCTTTAAAAGTAGAAGTTTTAAAAGGGTGTATAAAAAGCCTGAAATTCATAGATGATTCTTTTTCTAAAATGGAAAAATCGAAACTTGTAAGGTCTTTAATGAACTTATTAAGAAGTTTTTGCATTGTTTTAATGTCTTTTTGATTTGCCAGAAATATTTCGACGGTAACCAGATTTTTAGAAATATCAATAAAAAAATCTTCTCCTATCTTAATATTCCTAAAAATTATCATTTCATTTGTTCTGGTTTTTTTAAAGCTTAGCCCTTCTTTTTTTAGAAGATTTTCTATTGTACTCACTATTGAATCAGCTTCCAAAACTACCTCCGCTTTTGAAAAATTATAGCATAATTGGGCATTTTTGCAAGAATCAATATCCATGCCTGTTCGCTCCGCTTTTAAAGAATTCTATTTACATAAAAAGTTATCCAATGTTATTGGAAAGATGCAGTTTTTGCTTTTTATCATTGACAAATGGATTTAATAATGGTAAAATACCTACGGAAAAGGGGTGAAAAATGAAAGAAATTATTGAATGTGTACCAAATATTAGTGAAGGGAGACGAAAAGAAGTTGTTGAGGAGATCATTGGAAACTTGAAAAAGCTTGAAGTTAAGCTACTTGACTATTCCTCTGACGAAGACCACAACAGGACGGTAATCACTTTTGTTGGAGGCAGCGAAAATGTTGTGAACGCTGCAGTGCAGGTAGCAAGAGATGCTGTAAGGCTTATCGATTTGCGCTCACACAAGGGTGCCCACCCAAGAATGGGTGCTGTGGACGTTATTCCCTTTATCCCGGTTAAAAATGTTACAATGAGAGATTGTATAGAAATTAGCAAGAGGGTCGGTAAAATAATTGGTGAGGAACTTGGCGTACCTGTTTACCTTTATGCTGAGTCTGCTAAAAAAGAGGCACGCAGGTTATTGCCTGAAATAAGAAGAGGCGAATTTGAAGGATTTTTTGAGAAAATCAAAGACCCAGAATGGACCCCGGATTATGGGCCTCAAGAGGTTAATCCAACAGCTGGTGTTACTGCGGTGGGTGCGAGAGAATTTCTCATTGCATATAACATAAACCTGAGTACAAAAGACATTAGCATTGCAAAAAAAATCGCTCGATCTATAAGAGAAAGTTCTGGTGGTTTGCGATATATACAGGCAAGAGAGATGCCACTAGATGAAAAAGGGTGTGTACAAGTTTCTATAAATATTCTTAACTATAAGAAAGCACCGATATACAGGATTTTCGAAATAGTTAAAATGGAAGCAGACAGATTCGGAGTAAGCGTTCTTGAAAGTGAACTTGTTGGGCTTATGCCAATGAAAGCAGCGCTTGATAGCCTGTCTTTTTATCTACAATTCCCTGAACTCAACGAAGACCAAATCCTTGAAACAAAGATATATGAATAGGAGGTGCTAGGTGGAATTCCCAGTGCCAGATCTTATAATTATTAATGCAAATGAGCTGCTCACTCTTTCTTTCGGTATGTCAACTGAGGAGAAGGAATCTGAGAAAAAATTGGGCCTTATTAGAGACGGTGCAATTGCTGTCAAAAATGGAAGAATTATTAACATTGGAAGGACTGATGATGTCATTAAATCTGTAAAAATTGGCAAAGACACACGCCAATTTGATGCATCAAAGAAAGTCGTAATGCCTGGTTTTGTAGATCCTCATACACATCTTGTTTTTAAGGGGACTCGTGAAAAAGAGTTTATTTTAAAGCAACAAGGTATCCCTATGCAGAAAATCCTGAAAGAAGAAAATACAGGCATAATTTCAACGGTGCGCTGGACAAGAAAGGCAAGTTTTGAAGAACTTCTTGAGGAAACTAGGCTTCATCTTTCGGCTCTTGTCGATTGGGGCACAACAACAGTGGAGATTAAAAGCGGTTATGGTTTAAACCTTGAAGAGGAAATAAAGATTTTGAAGATCGCAAATTATTTAAAAGAATATACATCTGTCAATGTGCGTTCTACTCTCCTTGCAGCGCATATAATTCCACCAGAATACCATATGAGGGACGAGAAGTATGTCGAACTTATTGTAGAAGATATTATCCCGATTATTGCAAAAAATGAGCTTGCAGATTTTAATGATGTTTATTGCGAAAAAGGAGCGTTTACACGTGAACAGTCTAAAAGAATACTACAGATTGGGAAGAAGTTTGGTCTTAAACCAAAAATTCATGCTGATGAGTTGAGTGATTCAGGTGGCGCAGAAGTTGCAGCTCAAGTAGGAGCGGTATCAGCAGACCATCTTGTATACACAGATGAATCTGCTTTGAAAAAAATGAGAGACGCAAATGTTATAGCAGTGCTTCTTCCTCTAACCACTTTTTCAGTTGATGGAAGTAAATTTGCAGATGGCAGAAAAATGGCTGATGTAGGTTTGACTGTTGCATTAGGAACGGATTATAACCCCGGCACATCTATGTGTCCATCTATGCCTGTTGTTATTTCTTTTGCAGTTGTGAGGCTGAAATTAACAGTCGAAGAGGCTATTATAGGGGCTACGCTTAATGCGGCCAGGGCGATTGGGCTGGAAAAAGAAGTTGGTAGCCTTGAGCGTGGTAAAAGAGCAAACATTAACATTTTGAACATCAGGCATTATGAAGGGATCCCTTATAGAATTGGTGAAAATTATGTCGAGACTGTTATCTCAAATGGAGATATTTTGAAAGGAGGTTAAATGGATTTAAAGAGAACTCCTCTTTACGAGGAACACAAAAAATTAGGTGCTAAACTTGTGACTTTTCATGATTGGGAAATGCCCCTTCAGTATACAAGTATTATTGAGGAGCATCTTAATGTAAGGAACAATGTAGGAATTTTTGATGTATCCCACATGGGAGAGATCGAGATACATGGTAAAGATGCCGTAAACTTTGCTGATTATCTTGTGACTAACTCAATAAAAGAAAGCAAAATCGGGAGGGTGAAGTACACCCCAATGTGTTATCCCGATGGTGGAGAAGTAGATGATCTGTTTGTTTATAAGTTAGGGGAAGATTTTATTTTGCTCGTTGTAAATGCGTCTAATTATGATAAAGACCTTGATTGGGTGATTAAAAACAAAGGACTGTTCAATGTTAGAATTGATTGCAAAAGTTATGATTGGGGTGAGGTAGCCATACAGGGTCCAAAAGCCGAACAATTTTTGATACGATATTTTGAAGGACCAAAAGCTCTCGATAAATTAGGTTATTTTCAGTCTATGTACGGTCGCTTATTTGGTAAGGAAATTCTAGTTTCAAGAACTGGATATACAGGAGAGGATGGTTTTGAAGTTTATTCTGATAATGACAGCATTGTATATATATGGCAAGAAGCTTTGAACAAGGGCAGAGAATTCAACATTAAACCAGCAGGTCTTGGAGCAAGAGACACTTTGAGATTTGAAGTGGGCTATTGGCTATATGGAAATGATATCGATCAAAGAACAAACCCTATTGAAGCAGGACAAGGGTTTGCGGTTAAATTTGAAAAGGGCGATTTTATAGGAAAAGAAGCGTTGTTAAAGGCGCAAGAAAATATAAATAGGAAACTTGTTGGTTTGCATATACACGAAGGTGGTATTCCAAGGCATGGAGCAATAATTTTTAAGGGCGATAAGAATGCTGGTTTTGTAACTTCTGGGAATTTCTGTCCAACGCTAAACTCAATTAATGCAATGGCTTATGTGGAATCTGCATACACGATTCCTGAAACAGAACTTACAGTCTTTTTACATAATAAGTTGAACAAGTGCATGGTGGTAAATTTACCTTTCGTTGAACCACGTGCAGGGAAAAAGAAGATTTGAAAAAACTTTTAAAGTTCTATAATATTATAGCAAAAAATAAGAAAAGGGAGGTCATATGAATTTATCTAAATTAGCGCAAAGAGCAGGTACCGAAACTGCCTTCGAAGTACTTGCTAAAGCTAAGGAGCTTGAGAGACAGGGCAAAAAAATTATCCATTTTGAAATTGGAGAACCCGATTTTAACACACCAGAAAATGTGAAAAAAGCAGGGGTAAATGCAATAAATGAAAACTATACCCACTATTCCCCAACACAAGGCATACCTGGATTAAGGGAAACTGTTGCAAACTATATTTCTAAAACAAGAGAAATTAAGGTAAGTCCAGACGAGGTGATGATTACTCCAGGTGGAAAAGATGTTATTTTTTCAACAGCTCTTGCCATACTCAATGAAGGAGACGAGGCAATTTATCCAAATCCTGGTTATCCAATTTATGAATCTGCAATAAGACTCGCTGGTGCAAAACCTGTTCCAATGCCTCTTCTTGAGGAAAATGATTTTGCTTTTGACAGGGAGCAGTTTAAAAAACTTGTTACGCCCAAAACAAAACTTATAATTATAAATTCTCCAGGAAACCCGACTGGTGGCATTCTTTCACTACAAGACCTTGAAATAATTGCGGAAGTTGCAATTAAAAACGATATCGTTGTGCTATCAGATGAAATCTATTCGAGGATTTTATATGATGGAGAATTTCACAGTTTAGTATCTTTGCCCGGAATGAAGGAGAGAACTGTTATTCTTGATGGTTTTTCTAAGACCTATGCAATGACTGGCTGGAGGCTTGGATATGCTGTTGCAAACAATGAAATAATCGATGGTTTGAAGAAAATTGCAGTTAACTCATTTTCCTGCGTTGCAGCTTTTGTTCAACTTGCAGGGATTGAAGCTCTAAATGGACCACAGGATGAGCCTGAAAGAATGCGCAAAGAATACGAGACAAGAAGAAATTTAATTGTGAGTGGTTTGAATGAAATTCCTGGTATTTCTGTCAAAGTGCCTAAGGGGGCATTTTATGTGTTTCCAAATATAAAGAAAACCGGAAATAAATCAAAAGAAGTTGCAGAATACCTTTTGAATGAAGCGGGAGTTGCAACTTTGTCTGGAACTTCATTTGGGGAGTATGGAGAAGGTTATATCAGATTCTCTTATGCAACTTCACAGGAAAACATAAAGTTAGGATTGGAGAAAGTTAAGGAAGCATTTCCTAAACTAATGGGATAAAATAATTTTTATAGAATATTAAAGGGCGGCTTAGCCGCCCTTTTTAAGTATTTTAATTGGTATTCGTTTTTAAATATTTATAATTCCTGGCACGCCTGAGGAGAATCGAACTCCTATCTATGGCTCCGGAGGCCATCGCTCTATCCGTTGAGCTACAGGCGTTTTTATTTTAGATTTTTTAATATTATAAGCATTCTTGATATTCTGAATTTTATTATAAGATTTATGAAAATAAATACAATGTTTGAGGCTCCTTAAGAAGTATTTTAAAAACTTTCATTAATGGTTATTCATATTTAAAGAAAGGAAGTTTCCAACCCTTTTAGGAACTTAGATTTTCATTCATGGATTTACTTAATTAAAATAATAGATTAAAAAATGGTTTTCATAAAGTAAAAATGGATTTATAAGGTCTTGTTCTTCTTATAATTCTTAGGTATGCCGTAAACATTGAGGTCGTATTTTTTTATCTGCCAGCCTCTTTTTTTTGCAATTATTTCTAATTTTTCTTTACTATTTACAAAAGGGACGTCTTCTATTCTGCCGCATTCAGGGCAGATAAGATGTATATGGGGTTTTGTATTGCCATCAAATCTTTTCTTGTTATCGAATGAGGATAATTCCTGAATTAAACCTTTTTCAAGAAATTTGTTCAGGACATTATAAACTGTTGCATAACTTATACCCGGTAGTTTTTTCTTTATGTTCTCGAATACATCAAAGGCAGAAGGATGAGAAACAGTGTCCTTAAGGAATGCGTAAATTTCCATTCTTGCTTTTGTTAGCTTCAATCCATTTTTTCTTAAAATTGTAAAGCCTTCTTTTTCCATGAATATATTATATGCGATATCGATAAAAGTTATAATAAGAACAAAATAAAAAATCGATTCAAAATCCAAATTTTAAAAGTCTTAAAAATCATATATAATATCATTTATGAACAGGTTTGATATAATTGTTGTTGGTGGAGGACATGCAGGAGTCGAAGCATCTCTTGCTTCTTCAAGAATGGGTGCGAGTACTCTTCTTATAACCATTGATAACGATAGTATCGGCTGGATGCCCTGCAATCCTGCAATTGGAGGTCCAGGCAAAGCACAAATTGTTAGAGAAATTGATGCGCTTGGTGGAGCAATGGCCTTAAATACCGATGAAACGCTTACCCAGATAAAACTATTAAATACTTCTCATGGACCTGCTGTGTGGAGCTTGAGGGCTCAATGCGATAAATGGAAATACTCTTTAGGAATGAAAAAACGAGTTGAAGAGGCACCTAATTTACATTTAAGACAGGGTATTGTGTCCAGGTTAATTGTGCAAAATGATAGAATAAAAGGGGTTGAGGTTGCAGATGGTTCTAAGTTTTTTGCAGACGCGGTTGTTTTAACCACAGGGACTTATCTTAGAGGGAGAATATATATTTCAACCTGGTCAATGGAAGCTGGTAGGTGGAGCGAGCCTCCATCTATTTCTTTATCTGAACAAATCAAAGAGTTGGGGTTTAAAATGTCAAGATTTAATACAGGTACTACTCCACGAATAGACAAAAGGACTGTAGATCTTTCAAAATTTAAAATAGAACCTGGTGATTTTGTACCTTTGCATTTTTCTTTTTGGAATGTACCGAAAATTTACGATAACCAAATTCCTTCTTATATTGGTTGGACCAACGAAAAAACCGTTGAGGTAACGAGGAAATATTTAAACCTTTCCCCTTCTGTAATGGGTATAATGGTTAGAATAGGCCCAAGAACTTGTCCTTCTATGGAAGAAAAAGTGAGATGGTTTCCCGATAGAACACGTCACCAATTTTTCCTTGAACAAGAAGGATTCGATACAAATGAAATATATATGCAGGGAATGTATATGTCAATGCCTTATGATATGCAACTTGAGGTTTTAAAAACAGTACCAGGGCTTGAAAATGTCGAGATAATAAGGCCCGCCTATGTGATAGATTATGATTACATCATACCAACCCAGCTTAATATGAATTATGAGACAAAACTTATAGAAGGATTGTTTATAGCAGGTCAGCCTAATGGCACTACCGGGTATGATGAAGCGGCGGGGCAAGGACTACTTGCAGGTATAAATGCAGCCCTCAAGGTTAAAGGCAAAGAGCCCTTTATACTTAAGAGAAGCGATGCTTATCTTGGTGTAATGTCGGATGATTTGATAAACAAGGAATTATATGAACCTTATAGAATTACTCCTTCTCATTGCGAATACAGGCTAATTTTAAGAGAAGATAACGCAGACTTAAGACTCACAAGGAGAGGTTATGAAATAGGAGTTGTTGAAGAATGGAAGATGAAAAAAGTTGAAGAAAAAGAGTATTTGATAAATGAAGTGAAAGAATTAATCGCAAAACTTTCGCTTAATCCAAATAAAGAAATACTCGACAAGTTAAAACAAATTGGAGTGTCTGATATCTCCAAGCCAATGCTTGTTGCCGATATGTTAAAGCGGCAGGATTTTACAAAAGATAAACTAAAAAAGCTTGATGACAAATTTAAAAAATATCCAGACGAGGTTCTCGAAGAAATTGAAGTTGAGTTAAAATATGCAGGATATATAGCAAGAGAGAAAAGTGCAGTAAAAGAATTTGTTCAATATGAGAATTTTATGATTCCAGAAGATATTGATTATTCGTCTGTCCCATCTTTGTCAAAAGAAGGAAGGGAACGGTTAAATACTATAAGACCTCGGTCTTTAGGGCAGACGCTTAGAATAACAGGCATTAGGCCTTCTGATGTACAAATGCTTATACTTTATCTTAAAAAGAGAGAAGGAGGCAATAGCAATGGTTAAATTAGTTCTTTTAAGACATGGTGAAAGTGAATGGAATAAAGAAAATAGGTTTACTGGCTGGACTGATGTTGACTTGTCGGAAAGAGGCGTTTCTGAAGCTCATTTTGCAGCAGAACTTCTCAAGAAGGATAGGTATGCTTTTGATTTAACATTCACTTCTTATTTAAAAAGATCTATTAAGACTTTGTGGATTGTACTTGAAGATCTTGATATGATGTGGTTGCCCGAATTCAAGAGCTGGAGATTAAATGAAAGGCATTATGGAGCCCTTCAAGGGTTAAACAAAGCAGAAACTGCTAAGAAATTTAGTGAAGAACAGGTCAATCTTTGGAGAAGAAGTTACACTGTTCCTCCTCCGTCTCTTACTTCAGATGACCCAAGAAATCCTGCTTTTGAAGCAAAATACAAAGAACTCGATAAAAATTGCATTCCGCTTACTGAATCCTTGAAAGATACCGTAGAAAGAGTTATTCCTTACTGGGAAGGCACCATTATCCCCCTTTTAAAACAAAATAAAAAACTCTTAATTTCGGCTCATGGAAATAGTCTTAGAGCCCTTGTAAAGTATATTGATAATATTTCTGATGATGAAATACCACACCTAAATATTCCTACTGGCATTCCTCTTGTGTACGAGTTTGATGAAGAAATTAAACCTTTGAAACACTACTATCTTGCGGATGAGGAGACCGTAAGAAAAGCAATTGAAAAAGTTTCCTCACAATTAAAATAAGATCCGCATTAAAATAAATTTGTAAAGAAAAATTAATTAGATTCACTTATCCACACTATCCACATCTTACTGTGGATAAGTTTTTTTCAATGCTGACAGCAACATATATTCAGTTGATTTTTATGACGCTTTTGTAAAAAGGGTTTTTTGTATCCACAAGTATTGTTGATTTTAAAAAATAATTGTTTTTAGGAACACAAGCAGCGGCGCGTAAATAAGTGACGGTAACAAATTAATAATTTTTAATTTCTTTACTCCTATAAGCTCAAGGCTGATTGCAACAATCAATAATCCGCCCGTTGCAGTTAAGTTATTTATGTAAGCAGGTGCTGTTAAAAATTGTAAACTTCTGCCAAGAAGGGTAAGACTACCCTGTATTAACAGTACAGAGATTGAGGAGAATAGAACGCCAATTCCTAATCCAGATGCCAGTGTAATTGAGGTTACTCCGTCCATTAATGATTTTGTGTAGAGAAGTGTAGCATCACCTGTAAGTCCTTCTTGTATTGAACCCACAACAGTCATTGCCCCAACGCAGAAAATTACAGTTGCAGTTATAAATCCTTCTACAAAATTTGAAGAGTTTGGCTTGATTTTATTTTTGATTCTTTCAACGGAATTTGTCAGGTGAAGTTCTAGGTTTAACGATTCCCCTGTAAAGCCGCCAAGCACAATTGATAAGAAAACAATTAGGTAATTCTGTGTTTTTAATATCATTGAAATACCTATGAGACCTGTGAATAAACCAATACTTTGGATCACAGTATTTTTGACTCTTTTGGGCAATTTGCTGCCTAAAAATAAACCTGCTATACTCCCGATGATAACTGTTATTGTGTTGACTATAGTACCTTTCATAATTGATTATTATACAAAAGTTTGATATTTTGCAAGAAATTTCTTATAGTTAGCGTTATAATATAAAATATACAGGAGGTGACATATGGATTTAGGCTTGAAAGGGAAAATAGCTCTTGTTATGGCAGGAAGCAAGGGCCTTGGCAAGGCAGTTTCATTAAGATTTTCATATGAAGGAGCAAAAGTATCAATTATTGCAAGAAATCTTGAAAATCTTGAGAAGACAAAAATTGATATAGAGAATGAGACTAAAAATAAAGTGCTAATATTTCAAGGAGATGTCACAAAAAAAGAAGATATCGAAACCTGGGTGTCTGAAACTGTCAAAGAGTTTGGTACAATCCACATTCTTTTTACAAATGCAGGAGGTCCCCCCTCTGGTGGTTTCTTTGACTTTAAACCAGAGGATTATCTTAATGCAGTAAACTTAAACTTGATGAGCACTATTTTTGCAGTTTATAGTGCCGTTCCTTACATGAAAAATCAAAATTTTGGTAGGATAATTGCCTCTACTTCATTGACCGTGAAACAGCCACTCGATAGTCTTATTCTTTCAAATGTGTCAAGAGTTGGAGTTGTGGCATTTATCAAATCTCTATCAAATGTACTTGCCCCTTTTGGTATTACAGCAAATACAATTGCACCTGGTTATACAATGACTGAAAGAGTTGAAGAAATAGTTAAAAACATGATGAATAAAGAAGGAGTTTCGTTTGAAGAAGCACAAAAATCGATCATTGAGAATATTCCAATGAAGAGAATCGGCAATGTAGATGAATTTAGTGCAGCTGTGGCATTTCTTGCTTCAGAGAGCTCTTCGTACATAACTGGTATAGTTTTGCCGATTGATGGTGGTTATATAAAAGGAATTTAAGGGGTTGAAATGAAGGAGTTACTTTTAATTCCAGGCCCGACGCCTGTTAGTGAAGAAGTGCTTGATGCGCTTTCTAATGAAACTATTTCACATACAAGTGATAGGTTTGTAAAGATTCTTTCCAATTGCCTGAATAATGTTAAAATAATCTTTGGCGCAAAGAATTCTACGCCCTTCATAATTGCAGGTTCTGGTACTCTCGGAATGGAAATGGCTTTAACAAATATCCTTGATGATAATGATAATCTTCTTGTAATTTCCCATGGGTTTTTTGGTGATAGGTTTGTAGAACTTGGTAATGCATTGGGAGTGAAAGTCGATGTGTTAAAAAGTAATGCTGGTGAAACTGTATGTCTTGAAGAGATAAGCAAAAAATTAAAAGAAAAACAGTATTCAGCAGTTACAATAACGCATGTTGACACATCTACTGGCGTACTTGCTGATGTTAAAAAAATCACTGAAGTCGTTAAAAAGAATTCGCCTGATACTCTTATTGTTTTAGATGGAGTTTGCGCAACAGGTGGAGTAAAAGAAAAAATGGATGAGTGGGGAATCGATGTGATTTTTACAGGCTCCCAAAAGGCAATGGCAACACCTCCAGGGCTTACAATGCTCGCCTTTTCAAATCGAGCAATTGAAAAAAGGAAAATTTTAAAGAAAACAAGAACTTATTATGGCGACATCCTTAGGTGGATACCTGTAGTAGAAGACCCCCATAAATACTTTGCAACTCCTGCTGTAAATATGGTTTTTGCGCTCGAAAAATCTCTTGAGAATATAATGGAGTTCGGGCTTAAGAATTATTTTGAAAAGCATGAATTGCTTTCAAGGAAAATAAGAAACGCTATGGAACTTTTTGGGTTTGAGCTTCTTTCAAAAAACAGCCCGGCTCCAACTCTTTCTGTGTTTAAATATCCTGTGGGAATAAGCGATATTGATTTTAGGAGGTTACTCGAGAAAAGAAGAGTTGTTGTAGCGCCTGCTCTTGGCGAATTAAAAGGACACTATTTCCGAATGGGGCATATGGGAAGCTTAACTGAAGAAGAACTTTTTGTTGCCTTGAAAAGAATAATGGAAGTGCTTGAAAAAATGGGGCTAAGGTTTGACAAAGGCAAAATTCTTAAAACTTTTGTTGAATCCTAATCTACTTTTGCTGTTTCAACTGAAATTGCTTTTGTGAAAACCCTTTCGCTAACAACTAAAAGAATTGCACCTACTAAGAAAGAAGTTAAATAACCAAATTTTAGGGCAACTGCTCCTGATACAAAGGAGGCAGTTATGACGGCAAGATTTATTGATGCATTAAAAATCCCCAATATCTTGCCTCTGTTTTCAGGAGAAGTAAGGTTTGTAGCCTGTATTGTAACTGGTATATAGAAGAAAGGCCAGGTAAACCCTATTATAATAAAGGAAATATATGTAGCCCAGATTGAAATTCCTCTCGATTTTAAAAGACCCACAAGAATGATTAGGAGGATTGCAATGAATCTTGCAAAGAGAACAGCTCTTATTATTTTGAAATCTTTAAAATTCTCCATGGCAAATTTTGTGAGGTAAAAACCTATATTTCCCGCGATACTGTTCACTCCATACACAATAAAAATGACTTGAGGGCCGATTTTTAAGTACTGTTGAAGGTATATCGAAAAAATTGCAAATAACATATTTGCTCCAAAAAAAGCAATCAATACAGCTAACATAAGCAGGTCGACCTTTAAACCAAGCCCCTTTAAGTTAAATGAAGAGAACATCCCTTTTGGAAAGTCATCAAGATATAAGCCTTTTAAATAATCTTTTTCTGTGGAAATTTTTCTCTTAATTGTTTCGGTTAGAGTTTCCCCAGTTGTTGATATTAAAATAGATGCAATGGCAAATACAAGGGAAGAAAATACAAAAATCATTGTCATTCTTGTCGCTTCATTTAAAAAGTAAAAAATGGTAAGCAGAATTCCTCCAATAAATGTGCCTGACGTAGCCCCTATGCTGTTCAATAAGTTCAAGGCGTTTATATTTTTTCGATATGAGATTGCCGGGAGTCGATTACTCAGGAAAAGGGTAATTGATGGGCCAATAACGGAAACGGATAAACCAAGAAGAATCGATAGGATGTAATAAAAGAATATTGAATATGAAAAAGGCATTAAAATAGATACTATTGAAGCGCTGAATAAACTTGTAAAAATTATAGGAGAGAGGTTCTTTATTCTGTCAAGCATCGCTCCGGAAATGATGGCTCCAAGCAAGTTTCCAAGAGAATACAATGCTACAACGATACTAGCATTTTTGACATTTCCTTTTAACCCTGTTATTGTAAAAAGGCTCATCACCAAAGTAAGAGCACTGAGGGAAGCACCCTGTAACCCAAACGCAATAAACCATCTTTTAAGATTCATATTTTCTAATATCCAGTATTATAAGTCCTAATTTTATTAAGAAATCATATTTATGCAAGATTATCCCTTTTTATAGTATATTCGTTTTGCTAAAGATTTTACTTTAATTGAGCATTTATTTTATTTATTCAGTTTTTTAATGTTAATGTAAAATGCTTTTATAGCAAGTAGAATTTACGTGCTTGGAAACATAAATTTAGATCTTGCTCTTTATAGTGATGAATTTCCAAAAAAAGGAGAAACTATTTTTGGCAAAGATTTTTTTATGAACCCTGGAGGTAAAGGAGCAAACCAGGCAGTTGCAGCAAAAAAAGTAGAGGGCGATATGACTCTTATAGGAAGAGTTGGTAAAGATTACTTTGGTGAGATTGTTTTGAAAAAAGTTTTTTCCCATATCCAGATGCCCAGTCCAAATTGTGTCATAGCAGAACCTGTTATAGAAATTATCTGCCCAATAGACATAATAGAAAAACCTTTAAATCCACTCGGTCTTTTCATTTTTCTACACTCTTTATGATTTTTCCAATAAGCCAAATGGGAGTCGATGTTCCTGATGTAATGCCAACAGAATTGCACGAAGAAAAATCAATATTATCAACTCCATATTCGTTGTCTATAAAATATGTATTCTTGTTGGCCTTTTTAACAACCTCGAACAATCTTTTCGAGTTTGCACTTGTCTTTCCTCCAACAACTAACATACAGTCAACCTTTATTGCCACTTCAATTGATTCAGTTTGTCTTTTAATTGTTTCATTGCAGATTGTATTAAAAAATCTTACTTCATGTCCTTTTTTTAAAAGCTCGTTGTTTATTTTAAATAGCATCTCTTCGGTAACGGTAGTTTGCGCAATTACAGCAATTTTATTACTGAATTTAATATTTTTAACGTCTTCTTCTTTGCTGAAAACTCCTAATAGATTTTCTCCTGCAGTGTCTTGCAGTACCATTGTTTCTCTGTGCCCTTTATCTCCAACAATTGCTATTTTATAACCTTCTTTTTTCATCATTTTAATAAGTTCTGCACTTCTCAAAACGAGAGGGCATGTTGCGTCGATAATGTTTTTAAAAGACTTTTTAAATTTTTTAACCTCTTCTTCTGTGCTTCCGTGTGCAGGAATAATTATTGTATTTCCAACTGAATTTTCAGTGGCGACTTCAACACCCTTTTCCTTTAACCTTTGAATTTCTGTTTCGTTATGAAGCAAAGAATCAATTGTAAAAACTTTTCCATATTTAGTAGAATTTTCTTCTGCAATTTTTACAGCTCTCTCAACCCCGGAGCAAAATCCGATGTTTTTTACTATTATAATCTTTCTTTTGCTTGTTCGTGGCATTTTTCAACCTCATTCATTAGATAATCCGTTACATTATTTAAAAATGCTTTGTCTTTTGGGTTAAGAATTTCCCAGGGCTTAAAAGGTTTTCCAAAAACTATAACTATGTGGATAGGTTTTGGAATTTTCGTTTTTTTAGGTAATGCCCTATCTGTTCCAGCAATACCTGCAGGCAATAGTGGAACTTTTCCAGATAAGGCTATAAATACTGGGCCTCTTTTCCCTTTTCCTAATCCGCTTTCTTCATACCTTGTTCCTTCCGGGAAAATAAGAAGTGGGTTCCCGTTTTTTGCAGCTTCAATGGCTGTTTTCAAAGTTTCAATGCTTGTTGTCTCTCTGTCGATTGGTACGCCACCCAGGTTTTTATAAAACCAGCTTTGTAATTTCTTTTCAAAGAGCTCTTTTTTGGCAATAGTTTTCATTTTTCTTGGCAAAGCAGCCCCAACTATTAGGACATCAAGGGAACTTTTATGGTTTGGCGAAACAACAAACCCACCCTCTTTTGGTATGTTTTCAGAGTCAATTATCGTGAGTCTGAAAAATATCTTGAAAATAATTTTACCTATAATATGGAGCATTTTATAAAGCATATTCTTTGCCCTTTATGAAGAGAAAGATTTTCTCTATATTTTCTTCTTCAGAAAGTTCTGTAGTATTTATTAAGAATGCATCATTTGCGACTGCGAGAGGGGATTTTTCTCTCGATGAGTCTATTGTGTCTCTTTTCTTTAGATTTTCAAGTACGTCTTCGAAAGATACCTTAATACCTTTTTCTATAAGCTCTTTAAATCTTCTTCCGGCCCTTATTTCAACATTTGCTGTGAGGTAAATTTTTAGAAATGCACCTTTCAGTACTACTGTGCCAATATCTCTTCCAGTCATAACTACATTTTTATTATTCGCATGCTCTTGCAAAGTTAAGGTTATAAAATTTCTTATTTCAGGAACAGTAGAAACAGGTGAAACGAGATTGTCAACATCGCTTGAATGAAGAATTTCTTCTTCTATTTTTTCTTCATTTATGTAAATTGAGCCATCTTTTAAAAGAATCTTATTTGCAGCGATTAATTTAACCCATTTGTCTTTTTCTTTTTCAATTCCGTTTTTTAGAATAATATATGTAGCGGCTCTGTAAAACAAGCCGCTATCTATAAAGGTAAAATTGAGTCTTTCTGCGAGTATTCTTCCTATTGTTGTTTTTCCACTTGCAGAATCACCATCAATTGCTATGTGCTTTTGTTTCATATTCCTCGATTTTCTTTACTCTTCTTTCGTGTCTTCCACCTTGAAATTTCCTTTCAAGCCATGTTTGCACAATTGCTTTGGCAAGCCCTTCGCCAACAATTCTTCCACCCATACATAAAACGTTAGCATCGTTATGTTCTTTTGAGCAGTTCGCTGTAAATAGGTCATTACACAAGGCTGCTCTAATCCCTGCTACTTTGTTTGCAGTTATCGACATACCGATGCCTGTACCGCAAATCAATATTCCGAAATCGAATTCCTTTTTTGCTACTGCTTCTGCTACGGGAAATGCAAAGTCAGGGTAATCAGCACTTTCTTCTGAGTGAGTCCCAAAATCTATCACTTCAATACCCGAAGTCTTTAAAAATTCTTTTACTGTCTCTTTTAATTTAAATCCTGCATGATCTGAACCAATTGCAATTTTCATATTTTTCCTCCTGTAAAATTATAGCAGATACTAAGATTTGCTTAAAATTAAAGATCTAACATTTAAAAATCTTTAATTGCTTTCCTTAAAATATTTTGTAAGAGAAGCCAATTTGTTTACAATATGATAGTTTCGGAGGTTAGAATGAATACTATCGAAAAGCTAAGAAGGAAAACTGCTGAAATAATAAATGAATCTGAACTTATTGAAAGAATTGAATCAGGAAAAACTTTAAGGGTGAAGCTTGGAGCAGACCCTACAGCTCCTGATTTGCATTTGGGTCATTACGTTGTTTTAAGAAAATTGCGAGATTTTCAGGAATTAGGGCACCGTGTGATTTTTATTATAGGAGATTTTACAGGCCTTGTGGGCGATCCTTCTGGCAGGTCTAAGACCCGTCCAACTCTTACAAGGGAGCAGATAGATGCAAATGCCCAAACTTACTTTGAACAGGTTTTTAAAATTCTTGATAGAGATAAAACTGAAGTAAGATATAACTCTGAATGGCTTTCAAAAATAACTTTTGAAGAATGGTTTAGAATTTGCTCTAATTTTACAATTGCGAGAATTCTTGAAAGAGACGATTTTTTAAATAGATTTAAAAATGACATACCAATATATTTTCATGAATTTTTTTACCCTATTATGCAAGCATATGATTCTGTAGCAATACAAGCAGATGTAGAACTTGGAGGAACCGACCAGAAATTTAATTTACTTGTTGGCAGGAAATTGCTCGAAATGAAAAATATGCAACCGCAGATTGCTATGATTTTGCCTATATTACGAGGAACAGACGGAGTTGATAAGATGAGCAAGAGCCTGGATAATTATATAGGCATCAGTGAGAACCCTGATTCAATGTATGGTAAGACAATGTCTATCCCGGATAATCTCATATCAGAGTATTTTTATCTTGTGCTTGATAAAGATGAGGAAGAGGCTAAAGAGATCGATAGAATGATAAATTCGCAGAAAGTTAATCCAATGAAGTTGAAAATGGAACTTGCAAGAGGAATTGTTGAGCTGTTTCATTCTAGAGAAGACGCACAAAGAGCAGAGGAGAATTTTGTAAAAGTATTTAGTAAAAGGGAACTTCCTGAAGACGCTGAGGAATTGGATGCTACTTCATTTGCAATCGATGGAAAAGTTGAAATTGTTAAATTTTTAATTTCAAACGGAATCGTTAGTTCAAATTCTGAGGTAAAAAGACTTGTTCAGCAGGGAGCTATTAAAGTTAATCAGCAAAAGGTTGCCAACTTTAAGGAGCTTGTTAAAATCAATAACGGAGATATTTTAAGGATAGGAAAAAAGAAATTTTTCAAAATCGTGATCAAGTAATTTACTATTCCTGTCTTGTAAGGAGAAAATTTAAAGCAATTTCCATTTTTACGTATTGAATAATTTTGCTTTCCCCAGATTCAGAGATCAACAAAGATAAAGGCTTTCTTTTTTCAAAAAGGCTGTTAACTGTGAAGTTTTTAAAGAAGTTTTCCATTTCATCTGTAGTTATACCGTAAGAGTATAAACCTCCGATTATGCCTCCCATTGATGCATCAACTATTAAGTCTGGAATTAAGCCATGTTTTTGAGGACTTTTAATACTCCGATATGTGCAAGGCCCCTTGCTCCTTCACCTGAGAGAACAAGACCGGCTTTTTCCATATTTAGCTCCCTCTTTTAACTTTAGCTACAATTTTCTTTATTACATAAAATGCAGTCTTTGACTCATCTGCTTTTAATATAACAAGCATTATCAAATATGCAAAGATAAAGATTATTGTTGAAGCAAGAAAGTTAATGGCTATATATAGATTCGATTTAGACAAGTATATTTCTAAAAATTTGTAAAAAATGTACATTAAACCAGTCGCAATGGCAGAAGCTGCTAAAAGTTTCAGAAGTGAATTTCCTATGCTTAATAGATTCATATGTCCTGTTTTTTTGATAAGGGCATAGAGCAATATAAACATTTCTATATAAAGTGTGATGCTTATTGCAAGGGGAATTCCTGAATGTTGGAGCGCATTTATCGATGGGAAGAAAATCGCAATATTTAAAGCGGACATAAAGATTGAAATTAATAAAGGAATAATCATATTTTTCATTGCATAAAAGACTCTCATTGTAATAATATTTACCATTGCAGCGAATATACTGAGTGAATAAAAAATAAAAGGTTTAGTGGTTAAAGATACTGCCTTTGCATCAAAGGCGCCCCTTTCAAAAACAATTCTTACAATGGGGTTAGCAAAAATAATTGACACAAGCATGGCAGGGAAGATAAAGAAAGAGGCAAATCTTATGCTCTTTGAAAATATTTCCCTGAGTTTATTGAAGTCATTTTTTGCAGCCGCCTCAGAAAGAAAAGGGTAGTAAGAAGTCGCAAGTGGGAGAGTTAAAATGCCGAGGGAGAGCTGTCTTAGCTTATTTGCATATCCGAGTGCTGCAATGCTCCCAGCTTGAAGCCTCGAAGCTAGGTTATTACTGACAACAGTAACTGAATAAGTGGAGAGTTGTTGCAAAATTAAAGGGAGCGAAAGTATAAGAAGTGCTGGTAGAAACGTACCTTTTGGGTTGAAATTAAGTGTGAATTTCATGCCAAGGAATGATTTTGCATAGAAAATCATCAGTATGAATTGAATGACCACTCCTGCCAACATTCCGACTGGATATGAATAAACTCCAAGCGTTTTATGAAAAGTTATTAACGAAATAATTATAAATGTATTGCTTAAAAGTGGAAATAAAGCTGTAACAAGAAAATGTTTTCTTGACTGTGCTATACCGAATAGAAAATAAGTTATTGACCAGAACAATGCAGTAATAGAAAAAAGGTCTACAAGTTTTGAAACTATATTTCTATAATTACCTTCAAATCCTGGTCCAAGAATGCTTACAAATTGATTTGAGAAGATCATTAAAGAAAATGTTGATATTATAAGCCCTAACATAATGTAGTTAAAAATAATGCTTAAGTCTTTTAACGCCTGCTCTCTATCTTTTCCATACTTTTCGACAAACAGTGTTATCAAAGATATTGATATTGCACTTGTCATTACATTCTGGAAAATTGATGTAATTGGTAAAGTTGCGCTAAGAGCGTCAGCAGATCGACTTATGCCAAAATATGCTCCAAAAAGCATATCTCTTCCAAGTCCGAGGATCCTGCTAATTAAAGTTGACGCCATAAATATGAATGAAGCTTGTACTGCATTCTGTTCAAGAAATCTTTTAATTTTATTTTCTTTTAAAGTAGATTCTTCAATAATTCTGTTATTAGATTGTACTTCGTTTCCCACGCGAATTTTTTTACCTCCAGTGAGCGACTTTGCCTTTTCCCTATCGAATCAGTTTTGATTGCCTCTTTAATCTTCTCTATAAATTCATCAGTGCTGGTCCCAATTAATACTGGCAGATTTTTTATCCCACCAACAGGCGTTGAAACAACAGGAATACCCGCGGCAAGGTACTCATAGACCTTGAGGGGGTCAATTTTTTCGGTAAGTTTATTTATTTTGAAGGGGATTAGTGCAACTTGTGATTCGCAGAGAATTGGTGCAATTGCCTCCTGCGACATTCTTCCAGTAAACTTCACGTTTTGCATTGCCTTGAGAGTAGATACATTAACGGAAGTTGGGCCGACGATGAGTAACTCATGATCAGGATAATTTATTGCAACGCTTTTAACAAGTTCTAAGTCAAACCACTCTGCAATTGCCCCAACATAGACGATGCGCTTTTTAATTGAGGGTTCGTAATCAAAAAGTCCTTTTGAGAAAAGCTTCCAGTTTACGCCATTGCCAAGCACTATTGGCTCTTTTCCGAAAGAAGATAGTTTTTCTTTAAGAATATCGTTTGTTGCTACAATTGCATCGGAAAGTTCTACTGTTTTTTCCTCAAGCTTGTTCACAAAATCTGGATTTATGAGCCCAGGGTACGCAGAATGGTCGTCAACGCAGTCGTAAACGATTTTTGCTTTGAGGTTTTGGAGTGCTTTGGGAAGAAATGGCATATAATTCCATACAATTTCTGGATAAAAATGTAGCTCCTTAAATGCCTTTTTAATGTGTTTAAGGAATATACGGTTATCAATGTCATTGAAAATAACATTTTTTTTAAAGAAAGGGAACCATGCGAAAGAATGCAAAATAAAAAAATTTTCTTCGATTTTTTCAATTGTAGTGCTATTTTGCGCTCTTTTTCCTTTTAGAAGTCCTAAGTATGTGAATGGAGGCTCTACGAAGAGTACTCTGTAACCAATATTCTTGAAATGATTTGCAAATCTCTGCTTTCGCGTTGGGAGGCCGCCGTGAATATTTGTTGAAATAAACAAAAGATCTCTACTCATGGTATGTTATTCCAACTGCGATTAATGCCCAGAAGACGTATGCAATACCTGCGGTGTTATTTAACAAGTTTTCAGTAAACATATTTAGGAGAAAAGCAACAAGGCCAGCCCCAATGAATAAAAATAGAGGCTTTTTTTCTTCCATGAACCTTGTAAGGATAACGCCAACTCCCAACGAAACCCAAGGAATGAATGTGAGTATGCCAAGCCAGCCTGTTTCTGCAAATGTCTTGATGTAGACACTATCCATTGACTGACCTGCAAAGAAACCGTAAGCCTGAGATGCAGAACCGCCATAAGTGCCAAAGCCAGATCCAAGCAATGGGTGGTCCGATGCATTCAAAACGCCATAAGTCCATCGGAATATGCGTCCCCTGTCCTGTGCGCTCTTTTGTATGTAAAGGCTTGAAAACAATGATAGAATCCTTATCCTAAGTGGGCTTATAAAAACAAAAAGTATCCCTGCAAATATAATGAAAATAACCCCTAACAATGGACTTATCCAAAGGGCACTTGCAAAAAGAGAGAACGCCGAAGACAGCCAGGCAGCCCTCGCAAAGGTTGCAAGCAAACCTCCTCCAATAATGAGGAATGGAATGCTCCACAATACCTTTTTAATGCGAGATTTTTCTTTGATTATGTAGATGAGTGGGAGAGGAAGCGCAACTTCAAGATGAGCTCCAAGCACGTTTGGGCTTCCAATAATAGAGAATGCTCTCGTTTTTATGAAACTCTTCTCAATGTCCTTATCCACCCACTGTGGAGGAGTAGGTACCTTTTTTACATATTGGTATAGTCCATACAATGCAATGAAGCTATATGAAACAATAATAGATTTTAGGAAAAAATGCACCTCTTCCTTCTCAGGCTCTATAAGCATTAAGGCAACGAAAATAAGAAATGGTTCAAAGAAAAGTCTTGCCTCGTGAATGTATGCGACCAAAAAATAGTTGTTGAAGTAAAACGAAAATAGGGTTACCGAAAGAAAAAGCAACCCGAAAAGGAACGTAGGATTTGAAAAAAGCTTTTTTATGTTTTTCGCCCCTATGACAAGCGAGATGACAAAGACGAAAAAGATAAATGCATCGTCCCACGAATTAGAAAACGGTAGATGAAACTTCCTTACAAAATAATTCACCCATGGGAAAAATGCAACAACCCCCAAGAGAAAATAATTGAAGTATTTTTTAGGCATATTTTACTTTACATCTTGAACAGAAAGTATCGTTGTCCAGACTTTCCAGTTTTCTCCATATACTGGAACATGGGCTCCTGCCATTATAAGATCTGTTCCATATGAATAAGCCCATGTATATTTTTTGTTCAATGATTTTGCTGATATATAAACATCTTTGAGTTTTGTAGAAGTGTCAACTTTTAACCTCCCTATATCATCGTATGTTACATATCTTGAAGTTGAGTCCTCGATTTTTACATCAGTAACTTTTAAAGATGGGCGACCTGTTGAATCGTAGATAGTGTCTCCTACATGTATGGAATTTGCTACTTCTGGTTGTAAATCTTCGGTCAGGAAAACTGTTTCTATATAGTTTCCTTGTGAAAGGACTTCTTTGTTTTTTGGATTCAGGAGTTTGTAAATTGCAAAAACTCCCGCAATAATTACTAATGCAACTACTAAAGGTACTACAATTTTTTTAACCATATTTACCTCCATATAATTCTCAATGCATCTATTATACCCTTTAGCATGTGTTTTATGAAAGTGCCTTTATTTTCATAGAATACTATTATTGAAATACTTCTTTTTGCAATAAAGATAGGTAGAAATAAAAAATAAAAATTGAACCATGGAAGCATTTCTTGTTGCGTTATGATGTTGTTTTTTGTGCCATAGTACATCCTTTCAGGCCTTCCTGAAATGAATGTGAAATTTTTGCCAAGGATTTTTATTCTTTTTCTGTATTGAACAGGATGATAAATTTTGCTCTGCGGAACTGCTAAAATTTTGAAACCATTTTTTTGAGCTCTTAGTATAAATTCTGTATCGTCATACCAACCAAAAAATTCGCCTTTTACGAAACCGGACTTTGCAAAAACTTTACGGGGTATGAATAATCCGCACATTGAGGCAATATTGACTTCAAAACAGTCTTTTTTATACTCTTCAGGGTCTATTCTTTTTGTGAGGCCAAAAGTATGGTTGTACAAAAGTAAATTATAGAATGGCAGAGAAAGGTTATTATCGCCATAGATAACAGAAGTAAGCAAAAAATCATTTTTACCTTTTTCGACGAGTTTATTAAAAGTTTCTAAAATTTTTTTAAGTGCATCTTTATGTACTTTTGCATCATCATCAATCGCCCAGATAGCTTCGAAACCCTTTTCATAAATATATCTTTGACCTGTTTCTGCCCCTCCTGCAGGGCCTAAATTTTTATCGAGGGCAATAACTTCGATACCGTGAAATTTTTCTTTGATCCACTTAGCAGTACCATCCTGCGATCCATTATCAACAATAAATATTTGTTCGGGTATTACTGTTCCCCGTAGAATCGATTCAACACACTCGCTTAAATTTTGCAACCTGTTGTAAGTAACTATGAGAGTAGCAATTTTCATCCTACATCTTTTCTATTTTTTTGATTCCCATTACATCGAAGAGCAAGGAAAGGGTGATTAACGATGTATTTACAAGAGCAAGCCTCTGTTGAGTCAGTTTACCTGCTTGTAGTACTTTATGCTTTTGATAAAAAGCGTTTATTTTTTGAGCAAGTTCAAGCGTAGCAAAAGGAATCTTGGATACAGAATAATCATTTGATACCTTGTTTAAAAGTTCCTCAACAAAAATTAAACTGTTGAGAATATTTCTTTCCTCTTTATTTAGTTTGAGAGACTCAGCTCTTGCTATTCCTTCATATTTAATTCCTCTTTTGATGCCTTCTTTAAAGATGTTTGTCAAACGTGCGAAGGTATATTGCATATAGTAAACTGGGTTTTCTATTGTTCGGCTTTTCGCAAGATTTACGTCAAAATTTAAGTGCGTATCTGCACTTTTGAGGAGAAAGAAAATTCTTGCAGCATCTTTTCCAACTTCTTCAATAAGCTCAT
>Ga0210016_1000950_pt1 | contig 26513 bp, 19 predicted proteins | sample CryGeyCG2014_300_FD_185454 | JGI IMG/M metagenome (GOLD analysis project Ga0210016, IMG submission 185454) | Groundwater microbial communities from aquifer - Crystal Geyser CG02_land_8/20/14_3.00 (SPAdes) (version 2) | ecosystem: Environmental > Aquatic > Deep subsurface > Groundwater | place...
GAGACCGCCTCGCAGACTTCGCGCACTTCCTCCGGCTGGACGACCGTCGGTACGCGCGCAACCTCAATGTGCCTGACCGTGGCCACGGTCCGCGGCAGACAGCTCGCCGCGGTGGACAGTTCCGTTGATGGCGCCATCCCTCACCTCGGGTTTGCATTGAACTCAGGTAGCGTTCGCCGCCGTCGCGAAGGCCCCTGCCGTGCTTCAATCTCTGGGCTTCGTCTTCCGTAGCATCCCCGGGAGTGTCCGCCGGAGTTCCTCGGCTCGACGCACGGTCGCCTCACTGGGTTCAGCCTCTGCGTAGCGCACAGCAGAGAACTGCTCCGTCAGTTGCTGCGCGCTGCTGAGGAACTCGGCTGAGAAGCTTCGCGTGCGCGTGCTGCGGAGCGCCTGCAGGAACTCAGCCGGCGTCTGGCTTGGGCGGCGGGGGAGCCCGGCTTTGGCGAGCGCGCGACAGACGTGGGCATACGCGGCGAGGACACGCCGTTGAGCGGGGGAGAAGGCGCCTCCTCCTGGTCGGGACCTGGCTTGCCGGTCCTCGCGAACCCCGCCGACCACGAGCCACACCAAGTAGGCAGCCAGCGCCCCGAAGATCGCCCAGAAGGCGTTCTGTCGTAGCCAGCGCAACGCGTCGAGTATTCTCGGGTCGCTGGTGAGCTGTTGCAATAGCCCCTGGTGCGCCCGGCTGGTGCTGGAACCTGCCGTCGGGTCGAGCGGGATCCAGCCGCAGGGCGAGAGGTACACCTCGATCCACGCGTGCGCGTGCCGCTCCCGCGCGACGTAGTTGCCCGACAGTGGGTCTCGTTCGTCGAGCAGGTAGCCGATGACCACCCGCGCCGGCACGCCGACCGCCCGGCAGAGGAGCGCTGCGGCGGTGGCAAACTGGTCGCACGCACCGCGATGTGACTTGGAGAGGAAGTAGTCGGCAACGTCGGCAGTGGCCGGAACTCGCGGTGCGGCCACGTCGTACGTGCAGTGCGAAGCAAGCCACTGGCAGACGGTCTCCGCCTTCTCGTAGGGCGACTTCGTCCGGGTGTTGAGCTGCGTTGCCAGCTCATGGACAGCGGTGGCACTATTGGGCACCGACAGGTACAGGCTCGGCAGGTCCGAAGGCCGGTCCGTGAGCCGGCGCAGCGCCGCTTCGCTCAAGTCCGGCACCATGGCTTGGACCGTGTACGAAGAGCCCGTGTACTGCACCTGCTGAGCCTGCAGGGAGTCCAACGGGTCCACCCGCACGGCCGCGGACCTCAACCCACGCACTCGGTGCGGGGTGCCGCCCGAGAAAAGCACACTCGGCATGTCGACCGTCGTCTCGATGCTGTGGCTGACCAAACGCTGGTCGCGTCGCGCTTCGCCGACGTAGACCCAGCCATCGGCCGCGCGCCAAGCGTGCCGAGCCGACCCGAGCACGCTGGCGCCGTCCTCCCACCCTCGGCCGGTGTACTGGGCGTAGGCCTTGCCGCGCAGCAACCCGGGCTCGTCGGTGCGAACGGTCATCAGGACCGTGTCGGTGTTGGGCGACGGGCCTGCCCCTACTCGGAACCACGGCAACTGGCTGGACCAAGAGCCGTACGCCTGGTAGAAGTACGCCTGCCCGGTGTTGCGGATGCGCGCCACGGCTGAGCTCACGGCCGAAGAGGGCGCCGAGTAGCCCAGGATCACCGTGCCGGCGCACGCCACCACGAACACCACGCCGAACAGAACACCGCACGCCAACGCCTGGTCGTGAACGACCCGAGTCAGGCGTTCCCGACTGGCGCCGACCAGCAGTCCCCGTTCCAGCAACTGCTCGTAGCTCACGACAAAGACCGTGGCGGCAAGGAAGAGGAGGAAAGAAACCACGATCTCCGGGTTCGGGTTGATCGTCGAGATCACTCCGAACACGGTGAGGGAGGGCACCGCCAGGAACGCCAACGGCAGCCCTCTGGTCACCCCCTGCTGCGGGGAACGGACGACGAAGCTGAGACCGACCAACAGCCAGCCGGCCAGGATCGCCGTGCGAAGATCGGGAACGTCGAGTGCTTCGTCCGGCAAGACCGCCGCGGGCGACACCCAGAGAGAGAGGACCGGAATGAGCACCAGCGTGACCGCCAGCGCGAAAGTGCGGACACCCTTCGCCGCCCATTCGTGCAGCAGTGCCGGTGCTGCAGACGCTGCGTACCCGAGCAGGAGAAAAGCGAACACACACACGCTATACGGAGTCGGGTCGAGCGACATGGTCAGGCTGGCGACAACTGAGACCGAGGCCACCAGCGACGCGGCGTACGCCGGCAGCAGGTGGCGGTTCGCGTCGCTCGGCAGCCTTGAGGAGAGCGCTCTCACTGGGTTCGCTCCATGAGGCATCGGCTCAAGTCCTGTCCCTTCCGGCAGGGGACCAGGGCGACCCCCAGCGGCAGCAGCGCCTTGCCGACTTCGGCGACGCTGGGCGCTCTGGACTGTGGCGCGAAACTGAGCGCGTCGAACAGCACCACTGTCACCGAGTCCAGGCGGTCGGTCAACAGCCGAGCCGCGTGAGGGAGTCGCGTCGACAGACTGCTGCTGAGCAGCAGGTACTGCCCTCGAGGGTCGGCACTGGCGAGGGCTCCCGAAAGGGCGGCATCGAGGGGTGTGGTTGTGTTCGGCTCTGCGCGCGCCAAGGCGCACAGCGCCGTCCGGAACCAATCGCCGGTGGCGCCCGAGGACTGCGAGACCACCGCCGCTGGCCCGCCGTTGCTCGAGGGAACGAAGAGGTCGCCGTGCCCGCCATGCTGCTGGCAGTGCGACAGCAGGGAGGCCGCCAGTCGGCACGCGTACTCGAGAGTCGTCTCCCGGCCGTGCCCCGCCTCGGCGCCGGCGCTCGTGTCCAGAATGAGTGACACGCTCCGCGAAACAGGCTGTGCGAACTCGATGACGTGGAACTGATCGTGGCGAGCCGTGGATTTCCAGTGGACTCGCCGCAGCCCGTCGCCAGGCACGTGCTGGCGCACGCCGTGGAACTCCTCGCCGCCCGGAGTCAGCTCCCGGTGGCTTGGTTCGGCGGCCCCCCAGTCACTTCTCTCCGACAACGCGGGACCGAGCAAAGGCACGATCTGCGGGTACGCGAGGATCTCGGCCGGCACCGGGAACGGCCGCGAGCTGCCGAACATGCCCAACGGATCAACTGCAGAGACACGCGCGTCGGTCAGGCGGTAGGCGCCGCGCTTGTCCAGCCGCATCGTGGCCACCACTTCCCATCGGCCGGCTGCGGGAATCAGGGGGGCGAACAGCTCGCCCTGCTGGGACAGGCACGTCAGCCCCGCTGGCAGGCGCAACTCCAACGTGACCAGGAATCGCGGCAGTCTCCCGTCATTCACCACAGTTAGGGGCAGCGTCACCGTCGCGTCCTCGTGACCTGCCAACGCCGGTGAGCACTCCACCCGCAGTGCGCTCAGCGAGAGCCGGGAGAAGAGGTATGACGCAACCACCGTCCCCACCACCGCCGCAGCCATGAAGAACAGCGACTGCACTGCGAGCACCACCCCGACGATGTAGAGGAACAGCGAGCTGCAGAGGACCGCGACGATCTTGGGTGTCCGCATTGAGAAGGTGACCTCTGCCGAACTGGTGAGCACGATACCTGACGTCCGGCGAAGGTACGCGCCCTCCGCCGGCACGGGCCAAGTAGGAAGCAGCCGACTCTCGATTCAGACCTCCACTGGCACAGCCAGCCGTTCCGCGATCTGCGCGATCACCGACTCCTGGGTCGTCTCCGCGGAGCGCAGTTCCGGGCGCAAGATCACCCGGTGCGCGAGAACAGGCTGCACAACGGCCTTAACATCATCGGGGAGAACGTGGTCGCGACCGGCGGCGGCGGCCAAAGCTTGGGCGGACCGCATGAGACCCAGCGAGCCACGGGGGCTGGCACCGAGCGCAATGTGGTCATGGTCGCGGGTGGCCTTCACGAGGTCGACAATGTAGCGTTTGAGGGCGGCAGCGATCCGCACTCCGGTGACTTGCTGCTGCAGCGCTTTCACCTGCACCAGGGCCAGCACTTGCCGGACCTTGGTCAGCGGGTGCTCCGTCATCTGCCGCTCCAGGATGGTGACCTCCTGCTCTGTGGAGGGGTACCCGAGTCGCAGGCGCATGAGGAAGCGGTCCAACTGGGCTTCGGGCAGGGGATAGGTGCCGCGGTACTCCAGGGGGTTCTCGGTGGCCATCACGAAGAACGGCTCGGGCACGGGGCGGGTGGTGCCATCGACCGTGACCTGATGCTCCTCCATGCACTCCAGGAGGCTGGACTGCGTCTTCGGCGTCGTGCGATTGATCTCGTCGGCGAGGATGATATTGGCGAACACGGGCCCCGGCAGGAAGACGAACTCGCCGGCCTTCTGGTCGTAGACGGAGACACCGGTGACATCGCCCGGCAGCAGGTCAGGCGTGAACTGCAGGCGTTTGAACTCGCCGCCAAGACAGCGGGCCAGCGCCTTCGCCAGGGTCGTCTTGCCGACCCCGGGGATATCCTCAATGAGCACGTGTCCCCGGCTCAGCAAGCAGGCGAACGCAAGCCGGATCACGTCGCGTTTGCCGATGATGACCTGCTCGATCTCGTCGAGGACGGCTTCAACCTGCCGCTGGAAGTCTGCGTATGCGGAGGGCATAGGGGCTCCTTGCGAAGGGCGGGATGGTGAGCAGCAGGTACGGTTCGCGTGTGTCGGCTGCCAGGTTAGTACTACAACCGTACTTAGCGCGAATGTGCTCGGCGAGGGTCTCCTGACCCCGCCGCTCCCCGGACCGACAGGTCTCCTCGAATCCCGTGGATTCGCAGCCCTTTGAGACCTTCCGGTCAAGCGTTTCGGGGCGGTCGGAGACCTGCCCCGAGCTAAGTACGGTTGTAGTATTAGTCCGGTCGGCCCGATCTGTCCGATCCGTCAGACCTGTTGCCTCGATCGGTTGGTCGCGCCTTCGCCCCAACGGGCAGCACGTTGGGGCGGTGCCGGGACCGGAAGCTGCTCACCTCGAGCCGCCGACCGTCGGTGCGGCAGAGGACTGCGCCGTCGAGCGCGGTCTGGTAAAGACGCACGCCCCTTCTCCGCAGCCGCGCGACGGTCTCGGCTGCGGGATGACCGAACGGATTGTTGCGGCCGACAGAGAGGGCGCACGCCTTCGGCGAGACACGGTCAAGGAATTCGTCACTCGTTGTGCCAGGTCCTCCATGGTGGCCACCTTTGAGGACGGTGCTGCGGAGGTCGTCGCCGTAGTTCAGGAGCAGCCGCTCGCCTTCGGCGCGCAAGTCGCCAGTCAGGAGGAAGCTGGTCTTCCCCAGCGCGACCTCGACCACGGCGGAGTTGTTGTTCTCGTCGTCTGACGTGCCCTGCACCGGGCGGTCGGGTGGCCATAGAACCCACAGCTTTGCACCCCCACCGAGGTCCAAGGAGTCGCCGCGGCTGATCGGTTCGACGTGAGCGCCCTGCTGTTCCGCCTCCTCACAGAACGATTCATACGCAGCGCAAGCCGCGGCGGGTTGCTGTGGGTCGAGGATCATGTCTGCACCCACTTGCTGGAGGACGGTTACGAGCCCGTTGACATGGTCCTCGTGCGGGTGGGTCACCAGGATGGCGTCCAGCTTCCTCACGCCGATCTCTGCCAGGTAGGGCACGATCACTCGCTCGCCGACATCACGAAACGTCCGGTCATGCGACCCGCCGTCGATCAAAACGGTCTTTCCGGTGGGCGAACGGACCACGATAGAGTCGCCCTGGCCGACGTCCAGGAACGTGACTGCCAGTTCGCGGGGGCGGAGCTTGCTGTAGGTGAACCAGCCGACAGTGAGGGTAGCAACCACTGCGGTGAGCGCGAGGACGCGCTCCCGGCTGAGCCAACGGCGGACGGGTGGAGTGTCCAAGACGAGCGAGACCGTGAGGACGCCGTACCCGGCTAGCAGCCAGAGCATCCCGGTCCCGGCGACTCTGGCCACAGCAAGGGGCCAATTGCTGAAAAACGTGGCATTCTGCACCAGCACAGAAGTGAGGCAGTGACCGAGTGCCCCCGAGCGGTCTGCCACGGCTGGCAGGAGGGGCGCCGCCGCGGAGGTCAACATCCCCACGATCAGCAGCGCGGCGGCGGTCGGGATGGCGATCAGGTTTGCCACCGGGGCGACAAGGCTTATGGCGCCGAAGTGATAGGCGAGCAGTGGCGCGACGCCGGCCTGCGCTGCGCACGTAACGGCCACGGAGAGGGCAAACCACCGCGGCAAGAACGCCAGGAACCTCATGAAGAGCGGCGTGAGCACCAGGATCCCGAAACAGGCGCCAAAGGAGAGCTGCAGGCCGATGCTGTTGAGGTCCGCGGGGCAGGTACCGAGAATGACGAGGGCGGCAAACGCGAGTGCGTTGAGACCGTCCACATCTTTGCCCAGCAGCACGGCCGCCACGCCCATTGCCCCAACTACACTGGCGCGGATGATAGAGGGAGGGTGCGCAGTGAGAAGCACGTAGAATGGAAGCGCGCACCCGATCAATGTCAGCCGCAGCCACCTGGACAAGCCGCCAGAGAGGGCAAGCAGAAGACCCACGAGGAACGCAACCTGCGTGCCCGACACCACGAGGAGATGGATCGTGCCAGAGCGCCGAAAGGCATCGACGATGCCCGGAGGCAAGGGCGCCGCGTGCATCCCGTACAGAATGCTGCACATCAACTGCGCATGGAGGTCACGGTACGGGTTGGGTGTGTGAGCGAGCAACGTCGCGGAGACCCACTGACGAACCGATTCAGCCAGGCGTTCCAGACGCCGGCGTGGTTGCGCGCCCCCAACGTGAAGTGCTCCGGGCGGCACGAAAGCCGTGACGCGCACTCCGTCGCCGAGTCTGTCAGCCGCCTCGCTGAACTGCCCGGGATTTGTCGCTTCCGCAAGGGGCTTCAGCGGGGCGCGGAACCAAACTGCGTCACCAACGCGGGCGCGAACCCTCCAATTGGCGACAAGGAGGACGCGGCCAGAGAGAGACTCCTGGCTGTCCTCACGAGGGTGGTGCGTTGCTTCGACTACCGTCTCGGCGGTAGCCGTTCTGTATGTGATCGGGTCCGCGACGACGCCCGCGCATGCAACCGGCGAAGACCCAGAGACGCGCGAGATGTCGTCGGTAGGTACTTCGTTCGCCATCTTGTGGCGCAGGACGCCCAAGGCGGAAGTTGAGAGCAAGACGCAAATCGCCGTGCCCCAGGGCGCCCTCCGAGTGCTCGCGAGAGCGAGAGCCACGAGGGCGGCCGCCGCAGCCACCACCCACAGCGCCACCGACGGCACCGTCACCCGGGGCGCCACGAGCAGCGCCGCGACGTACGTCAACGCAACGGGGACGAGGGGGTGCTTGGTCATGGGGTGCCGGCACTTCGCGCGTCAGATCCGCACGTACTTGCGCAGCTTCTCCAGTGTCTTCTCGCCGATCCCTTTCACGCGCACCAACTCGTCCACCGTCCGGAATGGACCGTTGGCGCGGCGCTCTTGGACGATCTTCGCAGCGGTCACCGGACCGATGCCCGGAAGGAGCTGGAGCTTCTGTTCGGTGGCGGTGTTGACGTTGATCGGGTGCTTGACCAGGGACTCGGGAGAGGGCTTTGCCTGCGTGGATCGCGTCTTGGACGCGCGGCCGGCGGAGGGTGGGGGCTCGATCTGAATCGGCGGGAGGTAGACCTTGTCGCCGTCAGCCAGCGTTGCAGCGAGGTTCACTTCATCCAGGTTCGCGTCGGCCAGCGCCCCTCCGGCAGCGGCAATGGCCTCGCCAACGCGCTTCCCGGGCGCGAGGTGGTACACCTTCGGGTCTTTGACTCGCCCAGCCACGTGGACCGTGATCAAAGCGTCCTTTGGGACGGGAATGCGCTTCGCGCGAACGAGGAACGGCGAGGTCGCGGCGGGGAGAGGGGTTGCCGTGCGCGCCCGCCAAACCCACAGACCGGCACAGAGCGTCAGGAGACCGCCGCAGAGTCCAAGCACAACCACTTCCTGTCGGGAAAAGAACATGTGCAGCCACCGGTACCAGCCGCCGGAACGCCAGCGGGTCCTGTCTGGGCTATGGCAGTTGGCGAGACCCAACCCAGTCGCGCCGACTTGGGAAGACCGAGCGCGTTCCGTCGGCACGCTCCGTCAGTCGTCGGCAGGCGGGTCGCCGAAGTAGCCCAACTCGTCAATGGAGGCAAGGAGTCTGCCGACGATCGCCAGCAGTTCGGAAGGGTCAAATGGCTTCGTGAGATAGCAGTCGTTCCCCAGCCGCGCCCCGCGATCCATGTGCTCCACGTCGGTCAACGCAGTCAGCATCACTACGGGGATGTCTGCGGTCTCCGGCTTCGCCTTGAGTTCCCGGAGCACGCCCCAGCCGTCCATCCGGGGCATCATCACGTCGAGAAGGATGAGGTCCGGCCGAGAGGCATGCACCTTTTCGAGCGCCTCGATACCGTCGTGCGCACAGGAGACTGTGTAGCCTTCCGCCAGGAGATTGGTCTGGATGATTCGGACGATTGGCTTCTCGTCGTCAACGACCAGTACATGGTGCGCCATGGCAGTTACCCTCCTTCGGGTGAAGAGACCTCGTCGGCGTCGACAGCTCCGGCCGGTGCCGACTCCTCGTCCTCCGGTACCTGCTCACCCGCGCCGACGGTCGCCTCGGTCTCCTCCGGCGGCTTCGGGTTTTTCAGGTCATCGATCTTCTGCAGGAGATCGGCTTCGGCCTGCCGGGCTTTCTCAAGCCGCTGCTCGGCGCGACGCACTTCCTTGTCCGACTTCTTCCCGGATTGGGCCAGACCGAGCTGCCGGTCCATTACGCTCAGTCCATGCTCAGCCCGAACGCGACGGATTCGCGCCAAACTCAGTTCCGATTCTAACCTCTCCAACTGCGTATCTTCAATACTGGTCATTTCGGACACCTTCCTGGCCGTCAGCTCCGCTTGGGAGTCGGGAGGGCGCGAACGCGCGCCGTGGCTATCTGACCACAATGTTGATCAGCTTGTCCGGCACGACGATCACCTTCACCGGCGATTTGCCAGCCAAGTGCTTCTCTACCGCCGGTGACTGGAGCGCCAATCGTCGCAGCTCTTCTTCCGGTGAGCCGACCGGGACTTGCAGCCGCTCCCGGACTTTGCCGTTCACTTGCACCACCAAAGTGATCTCTTCCTCTCTGGCGAGGTCGGGATCACAGTCCGGCCACGGCTGGTCGCAGACACTGCCCTCGCAGCCGACTCGATGCCACAGCTCTTCCGCAAGGTGCGGCACGAACGGGGAGAGCAGCCGCAGCAACACGTCCGTCGCCTCGGTCAGGACTGCCGCGTCGGCCGGCGTGGGCTGGCCGCTCCAGCTTTCGCGGAATCCGTACAGCTCGTTGACCAGCTCCATGATGGCGCTGATGGCGGTGTTGAAGTGGAAGCGCTGGTCTATGTCGCGAGAGACACGCTCGATAGTCTGATGCGCTTTCCGGCGGACGGCGCGTTGCGCACTGGACAGCTCGCCGGGAATCGCCTGACTCAGGCCGCGTTTGAGCAGCTCCTCTTCGGCGCCGACCAGTCGCCACACCCGGCCGAGGAATCGGTAGCTTCCTTCGACGCCTTCGGCGCTCCACTCGGCATCCTGCTCCGGCGGCCCGACGAACAGCACAAACAAGCGGGCCGTGTCTGCACCGTACTGCGCGCAGATCTCGTCCGGCGTGACGACGTTGCCCTTGGATTTGGACATCTTCGCCCCGTCTTTGTAGATCATGCCCTGGGTAAACAGCGACGGGAATGGCTCGGGGAAGTCGACCATGCCCAGGTCCTGCAGCACCTTCGTGAAGAAGCGCGCGTACACCAAGTGGACCGTGGCGTGCTCGATGCCGCCGACGTACTGGTCCACCGGCAGCCAGCGCGCCACCGCTTCGCAGTCGAACGGGGCTTCGCTATGGTGGGGACTGGCGAACCGCAGGAAGTACCAAGAGGAGAAGACGAAGGTGTCCATCACGTCCGTCTCGCGCTTGCCCGGGCCGCCGCACCTGGGGCATGTCGTGTTCACAAACTCAGCGCACCGAGCGAGCGGCGGCGGATAGCCGGGGCTGAAGTCGATGCCCACAGGCAGCAACAGCGGAAGCTGGTCGTCCGGCACCGGCACCAGCCCGCAGCCCTCACATGTGACCACTGGAATCGGGGCACCCCAGTACTTCTGCCGCGAGATGCACCAATCGCGCAGGCGGTAGTTCACTTGGCGTCTGCCGACGTTCTCTCGCTCCAGATGGTCGGCCAGGGCGTCTTTCGCTGCTTCGCTTGTGAGCCCGTTGAACGAGCCGGAGTTGAGCATGAGGCCCGGCGCGACGTAGGCCCCGGTCAGCTTTGGTCGGGGCGCGGCGAGGTCTGCCTCGGGCGGGGCGATCACCTCGCGGACGGGCAGCCCGTACTGAGTCGCAAAGGCGAAGTCGCGGTCGTCGTGCGCTGGCACAGCCATAATGGCACCGGTGCCGTACTCCAGCAACACGTAGTCTGCGATCCAGATCGGCACCTCTTCGCCGGTCATCGGGTGGACGGCGTAGGCACCGGTGAAAACGCCCTCTTTGGGGGTGTCGGCTGAGGTGCGCTCGATATCGCTACGGGCCTGTACCTTGCGGCGGAACTCCTGTACCGCTGTCTCGTACTTGGTGCCTGCGGTCAGCTCAGTTACCAACGGATGCTCAGGGGCCAGCACCATGTAGGTGACCCCGAACACGGTGTCGATGCGCGTCGTGAACACCGACAGCTTGTGCGGGGTGCCCGTGACCTCCAGGTCGAACTCGACGCCGGTGCTCCGGCCGATCCAGTTCTCCTGCATGGTCTTGACGCGGTCGGGCCAGTTATCCAGCAGAGACAGGTCGTCGAGCAGCCGCTCGGCATACTTGGTGATGGCGAAGAACCAGTTTGCGAGGTCGCGTTTCTCGACTTCCGAGTCGCACCGCTCACACTGTCCGTTGATTACTTGCTCGTTGGCCAGCACGGTGGAGCAGCTCTCGCACCAGTTCACGGGCCACTTCCTCTTGTAGGCCAGTCCGGCTTCCAGGAAGCGAAGGAACAGCCACTGGGTCCAGCCGTAGTAGTCCGGCGAGGAGGTATCAAGCTCGCGGTCCCAGTCGTAGCTGATACCCAACCGCTTGAGCTGCTTCTTCATCGAGGCCACGCACTGGGCATTCCAGACGCGCGGGTCGATCTTGCGCTGGTGCGCCGCGATCTCGGTGGGCAGGCCGAAGGAGTCCCAGCCCATCGGGTGGAGCACCGCGTCGCCGCGCATGCGCCGGTACCGAGCCACCACGTCGCCGATCACGTAGTTCTTCACATGCCCCATGTGCGCCTCGCCCGAGGGATAGGGGTACATCTCCAGTACGTAGTACTTGGGCTTGCTCGGGTCCTCGGGCGTCACCGACGCGCCGGTCTCTTCCCAGTGGTGCTGCCACCGAGTCTCGATCTCAGCGAAGTTGTATCTGTCGTCCAATGGCATTTTCTTCTACGCTTCCCGTCAAGGAGCCTCAGGTGTGGGCGGTTGCCGGCCGACGCGGGGCGGTGCGTGAGCTGGCTTCGGCAGAGCGTGGTGCATCCAGGCCGTCGCCAAGCCCAGGCAGACCATCAAGAACAGGCCGCCGTAGAGCAGCGCGAACTTCTCGCTCCGCTCGAAATGGAAGTGCCGAACATTGGGCAGCAGCACTCCCAGGGCGATGAATGGTAGCCCGGGCATCGGCAGCACCAGCAGGGCAATGGTCAGCCCCACCAGCGCCAAGACTGCAGAGCAGATCGCGGCTCCGCCGAAGTTCAGGCGGAATCGGTGAACGCAGGCAAAGAACAGGGCAAGGAACACGAAGTCGCCCAGGCCAATAATCGCGACGAACTGCGGCGCGCCCACTTGGGGCGGGCCGAACGCGGGCACGTGCGTGACAAAGCGCTGTGCCGCGTCCGGAGCTTTCTCCATGATTTGCGAGACTGGACCATGGAGATTCACTCCCCACACATCGACGACGGCGGCGACCGCGCCGATGGGTACGAGCAGGTTCGGATCGCGGATGCCGCGCGAGATGAGCCGGCCCAGCGGGAGGGCGCTAAAGAGCAGGGCGCAATCCGAAAGCAGCCCGGTTCTCTCGCTTCCGCCGAGAAACCACAGGCACGCGCCCATGGCCATTGCGGCAAGCTCAGCCTGCCACGAGAGCGGGACGCGCGACGCAGTCGCCACGGTTGCCAGCGACAGCAGCAAGAACACCACCGTGCCGACGAGCGTGGCGGCTCCGGCCGGGCCTACGCGCAGGTGAGGCGCCAGCAGTCGCAGTACCACATAGGCTGCGAACAGGATTGCCGCGGTCAGCGCCGCGCCGCCGACCGGTCCATGCTCTGCCGGTGGGGGCGGGGAAGGCGACACACTCTCGCTCACGGGTTGGCCTCAACGCAGCAACTGCGGGGTAGACCGATCCGTGCGAGAACGCGCCTTCCCCGACGCTATTCAGACCGCCATTTGCAGGCGAACGGACAGGCATTATAGCACATTGCCGGTACCAGAGAACGGTTTGGGCTCGCGACCTTCGGCGCGTCCGGCCGCCGCTGGCAACTCCGCCGCCGGGAACTGATTCTGCTGGCGTATACCACGACTCGTTTGGTTGCTCAGGGCAGCCGCGCCCAACAGTCTGCCGCACACGCTCCGCGTCGTCTAACACCTCGGCGCCACGTGGCAATGGACACCGCGGCCGCGCAAATCGAGCACACTTGCAAAAACATGTCCAAGAGTGTTGACAGCCGCGCGTTACCCAAGCTATGATATACGCCGCTGGTCAAGGGCTTGCTTGCTGAGTAGGCCAACGCCACGCCAGTTTCGGTCCTGCCTCATCCATGGTTCATTCCCAAGCGCAGGCACAATCAACATTCGCTTCTGAGGCCTCGGCCGGGGTGTCGGCACGCGCGGCAATCGCCCAGGCACCCCGGCAAAGAGAATTGCAGCGCGAACACACTACACCACCTCAGCGGAGCAAGGGACCTGCAATGAAGGTCAAGTTCTGGGGCGTGCGCGGATCACTTCCCTCCCCCTTCACCTCGGCGGATCTTGAAGACCGCCTGGCGGAGGTTCTTCGGAGAGCCGAAGGGGAGAGGTTCGACGGCGACGCTGAAGCGTGCCGCTTTGTCCAGGCACTGCCCGCGCCTCTTCGCACCACCGCCGGCGGGAACACGCCCTGTGTGGAGGTCCGCACTGCGGCGGGGGACCTGATCATCTTGGACGCCGGCAGCGGGATTCGCGCTCTGGGAAGTCACCTGATGCGAGAGGGCTTCGCGGAAGGCAAGGGGCAGGCGTGGCTGCTCTTCTCGCACACGCACTGGGATCATATCCACGGGTTCCCCTTTTTCGCGCCGGCTTACGTCAAGGGCAACGCACTTCGCCTCGGCGGCTGCCATGACGGTCTGGAGTCCCGCCTGCGCGACCAGCATGATCCCAGGTTCTTCCCGGTGCCCTTCGATGCGCTCTCTGCGGCCATCACATTCAAGCAGATGGGCGGCACGAACTGGCTCTGCAACCGGCGCGTCAAAGTGAGCACGGTCAAGCTCAGCCACCCGGGCGACAGCTACGCATACCGGCTCGAAGCCGAGGGCGCCACCATCGTCTACGCTACCGATGGTGAGTACAAACGGTTGGACGCGGCGTGCATGGCCAAGTACGTGGAGTTCTTCCGCGGCGCGGACCTGCTGATCTTCGATGCCATGTTCACCGTGATGGAGAGCATCGAGAAGGCCGATTGGGGGCACAGCTCGGCCGTAGTCGGGGTGGAGCTGGCCACTGCGGCAAACGTCGGCACGCTGGTTCTGTTCCATCACGATCCCGAGTCCTCCGACTCCAAGGTGGCTGAACTCGTCCGCCGGGCCCGCGAGTACCAGAACATCATCCCGGCGCAGCACCGTAGCGAAGTGGTCGTGGCCCGCGAGGGTCTGGAGATCGAGCTGTGAACTCGCTGAGCACTGAGCGGTCAACCTTTCTGGCGTTGCTCGATCGGCTACTCGTAACGAGTTCGCCGGGCGGTCACGAAGATGGGATCGACGCGGTGCTGGTGGCTGAGATCGAGGCGCTCGGGTTGGTGCCCGAACGGGATCCAGCGGGTAATCTCCTGTGCACAGTCGCGGGCAGTTCGCCCGAAGCCGTCTGTCTTGCCGCGCACAAAGATGAGATCGGCATGATCGTGAAGCGCCTCGAAGACGACGGCCGCATGCGGGTGGAGCCCCTCGGCGGTTGCACGCCATGGAAGCTCGGCGAAGGCCCCGTCGAGATCCTGACCGACGACGGGTCAGTGGAGGCCGTGCTGTCCTTCGGGTGCACGCATGTTAGTGAGGAGACCAAAGCCGTCCATCAGGCTAAGACCCAAGCGCTCAACTGGGAGTCCGTGCGTGTGGATGCAAAACGACCGCGCGGCGAACTGACGAGGCTGGGCGTCCACGTCGGGTCGCGCGTCGCAGTTCACAGAATGAGAAAGAAGCCGCTGCACCTGGGCGGGTACGTGTGTTCGTATGCGCTTGACGACAAGGGGGCCCTGACCATTCTCCTGACCGTACTGCAGGAGGTCTCGCAGGCCGCCCAGCCTCCGTCGAGGACTGTGCACTTTGCGGCTACCAGCGAAGAGGAGTTGGGTGCCGCCAGCGGGGCGTTTGCCCTGCGGTACACGGGCTCCGATGCGCTGATTGCGCTGGAGGTCGGCCCGGTCGAGAAGGAGTACGACACGGTCAACGACCACCGGCCGATTCTCTGGTACAAGGACAGCTGCCACACCTACAGCCGCACACTCAGCGACAGCCTGTGCCGACTGGCGGGCGAGTTGGGCTTTGGCGCCCAGCGAGCCTGCTATTCCTCTGCCGGCACAGACGCCAGCGCTGCGCGTAAGTACGGGTGGGCCGGCACGATCGCCTGTGTCGGATTCCCCACCGACAATACCCATGGGTACGAGATCGCCAACGTGGAAGGCATGCTCAACACCGCCCGACTGTTGAGCAAGTACCTGTCTGGAACCCAGGCTTCCTGAGTTCCGGCGCAGCGCCCCCTGTTGGCGATTGTCGTCCGGCGATCACGGCCCTGGCCTCAGGATCGCCATCGCATCCTCTAAGAGAGGAGGTGACCGTACGATGGCCGCAAAGAAAGCAGCAAAGAAGGCGCCCGCCAAGAAAGCGCCAGCGAAGAAGGCGCCCGCCAAGAAGGCAGCCGAAAAGGCTCCTTGCGCAAAGAAGCCCTGCGCCCCCAAGGCGCCGGCAAAGAAAGCGCCAGCCAAGAAGGCGCCTGCGAAGAAGAAGTAGCGGGTACGGTCTGACTGCACCAACCGTCGGGGCGCCGTTCTTCTCGTTCTACGCACTCTCGAGTGCCAATTCGGCGAGGTTCCCGCCGTAAGGCGGCCTCGCCGTTTTTCTTTTTCCGGCGCTGACCGGCCGTTGCGGCGGGGCGCCGAGGCCGCGTTGTCCGGGCAGGTGTCTCCAGTTGCAGGCTGATCGAGCCCGTCTCCATAAACAGATCGCGTCGCTGCTCCGGCGGAAGCCCGACGCCTTCGCTACGGCTGCACCTGCGGGTGTAGCGCCACAGTTGCGGGCGCCGAAAGAGCCCGGGCTTGTGCGCACGCTCACGACGATCCCGGTTCCGCCGGTAGAGGCGGGGAGCACCCTCGCCGAGGCGTTCCCCGGGGAGGAGCGCCTCAACGCCTTCGGTGCATACTACGTGTGCCGGCCGTCGGTCAGGCAGTGGATTGCCACCGGGGAGTCGATGGTGCTTGGGCTTCGGCAGGCATTCGACGCGGTGGACGCGGAAGGGCACTGCGCGCGCGCGGACCTGTTGGCACTCCCCCCTAGGGCAGTCGAGGACCTGCTGTTTCTTGACCTGGAAACGGCCGGACTGACGGCGGCCCCGCTGTTCCTCGTGGGCACCCTCCGGGTCGAGGGCTGCGACTTGATCGTTGAGCAGTTTCTGGCGCGGGACTACGCCGAAGAGGTCGCGCTACTGCAGGACTTCGGGGAGGGCGCCGGGCAGGGGCCGGTGTTGGTGACGTTCAACGGGAAGAGCTTTGACGTTCCCTTCCTCCGCGACCGCATGACCTACTACCGCCTCCCCTGGTCGGAGGCGCCTTGCCATCTCGACCTGCTAACGCACGCGCGACGGCGATGGAAAGGCCGGTTCCGCGACTGCCGGCTCCAGACGCTTGAGGAGGAGCTATGCGGCCGCCGACGGCTCGACGACTGCCCAGGTGACCGCATCCCGGAGCAGTACCACGAGTTCGTGCGCACGCAGAACGTGTCGCTCTTGGCACCCCTGCTCCATCACAACTGGCTCGATCTGGTCACGATGGTCCAGGTGCTGACGGAACTGCTGCAGCCTGACGGGCCCAGCGGTGGAAGGGGAGCCGCAGCATGAGCGGCCAGGGCGCCCGAGAAGCTGTCAGCCATGCCGACCGCGGGAAACGAAAGGGGCTCCTTTTTGGCGCCGCCGCGTGCTTACTGTGGAGCGCGACTTTTCCCTGTCTGCGGTGGATCTTCACGCACCACGCAGGAGACGCCGTCAAGGTCGACCCCCTCGTGCTGGCGTGTCTGCGCTACGTATTCGGCGGAGTCACGCTGCTTGTGATACTGCTGTGTCGCGGGCGCGTGCGCGAGTTGGCTGTCGTGCAGCGGGAGCCGTGGACGTTCCTGTTCCTGGCGGCCACCGGTGTTGCGGGGATGGGAGTCTTGGTTGCGCTGGCGAATGAGTTGACCAAGTCTATCACCGCCGCGGTGCTCATGAACGCAAATCCGGTGCTCATCGTGCTCCTTGGCGCGTTCGTCGGCGAACGGCTGACTGTAGGGCGACTGGGAGGCGTTGCGGTGGGGCTGGCCGGCTGTCTGCTGGTCGTGGTGGGCAATGCACCCCTTGCAGGGAGCCACGGTCCGGGCGATCTCCTGGGTTGCGCCGTCGCGCTGATTGGCGCGCTTTGCTGGGCAGTGTATACTCTCGCAAGCAAGTCGGTGGTGCGTGCGCACGGCGGCCTGGTGACTACCAGCGCGGCGATTCTCCCGGGTGCGGTGCTCCTGAGCCTTGTGGTGGTGGTGTTCCACAGGCCCGTGAATCTGCACCCAGACATCCTGCTGATCATGGCCTTCGTCGGTCTCGTCCCCACCGCCCTCGCGTTCACGCTCTGGAACGCTGCACTCAACTACCTGGATGCCGGTGCCGCCGGTCCCCTGCAGTACCTCAGTCCTGTCGGCGCAATGATCCTGGCAGGGCCCACGCTTGGCGAAGTGCCCACGGGGTCGCTGCTGGCCGGGCTGGCGCTGATTGCCTCCGGCATCATGCTCTGCACGCGCGACGAGTTGCGTCGGCAGCCGGATCGCGTGTGAGTCGGTCCGGGCGCAGCCGCCGCCGTCACGCTGTGCGTTCCGCACTTCGGGCTTCGAGCTCGAGGCTTAGAGCGGGCCCTTCAGGAGAACCCAATGATCCGCTCTCCACACGACCGTCACTATGGTTGTCGCGTTTCCGACGAATACAGCTACCGCGGCCTGCGCCTGGCGGTCCTCGAAAACGAGGTGCTGCGCGTTGTCGCCGTGCTGGACAAAGGGACGGACATTGTCGAGTTCCGCCACAAGCCGACGGACACCGACTTCCTGTGGCGGTCACCAACCGGGCTGCGCCCGCCAAGTCCGTATCCGCCGTCAGTGGGCACGCCGCGAGGCATGTTCATGGACCATCTCGAAGGTGGCTGGGCGGAGCTTTTCCCGCACGGTGGCTCGCCATGTGAGTATCGCGGCGTTGCCTTTGGGCTGCACGATGAGGTCTGGCACCTGCCGTGGGAAGCAGAGATCGTCGAGGACTCACCTGACCGAGTGGCGATCAAGTGCTGGGTCCACACTGTGCGGACGCCGTTTCGGCTGGAGAAGACGCTCTCCGTGGAGCGGGGCAAGGCCGTGCTGTTCCTGGACGAGACGATCACCAACCTCGGCGGCGTCCCGATGGAGTACATGTGGGGACACCACCCCATGTACGGCCCACCGTTTCTTTCCGAGCACTGCGTGCTCGAGACGCCGGCTCGCCGCATGTTGACCGACACGGTTGAGGACCCCGACAGCCGGTTCGTCGCGGGGCACGACGGCCCTTGGCCCAACTGCGTCGACCGGTCCGGCAACGCCGTTGACGGACGCCCGCTGCTGTCGGGAGAGGCTGGCGTGTCGGACATGATGTTCCTTACCGAACTGGACGCCGGCTGGTACGCCCTGACCAATCAGGCGCTTCAGGTCGGCATCGCCATGGCCTGGGACAAGGACGTCTTCCCGCACCTCTGGTACTACCAGCAATACGGCACCAAGGGTGGCGCTCCTTGGTGGGGTGACGCCCACTGTGTCGCCATCGAGCCATTCACGACCAAGGTGCCGATGCTCGCAGAGGCCGCCAGAGCGGGCGAGCACAGGACCCTTCAGCCCGGTGAGTCACTGAGCACTCGCCTTGTGGCAGCCGCCTACAGCGGTCTGACAGCCGTGAGCGCCGTGTCGCGCGAAGGCGAGGTTTGCGGCTGAACGGAAGGAGTCGGAGGACCTCACCGACTGCAAAGTCAGCAGCGACGACAAGTTTGCCGACGTAACCGCAGTCGCCTTCAGTCATTGGTGTCCCTGTCGTCCTTGGAGTCCCTTTCCATTGCTCACTCCCACGTCCATGACTTGGTCAACCCTCCGCCAAACCGAATTCCCAATCTGCGCGCGCTGGGTCTTCCTGAACCACGCCGCCGTTGCGCCGCTGTCGAATCGCGCGCGGCGGGCGATGGAGTGGCTGCTTGACGACGTGACGCGCAACGGCACGGCGAACGCCGGCCAGTGGCACCAGTGCTACCAACGCTGCCGCGAAGCCGCCGCGCGATTGGTTGGCGCCAAGCCGACCGACATCGCCCTCCTGAAGAACACCACCGAGGGGCTCGGTGTGGTCGCCAACGGCCTTGACTGGCGTGAGGGCGACAACGTGGTCTCGTGCAACGTCGAGTTCCCCGCCAACATCTACCCATGGATGAACCTGGCGCGGCGTGGCGTGGACCTGCGACTGGTGCCGGAGCGCGACGGACGTGTGCCATTCGAGGACATTGAGGCGGCCCTCGACGCCCGCACGCGCGTGCTGGCCCTGAGTTTCGTCGAGTTCGGCAGCGGCTTCCGCCACGACCTCGAGCGCTTGGGCGCGCTGTGCGCGTCCCGCGGGGTGCTCTTTGTCGTCGACGCGATCCAGGGCTTGGGTGTTTTCCCGGTGGATGTGGCTGCCCAGCAGATAGACGCGCTTTCGGCCGACGGACACAAATGGCTGTTGGCCCCCGAAGGCTGTGCCCTGTTCTACTGCACCCCGGCCCTGCGGGAGCAACTCGAAGTTGTCAATGTGGGCTGGTGGGGTGTGGTCAACGCCTCAGACTACCTCAACTACGACTTCACGCTGCGTCCCGATGCCCGTCGATTCGAGAGCGGCACCCTCAACACAGTCGGCGTCTACGGGCTGACGGCCGCGATTGAGCTGCTACTGGAGCTGGACCTCGACCGCGTCGCCGCGCGCGTGCTGGAGCTGACCGACCATCTATGTGAGGGTCTTCTCGGCAAGGGCTGCGAGTTGCTCAGCAGCCGGGTGGCGGGCGAGGCGTCCGGCATCGTTTCCTTCGTTCCTCCAAGCGAGGACCCGCGCGCCTTCGTGACGCGAGCCGAAGGAGAGGGTATCATCATTGCTTGCCGGGACCGCCGTGTCCGCGTGTCGCCCCACTGCTACAACGACGAGAGCGACCTGAACGCACTACTCGCGCTTCTCTGAGCCAACACCGGAGGGCTGGGTGGTCCGGTCACAACCTGCCGGGAACATCGACAGCATGAGCCAAGACACGACCAGCGACCGCGCCCCGAACGAAGAGGCAGTGCCGGGCGCCGACCCCGCGCTTGCGGCACCGCTCCCGAGCCTCGACCCCGAGGTCTACTTCGACAGCCTCATGGGAGTTGCGGAGGAGCACTTCCGCGACCGCCGCCGGGCGGTGGAGGCGGTCAACACAGTCGCCGAGTGGGCCGAGCGCCGCCCAGCCTTGGCCAGTTCGCTGGCCGAGATGATGGGTGGGCTCCCCGAGCGTACGCCGCTCAACGCGCGCGTGGTCGATCGCACCGTCCGGTCGCAATACCTCTTGGAGCGGGTCCTCTTTGAGAGCCGACCGCGGTTCGTGGTTACGGCCAATCTGTACTTGCCGTTGGAGCAGGACGCCCCGGCCCCCGGCATTCTAATCCCGTGCGGCCACGCTGCTGAGGGCAAGGCGTATGAGACCTACCGCCGGGCGGCGGTCCACTTGGCGATGAAGGGGTTTGCCGTTCTCGTCTACGACCCCGTCGGTCAGGGCGAGCGCGTGCAGTACTGGACTGACGACGGCAGCCGCCCGCTCTTGGGCGCCGGCACAGCGGAGCATTTTGCCGACGGCAACCTCTGCTACCTGTTGGGCACCAACCTAGCCCAGTTCCGCGTGTGGGACGGCATGCGGGCGCTGGACTATCTCTGCACACGGCCCGAGGTTGACGCCAACCGGCTGGGCTGCACCGGCAACTCCGGCGGAGGAACGCTGACCACCTACCTCGCGGCCATGGACAACCGGCTGAAGGCCGTTGCGCCGTGCTGCTACGTGACTACGCTGCGCCGGCGCTTCCTCTCACGGCAGATCGCTGACCCGGAGCAGAACTTGCTGCCCCTCGTGGCGGCGGGGATGGAGATCGCGGACCTGCTTGCCCTGTTCGCCCCTCGGCCGCTACTGATCGGCGCCGCGCGCCAGGACTTCTTCCCCATCGAGGGCGCTCGGCACGTTCGGCGGGAGTTGCGGACGCTGTACCGGCTCTTCGGCATGGAGGACCGGCTGGCAATGGTCGAGGTCGATGAGCCCCACGGTTGGACCCTCGGTCTCCGGCAAGCGGCGTGCGCCTGGATGATCCGTTGGCTGGGCACGCGAGACGATTCACCTCTCGAGCCGCAGTTCGAGTTGCCCCCCCAGGAAGCTACTTGGTGCTTTCCCAACGGCAACGTGTACCTACACCTCCGCGGTACCTCCGTGTCGGACATGCTGGCAAACCGCATGCGCGAGCTGCAAGGCGAGCGTGCCGGACAGCTTGCGTCGGTGCTGACCCCCCACGACTGTGCGTCGCTGCGCGACCGCGTCCGGCGAGCGATTCGGTGCCCGGAGCCACCGCCGGCCCCGACGGTCGTTCGGGGACCCAGACGGGAGCGAGAATGGGGCACGGCCGAGGAGTTGCACCTCCATACCGAGGCAACCGTCGTGGTTCCCGCTACGCTGTGCCTTCCGGCCAATGCGGAAGGGTCGTTGCCTGCAGCCGTTCTGACCCACGCCTCCGGGCGCTCGGAGCTGACTGGTGCCGACGGGCTCGGCGCCCGCTTGGCCGCAGCCGGCGTCGCGGCATTGTGCGTTGATCCGCGCGGCGTTGGAGAGACCCGCTCGCAACTCGACGACACCCCCGGCCAGTGGCGCCACGACCGGGATGCAGAGTTAGCGTACGTCGCTCTGATGTCCGGCGTTGTGCCGGTTGGTCGTCGCGTCCAGGATCTCTGGTCGTGCCTGGGGTTCCTCCGCACACAGGAAGCCATCGACCCCGCCCGCGTGGGCCTGGTCGGCTGCGAACGCGCCGGCCTCTGGGTCGCCCACCTCGCCGCCTTGGCCGGCAACGTCGCCTTCGCGGCCCAACTCGACACGTTGGCCTGCTACGAATGCCTCTTCTCCCGTCCCGACTACCGCGCCCACATTGCCGACTTCGTGCCTCGGGCGCTCCTCGAGTATGACCTGCCTCACCTCGCCGCCCTGCTGGCCCCGACCCCCCAGCTCCTTCTCAACCCCAAATGCGCCGATGGCGAGAACGCCAGCGCGGACGAGATCGAGGCGTTCTATGCGCAGGCCCGGGGAACGTACGAAGCGCTGGAGAGCGAAGCGCAGCTCACCATTGGGTCAACCCCGGCAGCAGCTGCAGTGCAGATCGTAGTGGACTGGGTCTGCCGCCAGACACAAGTGGGCGAACTTGAGCGCCCGGCTTAGGTAGGGTTCGGCCGGCTACCGGACTGTTGAGAGCAGCCGTTGCCACAGTCGGTTGTCCACCGCGCGTTCGAGACGGCCCAACACGACGTAGGCGAGGAGCAAGGCGATCAGGTACCAGACCTTGTGGACGTGGAAGGCACTGAGCACACCGAAGGCAAACAGCAGCCCGGCCCCGGAGAAGGTACCGAAGATATAGCCGATGAGGTCGCTCTTGCGGACCCACTCTTGGCGCAGCGGAGAGGGGAGCATGACGGCGCGGGTGACGAACATCTGCAGCTCTTCCCGGCCGCGCAGGTGGATTTGCGACAACACCCCCACACGCAGGTCCCGCGCCTGCGCCGCCGCCCGGCCGAGTTGGTTGTCACGCAAGGACTGGCAGACGCTCAGCCCGACGCGGGCCCGCCGCAGGGCGCCCAGGTGAGCGGTCACTCCAAGCAGGAACGCCAACGAAAAGACTGGCAGGTACCAGAGCAGCCACCCGAATCCCCGTCGGTAGGCTGGCCGAACAGAGAGGGTCGCCGGCAGTGCCTTCGCCCATAACGCAACGCTGTCGCCGACGCGAGGGGTCAGCAGGTAGTCTTTGCGCTTCAGAAACGACACTGGGAGACCGAGAATCTCACCGGCTTGGAGGAGCTCCCCAAAGACCTGCCGATCCCCCACGGCTTTGGCCGCCGCCAGCCCGAACCCACTGGCCGAGACGCCAAGGCCGAACAGAACGGGCGCGCCGTACCGGTCGCGCAGCCCTATCGGTCCGAGCCGACCACGGAGTGATTCCCGGAAGGCCCCAAGCCCGCCGCGGTGGACGTAGAAGTACTTAACAAAGCCCTCATACTGCTCCCGAGCGAAGGCTGGGTCGAGGTCACAGAGAAAAGAGATCGCCAGGGCCAACGTGCTGCCGCGGGGCGGCTGCAGTTGCTCGCCCGTGTCGGCGTCGAGGCGGGCCGGCAGCAGGTGGGTCTTGCTGTCGAGGTTGCCGCGCATACGGGCCACCCACGCGTGGGCGACGTCGCCGAAGTGCGTCCCATATAGGTCGTCGTGTGCCACCAGAGAGGCCAGCGCCACGGCTTGGTCGGAGGTCCAGCAGACGCCGGGAGAGGACTCGAGGCAGAGGGTCGGACTGCGCTCGAAGTCGCGATGCAAGGCGATACTGAGCCGGTGACACAGGGTGTCGTAGTGAGCGTCTCGGGTCAACTGGGCGTACCGTACGAGCATCAGGTTCAGATGCCCCAGGTACACCACGTTCCCGCTCAGGGCAGTCGACTCCTGCAGCGGGTCGCCCCAGGACCGGCCGGTGGACCCATACGTTCGCCGCCGCAGGGCCTCGTCCAGGCACTTCGCAATCAAGTCACCCGCGGCCCGCGTGAAGCGGGCGTCTTGCTTGCCCATCTCGAAGGCGGCTGCGCTCAGAAACGACAGGGAGAACAGGGGCCACTCGGTCGCCATGACGTCGTCGGGCCGCGCCGGGCGAGGGCGGTAGTTCGGGGTCGCGTCAAGCCAGTTGATTCGGTGCTCGAGCAGGGCGAACTGAGCATAGCAGTCTCGCGGCGGCCGGTCGCGGAAATACGCCATCGGATTGACCAGAACGACATGCCCCGCCAGCGGCAGCATGACCGCAACGAACGCCAATGTGGAGGCGGTCCTGATCCAGAGGCGGCGTACCCGCGCCGGAGTGCCGCCACACACGACGACGGGGAGCGCCCCGGTCGGTGTGCCGTTCTCTGTGGAGGGAGTGAATTCCATGCCGCTTCGCTGATATGCGCCCTCCGGAGGTGTGTAGATTCTATCCCCTCGGCGCTTCCCGTGGCACTCGACGCGGACGGGTGAACCCGGTGTGCAGGCACAATCGACGGGTCGGCAAGCGAGTTGACCTGGGTGTCGGCGTCCAGTACAATGCCCGCTCAAAGCAAGTGCGGCTCTGGGCAAGCACAAGGACAGGGCTTCATCGCTGGAACGGCGCCCCGCGGCCGGGACGAGCCGCGCGACCTGATTCGCCCCTTTCGCCAAGGTGACAGCCAATTGAAGCTCCTCAAGATCGCGGTAGTCCTCATTGTGGTTGCTGGTGCGGCGGTGGGCGGATTCCTCTGGATGCGCTCACGAAAGAACGGAGACGGCCTTCGCTTCGCCACGGTGAAGCGCGGCGACCTCGCCGTGAAGGTGTCTGATGTCGGCACGGTCGAGCCGCGGCTCAAGGTTGAGGTCAAGTCCAAAGTGGCCGGCCGCATCACTGACGTGCTGGTCGACGAAGGGAATTGGGTGGAGAAGGGCCAGACAATCGCGCTGGTGGACCGCACGGAGCTGGAGCGCAACCTCGAACAGACGCTGGCGGACCTCGAGGGTAGTCAGGCGCGGCTGCGCGTGGAATCTGCACGAAGGCGGTACGGGACCCAGGTGGCGCAGGCCAAAGCCCGGCTGGAGGCGGCGCGGGCCAACCTGGAGAACTTGCAGGCTGGTCCCCGCCGGCAGGAAGTGGCTCGTGCAGAAGGAGAGGTCGAGTCGGCGCGCATCGCGTTGCGGGATGCCGAGAGCTCGTTGGCGCAGCGGCTCTCCCTGCTGAAGCAGGGGGTCCTCCGTCGGCGGCAGGCCGAGTCCGACGTGAAGGCCGCCAAGGCGGCGCTGGCGCAGCTCAAGGCTGGCACGCGGACGGAAGAGGTTCGCTCCGCGGAGGCTGCAGTTCAGCGCGCGGAGGCCACGAGCGAGGACGCCGACAATGAGCTGAAGCGGCAGCAGCAACTCCTTGAGAAGGGGTTCGTACCGCAGCAGCGGGCGGACACGGCGCGGACGCAGGTGAAGCTTGCCGCCGCCGACCTCAAGCGGGCTCGCGAGCAGCTTGGCCTGCTGAAAGCGGGGAGCCGGCAAGAGGAGATCGACGCAGCGCAGGCACGCTTGGATCGGGCGGAGGCCGAGCTGGCTGCTGTACAGACCACCAACGATCAGGAGATTGCGGGCTTGAAGACCAAGGTGGAGCTGGCAACGGCGGATGTCGGCCGAGCTGAGGAATCGCTGTCGCTCCTGAAGGAGGGTTCGCGCGCCGAGCAGATCGAGGCTGCTGCTGCTCAGGTCCGGGAGGCGGAGGCAGCTTTGACGGCAGCGAAGGACGGCCAGACAGAGATCGACTTGGCGCAGGAAGATGTCACGCAGGCGGAGGCGGCCAGCCGTCGGCTGGAGCAGACGCGCGACAATGTGCAGACGCAGCTTGCCGACACGGTGATCCAGGCACCCATGGCAGGCACCGTCATCGACCGCGCCATCGAGCCGGGCGAGTTGACCACCTCGGGCGTCTCTGCGTTCGGCCAGGGACAACCCATCGTCACCATCGCCGATCTTTCGGAGATGCGCGTCGAAGCGCGAATCAACGAGGTGGACGTGGCCCGACTCAAGGTCGGCCAGACGGCACAGGTCAAGGTCGACGCCTTGCCCGACAAGAAACTGAAGGGAATCATCCGCCAGATTTCGGTTCATCCGACCAATGCGTACTTCGTGAGTTTACCGCTTCTGGCTACCGGCAGGTTCAGACCCTTGACTTCTCTAGGACGTTCCGGCTATTCTTCTCGGGTGCCGGACGGAGGATCGGGCAACGCTGGAGAGCGACCTGAGCGCCGTTCGGTGCTATACGGCAGGCAGGACCGGGTCCGTGACCCGGTCCTATTCTCCTGTGCCCGACGAGACCCTGCCGGCAGCCCAAAGCGGCAAACTCAGACTTCGAAGCCTTGGCGACACCGCTGCAAGCCAAGCTCTCTCACGATATACCCGCGAAGGTTGGGAACACACCGAAGTGGAAGTTCGCGGAACTTCCCCGGCAGGCGTGCAGCAGACGTAGGACAGAGGGTATTCTCCCAGACGGAGCCGAAGTCGCACCGGGACTTCGGTGTGTTCCCAACCTTCGCGGGTATACCTCGTGCTCTGCTGGGATTCCCTGCGAACAGCCTTCCGAAGCTTGCGCGCGAACAGGCTCCGCTCGGTGCTGACGGTGTTGGGCATTGTCATCGGCGTTGGGTCGGTGATGGGGAGGATGTCCCTGGTCGAGGGAGCGCGCGCCAATGTGGTGAAGGAGTTCGACTCCCTCGGCGCAAGCACGATCTTTGTTGTCTACGCGCCCGAGGAGAAGACGGTGCGCAAGCGCCGGACTTTTCGAGGGCTCACGCTGGACGACGCGGAGGCCATTCGTCAGGGGTGTGACCTCGTGAGCACGGTGAGCCCCGAGCGGTCGTTCTGGGATCGCGTTGTGCGCGGGAATCGTGAGCAGCGGGGGAAGATCTCGGGCGCCGGCGCTGAGGTGCACGAGATCGTGAAGGTCCAGCTCGCCGAGGGGCGGCTACTCACGCGAGGGGATATTGCCGAACCTGGCTATGCACCTGTCTCCAGTCGCCTTGATTCCACACCCTATGTGGTGTGTCACGTGTCTGCGTCTTCCGCACCGATCTGGCGGGCTGGCACCGGATCAATGGCTACGGCCGGTTGCACCAGTCGATAGAAGAGCTTGCCGCGGGACCTGGATGTTCTTCGGTTGAACCGGAAGGTGTACTCATCCAAGTC
>Ga0210016_1000957_pt1 | contig 26470 bp, 19 predicted proteins | sample CryGeyCG2014_300_FD_185454 | JGI IMG/M metagenome (GOLD analysis project Ga0210016, IMG submission 185454) | Groundwater microbial communities from aquifer - Crystal Geyser CG02_land_8/20/14_3.00 (SPAdes) (version 2) | ecosystem: Environmental > Aquatic > Deep subsurface > Groundwater | place...
GACAAAGCGGCCGCCGCACGAACGGCCCCAGAAGGGACGTGCAACTGGCCAGCCGAAGGGTCGTCCAAAGAGCTGACCACTCCGGAATCCGGACTTGGGGCCGCTACCCCCCCCGGGCCCGTTGGGCTGCTTCCCGTCCGCACGGGTCATTGACGCAGACAGGCGGACTGCGTAGAATGCCAAGTTCTCGGTAGTCCCGGCTCTCCGGGCAACATCGCCAGCCAATGCACACTCTCCGCTCCCCCGAACCCGCTGCTCTGCCGACAGCCGCGCTGCCTGGAGCGCTCGTCGTTGCGGTTCTCCTGTGGGGCGTCGGCTCGACTATCGGCGCCCCCCCGGCGCCGGCACAGCCTCAGCCGGCCATCGCTCCCGAGCAACCCGCCCCGCCACTGACGCTGGATCAATGGCACTTCCACAGCGACGTTGTCACCACCGCCCGTCCGGGGACGTATGTCACTGGGGCGACGGCCAACTTCACGCAATTGCTCCGGTCGCTTGGGACGGCGGGTGAGTTCGACCTCAACTCCGTCCGGGTGGCCGAAGTGGTGCCGGGCGGCCGGAAGGGGCTCGCCCTCCCCTCCACGTTCCAGCCGGAGACCGGCTACGACGCGACCTCCAACGCCGCGGGGACAGTCCTCTGGGAAGTGTCGCCCACCGTGTTGGCGGGGTGGGAGCGGCGATTCCGGATCTACTTCGACACAGTCGTCAACGGGCCCAAACCTCCACCCGACCCCGGTCTGCCTGTCGGGCAGTATCCGACGTTCATCCCCAACGGGGACTTCGAGGAGGGCACCGGGCGACGGTTGCCGGGAGGCTGGGACCTCCGGAGGCGTTGGGGTGCCGAGCGGGTTGAGGTCGCTCTGAGCGCGCCGACTCACGCGCTCCGGCTGCGACCGGGTCAGGCCGGTTGGGCGGCCTCAGTGCGGACACCCGGCAGTCCCGGCATCGTCATCGACCCAGGTCAGCATTACACGCTGTCTTTCCGGTATGTGCTTGAGCGCAGTCACCCCCGCGGGCTGCAAGTCTCGTTGTTCTGGTTCGATTCCGCGCGGCTCCCCCTGGAGCCGACCCTGCTGGCGTGCCTGACCGACGCGACCAAGGGATGGAAGCGGCACGAGACGGAACTCACCCCGCCGCGCAATGCGAGCTACCTGTCTGTCGTGCTCTCTACGGAGTCGCGAGAGGGTACTGTTCTCGTGGACGACCTCGCGCTGGCGCCCCTGTCGCTGCCGGCGCTGACCGAGGCAGTTGCCGTTGCCGTCGCGGCACCGGAGCCTTCGGCGTCACCTGTGGTGCCGTAGAGGGATTGCGTCTACCACTGCGCGGCGAGGGTCTCCCGACCCGGCGGCCTCGCCAACCGGCGGGTCCTCCAGGGCAACGGGTCCAAGGTCAGGGGTGCACAGCCAGAGCGGGCAGAAAGTAGAACGCCATGCCCAGGATCAGATACACCGACAGCAACTGCGCCCCCTCCAGCCAATTGCTTTCGCCATCTTGCGCCACCTGATTGACGGCGAAGACGGAGAGCATGACGGCGATCACCTCCAGGGGCTCGAATACCAGGTCCATGGGACGGCCGAACAGGCGCCCGACCAGCACCAGCACCGGCCCGACGAACAGTGCGATCTGCAGACTGCTGCCGATGGCGATGCTGAGGCTGAGGTCCATCTTGTTCTTCGTCGCCATCAGGACGGCAGTGGAGTGCTCCGCGGCATTGCCGATGACCGCTACGATGATGACGCCGATGAACAGCTCGTTCAGGTGCATGGCATGCGAGGCGTGCTCGACCGACCCGACCAGCAGTTCGCTCATCCAAGCCACCAGCACTGTCGCCCCGGCCAGCAGGCCGATCGACTTGCTCAGCGGCCACGGCTGCGCCAAGCCCTCTTCGTTGACCCCCTCGGAGGTCTCGCCAGCGAGTAGATGCTTATGCGTGTGCAGCTCGAAGAGCAGGCTCAACGCGTAGATGACAATGAGGACGAGGGCGATATCGAGGCTGAGGTCCAACCGGCGGGCTGTCGCCCGGTTGGGGAGAAGATGGCTGTACACCGCCGGCACGATGAAGCTGATGGCTGCCAGCAGAAGCATCGACCCGCCGGCACTCGCGCGGGTTCGGTTGAACCTCTGCGTCTTGAACTTGAGCCCGCCTGCCAGGATGCTGGCTCCCAGGACCAGCAGGATATTGCCGATGATGCTGCCCGTGAGCGACGCCTTGACGATGCTGTACTTCCCCTGAGACAGCGCGGTCAGGCCGATGATCAGCTCGGCGGCATTACCGAAAGTGGCGTTGAGCAGCCCACCCAGCCCCGCGCCTACGCGATGGGCCAGATGCTCCGTCGCCAATCCCATCAGCCCGGCCAGCGGGACGATGGCCAGAGCGGCGAAGACGAACACCCGTGTCTCTGACCCGGGGGCGTACTTCGCCACCGCGCCGAGGGGGATGAAGGCCAGCAGCCAGTTGAGGGACGGTTTGGTCCAGGTCCTCATGTCGCCCGCCCGTCTCCCCCCAAGAACAGCTCGCTGAGCAGCTCGGTTGCTGTGGTCACAATCGTGTCCAGTGCCTCGGGCACCAGCCGCGACCAGTTGCCTGTCGTGAGTTCATGCCCGCCGCGGGCAAAGGCTTCCCGCGTGGGGAGGTAGCCGACGTACTGGTTGATGCAGTGCACGATTTGCGTTTGCTTCGCCGGGGACGCCAGCTTGATTCGCAAGCCACCCTCCACGAACGGCTCGCCGGGCAAGCCCACGAACGCCGTGTCGCCGACGCGGAACACTTGGACTTCATACTCATACTCCGGGTCTCGCTCACGCAGGTTGGCCAGATCGACTCGACCGGCGGCGATGACCCAGTCGGTGTCGACGCGGGTCCGCGCCTCATCGGCCCAGACCGGCTCGGGGTGCTCCCTCAGCCGCTGCCGTGCTTCGGCGAGCTGGGCTGGATCGATCTCCCGCAGCGGGATTCGGAGTCTGCGGGACCGCCAGTCCACCGCGGCCTCGCCGGCAAACTGCAGCGTCTCCAGCACCTTGCACGCGGTTGCGGCCAGTGCGCTGCCCATGGGCCGGTGATCGCACACGTAGTCGGGGTCGAAGGTGGCCCACGGGTTGATGTTGCCGCACGCGCCATTGGTGACAATCGGCACGCACCCCGCGGGCAGTGTCTTCTGCAGCTCCGCCGCCAGCGCGCCCGGCCAGTCGGCAGAGACGAACGGCTTCGGGAACACGTGCACCGGGTGGCAGGTGTAGTTCACCAGCACGGCAGGGAGGGCGAGCGACTCGGCGCGGAAGCACACCACTCCGAGCGTGGGGTCGATGGGTCCCTCGACGTACAGGAGGTCCGTCGGCCCCAACGGCCCGACCCACTGCTTGCCGGGCATGAAGACTGAGCCGTCGCGCCGAACCGCGCGTCGGTTGTGCGCCAGTCGGCCCTCAAGGCCGTTCCCCGCCCCAACCTGAACCGGCTGGAGCGACTCGTCTGCCACCCGGAGGGCTGCGAGAATCCGTTCCTCGGCGAACGCGTTGTAGGCGGACTGGCTCCCGCGCAGCCACTCGAACTCGTCCGGCACTCCCTCGAACTCGTCGCTGAGAATGAAGTTGCCCAGCGAGGGCGCGGAGTGCGTCTGCGTAGCATGGATCATCACCGCGTCAGGGTCGAAGCCGAACCCCTCCGCGGCAGCCCGCCGGATTCGATCTGCATGCCGCGCGGTGACGATGGTCAGGTCAACGGCGATCAGGCACAGCTTCCGCTTGCCGCTCTTCACCACCAACGCCCGGGCGAACAGCGGGTCGAGCACCAACTGCGCCGGGCGGAAGTCGCCGACGCTGCCGGACAGGTGCACCGGTCCCTGCGGTGTGAGGTCGACCTGGGCTACGCCTACTTGGAGCTGGGGGGCTGGTGACATGGGGGAGACACCTCTGGCGGGAGACGGTTAGCTCGATTCTGCTCTGGTGGTGGAGTCACCCGGGGTCTCCCGGTCCGTCGTCTCGCGGTCGACGTATACCCGCGAAGGTTGGGAACACACCGAAGTGGAAGTTCGCGGAACTTCCCCGGCAGGCGTGCAGCAGACGGAGGACAGAGGGTATTCTCCCAGACGGAGCCGAAGTCGCACCGGGACTTCGGTGTGTTCCCAACCTTCGCGGGTATAGCTCGCCATCTCCGCGGCATAGCGAGGTGCTTGCTCGAGGAGCAGCCGCGCGGCGTGGTGGACAAGGGTGTTGTCCAGTTGTTCGTAGTCGTGCACCAACCGGTGCCGGAAACCCACAAACGTCTCGCAAAACCGGCGTCGAACCTCGTCACCGATAGCGCCCAACTGGTGTACCCGGTCAAACGACTCCCGCGCCGAAGAGGCGCTCGGCTCGCCGAGGAGGCTCAGCAGCAACCCGTTGGCGTCAGTGGCACACTTTACGACGATCTGGCACAGGCGTTCTGTGTACCTGTGGAGGAGGCGTCCGGCGTCAAGGTAGTCGTCCCGCCCAGCCGGCAACTCCTCCTCCAGCTCGTCCACTTGCCGCAACATCGTGCGCAGCTTCCGGTACACCGTCTCGAATCGGTCGCGGTCCACGAGTCAGCCTCCTCCCGAGTTCTTCGCGTCCCCAGCGCCGGTGCTTCGCGTCGTCATAGAAGCGACGCGCCGCCAGGGATCGGAACCGGTGGAACGCGTCACGATCAGTCTGGAACAGCGGCGCTCCCTCGCGCGCCACCTCAAACAGGAGTGTTGAGTCTGCACGGTTCAGCAACACCAAGTCAATCCCCTCCGGTGCTGCAACGGCTCCTCCCAGGTCTGCGAACAGGTCCATCTCCCAGCGCGCCTCCTCCTCCGGGCCACGCGCGCCGTAGTCCGGCCGGGTGGTGCGGACGGCGAGGTCCACATCGCTGTCATCATGAGCCCGTCCCTTGGCGTACGAGCCGAACAAGACGATCAGGTCCAGCTCGTAGCGACTGGCGACCTGCCGCAGGCGGGACTCGTCGATGAGCTGAAGTATGGAGGGAGCCATGGCTTGCACTCAGGGACCCAGGATCGTCGCGTCGCCGCCCCGGTAGTTGCTGAACCCACGGTCGAACGTCGCCACACGCTGACCTGCCGCCTCCGCAAACGCCGCAAGGTACGTGTCAGTCCACACTTTGTGCGAGTAGCCTCGGCTGCGGGTGAGCTGTCGCCAAGGGGGTTCGACGCCGGGCGGCTCTGCCAGGAAGCCTACTCGCTCGTCAGTGCGCAACAAGTCATAGCATTCCCACGCTTGGGGCAGGCTCAGCGACTCCTCACCGAACACCGACGGATTGGTTGCCAGTCGTAGGAAGCCTTGTTGGGTGAGACGGCAGAAGCAGCAGCTCCCCGGAGGGTGGTCCCCAAACCAGTCTGCTGCGCGTCGATGGTGGGCGTGTGCCTCAAAGCCCAACGCCAGCCAGAGGTTAACGTCCGGCAAGTGCACCTGTATCCTCCGCCTCGAGAGCGTCGGCAACCGTGTCGCCCGTGATCTGCAGTGCCCCGGGGCGACCCGAAGGGACCAAGGGCAACCGAACGCGGTTGGGGGAAGCGCCGGACGACCGCTCTGTGTCGAGCCGTTGGGTTACGGCTTCAAGCAGAAAGAGCTTGAGGCTCTTCCCCGCCAACGCAGCGGCTGCCTTGGCACGACGGAGGACAGGATCAGGAAGGTCAACGGTGGTTCGCATGTTCTACACAAAAGCATATTTGTGCGTGGCTGTCAAGTTGGGCGATCCGGCGGCTGTCGGGTGTTCTACCTCGCCGGCTTGAACGTCACCGACTTCAGATTGATCGGCTGCCAGCCAGCGGCGACCGGCCGGACCTCCAGCGACGCCTTGCCCGATTCCCGGATCTCCAGCGTGCCGAGGGACACCTTGCGGAACTTGGTGTAGTCGCCGGTGTTGGGCGCCGTGCCTTTCAGCTTCTGGTTGCCGAGCCGCAGCTCGAACGAGCCGGTGCCCTGGGAGGCGATCTCGGCGGTTACGTCGAACTTGCCGGTTTGGGTCGCCTTGAACTGCCATTCGACCCAGTCGTTGGGGTTCAGCCAGAAGCCGATGTTGTCTTTGCCGCCACCTGACTCGTACTGCGCGGTGTCGCCATGCACAACCGCCTCGAGTGCCGGCAGGGCGAGGGTGCCGTCTTCCTTCTGTGTCAGCAGGACTGGCTCGATGTCGGGGTCGCCCTTGAGGCGCAACACCACGGTGGACGAGAGTGAGTCGGGCGCCTTCGCGGGCACCGAGACCACCAGCCCTTGGTCGGTCGCCTCCGTGGCCAGAGGCGTGCCCTTGGCGTCGGCCAACAGGTAGGCTTGCTCGACCGCGCTCCTCAATCCCGGCGCCAGTAGCTTGCCGTCTGTCGGCCAGGTGAAGACATGCAGGTACAGCTTGGTGGAAACAAGCAGCGCCTTCTTGGTGCAGCGCCCCCACGGGAGTTGTTTGAACGGGCTGGCAGTGGTTCCGTAGATGGCTTCGCCGTTCACCTTCATCCATTTGCCGACCTCTTTCAACCGCTCGACTGACGGCTGCGGGATCAGCCCTTCCGAAGTCGGCCCCACGTTCAGCAGGTAGTTGCCGCCTTTGGAGGCGATGTCCACCAGGTTGCGGAGGAGCGTCTCGGTGCTTTTCCAGTGGTCGTCATAGCTCTTGTAGCCCCACGTGTCGTTCATCGTCATGCAGGTTTCCCAATCGCGGCCGGGCATGCCGGTGGCGGGGATGTGCTGCTCGGGAGTGTCGGAGTCGCCCCGGTAGCCGCCGCCCAACCGGTTGTTGGTGATGATCCCCGGCTGCAGCTTGAGTAGCGGCAGGAGCATGTCAACGCGCTCTTTGGTCATATCCACCGGGGTGTCCCACCAGAGGATGGCCAGCTTGCCGTAGTTGCTGAGAATCTCCTTGACCTGCGGCGCGGCGACGTTGCGTATGTACTCGTCCATGTCGCCGGCTTGCGCCTTGTCCCAATGCCCGCCGGCCGCGGCGCCGCCGGGGTTGTTCCAGTCCTGCGCCTGCGAATAGTAGAAGCCCAGCTTGATTCCGTGCTTCTGGCACGCCTCGGCCAGCGGCTTCAGCACGTCCCTACCGTACGGCGTGGCCTTCACGATGTTCCAGTCGGAAGCCTTGGAGTCGAACATCGCGAAGCCGTCGTGGTGCTTCGAGGTGATGACCAGGTACTTCATGCCGGCTTCCTTGGCCAGGCGGACCCACGCGTCGGGGTCATACTTCACCGGGTTGAACTGCTTCGCGAACCGCCGGTACTCGGCGACCGGGATCTTGCCGCGGTTCATGATCCACTCGCCGATGCCGGGGATCTGCTTCCCGTCGTATGTCCCCGCCGGCACTGAGTACACGCCCCAGTGGATGAACATCCCGAACCGCGCCTCACGCCACCAACCCATTCGCGCGTCGCGTTGCGCTGGCGTTTCCTCGTCAGGCTTTGGCTCCTGCGCCACTGAACACGCAAGGGTGGCGGAGAGGGCGCACAGAACGGCTACAGCGAGTCGGCGGATGGATGGGTGCATTTGTATCTCCTGGGAGGGCGAGTGTCATGTGTCGTGTGTCACGTGTCGTGTGTCCTGTACCGCGAGGAGGCGTCCGTCAGTTGCTGGTCCGCGCCTCGACGCCGAAGTAAGTCACGACGAAGTTGCCTTCACCAAGACTTCTCCCCGGACCGCCTTCGGTCCTTCCTGCCGGACACCTTGGCAGGCGCGGGTCTTCGAGGCACTCCAGCCGGAATCCGGTAATGCCCGACAGTGTCGGGTGGCACACGATCACGTAGGTATCGCGTTCGAGCGGCCCGTACGCAACCAACACTGAGCCATCCGCCTCGACGACCATGGTCGCGCCCTGAAGCGAGAGTGAGCGAATGGGCGTCAACACAGTCCAGTTGGCGGCAACGGCACCACCCTTCTCCTTGCCGTCGGCAAACGAGGCGCGGTCGTCGGTGGTCGCAGAGAGACGGAAGCGGCCCAGGTTCAGCCCTTCGGGCGGGGTGTGGTTGTGCTTCAACGTGAAGATCAGCTCCAGGCGGGTGCCCGGCTTGCCGAGGGTCGTCACGGTCTCAACCACGGCGGTCTGCGCGAGCGGCTCCTTCAGTGCCGCATCCCACGCGCCCCACCCCTTGCCGTCGTCGGTCAGAAAGTCCAGGACCGAGAAGGACGGTTGCGAATGGTCGGCGGTCGGGTTCTGCAGGGCCACGGGCTTGCCTCGTGGAATGTCCGTCGGCTTCGGTTTGGGTGGAGGCGTGGGCTCGCCGCGCCATAGCACGACGGGCCCCAGCAAGCCCGCCTCGCGCAGGTCGCCATACTGGTTGTTGACCAGGTTTCCCACGCGCACCACGAGTTCGTTCCGGCCGGGTTTCAACGCGCCGGTGAGGTTGAATGCGTGAGGCGGCCAGAGGCGCGCCCCGACGGAGCGCCCGTTCACCAGGACTTCGGCGAAATGGTAGACGAGGCCGAGATCCAGGTAGCACGGTCCGTCGGCGGTGCCGACCTCAACCTGTGTCTGGTAGTCCAGCAGCCCGCTGAAGTGCGCCAGCCCCCACTGCTGCCAGGGCGCCAGGGCGCGTTCTGTACCTGACCGAAACTCCGCGGGGATGTCCTGGGGGAACTGCAGGTTCGGCTGACCTTCCGGGCTGAGGTGGACGCGCCACGGACCCTCAAGCGTGGCGATAGCCCGGGGCGCTGGCTTGGGCGCTGGCTCCGCCAACTCGGCCGCGGCTGGGTCGAAAACAAGCCAGTATGCCTCCTCGGGCTTGAAGCTGAGGCGGACGCGCGCACCCGCCGGCGTGGCACGCGACGGCAGCGGCCGAGTCGAGCCGGTCTCACAGTCCCAGAGCGCTGCAGCTCCTTTGGTGCCTTGCACCGTCACCTCGCACTGCCGCCAAGCCGAGCCGTTGTTCACGAGCCAGAAGAGGTCGCGCCCGTCAACCCGCAAGTGGTGCTGCAGCATGTCAAATGCGCCCGACTCGAAGTGAATCTGCGAAGTCAGTCCAGGCGCGTTGGCTTCGAGCGCGGAAGCCAGCCCCTGCGAACACTCCTTGAACGTCGGCGCCTTTCGCAGTGAGTCCATCAGCGCGGTCATCTGTCCATCGCCCATGCCGTTGTCCGTGGAGCCGGTCGGCAGTTCTCCCAGGGCGTAGACGCGCCCGCCCGCTTGCGCGAGCCGGGCGAGGAGCTGCGCCACGCCCAGCGGCAGCACGTCCATGGGCGGCAACACCACGGCACCGAAAGTGAACGGCCCACGGACCAGTTCCTTCGCCTTCACCTCCATCTGCCGGAGGTAGTGGCGGTCGGCGACGAGGAATTCGATTCGGTATTTTGTGAGCTGACTGATCGCGTCGGAATAGGCGGCGTTGACGTGTTGGAGACGCTCACCGAACTGCTCGTCTGTGCCGGCGAGACCGCCCTCCGAGTGCGGGTCGAAGACCTGGGGCGGCGCCGTCGCCCAGACTGTGTCCATGGGGTTGACCAGCAGCACATCCGGTACCAAGTGCCCGTGCGAGTTCACATAGCTGGCGCGCCGCACGAAGTCGGTCCAGAGATGCAGGTGCGGGAACATTGGGTTCTCGTCGTACCAGTCAGGCGTCCACTGGGCGTTGACCAGGTTGCGGTTGGTGAAGACGCCATGGGGCACCACATGCCCGACGCCCCACGCGGTGACGGCGTTGGCTGCCTGCTTGATCGACGTCGGGCTGAACCAGCCCCACCCGCCCGCGCCCATGATCTCACTCATGAAGCGGCGCCCCTCGAACTCCGAGATGGACTGAACCTCCTTGAAATCATGAACCTCAAGCGCCTTGCGACCCAGGCAGTCGTTTCCCGGCATGGTGTACGCGCGGGTCAGCTTGAAGAAGTCGCCGACGTACCGCGCCTGCCACTGCAGGCTTTCTTCCCACAGGTTGGAGATGCAGTACATGCCGCGCCCCTCGAGCCACTTGCTCGTGCTGCCCATGGTCTCGGCGTACAGGTCGGTGACGACCTCGAACCACTCCCAGCGCGCCTTCGCATACGCGCCCTCGACGTCGCGGTCGACCCTGAGCGGCGTCCAGAGGCGAATGTCTCGGCCCCATTTCTCGCGGTATCGCCGATCCAGTGTGTCCGACCATGCCAGCCGGTCCCCGTACTGACCTTCGTTGTCGACGAACACGCCCGGAATCGAGGCACCCATCCGCCCGGCGAATTGCGTCGCGTACGGCTCGTGGGCGATGGGGAGGAAGACGCCCGGCAGGCGCTCATCCAGGTAGTTCACGCTGCCGTGCTGTCGCTGCCGGAATACATAGACGCGCCAGTTCCCTACAGGGGGCGCTTGCCATTCGCAGGGCGTTCCCTTACCGATGGTCGCGAGCGTGGCGCTCAGGATCGTCGCCGGAACATGGGGCCCGCTGCCGGCTTCGGGCAAGCTCCAGGGCGGGGCCGCGGGGTCGGCTTCGACCACGCGGACGGGTGCCCAGCGGCTGTCGTCGAAGCCCGGCTCAGTCCAGCCCTCGCCTGCGCCGGTGGTCTCGGCGACCCGCCACGTCTCGTCGGAGGGAACCTCCACCGCCTGGCCGCCTGCGAGTGCAACGTGCAAGCCGAACAGCAGCGCGTCGATCCCGCCGTCGCCGCCCCCCTCAATGGCGAGGACGTTCTTCCCGGGTCTGAGCGCCGGCAGCACATCCCAGGTGCGTACTTCCCGCCAGTCCTCACTGCTCCCGATCCGCCGCCCGTTCACGAACAGCGTGTACCGGTTGTCCACCGTCAGCTTGGCGGTGGCCAGCTCCACCGTCGCGTCGGCTGGCAACTCGAGCACTTTGCGGAAGTAGCACGTGTGCGGCCCCTCGCCAGGCACAGGCTTCCAGATCCACTGGCCCAGGCGCGCCCCCGTCTGCGCCTCTCGCTTCGGCGGCGTTCCGGCCAACTGCGCCGCCACGGCGAAGAAGCACTGAGGCACGTGGACAGTCGTTCCACCGGGGACGTCCTCCGTCTCCCAGTCGAGAGAGACCGCCCGCAGCTCGGGGTGCTCCCTGGCGATTCGTCCGGCCGCCTGGAAGCTCGGCCACATGTACTCATCGCAATAGCCCAGATAGGCGTGGGCGGCTTCGGCCTGGCCGAGGGCAGCGGCAAACGACTTGAACCAGAGCGGCGACAGCCACTGTTCGGGGGGCAGTGGGTTGGGCGGCGCGACTCCGGGGCCGGTCGTGCGCGGGTGCGCATAGCCCGGGTTGAAGCGTTGCTCCGCCATCTTCCGGGCCATCTTCTCCGCCTTGTCGGGCTGCAGCGGTTCGTCCCAGAACCAGAACGCGAACGGCGCATAGGCCATGTCGGGCTGCGCGAACCCCTTCCTCAGTTGCTCGAAGGTGATCGGCTTCCGCTCCGCCCACGTTCCGGGCCGAGCCGGTTCCGCGGCGGCGCTCCGGGCGACGATGGCAAGCAACAGGAGACAGCTTGGTGACACGCTCATGCGAATGACCTCGGCTACTTCGCCCCTTACCGCCTACCGGGCTGGGCTTCCGTTCCGATCTCAATCCCGGCGTCGATGAACTGGCCGCCTCTCGTCTGGTGGCAGTGGATCGCCAGCACGTTCTCGCCTGCGACGAGTGCCCTGGGCAGCGCTTCGTTGAGCATTGTCGCGTAGTCGCCCACGTAGCTGGACAACGCGGCCACCTGTTGACCGTTGACATAGACTTCGGCGTCTTCGTCGTGGTGGATCCTCAGCCCGGCGAGGGCGACGGGGAGCTTGCTCACTTGAAAGGGGTGACGGATCCAGACATCGTCCGTGTTCCACTCCGTGCCGACGACGGCGCCCGGCGTGGTGGCGGTGCCGAAGCCGCCTTTGCCTTTCTGCCAGCCGGAGTCGTCGAAGTCTGTCTTGAACCAGTCGTCGGCGGGCTGGGTGGTCGTGTAGCGCCACTCCTGCGCCGTCGCTTGCGAGGTCGGCACCAGCGTCGCCCAGCGGATCTGCCGGACGCGCGGCGGCTGCGTCTCATACGCGGCGGGCCGCTGGTTGATCGCCCGGACCAACGCGGGGTCGTACTTCTGCTGCCGGTCGTAGAAGTAGATGCCGTTCTGCTCCTGCTCGATGTCGGTGAGCTGCGTGTAGCAGAAGCCGAACATGTTGGGGTTGTCCAGCATGGCGTCGGTCAGCCCCTTGTACCTGGCGAGGAAGTCCGGCAGGTCGAGACCGGCGCCGCCGTACCCCCAACCGGGCCCGGTGTCGCGCTTGGTGTTCACGTGGATGCCGCCATACTCGCTGACGAAGAACGGCTGGCCGCGGTAGCGGCTGCGCGGGTCTTCGGGGCGGTTGTTCCACGGTTCGGTGCCGGTGAGGCTGAATGCCGCGTACCGGGAGGCGTAGGCGTTGGGGTCGCCGGTGTAGTCGTGCGTGTCGTACACGTCCGTGTCCGGCCAGAAATGGGTGTAGCCGCTGGTGTCGAGGAACGGGCGGGTGGGGTCGAGATCTTGGGTTGCTGATAGAAGGACCTGAAGGTTCGCGAGGTGCGCCTCGGTGCCGGTCTCGTTGAGCGGGCACCAGCCGATGACCGACGGGTGGTTGCGGTCGCGCCGCACTTCGGTCCGCCACTCGTCCAGCACCACGGTGACGGCTTCGGGCAAGGCGAGGTTGACGCCCCAGTTGGGGTACTCGCCCCACACCAGGTAGCCGAGCTTGTCCGCCCAGTAGAGGAACCTCGGCTCGAACACCTTTTGGTGCAGGCGCGCGCCGTTGAAGCCGGCCGCCATGGACAACTCGATATCGCCGCGCACCGCGGCGTCGGTGGGCGCGGTGTAGATTCCGTCCGGGTAGAAGCCCTGGTCGAGGATCAGCCGCTGGAAGACCGGCTTGTCGTTGATCAGAAACCGGTTGCCGTCAATGGTGATCTTCCGCAGCCCGAAGTAGCTCTTCACGCTGTCGATCACCTTCCCGTCGCGTAGCGTGTCGAGGGTCAGGTCATACAGAAACGGCTTGCCCAGTTGCCAAGGAATCACACGGCTGAGCTTCAGCACGCCCAGTGTGGAGCGCCAGGCCGCGGGCACGGTCTCCTCACCAACCTGCTTGCCGTCGGCAGAGGCACGCAGCCGAACGGTGACGCCTTTCGCCGGGCCGTCCACCCAGCCCCGGAACAGGACGCGGCCACCGTCGAGGTCGGGGGTCAGCGAGAACTCCCGCAAGTACGTGTCACCCACTGCTTCCAGCCATACCGTCTGCCAGATACCGGTGGTGCGCGTGTAGACGCAGCCCTCGCTGACGGTGTGGGTCTGTTTGCCCGCCGCCTGCCGACCGGAGCGGATGTCGTCCTCAACGTGCAACACCAGCTCGTTGTCGCCGTCCCGGGCGAGGTCCCTGATCTCGAAGGCAAACGGCACATAGCCGCCGCGGTGCTCGCCGACGAGTTGCCCGTTGAGCCAGACACGGGCGAGCCAGTCGACCGCGTCGAAGTGCAGCAGCAACCGCCGGCCGCGCATCGCCGCCGGCAGGCGGAACTGGCGACGATACCACGTGTGCGTCATGTAGTCGGTATTGCCGATGCCCGACAGCTTGCTTTCCGGGCAGAAGGGCACCAGGATCTTCTTCGCCAAGTCCTGTCCCGACGTTAGCCCGCGCTGCTCGCCGTCGCCCTTCTCGTCGACCTCGAACTGCCACTCGCCGTTGAGATTCAGCCACTGCTCGCGCTGGAAGTCGGGCCGGGGATGCTCCGGCCGCGGGAGGTCTGCCGCGTGGGTGACGGCTGAGGCTCCCCACAGCGACGCCCCGCTCACCAACGCTGCAACTGCAAGTCTGGTCAGGTGCTTTCTGTTCATGTGTGCCTCCATTGAGAATACTGCTGCCCCGTGTCCGTCGCGCGAGGGCTATAGAACAGCCTTCACTTCGCTGCTGCGGCCACGCACGCCCGGAATACGTCGCACTCGGCCGGATCGAACGGTGTCCCGTCGGCGTAGAACAGGTCGTGTTGCCACAGGGCCGGCACTGGATCGCCCGGGTTGGAGCCCCACGGCATGAAGGTCTGCGTGCGTCCCGCGACCAGCCCTTAGTTGTAGCAGCCAACGTGCTCGCGGGCCAAGAGGGGCAGGATCGCGACGACCGTGTTGCTACTCTGACGGTGCAGCCATTCCGTGCAAAGGACCGGCCGGCCGAGCTCGTTGTACAGATCCCACACGACGACTCGCCGGTCACTGCCGAACGTCCCTACCAAGTCCTTGAGGTACCGCTCCAGCGACGGCCACGTCGCTCGGTCGGTGACGCGCTTGAGTCCTGGGCTGGGTACCCAACCGCTGTTGTGCACGCCGGGCACCGGGGCATCCTGCGTGCCGAGGTGCGGCTCCTTTCCGGCGAACGCGCAGTCGTCGAAGAGCACCGGCATCACGGAGAGCCCGTGCCTGTCGGCGATAGTCAGGAACTGCCCGAAGCGCTGCTTCAACCCCGCCGCATCGTCTTGCCAAACCACGTAGTTCACGAAGACGCGCACCGAGTTGAGCCCAAGCCCCTGCGCCCAGCCCAACTCCCGGTCGATAGCCTCCGGGTCGGAGGTTTCCCGCTGCCACAGCTCCACGTCGTTGACGGCCGTGCTCGGGAGGAAGTTGCACCCCACGACCCACGGGCGGCTTGCCTGCCAGTCGCGCGCGCGCTCAACCGGCCAAGGGCTGGGCGCGGCGGCGGCGGGGGGGGACTGCGGCGGCAGCAGGTTGCGCGGCTGGCACCCTCATCATGCACACCCAGTACGCGATCGTCATGAGCCTCCGCCTGCTCCTCGACGGAATCCGCGGGAAACGGGTCCGTCCATTCTTCCCCGAAGTCGGCCTCCAATCAAGGCTGTGCCCTCAGCGGCGCAACCGGTTCCCAGAAGAGGTCGCGGGACAATGCGGTATACACTATCGTTTTAGTAGACAATAAAAACCCAATACACTTGCCTACTCCACGAACGCATGTCATAATCTCAATCAAGTCACTGTACAAAGGAGGCCGTGCCGATGACGTTGACCCAGAAGTGCCTGTATGCGCTGAAGGCCGTCCTTGAACTCTCGAAGCTGCAGGGAGAGGGGCCCGTGAAGGCGCTCGAGATTGCCGAGACGCAGGCCGTCCCGGTGCGCTTTCTGCAGTTGATCCTGGCACAGCTCAAACAGGGCGGGTTCGTGACCTCGGTGCGGGGTCGCGAAGGAGGCTACGTGTTGGCCCGCCCGCCCAAAGCGGTGACCGTTGGCGAGGTGATCCGCTTCGTCGATTCCTCGTTCGACGCGACCGGCTGTCACTGCCAGAGTGGGAGCAGCGTCTGCCCGTTGGGCTCAAGCTGCGTGTTTGCCCCGTTGTGGGACCGAGTGCGCACTGCGGTAGCGGAGGTGCTCGACGGGACGACCTTTCGGGAACTGGCGGAGCTGGAGCGGCGGCGGACCGCCTCGGCTCTCGATTTCTGCATCTAAGCGCCGCTCGTCACCGGCGCGGTCAGCCACCTCAAGCCCGCCCCGACCACCGGGAGCGGCCATGGACTGGACCCTCCGGAGATGGACTCAAGCATTCGATCATGGACGAAGTCGATTACCTGGCGGTTGATTGGGATTGTGATCCTGGGAGGGCTCCTCTACGCAGTCACGGGGGACCGGAAGGAATCCGGGCTCATCTCGCTCCTCTTCAACGGCATCCGGTTTGTCCTGTACTACTTCCACGAGCGAGCGTGGGAGAGAGTGCAGTGGGGCACCAAACAGCACCCGTTGGTCCGCCTGCCCGTCCGGAAGGACCTGGTGCCGGAGGACTACGAGACAATTCAGAGCTTCCTGAAGCAGCACCAGTTCATCCTCGCCGAGGAGGCGCCGTGACCGGCCTCCGCGAGGCCCGCCCCCGACTGCGCCGGGCCTCGCTCGCCCGGCGCCGATCCACCCGGGACGCGCATACCTAAGCAGAAAGTAGGAAGACTACTGTGCCCATTACGACAAAGCACGAAGACGTAAGAGAATTGGTAGACGGACTCAACTTCGCTCAGAAGGTGGACCGGTCGCTGGAGCTGATCCGCGAGGCCTGGGCGGAGTATGGCGACGGGCTGGTGGTAGCCAATAGCTTGGGGAAAGACTCCTGCGTTGTCTGGCACCTGGCAAAGCGGGTCAGTCCCAAGATCCGCGGATTCGCTATCACGACGCGGTTCAAGCCGAAAAAGACCGTCGAGTTCATGAACCAGGAGGTGGCGCGCAGTCCTGAGTTGCGGGTATTCAAGAACGACGAGGAGATCCCGGACAAGCTCTACGCAAGCGATCCCGACCGTTGCTGCGACCTCCTGAAGGTCCAGCCGACGCGGTGGGCGGTCGAGGAGATGAGCGTCACCTGCTGGGTCACCGGTTTGCGCTGCACGGAGGGACGCACGCGCACTGACTTCCAGGAGGTCGAGGAGCGCGACCAGGGGCTCCTCAAGCTCAATCCCATTCTGATCTGGTACGAGCGCGAAGTGTGGCAGTACGTGGCCCTGTACGACGTGCCCGTCAACCCGCTGTACGCCGAGGGCTACCGGTCCCTTGGCTGCGCTCCCTGCACCCAGATCTCTACAGGCCCCGACGAGCGTGCCGGGCGGTGGCTGGGGACAAGCAAGTGCGGCGGCGAGTGCGGCATTCACACCCGCGCGCTGAAACCGGATCACCAGCTCAACTACCAGATCTGACGAAGGAAGGTTGACCCATGCATATCGCCAGTGACATTACCCGACTCATCGGTAACACCCCGCTCGTCCAGCTCAACCGCATAACAGAGGGTGCCGGAGCGAGGGTGGTGGCCAAACTGGAGTCGTTCAACCCGCTCGGCAGTGTGAAGGACCGCATCGGCCTGAACATGATCGAGGCGGCTGAGCGGGCCGGGCAAATCGGTCCCGACACGATCCTCATCGAGCCCACCAGTGGTAACACCGGCATTGCGCTGGCGTTCGTCGCAGCGGCCAAGGGGTACCGCCTCGTGCTCACGATGCCGGAGACCTTCAGCATTGAGCGGCGGAACTTGCTGCGCGCGCTGGGAGCCCAGGTCGTGCTGACGCCCGGGGCCGAGGGGATGCCCGGCGCTGTGCGCCGAGCCGAGGAACTCGTCGCGAAGGTGCCCGGGGCCTTCATGCCCCAGCAGTTCAAGAACCCGGCCAATCCCGCGGTTCACCGCGAGACCACCGCACTGGAGATCTGGCGCGACACCGACGGCCAGGTGGACATCGTGGTCGGCGGCGTCGGCACCGGGGGAACCCTCACCGGCTGCGCAGAGGTGCTAAAACCCAAGAAGGCGGGGCTGAAGGTGGTTGCCGTCGAGCCGACCGCCTCGCCGGTCCTCTCCGGCGGTCAGAAAGGCCCGCACCCGATCCAGGGCATCGGCGCCGGGTTCATTCCCGACGTGATGAGGGTTGACCTGATGGACGAGATCTACCAGGTGGAGGCAGCGGCGGCCTCTACTGCTGCCCGGCGGCTTGCCCGCGAGGAAGGGATCTTCGTCGGCGTCTCCTCGGGAGCCGCTGCGGCCGCCGCGGTGGAGATTGCGCACCGACCGGAGAATGCCGGGAAGCTCATCGTGGCCGTGCTTCCCGACACCGGCGAACGCTACTTGTCCACGCCGACCTTCCTCGAGGCCGACGCCCCGCAGTTCCTCGACGCGTCGGCATTGGAGAGCGCGGGTTAGCCGCGCCCTGGGGGCCGCGACAGCCCACACCTCCGGTCGCCGAGCACTTCTCAGCGCTGGCCCTGCTTCCCGGCCTCGCCAGCTCGCAGGCAGGACCGCGCGTCGCGTTTTGCGGCAACCGGCTGGCGGGGGCTGGTCACCTCAACCGGGAACTGGTTCCTCAGCCGGGCCAGCGCCTCCGGTTCTTCCTCTTGAGGGCAGTGCCCGCAGTTCGGGAGGGTTTCGGGTTAGGCGTTGGGGAGGTCTGTGGGCAGCCGGCCGCCAGCGTGTCGGCGTTGTTCGGGAGAACTTGCCGGGCAGTGGTCACCAGCGCCCGTCGGCGTGGGACCGGTCGTGTTGCCGGAGGGTCGGCACTGGGTCGCCCGGTTTGGAGCCCCACGGCATGAAGGTCTGCGTTTGCCCGCCGACCAGCCCTTAGTTGTAGTGGCCAACGCGTTCACGGGCCAAGAGGAGCAGGGCCGCGGCGACCGTGTTGCCGTTCTGACGGTGCAGCCATTCCGCGCAAAGGACCAACCGCTCAACCACCAGCTCTGAGGAGAGAAGGTGGCCCCCCGCCTCTCGCGAACAAGGATGATCCCCATGCGCCTCCGCTTGCTCCGGTGCACCGCAGCGTTGGCCCTCGTCGGCCCGACAGCGAGTTCCGCCGTGGAGGTGAGTCTCGGCCCTCAGCAGGCGGTGCTGTCGGACGGGCAACTCGGTCTGCGGTACTTCCCCGACGGGCACCTGGCGGTCCTGCAGGAGGGTGGCCGGACGAAGGTGTTCCTGGCCGCCGGCGTACGCTCGTACCGCCTTGAGGGTCGGTCACTCACTGATCTCACCTCGGTCCGCGAGGTCCTTGCGCCGGGGCAACCCGGCGCGTTCGACAACGGCTATGCGGGGATCAATGCACTGTGGCGGGAGCCCTCGGGGCGCCTGCTCGCCTTCTACCACGCGGAGGATCAGGAGGGCATGGCGCACACCGTTAGTCAGGTGCCGGGCTTCTACTGTTCCGTGGCTGCTGCCGCCTCAACCGATGGTGGCAACACCTTCGAGAAGCTCGGACCGATCCTCACCGGTCACCTGCCGAAGAACCCAGCCGGCACGCCCGACCAGGGCTGCGGCGAACCGTGCGTGCAGGAAGATCCTGGCGGCAAGTACCTGCTGGTCTACTACACCTCGCACGAGCGCGCTGGCAACCGCGGCGTCCAAGTGTGCCTCGCCCGCTGCCCAATCGCAGAGGTCGCGCAGCCCGCCTCGTGGCGCAAGTACCACGAGGGCGCCTTCGACGAACCCGGCCTGGGCGGCCGCGACACGCCAGTGCTGGCGAGCCCGTTCTCCGCGGCCGACGCGGTGTTCCTCCACGTGCAGTACGTCACGGCCTGGCACCGGTTCGTGATGGTCTTCTGCGTCAACGCCTGGCAGGAACAGGGCGCGCCGGAACGGAGCGGCTTCTACGTCGCCCTCTCTGGCGACGGGCTCGCCTGGCCCCGCGAGCACCTCCGCCAGTTCCTGCCGAGCTTCACGGTCCCGTCTCTCGGCCGAGAGCTGTCCTGGCACCCAACGCTGGTGCTCGACGACAAGCCGGGGGATGGTTCGCACCCGGCGGGCTGGCTAGACTACGGCTACAGCAAGAGCTGGGGATCCGAGCTGCCCAACACGCCGCACTATCTTGTGCGACGTGCGATCAAGCTGGGGCGATAGCGCCGAAGAGAGGCAACAGCATGGCGAACCGCAGAGCATTCCTCTGTACTTGCGCGGGGGCCTGCGCCTGCACGATTGCTCAGGGCGAGGGAGCCAAGGAGGCAGAGCACGTGGGCCTCCAGAACGTCGATCGCTACCGCGTGGTCGAGCCTATGTTCGAGGCTTTGCGGGTGGTGCTGAACTACCGCGGTGAGCCCTACTCGCCGGCGTACATTCAGGGCATTTCGGGGGCGGCCTTCCGGTTCGGCGGGCCGTGCCCGTGCGCTCCCACTTGTTCCGTCTCTAGGCAGCCGCCCGAGTTGGTCCGGCTACTGGGCTACGAGGCCACCGAAGCAATCCTCGGCTGGAGGGATGACGACGTCTCCGCCGAGATGCAGGCGCTCATCCCACGGATCAAGGAGTCGCTCCGCGCGGGCCGTCCCGTGCCTGTGTGGCACGCGTTCACCACCGCCGAATGGGATGTCGTGGCCGGCTACGACGACGCCAAGGGCGTGTTCCTCGGCGGTGGGTCCTCCGCCGGTCTCGACGAGTACGCCGAGGCGCCGCAGACGCGCGCTCAGGAAGCGACGAAGATCTGCCCTGCCTTCGGCGCCCTGTTCATCGGTAAGAAAACGGGCCCGTTCGACGCTCGCGCCGCAGAGCTGTCCGCCCTCCGCGAAGCCGTCCGCCACGCCCGCGATCGCACCGAGACGCACACGCCCGGCCGGCCCGACCTGGAAGGGCTACGGGCCTACGATCGCTGGACCGCGAAGTTCCAGCAACCTGGCGCCAAGCGCGCTGGGGGAGACTCCTACTGCCACGGCGTCTACCGGACCACGCACCGCGCAGCCGGCGACTTCCTCCGAGAGATCGCCCCCCACTACGAACCAGCCAAGGAACCTCTGCTGGCCGCAGCGCGCGCGTTCCACGCAGAGGCAGACGCCCTGGACAGCGCCGGGAAGCTGATCGGCTGGGAGTCGCCGACTGAGGATGCCGGACGGAACGAGAAGCTGTGGCCGATTCTCGCTCGCGCTCGTGACCACTATGCGCGTGGGGTGGCGGAGGTTGAGAAGGCGCTGGCGAGTGTTGGGTGACCTGAGGTGGCGTGGCGACCAGCGGCTGAGCAGCGCAGTGGGCCGTCGACTCCGGCCGGAGGACGCTGACCTGGACACAAGGCTCTGGTGTCAGTCAGTCATCCATCACGCTACAATTGGGGGGACAGTGGAACGAGGTGAACCGATGACCACCGTGACGCTCGAGACCGCCCAGAGGGAGCTGCCAAGCCTCATTCAGGAGGTTCTGCTGGGGAAGCGGTTGCGCATCACGCTTGACAGGAGTCCAGTCGCGGAACTGGTGCCGGCAGCGAAGCCCAAGTCGAGGCCCGTGTTCGGTAGCGCGAAGGGGCTGATCGGGATGGGCGACAACTTCGATGAGCCGCTGGAGGACTTCACGGACTACCTGTCATGAGGCTCCTTCTTGACACCCACGCGTTTCTCTGGTTCATCACGGGCAGCAACAAGCTGAGCCCGTCGGCCAGGGAGGCCTTCGAGAGTCCTGCGAACACCAACTGGGTCAGTATCGCCACCCTGTGGGAGATGGTGATCAAGGCCAGCCTCGGGAAGTTGACGTTAGGCCGGCCCTTTCGTGACTTGGTCACGACTCAGCTCGCCGAGAACGGCTTCAGCCTGCTGCAAGTGGAGGTCGATCACCTCGCGGCACTCATGGACCTGCCCTACCACCACCGGGACCTCTTCGACCGCCTTCTCGTCGCGCAGTGTACGGCCGACGACCTCGCACTGGTGACCTGCGATGCGGCGTTTTCGGCCTATGATGTGCGAAGGATCTGGTAGGGCTGCAAAGGCGCCGCACTGGGACCCGCCAAGTACGGTTCTGAGGAGAACCAATTATGCGCCACCATCCTTTCGCGCCCCTGCTCTGTGCCTTCGCCGCCTGCGCCCTCCTGACCGGTGCTTCGGCCGAGGACGCGCAGCCGCTGGCCCAACGTGTCCTCCGCGAATCAGGCGTGAGAGGCGGTCTCGTCGTTCACCTCGGCTGCGGCGACGGGAAGCTCACGGCGGCGCTTCGGGCGAACGAGAGCTACCTGGTCCACGGGCTCGACGTCGACGCCGGTAACGTAGCGAAGGCGCGGGCATACCTGCGGTCGCTCGGCGTGTCCGGACCAGTGTCGGCTGAGCAGTGGGCCGGCTCGCGGCTGCCGTATGCCGACAACACGGTCAACCTGGCGGTGGTGACGGGTGGCGGAGAGCGAGTGGTGATGGGCGAGCTCCTGCGCGTGCTCGTGCCTCGGGGCGTGGCTATGGTCGAGAAGGGCGGACAGTGGCAGAAGACCGTCAAGCCGCAGCACGAAGGCACCGACGAGTGGACGCACTTCTTGCATGATGCCAGCGGGAACCCGGTAGCCAACGACCAAGTGGTCGGCCCGCCTCGGCGGTTGCAGTGGAGCGAGGGGCCGCTGCACGGGCGCAGCCACGAGCACACGCCGACTGTCGCCGACGTGGTTTCAAGCGGGGGGCGAATCTTCTACCTGGTCGACGAGGCGCCTGTCGTGTCTTTGTTGCTCCCGGCGCAGTGGCAGCTTGTCGCGCGCGACGCCTACAACGGGGTGCTGCTCTGGAAGCGGCCCCTCGCCGAGTGGTGGCCGCGGCTTGCCGGCTGGACGCAAGGGCCGAAGCAGCTTCAGCGCCGACTGGTGGCTATCGGCGATCGCGTCTACGTGACGTTAGGCATGTACGCGCCGCTGACGGCGTTGGACGCAGCGACGGGAGAGACCGTCAAGGTGTACGACGAGACCGCGGGCGCGGAAGAGATCCTCTGGCACAACGGCGCTCTGCTGCTCTCGGTGCGGAGCGTCACCGAGGAGCGGACGACCGAACTGAGGACCTGGGAGAAGCTCTCAACAGAGGCGAAGTCGCCCCTGTACACGCGGGACACGTCCACCCCACTGATGCAGCGTCTGCGTGGCGCCGAGAACAAGGCAGATGTTTCCCTCCTCGCTCTGGACGCCGACACGGGCCGCGTGCTGTGGCGGAAGGCGGGGGAGGCAAGCGCCAAGCTGCGTCCCCTGAGTCTCTGCGCCATTGGTGATCGGGCGCTGTGGCAGAAGGCCAATGCCGTGGTGTGCGTGGGACTGAAGACAGGGCAAGAGTTGTGGTCGCGATCGGCAATGCGGCTGCGCGTCGTCTGCGAGGGCGGCGTGGTCTGTTCCGATGGGAAGACCGCCCTGGCGCTCTCCCTCCAGACCGGCGAACCTCTGTGGACTCGCGACCTGTCGCTGGTCGACGTGCGCGACGTGTTCATCATCGGTGACTCAGCGTGGTTCGGCGGGTTCAAGCCGTGGACGGGCACGAACCAGCAGAACAGCAACCCGGTGTGGGGACCGTACTTCGTCGAGCAGCTCGACTTGGCGACTGGCGAACTGCGTGATCGCATTGACTCCGAGAACCCCGGGCATCATCACCGGTGCTACACCAACAAGGCCACCAGCAACTACGTTCTCGGCGGCCGGCGAGGGACGGAGTTCATCGACTTAGCCGCCGGCGAGGTGCTGTGGAACAGTTGGGCGCGCGGGACCTGCATGTACGGAGTCATGCCCGCCAACGGCTTGCTCTACGTTCCGCCGCACGCGTGTGGCTGCTACGCAACGGTGCAGATGAGCGGGTTCAGTGCGCTGGCGGCGGCGGGGAAGCCACCAGCGGTCAGCGATCAGCGGTCAGCATCGAGCCGGCTGGAGCGCGGCCCAGCCTACAACAGCGCACCCGTTCTCCAATCACGAATCACCACTGACCAATCGCCAGACTGGCCGACCTACCGGCACGACGCGGAACGGAGCGGGGCGACACCCGTCGCCGTCGCGTCGGACCTGTCCGACAAGTCCGCCCTGTCCGAGAAGTGGAGGACCACGCTTGACGGCAGACTCAGCGCGGCGACCAGCGCTGAGGGCAAGGTGTTCGTCGCGCAGGTCGACCAACACACCGTCCATGCCCTGGACGCCGCGACGGGGAAGCCGGCTTGGTCGTTCACGGCGGGCGGCCGTGTGGACTCGCCGCCAACGATCTTCGCCGGGCGGGTGCTGTTCGGCGGCCACGACGGGTACGTCTACTGCCTGCGTGCCGGCGATGGTGCGCTGGCCTGGCGCTTTTGCGCCGCCCGACTGGAGCGGCGCGTCGTGGTCGGTGACCGAGTCGAGTCGATTTCGCCCGTCCACGGGAGCGTGCTGATCCGCGACGGGACGGCCTACGTCACTGCCGGCAGGAACTCGTACCTGGACGGCGGCATCGACCTCTGCCGGCTCAACCCGGAGACAGGCGAAGAGCTGTCGCGGACCCCAATCTACAGCCCCGATCCACAGACCGACCGGCAGCCTCCGCAAGATAATCAGAACGCCATGCCCGGCACGCGGTCGGATCTTCTGACCAGCGACAACGACCACGTGTACCTACGCCACCTGGTGTTCAGCAAGACCGGCGACGCGCAGGAGGAGAGCAACGCGCACCTTCTCTCAGTGACCGACTTCCTCGACGACACCTGGCCCCACCGCTCCTACTGGATCTTCGGGAAGCACAGCTCCCTCGCCACCGGTTGCAGCGGTCGCGAGAAGAACTTGGTGTACGGGCGTCTGCTCGCCTTCGACGGCTCGACAGTCTTCGGCTACGGCCGCAAGACCGTTCACTGGTCAAACCAACTCGAAGACGGCCCCTACCGGGTCTTCTCCGTGAGCCGCAGCGACGGCGCGGCACACTGGGAGAAGTCAGTGCCGATTCAGGTCCGGGCGATTGTGCTGGTCGGTAAGGTGCTGTTCGTTGCCGGCCCGCCAGCCGAGGCTGGTTCCCTCCCCGGGGAGTCTGTCGAAAGCCAAGGAGCGCTGCTGCTGGCGCTGTCGACGGCGGACGGCACGGAGTTGGGGCGTCGTCGACTGGGGGCGACACCGGTGTTCGATGGCATGGCAGCGGCGAATGGGAGGCTGTATGTAGTGACTGCCGACGGGACGCTCGTGTGTCTGGCGGGCAGTTGAGTGGTCTCGCTACAGAGCAAGCACGCGGGCTTGACGCTGTCGCCCGCGCGCATCCGTCTGGAAGGCTTCCAGGACGCCCGAACTCGTTCGGGATCTGTCCGTGCTCAGCCTCCCCCGAACAAGTTCGGGCGTCCTGTAGCAGCGTCGTCATCCGTTGAAATGCGCAGGCGAGGCGCCACTCCTTGCCTTGCCGCTGGGGGAGAATCGGGTTAGGGTTAGCCAAGAGTGACCGGGCTCGCGTCTACCGTGCGGGCTTACCAATACCGAGAGACCGCATGGAGCAGTCACAGCCACGACGCAAGCCGGGGACCGAGCGCCGCCGTGGGGTCGCGCGCGTGTTCGGCTACCTGCTGGTCCTGGTCGGGCTCCTCCTTGCCGCGCTTTACCTAGTCTGCAGCACACGTCTCGTCTGGGGCACGGCAGCGCGAGTGGGCTTGGAGCAGTTGGCCAAGCAGCTCAAGGTCCCCTGCGAGATCGGCGCGCGCTCGGGCGACCCGCTACGCGAGATCCGCCTGCGCCGGTTGGTGGTCGGGCGAGGCGAACCCTCACCCACCGGCTCGTTGATCGAGGTGCAGGACGCGACGGTTCACCTCAAACTGCTTGCCGCGTTGCGCAGAGTCCCTCCCGGTTGCGGAGACGGTGCGGTCAGTGGAGGTCAAAGGGCTAAGGGCGTTCCTGCACCGAAGTGCCGACGGGACCCTGAACCTGGCGAAGCTGATCCCGGAGAAGAAGGAGCCGCGGAAGCCACCCCCGGAGTTCCGCGGGGAGGTCCGGGTTGACGACCTCGAGCTGTACTACCAGGACGACGGGCTTGGCGCAGAGGGGCAACGGCCGTTCTCGAAACGCGCCACGTTCCAGAGCTTGCCGGCCCACTTCGCCCGCTTCCCCCAGGTGAGGTTTGCCCGCCAAGGCGCGTGCCCGGATGGTACGTTGCAGGAAGTCCAGGCGCATGGCACGGCCGATATCGAGACCATGGCGGTCCAAGCCACCCTCGCGCTTGTGGGCCTCGACTTGGCCTCGTGGACCAAAATCGCCCCCCTGCCTACCGGCTTCCACGTGGAGCGCGGCCGCGTAACCGTCACGACCACCCTTGACCTGGCCAAGGCGGCCGACGGCCAGACGATCCAGTACGATACGCACGTCTCCTCGCCCGGATTCTCGCTGCTGACCCCGCCCGCCGAGCTGTCGCTCATCAGCACCGAGCTGACGCTGACCGCCCGCGGCACCGTGTCGCTTCCGGCTCGCCGGTCGCCAGCCGACTCGCCGTCGCGCCTCCAAGCCACGTGCTCGGCAACCCTCGACACCCAACTGAGCGAGGTCGGCGCCGTTCGGGTCGTTGCTGACGTCGACACCCGGGCCGGCGCCATCGTCGGGTCGGCTCGTCTCCCGGCCATCGCCTGTCGGCATTGGCTGCAGACGCGGAACGCCAACAAGGCGGTGCGGCTCGCGGCAGGCACCGCTGACCTCGACACCAACTACGAGGTGCAGTTTGGCGGGGCGTCCCCTTCTGTGCTGCTTGACGGCACGTTGAGGTTCGCCGACGGCCAACTCCAGCCCCGTGGCATACGCCGGACTGTGTCGGCGCTCAACACGGCTGTCAAGTACAACGTCCGGCTCGACCTCGGGCCGAGCTTCGCCGTCTCCGGCACAGCCCGCGCCCGCGGCAGCTTCGCCGAATACCCGTACTACGAAGCCCAGGGCAACTTCGATTCGCGCGGCCAGTCCTTCACCGGTCGGGTGCGCCTCGACGACGTCAACGTTCCCGGCGCCGTGTGGCTGGTGCGCAGCCCGCCGGCGTTCCAGGCGGACGCCAGCCGGGTGAGCCTCGACGTGGGGATCCAGATCGACCAGTTGGCCGGCAAGCCGCGGATCGGGTACCGTGGGCGGGTTGCCCTGGCCGGAGTCTCCGGTCGGGCGCCGAGCCTGCGCCGCCCTCTGCCCCGGCTCGACGCCGACCTCAGGGTCGATGGGCGGGCCACATTGGGGAGAGCACCGGTGGTGGTGGCGCGCGTCACGTCTGCACAGTCGGTGCGCGGCCTGGGCAAGCTGGCGGTCGAGGCGAGCTATACCCGCGAAGGTTAAGAACACACCGAAGTCCCGGTGCGACTTCGGCTCCGTCTGGGAGAATACCCTCTGTCCTACGTCTGCTGCACGCCTGCCGGGGAAGTTCCGCGAACTTCCACTTCGGTGTGTTCCCAACCTTCGCGGGTATA
>Ga0210016_1000965_pt1 | contig 26388 bp, 24 predicted proteins | sample CryGeyCG2014_300_FD_185454 | JGI IMG/M metagenome (GOLD analysis project Ga0210016, IMG submission 185454) | Groundwater microbial communities from aquifer - Crystal Geyser CG02_land_8/20/14_3.00 (SPAdes) (version 2) | ecosystem: Environmental > Aquatic > Deep subsurface > Groundwater | place...
TACAATCACGAGAGGGCACAGTGGGATTTAAACAAAATGACCCCCGTTGAATACAGGGATCATCTGTTGGCGTCAAATGTCTGAAAAGCGGTTTTTTGGTCGTGTCCACTAAACGGGGTACACATCAGCTTAAGGCGATTTTTGTTTTACTGACAGCCTCGGTCTAGAACCAGGGTTTTATGGGGAATTTTAACGATTTTACGGCTCCCCCGCCGACGCGCTTTGCCCGTCCGGAGCCGAAAGCGAAGGAGGGTCTCGGTCGGGGACTTATTTCACTATTTTAACACAAAATTTATCCCGTAGTAAGCTTTGCTTTACTACTGGGATGATACAAATGAGATATAAAAAGGCCCCTGAAGTTTTCACTTGGGGCCCAAGTTTGGTTATTAGTGTCCGAAGAAACCGCGAGCTACGGTATCAGGCAACTGATAAAGCAGCACATTATTTCTTACGCAAAGGCTCTGAATCTCTTCGTCTCTTCCTGCGCCGCTGGTGCTAAGTATCGCCTTAATCCCCGCCCTTATGAGTGTTTCAACTGCGTCCGGGAAGGGGAAAAAGCTGTCGCTATATGCAACTGCACCCTGCAGTTTGTCGCCGTGGCCCGCATCTCTCGCTCGCTTAAGGGCAAGCTCTGCGGCGCCAACACGGTCCTGCTGGCCCACGCCGTTACCAATAAGCATATTATTGCTCACAATCGTGACAGTGTTGCTGTTCGAAGTCGCGCCAACCGCCCAGCCCAATAGAAGGCATTGCTCTACTTTTTGGTCGCGATTGCCAAACACTCTCATGCTCGGATGACCAAAATCCAACACGAAGGTGTAATTGGGTTGGACCAAGAACCCGCCCCGCACATAGCGGATGCGTTTTATTGTATCCAGCCCCGGGTCGGACGCAGCGCTGCCCAGCGCAGGATTCACAACCAGTCGACATTTATCGGTCCTGCGTCTTAAAACTTCAATTGCTTCCGGGTCAAATGAATGCGCAACCACGCCGTCAAACAATTGTCTCCTCGTGGCATCAAACGTAGCTTCTTTCACCAAAAACTCAGCTAACTCGCCGGTAATCGGGAAGTTAAAGATTAGCCAGCCGCCAAAGATTGCCCGCCTGTCGCCCTTGGCAACCGCGATTACGGTTTCCATTGGGGTTTCAAAGCCCATTGCGGCGCCGCAGGGATTGCCATGTTTAACTCCAACAGCAACGAACGGCATATGATAGAAGTTCAACTGGAATCCCGCAATCATGTGGGTAAGAGTCTGCAGCAGACGATCTAGGTCACAAAGGTTATTGTAACTTGGTGCCATACCCTCCACAACATGGAATCTGTCCAGCGCAAAGGAATCGTCCTTTGCTCCGGTACTGAAGAGGCCAGCCGGCGCTTGCGGCGCGTTTTCGCCGTACCTTGCAGATAGCGCAAGCTCGCCCATTATTCCCTCAAACTGCCCTTGGCCATGGAATTTGGCCGATTCCAGCACATACTTGGCAACTTCAAATTCGGCACGGGCCCGCAGTTTTTGGCGGGTTTCCGGCGAAATATCACCCAACTCTTCAAGCTCCTTGAGTATCGGCTCCCTGTCTTGGAATCTGCAAACAACGATTCGACCGCCCTTGGCAGCCGAACGCACCATGCAGGGCCCACCAATATCTGTCAGTTCAACCACAGAATCAATAGTCGCATCCGGCTTGGCAATAGCGTCTTGCAACGGATAAAAGTCGCAGACCACCATGCGAATAATGGGAAGACTAAGGCTTTCCATTTCTTTAATCTGCGCGGAGTCGTTCAGGTTAGCAAGCAGACCCGCGTGAACTTCTCTTGAAAGAGTTACTACGCGATGGCCAAGAATCGCTCCGCCGCCAACCAACTCAGACACATTTTTCACTGGAATACCTGCTTCTTTCAGGACCTTGGCAGTACCGCCAGAGGCCAAAATTCCCCAACTCAATCTGATCAAACGTCGGGCAAAATCGGCAATGCCAGTTTTATCAAAAACCGAAAGCAATGCCCACTTTTCCTCTGCCATTTCTTTTCTCCTTTCTCCTTCTGAGAATTAAGATGTCAAAAAGCTAACTCCAGTTTATATATTTAATTTGTTTTGTCAATCAAAACAATACAAAATCGCCCCGAAGGGCGACTTTTATTTGCTGGCAACCTCAGTCTGGAGCCAAGATTTTAAGGCCTGCCTGCCGGTAGGCAGGGGAATTCCAGACTGTTTTGAACTCCCCCACCGACGCGCTTTGCCCGTCCGTATCCGCCCAGGGCGGAGAAGGAGGATCTCGGTCAGGCTTATTTTATACAAAACTCGCAATTTTTTTGGTTAATTCGTCTTTTCCTTCGTTTGTTTTTGCCGAATATCTCAAAACCGGTACATCTTGCGCTTCTTTTTGGATTGACGAAAGCTGTTTTTCCGCGGCGCCTTTAGCTAATTTATCAATTTTGTTTGCAACAATGACAATTTGGTGTTCGTTTGCCTCAAGAATTTTTATCATATCCCTATCCAGGGCAGTCAAACCGACATTGGCGTCAATAATTAAGAAAACTGCCTCGGGCCTCGCGTTAGAAAACTCCACATACCAAAAAATCCTTTTGATCATTTTGTTGCGCTCCAATATCGAACGCTTTGCATATCCGTATCCGGGAAAATCAACTAAATAGAAAGAATCATTAATGCGAAAAAAATTCGCTTCTCGCGTTTTCCCCGGCATCTTACTTGCCTTTACAAGGTCTTTTTTGCCGACCAAAGAGTTAATTACGCTTGATTTCCCTGTATTGGAGCGGCCAAAGAAAGCGATATGCGGCAAATTATCTTTCATGCCGTAATCGTCCCCGATAACACCTTTGGCAAACTCTGCTTTTGATATTTTCATATTATTTTCTCAATTCGCCCAAAAGACCATAATGTCTTCCATTGGAATCAACCCAAATATCATAAATCTTAAAGGTTTTAAATTCTTTTCTTAAAAATTTTTTATTAAACCAATAATGTATCAATCCCTTTTCATCGTGGCTTAATGGAATAAATATTCTGGAAGTTATAAATTTTATTTTCCATAACTTTTCTTTTGGTATATCTTTTATAGACCCTCTTCTGCTCACGGTGATAAAAATAAGACCTTCTGGTTTAAGAATTCTTTCTATTTCTTTTATCAATTTTCTTATATTTCCTATTCTATTATGATTCAAAACCTGTATACTAATTAAGGCATCAAAAAAATTATTTGGGTAAGGTAGTTTTTTATAGATATTACCAATCTTTAATCTGGCTTTTAATTTTTCTTTTTTTAACCAACTTTTCGTAATTCCGATTCCTTTTGGTGCAATATCAATTCCATAAACTTCAAAACCGTGCTTAGCCAGATAGACTATATGTCTTCCTGAGCCACAACCCAAATCAAGAGCCTTTTTAACACCTTTTTCCCTAAATAATTTTACAATCTTTGGTATATCCTCTTGGGGTTTAGTAAAAAACTTTCCGTATTCCTTAAATATCTTGTTCCACTGTCGCATATTTTCACTTTATCAAAAAATCGCCTTTTAGGCGACTCGGTCTCCCGATACTACGAGCTGAATGTGGTCGCGTAAAATGGCTCATTTCATTCGCCATCACGCGACTCACATAAAATTCTCTATTCATTGATGATTTATATTTCTTTCGCCGCTTTTTGTGGCCTGCCACGTGACGAGGAGCGAAGCGACGAATTTTACGTGGCTGCGGGGCTAGGAGTCGGACCTAGAATTCCACGTCCAGAGCGTGGCGTGTTACCGGTTGCACCACCCCGCAATATTCGCATACAATTCGCATATAATTTGCATCACGATTCGTATAATCTAAACTTGCAAATACCTTCTTATCGCAATAACGCTAGAAAATACTCCCAAAATCACGCCGATTGCGAATTGGCCAAGAATAACGATTAAATAATTAGAGATTAAATAATTAAACAGATGAAATCCTGGAATAACTATCTCTAGTTTTGGACTTAAAAAATAGCATACCGCAAAAACTATCAAGCTAGAAATTACGGCAGAGACCAAGCCGGCAATTGCGCCTTGAATAATGAATGGCCCCCTGATAAACCAGTTGGAAGCGCCAACTAATCTCATTATTGAAATTTCTTCTCTCAAATTGTAAATAGCTAGCCTTATAGTATTAAACGCAACTAAAACAGCAACAATAGCCAGAGTGATGCTAAATATAAGCCCTACTCGGTTAACATTTGAAGTTATTTGTGACAGTTTTTCTATAATCGGCTTTCTTTCATGATAATCAACTTTTTCAATAATGTTTTTCAAAGAATTATTTTCCAGAAAATTAGCGACAGATCCATATTGCGAGGCCTGCCAAGCTTTTATATTCAGGGAGGGTAAAAAGGGGTTCATTCCTAGTTCTTGTAAAGACTCCATTAAAAGCTGATTGTCTTTATATCGTTGAGAAAATCTGTCCAAAATTTCTTCTTTTGAAATATATTCTATTTCTTTAACTTCCGGAATTTTGGCAACTTCGTCTTTTACCTTTAAAATATTTGACTCGGAAGAATCTTCTTTAAAGTAAACTGAAATATCAACTTTTTCTTCAAGGTCGGCAATTAAAAATTGGGTTACTCCTCCTAAAAGATAAAGCGAGGTTATTAAGAATATAACCATCAACATTATAAAAACAGTGGCAACGGACAATCCCCCGTTTCTTCTAAAGCTTTGCCAACCAGATTTTATTACTCTTTTAAAGGCTGTAAACATAAATATATAAATATAATGCTAATCTACAAATTTTATCCGAATGCTGCGAATATGCAAATACTATAGTCGGAATTTCCCTTTTTCCTCGTCCCTCACCACTTTGCCATTTTCCAGAGTTATCACCCTTCTTCCTAGAGAATTAATTATTCCTTTGTTATGGGTCGCTAAAATCACTGTCGTGCCTAGTTCGTTTATTCGCAAAAGCAATTTTATAATATCTGAAGTGTTATAAGGATCAAGGTTGCCAGTTGGTTCGTCGGCTAAAATTACCTCGGGCCGGTGAATCAAGGCTCTCGCAATTGCCACCCTTTGTCTTTCGCCGCCTGAAAGCTGAAGAGGAAAATTATTTGCCTTGTCGGCTAATCCTACTACCTCCAATACTTCTGGAACATCTCTTTCAATTTCTTTATCGCTAGCGCCCATTACCTCCATTACATAAGCAATATTTTCAAAAGCGGTTTTTGAAGGAAGAAGTTTGTAATCCTGGAAAACTGTTCCAATTTTACGTCTTAACCGAGGTAAACGGGATTTTTTCATTTTGTGAATATCTTGGTCTTCAAAAAAGATTCGCCCCCTTGTTGGTTTTTCTTCAGCCATAAGAAGCTTTAATAAAGTTGTCTTTCCAGATCCTGATTTGCCAACAATTGAAATAAACTCTTTTGGCTGAACCTCAAAAGAAACATTATCTAAAGCAATGGTATTAAAAGGATAGATTTTTGTAACAGTTTGGAACTTAATCAACTTAAATTGCTAAATTGTTAAATTGCTAAATTGTTAACAGTGTAACAATACAACAATATAACAATTATATTACTCTAATCTCCGCTTCTACAAATTTTTCCAAGTCTCCATCCAGCACGTTTTCTGTTTCAGAAGTTTCTATATCCGTTCTCAAATCTTTTACCATTTTATAGGGATGTAAAACATAAGAACGAATCTGATTTCCCCAGCTTGCAGATATCTTCTCGCCCTTTACCTTTGAAATCTCCTTTTGCCTAGATTCTTCTCTTAGTTGGTAAAGTTTAGAAAGCAACAACTCCATTGCCTTCTTTCGATTGTCTCCTTGCAATCTTTCTACTTGAGACGCTACCACAATTCCTGTCGGCAAATGAGTAATTCTTACTGAAGTCTCTCTTTTATTGACATTTTGCCCGCCGGGTCCGGATGATCTGAAAAAATTAATCTTTAATTCTTCGGGCTTAATTTTAATGTCGGAATCTTCTTCTTTTACTTCCGGCAAAACCTCAACTAAAGCAAACGAGGTATGTCGCAGTTTTTGAGCCGAAAAAGGAGAAATCCTGACCAAACGGTGAACTCCCGTCTCTGCTCTTAAAAATCCATAAGCGAATTTTCCATTAACCTCCATTGTCACTGACTTCGTCCCGATTCTTCCTTCGGGGCCTCCTGCCTCGCCGAAAGATTGATGCAGAATTCTTGTCTTAAAACTTTTTCTATCACAGTACCGCTGGTACATCCTTAAAAGCATAGTCGCCCAATCTTGAGCGTCCTGTCCGCCAGCGCCAGAATAAATTGATAAAATCGCATTACCCTTGTCATATTTACCCGAAAGAAAAACTTGAAGTTCTTTTTGTTTTATTTTCTTTTCAAATTCATTAATCGATGATTCGTCGCCGGATTCTTTCAATTCCTCCAAACCAAGTTCTAAATCTTCAAACTCGATTATTTCATTTTTCAACTGGGCAAATTCTTGGCTCACCGATACTGCCCTTTCTTTATCTAACCAAAAGTCTGGTTTTTGAAGTTCCTTGTCTAGCTCTTTAACTTTTTCTTTCTTTTGTTCTATCTCAAAGACAGTCCGCCATTTGGCGGAGCTTATTTTCTAACTCCTGAATTTTCGGATTTTCAACTACCATACCACTGTTATTATTTTATCAGAAAATGCTAACTCTTCAAGCTTTTCTCTGATAACGATAATAATTTTGAATTCATTCTTAAAAGAAAAAGCGTCCATCCTTAATCCGTGATAGACGCCTTTGGCTCGTCTGGGTCACATCTTATAATTATCTGACAACCTATTCAAACAGCGCAGAACTGGCCTATACAAAACAACAATGAAAAACAGTGCAATGGCACCGCCAAGAACTAAGGCAAATAACATCGATGGCTTTTGAGAAGAAATCAGATACAAACATACCAAACCAAGGCTAGCCATAAACGCCAAATCGCTAACTTTCTTCAAAATGGCGGTCAGTAAATTGTGGAACCGGAGATCTGGTTTCTTTGAACGCCAGAATTTCCAAGCAAACGAAGTCCCAATCCAGAATACCGAAACCGCAAGAAAGTGCGTGGGCGCTTCAGTCATCAAATGACCAAACCAGCCTGCTACGCTAAACCATATGACAATTGAAAACAGCATCTTGCCCTTCCAGTTTTCATCACTCGCTGTATCTCTTAACAGAATAATGGCCCAAAACCAGATTACAATATAGACGAAGGTTTGATTTACCAGTAACTCTTTCATTTTCCTTGCCTCCCGAGCCTTAAGAACTATAAATAGATTAACATAATTTAATCATTCTGTCAAATCGAATCTATTTACCCATACCCGCGCTTGAACTCTGGATCGAGTCCCATAAAAATCCACGAAATGCGGATTACGCGAGATAAACCAATGCCCCGCCAGTTTTGGGCCGGAGGCGAGACTTGAACTCGCGACCTACCCCGCCCTTTAAGTAAGCCGATGGGCAGAATTGAACTGCCGTCGGTGGTTTACGAAACCACTGCTTTGCCACTAAGCTACATCGGCGTATTCATAGTCAACAAACGTCCTTTTTGAGCTCTCTTACTTGGGACTCGGTTTTCCCGTCCATTTCCCTTATTAAGAGCGGCGAATGTAGGAGTTAATGAATCACAGTTTGGGCAAATCAAACGTAGGTTTTCTTCGGTATTATTCTGCCAATTACCATCAATGTGGTCTGCCACTAGCGGAACCAGTCCTGTTTTTTGATTAATTTCTGACCAACCACACAAACAACACTTATTTTCAAATTTCCTGCGCAAATATTTTTTAATGTATGACGAGACTAAACCTAAGCTATTCAATCCTTTAATTTTACCGTTCTTCCATTTTTTAATATAAGATTGGTACTGAAATTTTTGCTGACATTTATTACTGCAATACTTGTAACCTGGCCGTGGCGTCTCTTTACCACAAACCGGACACTTTATTCTTGGTTTTTTTGGCATTGGCATAATTATATTATACCCAATCCATCAACCAGTTGCAAGGTCTATATATGGTTGCTACTTGGAGCGGCAGATGGGATTTGAATCCACGACCTTCTCCTTGGCCCCTCACAATTTTTGCTTGAATTAAGCGAGAGACGGGAACCCCGAAAAAAAACTTCGTAATTAAACGGGGCGAGTCGAACCCTATCGACTCTAAGCGGGTAACGGGAATCCTCGCCCAAGGCGAGTCCGCCTCTGGCGGAGAACCCACGTACCTTTCCCAGGCATATTCTTTTAAGCGGGTGAGCGGAGTCGAACCGCCGTCTACTCCTTGGGAAGGAGTCATAATGGCCGTTATACTACACCCGCCTGCGTCCCGCTACGCGGGACTACGGCGGGCAAAGCCCGCAAGTTCGCGACGGCGGAACTTATTCTTTTTTATAATCCGAATTTTTCCAGAAACTGCCGCCAAAGATTTTTTGAACTTTCTCCTATTTTTTTCTCTTCGCCGCTTTCCGGGGGCAATATAGTTACCACTTGTTCCCCTGGCTTTTTCAAATTAAATCTTTCTCTTGCTTCTTTCTCTAAAAAACTCTCGCTTGAAGTCTGCGAAATCTGTGCCTGCAAATCAGTATTTTTTTTCTCCAAAGCCTCAATTTCTTTTTTTAGAGCCTCGCTTCGAGTTTCGAGAGATAGCCTTTTTTGTTTAAGCCTTAGGTTGGAACTAGTTAAAGCAATTATCCCTAATATAATCACTAAACCAAGTGTGATTTTCAGAAAAATCCCCTGATAAGGAATTTTTGGGCAGGTCCTCTTTTTAAATTTTTTTGGTCTTGCTATCATAAGTAAGGAAGGATTATTAAGCTTTATGAAACTAAATTCGAAGATAATTTTCAAAACAATCTGGGCCGTTGCGGTATTTCTGGTAATTATCAGTATGGTTGTCTCTCTATTTGCTTCTCTATTCTAACAAAAAGCCTCTTGTTTTCAAAGAGGCTAGCTTCTAAGCATTTCTATAAAAACTTTCGAGGGGATATTAACCTTCCCTTTTTCTTTCATTGCTTTTTTCCCCTTTTTCTGCTTTTCAAGCAGTTTTCTTTTTCTTGTATAATCTCCGCCATAAAGAGGAGCAATCACATCTTTGGCTCGAGCCCTGATTGTTTCGCGGGCAATAATTTTACCTGAAATTGCTGCCTGCAAAGCAACCGAGAAAAGTTGGGGAGGCAAAACTTCCTTCAATTTATGGACGATTTTTTTACTTTCCTCAAAAAGCTTCTCTCTTGGAACAATTTTTGAAAAGGGTTCCTGTTTTTGACCAGCAACTAAAATATCGATTTTTACCAAATCAGAAGCCCTATATCCCAGAATTTCATAGTTCATTGAACCAAAACCCGCAGTCGCATTTTTCAGATTTTCGTAAAAATCAACAATTATTTCCCTTAAGGGGACTTCATAAATCAACAGCTGTTTATCCTGCCCAAAATATTGAGTATCAAGATGCCTTGCTCCCAAGGCTTTCAAAATTTCTAGAATCCTACCCAAATAACTTATGGGCGTTATTACTTCCAATCTCGCTAATGGCTCTTGAACTTCCTGAATTTGAGAAGGATCCGGCCAATCACTAACAGAATAAATTAACTTTTCTTTGCCCGACCTTTCAATAATTTTATAAAGAACTTGGGGCTTGGAAACAACTAAATTCAAACCGAATTCACGCCTAAGCCTTTCAATTATAATTTCTGTATGTAAAAGACCCAAAAAACCGCAGCGAAATCCCCGGCCTAAGACCTCGCGGCTTTCGGTCTCATAGGTAAGTGAAGCATCGTTCAGTTTTAATCTCTCAAGGGCTTCTGACAACAAGGGAAAATCATCGGGATTTTCAGGATAAAGACTGGTGAAAACAACCGGTTTTGGCTCTTTGTATCCCGGCAAAGACTCAATATTTATATTTGATATTTGACCTTTACTTAATTCCGAAGGAATTACAAGGAACGCAGTGACTGATTTTCTATTTAATATTGTAATAGTGTCCCCTACTTTCACCTCCCCAGGGTTCTTAATGCCTGTGGCAATGTATCCGATCTCGCCAACGGCTAATTTATCTTTTGAAGTCAACTCTGGTTTAAAGAAACCAACCTCTTTTACCTCTCCTTTAGTTTTTGCAGCCATTAAATAAATTTTTTCTCCGACTCTGACTTCTCCATCAAACATCCTTACATAGGCTATTACGCCTTTATAGGAGTCATATTTTGAATCGAAAATCAAAGCCCTTAATGGTTTTTGGAAATCTCCCTTGGGCGATGGAACTTTTTCTACAACAGCCCTCAACAATGGTTCAATGTTTGTTCCTAATTTGCCGGAAATCAAAAAAATTTCTTCTGCAGGAATGTTTAGCAGATAAGCTAGCTCTTGTTTGGTTTCTTGAACTTTAGCCTCGGGTCTGTCAATTTTATTTACTGCCGGAATAATTACTAAATTTTGTTTTCTGGCCAGATCTAAGTTTGCCAGAGTTTGGGCTTGAATTCCCTTGGTCGCATCGACAAGTAAAATTGCGCCTTCCACCGCCGCTAAAGAGCGAGAAACTTCGTAAGAAAAATCAACATGACCAGGGGTATCTATCAGGTTTAGAATATAGAATTTAGAATATAGAATATAGGACATCCGGACGGGCTGCATTTTTATCGTTATTCCTTTTTCTCTCTCCAAATCCATCATATCCAAAAATTGTTCCCGCATTTTTCTTTTTTCGACTGTTCCAGTTAAATCCAAAAAGCGATCGGCTAAAGTCGATTTCCCGTGATCAATATGAGCAATAATAACAAAATTTTTAATCTGACTCTGCTCCATTTTAATGCAAACCCGAAAGTTGTCGTAAGATTAAATATTTAATATTTCTCACTTCGGAAGAACCCAAAGCATTAGTTGCCAAAATATAAACACAAAATCCTACAAAACTGGCAAAAGTCGTCTGTAAAAACACACCCAAAAAGGTTTGCATATTCACAAGCATTGAAGCAAACTGAAGGCTTAAGTATACAAAAATAGCCATAAGAAAACTAGCAACAAGAATCTTTTTCAGCGAACTTGAAACTTCTTTGACTCTGAAATCTCCAATTCTTTTTTGTAAAAAATACAAGAGCAAAATAAACTGCAAAATTGCGGCAATGGAAAATGCCAGAGGCAAACCTATCATAGAAATATTTTTTATGTTTTGAACTTTTAGTAAAAACTTTAAAAATTCACTAAAAAAATTAGAAAAAGCTAAAAGCCGGACAAAGAGAAAACTCAACATGGCATTAACTGTTACAGAAATTATGGTTACGAGGGCTGGTGTTTTTGTATCTTTCAAAGAGAAAAAGGCGCGGGCAATAAAAGGGATTAAAGTTGAAGCAAAAATGCTCAAAGAAAATAATCCCAACGAAGCTGCTGTAAGCCGCGTATCTTCCCAGTCAAAACGTCCTGCTCCCAAAACCAGTCTGACAATCTGCGCCCTCAATAAAAGCATTAAAACGCTTACCGGAACTATTAAAAATAAGGTTTGGCGCAAAAGCGAAGAAAACTTTTCTGCGAATTCTTTCTTCTGACCATTTGCCAAAAGTTTTGAAAATGTTGGGAAAACAGCCGTAGCCAAGGATACTCCAAAAACGCTTGCCGCCATTCCCTGAAGATTATTTGAAAAATTAAAAATAGCTATAGAGCCAATTGTAATAGTAGAAGCAATCGCTGTAATAACTATAAGATTTATTTGATTGGCAACAACTCCGCAGGCTCTCGGAACCATCAAAAAGAAAATTCTTTTGAGCGCCGGATATTTAAAATTAACTAAAAACTTGTATTCAAACCCTTGATGAATGGCTGAAGGAATTTGGATAAATAAGTATAAAAAAGCACCGAAAACAACTCCGATACCGGCGCCAAAAATATTGAAATAAGGAGTTAAGAAAATAATTCCAAGAATAATGCCAATGTTATATAAAAGAGGAGCAATGCTGTAAGCTAAAAAACAGTTAAAGTAGTGCAAAATTCCTGAAAATATATTAGCTATGCCAAAAAAAATTGGGCTTAAAAATAAAATTCTGGTTAAGGCAACGACCGTAGCCTTATCCTTTTCGGCAAAACCGGGAGTGATAACTTTTACAAATAAAGGAGCTAAAAGAAAAAGAATAAGACAAACCAAAACCAAAAGAATCAAAAAGGCATTCAAAACATAATTTGTCATTTGCCAAGCTTCTTTTTTATTTTCGGAAAAATATTCGGAAAAAAGCGGTAAGAAAGTAACCAAAATGCCGCCCAAAATTAAAATATTATAAACCAAATCAGGAACTCTGAAGGCGGCAAAATAAATACTAGTTTCGATACCAGCTCCAAAGGTAGCAGCTAATAATCTATCTCTAATTAAACCCAGAAAACCTGAAAGAACAGCTGAAACAGCCAAAACAATAGCCGCTCCAGTTATGGTTTTTGTCTGGGAATTAAGAACTCTGTTTATCATAATAACTATATCTTTTTTATTTTAGTATTTTTATCCTTGATTTACAAATTTATTTACAAAATGACCTCCTCCCCGCCATCACTTCGTTCTGGCGGGGTTTCCTTTTGTGTCGCGAGTTGCGGCTCGCGCTAACAGCAAAAATTCTTAATGAATTTTTGCCCATTCATCCCCGCACTCCAGCGGCTACAATTTAAGGACGACGCCGCTTCCGTGCGGGGTTTCCTGTAGGGAAGTAAAAAGGGGTTATCCGGGCGATGGATAACCCCATAGCATTCTGCTATCTATGCTGCATCCAGCAAAAAGCCGGAAGCGGAACCGAAGAGCTCGCTGGCGTTGCAGTCCCAGCTGCCACCATCGAAACCGAGTTTGCCGATGAGGAAACTGAAGTGTGTCGTGAGCGAAAAGTAGTCCTCGGTGTCAAAAGAAAACTCATCGCCGGCGCATAGCACGTGCAGCTGTTCATCCTTGACCTCCCGTTCGGGGTGGGTCAGGATCATGCATCCGACGGTGAATGAACCGAGACCGAACTCGTTCTCATTCATCAACCCGCGCGCCCGACGTACCGAGCGGCCAGCGTGACGGAGACCGAATTGGCACGGGACGATGAGGATGTCGTACCCCTTCTGCTCCTGGACGAGTTTTTGGAACGCCTCAACGGACCTTTCACTCTGGCGAAGACGCCTAGGCCCCCTTTGGACTTCGCGCCAGTCATAGAATGCCCGTTTGGATGCAATGGTCCTCAGCACCTTGCGAAGAGCTATGTTGTAGTTATCGGAACAACCGAGATTCTCCCATCTCGGGATGGCGAACCATCCCTCGGCGCCGTTCGGCAAAGGCTCTTCGGCAATGCTGGTGTCATACGTTGCGTTTCTGAGCTCTGGAAAGAACTGACGCAGTATCGCCACCTGCTCCCCGACTCCCTTGACCTTATAGCCCTCGGGGTATGTATAAGTTGGAGCTAACTTCCTCACCCTTTAGCGAAAGGTTCTGGAGCACGGCATGGGCGGCATTCCTGATTTCGGACGCGAATTCATCTCCGTGTTCAATGACACGCTGAGCTCCGTCCTTGTCGAGCGCTAACGACTTGAGGGCGGCTTCAACAGCATCTGAACCAAATCGAACGATCTGCTTCTCTTGACCTGACGTGATCGACTGAGTCGTCATCGCCATCCTCCTTGTGATTTACATCGTTAGAAGTAGCCTCACCAAGGTCTTTTGGACCCACGCCATAGGCGTGAGAGCGAGATTTCTAACGGGATTCACTCGAAATCGCCCTTCGAGTAATGCTGCCCTAGTTATATAATAAATATATTATATGTCAAGTTTGACAAAGAAGATAAAAAAAGATACAATATAACCAGCTAGTGAGTCGGGTAATCGCCCCCTCCTAATTTTGTCCTTCATGTATCTTTATATAGTCCAAAGTCAAAAAGATTTCTCTTTTTACATCGGAACAACAGAAAGATTAATGGAAAGACTGAAAGAACATAATAAGGGTTTGTCCACCTTTACCAGAACAAAAAGACCCTGGATACTAGTTTATTGTGAGTGGTATAGATCAAAAACAGATTGTTTGAAAAGAGAAAGGCAACTTAAGAAGCATAAAATGGGCTGGAGAAAGATAAAAGAAAGAATAAAAAACAGTATTATGCGAGGATAAAATTAGGAGGGGGAGGAAAGTCCGAACACTCTCCGCCTACAGCTATGCAGTTGCGGGCGGATAAACATATAAAGGGTAACACCCTTCGGCCGTAAGGCTAGAGGTGCGAACAGTGACGATTTTTGACGAAAGTCAAAAATCGTCCTCCATAGCTTTATGCGAAGGAGGACGAACGTAGCTATAAGGTGAATCCGCCTTAGCTTCAGCTTCGGCGGATCTTTACCGAAAGCTCCGATGAAACGGCTAAATCCTTATAGGGCGCAAGAGCAAGCCCCGCCCCTTCTATTTTCAGGTAGAACCTGCAGGATTTCTTTATAAACTTCCGAAATAAAGCTTATTTATGAAATCCTGAACCCAGAAGGGGCGGGGTAAAAAGTAGCTCGCATGACCCCTCGCCCCGTTAGAAAATTATTCTTTTTCTATGGGGTTTGCTCCGTTAGTTTTTCTAACGGGGCAAGAGTAATCGAGGGGCTAGATAGATGATTACCGCCAACTGCAGAGCAGTTGGGAACAGAACTCGGCTTACAGGCTCACTAGTAACTAAAAACAGCCCGACGCTTTAGTGTATAGGGCTGTTTTTAGTTGTTACAAAAGTTTTTGAGATCTGTGGCGGTTATCTAATGCTTCGTTTACCAATCTGTCGGCATCTTTATTTTTTTCTCTAGCAATATATTTAAATCTAATTTTTTTAAAATCAAGTCTCAAATTCCACAACTCCAAAAACAAACTCCCAATCTTTTGGTCTAGAATTTTATATAGTCCTTGCAATTGATTGACTAAAAATTCCGAATCTGACCTTATTTCCACTTCTGAGGAATTAGCAAGTTTTTTGCCGAATAATGACTTAAATTTCTTTAAAGCAAAAATCACTGCGTAATACTCGGCTTCGTTATTGGTAAAATTATCTCCGAGAAATTCCTCATACTCTTTGATTTTTTGTTCTTTTTCGTTACAGAATATAACTCCAATTGCCGCAGGTCCTGGATTACCACGAGAACCACCGTCGGTATAAATAATTATTTTCTTCATTTTATTAAAATGAAGAAAAAAAGGTCCTGCCGAGCGTAGCAAGGCATGGTTCTTATTTTTTTCATACACTACGAATTACGAAACAAGTACGAATATATGAATGTGTTATTCGCATAAAATTCGTATCTTAATTCGCATATTTTTCAAAATATCTTATTAGACACTCTTTAAATTTTTCTAAGTTTTTATTTTTTACCGTAAAACCACAGGCTACAGGGTGCCCGCCATAAGTTCCCAAAAGCGATGAACATTTTTTCATCGCCTCGACCCCATTTAAACCCGAAGGCATCCTCACCGAACCCCTACTTTCTTTTTCCAGTTTTTTATATATAAAAGTTGGTTTTTTAAAATAATTACAAATTCTTGAGGCAATAGAGCCTGTTAAAGCAAAAGACCAGTAAAGACTCCCTTCAAATACAATCGGCTCCTCTGCTTTTTCTGAATGACTTTCTTTAATTTCCTCTACAATTTCGTAAATCATTATTTGTCTTTTACGACTTTTTTCAAGAAAATCTTCGGCTAAAACCTTAGCGTCTTTAACGGTTGAAGAAGTTAAAATTAAATATGCTTCGTTCAGATGGTCTTTAACTATTGTCGCATTTAAAGCCGAAATAATTCTCTGAGCAATTTCTCTTATAGATCTGCGTTCTCTTATAGATTCTATTTCAAAAAAAGCTTTTAAACCAGGACGCCAAGTATTTTTTAAAGAATCTAACCCATTTTCAATAAAAGCAATATTTTCATCTTTTTCTGGCATCATATCGGCTAAGGTAGCCAAAGCTACTATTTCAAGAAAACTGTTTTTTAAATTTTCGGAAAAGTTCCTCCTTAAAATTGCTTTAGAGGCTTTATAAGCAATGCCTGCAGTTGCAAGGCCTTTAAAAGGATATGGATCGTTTTTCTGTTTTGGGTCAACAATAATTTGGGCTTGCGGCAGCTTGTCTAAAATTTCATGGTGATCGATAATAACCAAATTAAATTTCAGCTTCTTTGCAATTTCTGCTTCTTTAAAATTGCCAATTCCGCAATCTAAGGCAACGAACAAGGCTGGTGAAAACTTTTTAAGGTAGCTTAATGCTTTTTTACTGATTCCGTATCCTTCTTTTTCCCGGTCAGGAAAATATACTTTAATATCTCGACAACCTAAATTTTGCAACGTTTCTTTCAATATTACAACCGAACCCACTCCGTCCAAATCTGCATCTCCGTAAAGTATAATTTTTTCTTTATTTTTTACGGCTTTTAAAATTATACTAGCTACACTTTTTAAGTTTTTTATTTCAAGCATAGTGAGAAACAAGGTTCTTGAGCCGAAAGGCGAAAGGTTCTTATTTCAAGCATAGTGAGAAACAAGGTTCTGCGAAGACCAACTTGGCTGGTCGAAGCGGGTTCTTATTTCCATAAAAATATAATTTTAACAATATACCAATAAATAAAAATAAAAGCAATAAGAACCTGTCCTTCGGGCAGAACCTTGTTCCTCACTTCGTTCAGAATAAGATTTCTAATTATCTGTGGAAAACAAAATAGGTTAAAAAATCCCGATCAGAAACCGGGAGAACCCTCAGAGGTTCTTGGACTAATTCAATGCTCTCATTTCAGAGCCTCAAGGCCTGGCAGTTTTCCTCCGCTTAATAGCGCTAGCATTGCTCCGCCGCCGATAGAAACATGATCAAATTTTTCTATCAAGCCATATTTTTTCAAAAACATTATGGTCTCCCCGCCACCAGCGATTTTAAAAGCCGAATAATTTTTACAAATTGCTTCCGCTACTTTTTTAGTTCCTTTATCAAAAGGCGGTTTTTCAAAAAAACCTACAGGTCCATTCCAGATAATCATTTTAGCGGTTTTAATAATTTCAGAGAATAACCTTGCAGTTTCTGGCCCAATGTCAAAAATTTCCTCTTCCTTTCTTAGCGTTCCGATTGCCCCAATTCTCAAATAGTTTTCTTGCAAAGACGGTAAAGACATTAATCCATCCGTGGGTAAATGAATCTTTGGATTCGTTAATTTAATCTTTTTAATTCTGCTGGTTATTTCTTTTTCGGGAAACTCTCTACCGACAAGTAGTCCATTAACCGTAAGGATACTCTCGGCAAGTTTGCTTCCTAAAAGAAGATGATCGGCAGTTTTTAGAAATTTCTCGATTGTTTTAATTTTTGTATCTATTTTTACTCCACCGATTATAACAACTAATGGTCGCCAAGGATTTTCCAGCGCTTTTGAAAAAACTCTTACTTCTTTTTCCAGTAAAAAACCTGCAGCAGAAGTCAAAAATGACGGCACCCCAACGATTGAAGCGTGACTACGATGACAAACTCCAAATGCTTCGTTTATAAATATATCTCCTAATTTGGAAAGCTCTTTTGAGAAAGATATAGCATTTTCTTCTTCTTCTTTGTGAAATCTTAAATTTTCCAGCAAAAGAAGTTCTCCTGGTTTCATTTTCATTACTGATTCTTGAACTTTCTTACCAATACAATCTCTGGTTTTAGCTACAGGTATTTTTAAATAATAGCTTAATTTTTTCTGAACTTCATTTAGCCTCAGTTTTTCAACTACTCTTCCTTTAGGGTCATCTAGATGGCTCATTAAAATAACCTTAGCTTCTGTTTTCAGCAAGTATTCAATTGTGGGCAAGACTTCTTTTATTCTTGAATCGTCAGTAATTAAGCCTACCTCATCAAGAGGAACATTAAAATCACACCTGACTAACACGCGTTTCTTTTTTAAATTCAATTCCTTTAATGTTTTCATCTTATTTCGAGCGTTAGCGAGAAACAAGGTTCTGCCCGAAGGGCAGGTTCTTACTGTTTTTTTTCTTCTGGTTTTGACAACGACTCTTTTAGTAGTTCTTTTAATTCCTCAACATTAACTTCTTTTCTCTTAAAGGATTTTTGCGGTTCTTTTTTCGAAAATGAAACAGGTTCCATACCAACAGCTTCTTTAAGAGATATAGTTGGCAACTCGTCAAATTTTTTTGAAGGTTTCTCTTCCAAAGGTTTCTTTTCCCTCGATGCTTCTTTCTTTTTAAGACAAGACTTGCAGTAAACCGGCCTCGTGCCGTCCGGGGGAAAAATCACTTTTGTATTTTTTTTACATAGAGCACAAACTGCGTCATAAAGAACGGGGTTTGCGCTAGTTGACGGTCTTTGGATAGAAACATTTAAAAGACTAGATGTGCCTGTCCAGCGGGCGATTTTATCTTCAACAATATTTCTAGGTGTACTGTATCTTTCTCGAGAAACCTTAATAATTTTTTCTCTGTTAGACTGTTCTGGTTTTGGAAAAGGAGACAGGGTTTCAGCAGAAAACGGCCGGCCGGCAATTCCATCGATCATTAACTTTAAATAAATATTGTATTTTGCCAAGTTTACAATGTCTGTAGCCATAAATTCAGGAGAGAATTCTTTTTCCAAAAACTCTGCATCTTCAGCGCCTATTCTAAAAGAGACTATTGTACCCACATTGCCAAAAACAGCCTCTCTCACTTTGGTGCTTCTTCCGGTAGCAACCATTTCGTCTAATTGAGAGAGGTATTGATTACCCAAGATTAAAGATAGCCTATATTTCCTCGCTTCAGATAAAATACTGCAAAAAGCATCGGTAGCAAAATTTTGAAATTCATCAACGTATAAATAAAAATCTTTTCTTTGTTCCTCGGGCACATCAACCCTTGACATCGCAGCCAGCTGAAGTTTTGTAATTAAAAGGGCGCCGAGCAGCATAGAATTATCTTCGCCGATTCTTCCTTTCGATAAATTCAGAATTATTATCTTCCCTGAATCCATAACTTCCCGCATATTTATGGAAGATTGCGGCTGACCAATAATGTTTCTGATAAGAGGGTTTGAAATAAACTGGCCGACTTTATTTTGAATAGCGGCAGTCGCTTCTACTTCAAATCTTTGGGTGTAGCGAGCAAATTCTGTAAGCCAAAAAGATCTCACTACGGGGTCGCTTATTTTATCAACTACTTTTTTCCGGTATTCGGGATCAGCTAGCATTCGGTTAACTCCCAGTAAGGTAGAGCCCGGATATTCAAGTAAAGCTAGAATCGAATTATTTAGAATATATTCCATCCGAGCGGACCAAACATCGGGCCAGATTTTTTTAAAAACACCCATTAAACCAGAAGCCACCAAATGTCGGTGCGCCAAATCGACTTTTTCCATTACATTAAAAGCGATGGGATAATCCAAATCTGCCGGATTTAAATAAACAACGTCGTTAACGCGTCTTGAAGGAATGTAGTCTAATAGTTTTTCCGCTGCCTCTCCGTGAGGGTCAACAAAACCAATACCTCGGCCGGCTTGAATATCCTGAATAGCCATATTCTCCAACATTACGGTTTTCCCCATACCTGTTTTACCCATAACATACATATGTCTTCTTCTGTCATCAATCTTTATCCCGAATTTTTTCCGCATATTGCGGAAATTCGTCTCTCCAAAAAAATTTATTTGTTCGTTGTCCATAGACTCTAGTCTACACGAATTTTGGAAGTTATTTTTATTTATTAGTGGTTACTCTATTGGTAGTCCCAAAGGCGCCTCTCCTCTTTTGGCTTCAACTCTTTCAACCGAGGGGGCAGCTGCCACCATTTTGCTCGGGAAATGATAAACAGTTGCCAACTCTTCTGCATTTAAAACAAAAACCCCAACTTTTGCTGGATCGCTAGACCACCTGGGGTAACCAGGCCAAACTCTCATTTTATAATTCCTAAAAAGTTTTCTTTTTCTTAAATAAAGCCTCCGACCAAAAAACCAAAACCAATCATACCAATTTTGTTTAACTTTGGTGATATAATTTCCATCAGGAACAGGGCCATTCGTATTTGATGATATAAAATTAGTAAAATAACTCATTGCTATTCTTAAATTTCCGCCGAAAAAAGCGTCTCTTTTTCCAAGATAGATATATCTGATAGTAGTATTAAATAAGACTTTCCCCATCTTTTTCTCAACCGCTGCTAATATTTCTTTTTCCCCAGGCGTTAACTTCATTTCCGGAGGAATTAACTCTTCTTTAGGTTTTTCCGCCTCCGCTACTTTTCCCATAACTAAAATATCGAACGCTTCAGTAACCATGGGTTTTGGCTGGGCTTTTTCCGGTCTTCGAGCTAATTTATCTTTTAAGGCTTTCGCTTTATTAAGAAATGGATCAGCGAATTCCTGACCAATTGGCTGGGCTCTAATTTGGACCCATATTTGTTCGCCGGGTTGCAATTTTGCCATTCCTTCCAAAAGGGAAGCCATAGGATCAATTCTTTTTTCTTCTTCAATCTCTCTTTCAGTCTCAAAATCAGTATAGGTTCTAATTGGATAAGCGACTTCTTTCATTAATTTATAATCTGTACCCCACATCTCCCAGTCTTTATTGGGAATATCTTGGGGAACATATTTTGTGTAATCATCTGCTTCAACAATTTCTGCTTCCGGGTACTGCGAATAAACGTGCTGTTCAAAAATATTACGGGATTTTACAGGAACTCTCATGTAAAAATGAGTTTCGCCATCAACTGAAGCAATCTCCAAAGTAAAGGATAAAAGATATTGGCCCTCCCACCATTTCTCATACCAGTTTGGCCCTGAAAAAATCTGCCAAAAACCTGTCAAAACAGTTTCCATTGCCCGAATAGGTTTTAACATTTCTCTTGGAATTTTAATTTCCAGCAAGATAAATTTTTGCTGTTTCCCCCATAGTTCCTGCCGCCACCAAAGCCAATAAAAAGCGAAGCGCGGCCATAATAAAAAAGGCATTGGTAGCCACCACCACGCCTTAATAATTGCCCAGGTTATGTTAAAAAAGTTACCTAGCTCTTGGAAAACTATTAATATAGTTTTATATGTTTCGGGGTTTTGAGGCATCTATTTAATTTCTACGCTCAAAGCGCAGGAATTAACAAAAAATGCTTTTTAACGTCTATGCCTTTCTTACGGTGTATTTCCCCTCAGGAGTTCTTTTGAATTCTCCCCTACCCTGAAGATTAAGCAAAACTGTATTTTCTTTAACTAGTCTCTGCTTTAAAACCGCTTGCACAACCTCCTCTTTGGTTAAAGGTTTTCCGGCTGTCTTTAGAACTTTAAATATGACATCTTTCACGACGCCAGGTTCGTATCCCCATTCTTTCAACGCATAAAGCCCTCTGCCGACAAGAACAAACCTGGGGTCACGAATCAACTCATTATGGACGGTTTGAGGATAAACTTTTTCTTGATTAAAGTAACACCCAATAAGTCTTGCCACTTCAACAAAGTGTAGAGGTTTTTGTTCTTTTTTCAAAACTAAATAGGCCTTATCTTTCATACCCCTTGGAGTAATTTCTGGCCATTCTTTTAAACCAAAATACCTTTCATATCCCGGTTCAATTTTTTTGGAAGCCTCAATGTAAGAAAGCAAAGCTTGAGAATTCAAAGGTTTATCAAAAGAGGTAGCCATTTCTTTATCATAAAGATTGTAAATTTCGTCGAACGATAAAGGTTTTTTTATCTCTTCAAATTTTCCGGCAAAAGCGTCCACTACCTTTTTTGCCAAACCTAAGGAATTTGTGTTTATTGTCCACAAAGGATAAAATTCTTGGGATTCTGAAAATCTTTGAAAGGGTTTGGTCACGGTCAATAAAAAATAAAGGCAATTGTTATTCTTGCCACCGGCGAGCTGGTCAAACAAAAGGTCTTCTCTTTTTAAATCTCCGGCAGTGCGCAATTCAGCCTCAAAGTGCCCAAGAACATTCTCGTAATTTTTGAGCTTCGGCTCAATTCTTGAAAAACCATCTCTTTCGATTTGACGAACTCGCTCTCGGGTAATACCGTATTCGTCTCCAATTGACTCCAATGTTTTTCTTTCCCCTGTTTCAAAACCAAAACGGCGAGAAATCACCTCTTTGGTTCTTTGAGACAAGTCTTTGGTTAAATCTTTGCAAATTTTTAAATAATTGATGTTTGTTTTGGGCATATGTTTATTCTTAACGCAGTGAGGAACAAGGTCCTTGCCGAAGGCAAGATTCTTATACTTTTATATCATAGATTAAAAATATAGTCAAAGCTATTGGTCAGCCACAATCATCCAATCAACTAAGCACGAGATGAAGTCTTCCCTCCCTTCCAGCTAACCAACAGCGGGCTGGCTAAAAACAAAGAAGAAAAAGTTCCTATGATGATACCAATAATTAAAGCTAAAGAAAAATATTTTAGCGTTTCTCCTCCAAAGAAAAATATAGCCAACAAAATCAACAGACTACAGGTGCCGGTGCTAAGAGAACGAACCAGAATCTGATTCAGGCTTTGGTTAACGAGGTTATAAAAATTCATCTCATGGGTTTTGAGAATGTTTTCTCTCACCCTATCTAAGACAATTACTTTATCATTGATGGTGTAGCCCAAGATAGTCAAGAGGGCAGCCACAATGGGAATATTAAATTGGACATTAGAGTATTTTCCCAGCAAACTAAAAATACCGATAGTCGCTAGCACATCAAAAGATAAGGCTACGATAGAAACTACTCCACATTGCCAACCAGAAACTGGCCAAGAAATTTTTCTAAAAGCCATGGCAATGTAAACAAGTAAAACTATTGAAGAAATGACTATTAACTGAATGGTTTTTTGCCTTAACTCCCTACCCACTGTTGGCCCGATGTTCTCAAACTTCTTCTCTTCTAATTTGGCAAGCTCGCCTATTTTAGCAATTATTTGCTGGTGGGTTTCTTCGTCCACCTCTCTCATTCTTATAATTACTCCTTTTTCGCCAGTCGGCTGAATGACAAATTCGCCCAAATTAAACTCGCTCAATTTTGCTTGAATCTCTTGGTTGCTTGGTCTTTGTTCTAAAAAATCGATTTCCAAAATGCTACCGCCGGTAAAATCTATGCCAAAGTTCAAACCAAAAGAAAATAGAGATACCAAACTGGCTATGACTAATAAACCAAATAAAAAGTAATAAACCTTGGTATATTTAAGAAAATCAAAAAACATAAATTTTGCTTAAGCCTTCCTTAATAATTCTTTTACTTTATCTTTCTTTTCCCAAGTAAAATCTGCATCTTCTCTACCAAAGTGGCCGTAACAAGCAGTCTTTTTATAAATGGGCCTTAGTAAATCAAGTTCATGGATAATGCCGCCTGGAGTCAAGTCAAAAATTTGAGGAATAATCTTAATCAGTTTCTCTTCGCTTATTTTGCCCGTTTCGGAAGTATTTACATTTATGGAAAGAGGTTTATAACCACCAATCACATAGGCTACTTGAATTTCGCATTTTTCGGCTAGTCCTGCAGCCACAATATTTTTGGCAATATAACGGGCCATATAAGCGCCGGACCTATCGACTTTTGTCGGGTCTTTGCCGGAAAGCGCCCCTCCGCCTACGTGAGCCATACCGCCATAAGTATCAACAATTACTTTTCTCCCGGTTGCCCCGCAGTCAGCCACCGGGCCGCCGATAACGAATCTGCCGGTATTATTTATAAAAAATTGGGTTTTTGGGGTTAAATAATTTTGGCAAACCGGCTTTATAACTTCTTCAATTATCCCCTCCCTTATTTTTTTGTTACTCACGTCTGGATTGTGCTGGGCAGCAATAACAATCGAATGAATGGTTTTTGGTTTGCTATTTTGATATTCAACGGTTACTTGGCTTTTACCATCGGGTCTTAACCAAGATAAAATTTTCTTTTTTCTAGCTTCCGCCAACCTCATTACCAATTTATGAGCCAGCATTATGGGCAAAGGCATTAGCTCTGGCGTTTCTTTGCAAGCAAAACCAGTCATCATGCCTTGATCGCCAGCGCCTTGTTTTTTGCTGCCAGTTTTTCTTACGCCTCTGGCAATATCCGGAGACTGACCATGAATGGCATTAAAGACTGCTACTGTATGATAATCAAAACCATATTCTGGTTTGTCATAACCAATGTTGCGAATAACGTCTCTGACTATGTTACCCGCATCAGCCCAGGTTTGGGTGGTAACTTCACCGCCAACAATAACATAACCCGTACCTACTGCTACTTCGCAAGCCACGCGGCAATATTTATCTTCTTTGATAATCGAATCTAGAATCGCATCTGAAATTTGGTCAGAGAGCTTATCCGGATGGCCTTCTGTGACTGATTCTGAAGTAAAAAGAAAATTTTTCATATTCTAAATTTGTTAACTATTAATTGGTAATTGGTAATTAATAATTGATAATTGATAATTTATCTATTATCCCCACAGCCACTTCTTTTTTTCTAATCGGGTTCCCACAAAAAGTTGCAGAGAATTCTTTGTCACAAAAATTGCCGAAAAAAAACTGATCACGTTTCCGATAATAAGAGTAAAGGCAAATCCCTTAACAAAACCTATGCCAAGAGCAAAAAGAATTACTCCAACCAAGATTGTGGCAAAATTACCATCGCGAATTGAGGACCAAGCCTTGCGAAAACCCTCATCAACAGAGGTGCCAAAATTCTTGCCTTGCGACATCTCTTCTTTCATCCTAGAGAAAATCAAGATATTTGCATCCACAGCCATACCGATTGACAATAAAAACCCGGTAATACCAGCCAAGGTAAGCGTCACGGGAATTAGTTTAAAAATGGCGAGCGCAAAAATGGCATAAATCACCAAAGATAAAGAAGCTAAAACCCCCGGCAGCCGGTAGAACAAAATCATAAAGATTATAATTGCCAAAAAACCAATAACTCCGGCTTTCAAACTTTGTTCTAAAGAAGTTTTACCAAGAATTGGGCCTACGGTTTGCTGTGAAATTAGTTTTATCGGAACAGGCAAAGCCCCAGCGCTGAGGTTTCTGGACAACTCCTTTGCCTCTTCAAGAGTAAATTTACCTGTAATTTGAGCCTTACCCCCCGAAATAGGTCCTTGGACAACAGGAACAGAGATTGGAAGGCCGTCAATAAAAATTGCCAAGGGTTTTCCAACGTTTTTCGTAGTTAAATCTTCAAAAATTTTCGCTCCCTCGTCATTGAACTGAAGAGAAACTATTGGTTTTGAAGTCGTCTGATCAAAAGCTAGTTGAGCTGTTTTTAAATATTTGCCCGTTAACTCGGTACTTTTAAAGTAAATTTCTCCGTAGAGATATGCCGGAATTTCATCGCCTTCTTTAATGCCTAATTGCTCCGTCAGTTGCTTTACCTCCTCCTCGCTTCTTTGTTCTCTGAATTCCAAAAAGGGAGTTTGGCCAATCATTTTTATTGCCTCTGTCACGTCTTTAATGCCAGCAAGCTCGACTATCAATCTGTGATGACCGGCCGCTTCTTCAACCTGAACCACAGGCTCCTGAACTCCAAAAAGATTTACTCTTCTCTCGATTACATCGCGAAGACCTTGCATTGCCGAACTGTAATTTTTTTTATCAATACTGGATAAATCCGCTTCATACAAGAGATGCGAACCGCCCTGCAAATCTAAGCCTAATCTAAAAGGCTTCCCCAAAAAATGAGGAATTTTATATTTAGAGTTTTGGAGATTCAATTTAGCGTTAACAAAATCAACCGCTCTATCAAAATACACAGGATAACTTAAGTTCACCGCCAAAAAAGCTAGCAACAAGACAAGCAATAAAGTAACGAAATTTCTTCTTTTTGTCATGCGTCTACTATAACAAAGTTTTTTGTTTTTGTACAGGTTTTGGATGTTTCGTTTAAGAAAAAACCCGATAAAATATATGTGACTAGAGTACGACTATCAAAAGACCTCGAACAAGGATGTTCGGGGTCTGATTTATTTTCATAAGCAGTTTTCTAGCAAGGTGATCCTATTAATTAGAAATGCTATTTTAAGGACAAGTGAATATATTTTCTTATTACCGGCAGTCTTTTCTTTTCAAAGTCAGGATGGTCTTTAAACCATTTAATATTAACTGGCGAGGGATGGGGTAGAACTATTGCCGGTTTTCCGTTTAATTCTTGGTCAGCAAAAACTAATTCGGTAAAATCTTTTTTTGGAAAGAAAAATTCTGCAGCTACCCGACCGACAACGAGAAATAATTTTGGACTTAAAAAAGATAATTCCTTTTTAAGCCATCTATTAGCCCAGTTATAGTCAGGCTTATTATCACCGCCTTTTTTGTTTTTTCCCGGAAACGCCTTGCCAATAGCTGTAAAATAAAAATTATCTGGATTGTAAAATACTTCATCGGAAACTTTATACCACTCTCTTCTCAAACGCTGACCGCTTTTATCAAAAAACGGCTTTTGGTATTTTATCACCGAAAGAGAAGGAGCTTGGCTGATAGAAACAATTTTAGCATTTTGATTCCCCCACAAAGGATAAATATTTTTGCCAAACT
>Ga0210016_1000968_pt1 | contig 26335 bp, 30 predicted proteins | sample CryGeyCG2014_300_FD_185454 | JGI IMG/M metagenome (GOLD analysis project Ga0210016, IMG submission 185454) | Groundwater microbial communities from aquifer - Crystal Geyser CG02_land_8/20/14_3.00 (SPAdes) (version 2) | ecosystem: Environmental > Aquatic > Deep subsurface > Groundwater | place...
AAAGCAAAAAGATAAGCAATAGAAAAACAATTCTCCTCATAAAATCCTCCGTCAGAGAAAGGTGAGGGCTCAATTGAGTCCTCACCTTTCAGAGAACTACTTATTAGAACGAATAAGTCAAAGCTCCGCCCATAGAGAATTCACTCTTATATTGTCCTTCAACCTCAAGGTTAAGATTCTTAGACAAGGGCACTCTTACTCCTGCAAAACCGCCGATGTTATTCTTCTCTTTGGCGGTGAGGGATGCCTTACCGCTTAGCAGGGCTCCTGTTGAACCCGTACCTGCTAGTTCAATTTCAACCTTTGACTTTTGCCAATAAGCAACCGGTCCTCCATAGATGATTGCTTCGCCAATCTTACCCTGAAGAGCAATTCCAAGATTAACTTCCCACGGATTTTTTATCTTGAAAGTTTCCGTATTAATTGTGTCATCAGTCCCATCGCCATCTACATCGCCTATTGTGAGTGTTCCGGTTTTTGTTTCTTTGTAAGACGACGAAATGCTTGCCTGAAGAAAAGGCCCAATGCCGAAGGAATTGTTGACATTGAAAATGCCCTTAACACCAATTGTGCCTGCCGGTTTTAAACCATTTGTAGCATCTGGGGTAGAGTTGTCAAATTCAAAAACCTCTTTAGCCTTCATGTCAGCGCCCCCAACCCTTACATACGCTTCCCAATCTTTTGCCAAGCCATAGCCTAATTGGAGATATGCCTGATTTGACGTGACCTTGCCTTCACCCCCGTCTGAATCCGTATTTTTAAATTTGGCCGAAGAATAGAAATAACCAACTCCCAATGCTACCTTCCCCTCTTTTGCCGCAGGCTCCGGTGGGCCGAATTGACCTGCATAAGCAATGCTGCCTGTTGTAAATATCGCTGCGATTGCAATTGTCAGTATCAGTTTCTTCATACTTTCCTCCTCTTCTAATGAATTATTTGTTTTTTGTCATTCCGTCCCGATGCTTCGGGAATGCGGAATCCAGAGCTAATCTGTCATTCCGACTTGTTCGGAATCCTTCTTCAGAAAGATGCTGGACAAGCCAGCATGACAAAACAGGGAAAAGATTCCCCTTTTCGCGGGAATGACATCCCTGTGCCAAGGCTGCCCCTGTCAGCCTTGCAATGACACTTTTCAGCAGTCTCAAGTTATTTTTCTCATCCCCTCCTTCCCCCTCTGGATTAACTTTTCCATAATTTATACACTTTTAACATTGTATATGTCAAGGTAATTTTCACCACTCCTACCATTGTAGCAAGTGTGAAATAAAGGTTGTTATAGTGGTTTATGCAGAAAAAGAAGATAAAGACGAGCAAAGAGATCGGGGATAAAATTAAAACACGGAGAAGAAAACTCGGTATTTCACAGGAGGAACTGGCAGAGATATTAGGTGTTACATATCAACAAGTTCAAAGGTATGAGAATGGGACGAATAAACTCAATGTGGAAAACATCCAGACGGTTGCAAATGCCATAAATGTGCCTGTCTCCTATTTCTTTGAAGGTGAAAAGCCGTCAATGGTTGCTGAAAAGTCAGCGCCTTATTTGCCATCTGAAGAAATCAAGCTTTTAAGGTATTTTAGAAAAATCAAAAGCAGCGCTTCTAAAAATACAGTCATTCAGGTCGCCCGCCTCGCAGCAAAGACAACTTAAAAAACGCACTGCTAATGAAGTCAAAATGGGCTATATAGGATTTTGAAAGGCTTGTTTGATGAGATAGAAAAAAGCTATAAGCCTAAAAAGGCATAAAACGGCATTTATGTTTCAATTAATCTATTAAAAGCCTCTCCCATTATCTCAATCGCCATTTCAGCAGTTTCAACCGACCCTTTCGCCTCTTCCTCTGTTATCTCTACAAAATCCTGATAATCGCCTTCGTGTCTCATGTCCATAAGGGATTGAATCGCTTTGACACTGACATCTGAGACGATGCCGGTATTTATAAAATGTTGGTTGAAGATGGACAACACACCGCTGTGCTTTGACGAGTCTTTATCTACCGTTGCAAGAAAAGCCCGCATTGCATAAAAGACCGAATAATAAGCCCTGTTTACTGCCAATCTAAAATTTCTGCGTGACAACTCGTCTTTTGCTTCTTTAAGGGTATCTTCTGCTCTTTGGAATCTATGCGATGCAAGCGATTTTTGTTCAGGTGTTAAAGCCATACGCCTTCTTCCTTTACAGTTTTAGCAAAAGGAGATGCCTTTACTACGGGAGCATCCCATGTCGCCGAGTCATATCTTACAGTAGAAATAATAACATTATATTTAAGATTTTCCTGAGCAGCCAATTCTGAAATGCCTTTTTTTATTTCCCACGAAGTTTTTGCAAGGACTATCAAGATATCTATGTCGGAATATTTGCTGCTTTCTCCGCGCACTTTAGAACCAAACAATATAATATCCGTAATAATATTTCCAAATCTTTCTTTTAAATGTTCGGCAAACTCAGCAATTGCCTTTCTTTCTTCAATAGTCAGGCCATCAATGTTGGTTAGCTTTTTCATATTGGTTTTCTTAAAAAATTATAACACAATCCTCTACCCTTATCCATTAAAAACTCAATAATGCCCTAAATGTGCCTGTCTCCTATTTCTTTGAAGGTGAAAAGCCGTCAATGGTTGCTGAAAAGTCAGCGCCTTATTTGCCATCTGAAGAAATCAAGCTTTTAAGGTATTTTAGAAAAATCAAAAGCAGCGCTTCTAAAAATACAGTCATTCAGGTTGCCAGAATTGCAGCAAAGGCAAATTAAAAAACGCAAAAGACTCTGACGCTTTGATGCTCCGACACTTTCCCTCAAATATTTTTACATCCTTTCCGGCGCGCTGAGTCCCAAAATCTCAAAACCGTCTTTCAGAACAATCCTTACTGCCTCGCATAAAGCAAGCCTTGCCTTTGTAAGATTGGCATCATCTGTTACCACCTTATTCCTGTGATAGTAAGGATGAAACATCCCTGCAAGTTCCTGAAGATAGAAGGTTATCCTGTGCGGCTCATGCGCAATGACAGCCCCCTCAAATGCCATCTGATATGAAAGGAGTTTCTTTATTATCTTTATCTCCTCAGGAAGAGATAAAAGGCTGAGTTCCGCATCAGCAAGTTTTTCAATATTTATCCCCTGCTCCTTTGCGTGAGAGAATATGCTGTTTATGCGCGCATTTGCATACTGCACATAAAAAACAGGATTTTCCGCTGACTGGGCCTTTGCAGCCTCAAGGTCAAACTCCAGGTGGCTGTCAGGGCGCCGCGTGAGGAATATGAACTTTGTAGTATCTGCGCCAACTTCGTCAATTACTTCTTTCAATGTCACAAATTCCCCGGCCCTCTTTGACATCTGAACAGGCTTGCCGCCTCTAAGCAGCGAAACCATCTGGACCAGCAAAACCTTAAGGCTTGCCATTGGATAACCAAGCGCCTGAATCACCGCCTGCATCCTTGGAATATATCCGTGATGGTCAGCGCCCCAGATGTCTATGATTTCATCAAAGCCTTTTTGTATCTTTTTCCTATGGTATGCGATGTCAGGAGCGAAATATGTGTGAGTCCCGTCTTTTTTAATCACGACTCTGTCCTTGTCGTCTCCGAATGCAGTTGACCTAAACCACACTGCGCCTTCTTCTTCGTAGATATAATCATGCTCTTTCAGGTCATTTATAGACTGCGCAACCTCTCCTTTTTCATAAAGCTCCCGCTCGCTCTGCCAGGCGTCAAAAATAATTCCGAATTCCTTTAAGTCCTGCTTTATGCCCTCAAGCATCAGCCTGTAAGAAAAATCCGTAAAAAATTCTCCGGCCTCTTCAATGGACGCCTCTGCATATTTATTGCCGTAATTCTTTATCACTTTGTTTGCAATGTCTTCAATGTAAAAACCCTTATAGCCGTCTTCGGGAGATGGATAATCTATGCCGAGCAGTTGGTTATATCGCGCAAACACTGAAAGCCCGAGCAGTTTCACCTGCCTCCCCGCATCATTTACATAGAATTCCTTTTCCACTTTATAGCCGGCGGCGCTCAGCAGATTAGACAATGCAGAGCCGACAGCCGCGCCCCTGCCGTGCCCGAGGTGCAGGGGACCTGTGGGATTTGCGCTGACGAATTCAATCTGAATTCTCCTGCCTTTTCCAATATCAGCTCTCAGGAATCCGGAGCCGTCTTTTATCAGGCTTTTTAACTCTGAGTAAATATATGGCTTTGAGAAGGTAAAATTGATGAACCCGGGCCCTGCAATTTCTATTTTCTCAAAAATATCTAATCCCCCCTCTCCCCCCTTTAGCAAGGGGGGGGTAGGGGGGATTTTTTTGATTTCATTTACAATATCTTCCGCTACTTTTCTCGGCGGTTTTTTGAGGATTTTTGCCAAAGACATTGCGGCAGGAGTCGCAAGGTCGCCGAACGACTCTTCCTTCGGCAATTCTATAACTATCTCAGGAATGGAAATGCCAAGGTGTTTAACTGCGTTCTCTATAATGTCATACAGTTTCTTTTTCATGGAGATTAAGTTTACCCGTTGCTGCTGAAAACATCAATATTGCCAAAAGCGGGAAACTTGACACTAACTAACAATTTAGGTTATTTTAATCACTCTGGTTTTGCTCTTTTTAAATTATTTCCGGCCGATAAGGTGGTTTTGTTTGGGCCTATAGCTCAGATGGTTAGAGCGCGCGCCTGATAAGCGCGAGGTCGATGGTTCGATTCCACCTAGGCCCACCATGGGGGTGTAGCTCAGCTGGGAGAGCGCCTGGTTTGCAACCAGGAGGTCATCGGTTCGATCCCGTTCACCTCCACTTGATTTTTTCTATTTTAAAGTGTTAGAGTACTATCGTTTCTCAGAAATAAACTTTCTGGTAGCGTTACCGGAGGGGCCACACCCGTTCCCATCTCGAACACGGAAGTTAAGTCCTCCAGGGCCGATGATACTTTGACCGCGAGGTCATGGGAAAGTAGGTTGCTGCCAGATTAAAAGAAAAGCCCCGAATAACATCGGGGCTTTTTTATTTTCTGACCTTAGAGCCGCACTTCTCGCAATACCCCCTCATCTCAAGAGTATGACTGACACATCGGAAATTTTCTTTTTTGCAGAGCTGCTTCTGCAGCTTCTCAAGCTTCTCTGAAAAAAGCTGCATTACCTTTCCGCATCTAAGGCAGATAAGATGGTCATGATGTTTGTGGCCAAAGGTATGCTCGTAATGAGCATGTTTATCAACCCGTTCCACCTGTTCTACAAGCCCGCATTCCAGGAGCAGTTGAAGCGTTCTGTAAATGGAAGCCCTTGACGCCTTCCTTTCTTTTTTACGGATTTTAAGAAAAAGGTCTTCGGGGTCAAAATGGCCGTGATTAGAAAATACCTCGCTTAGAATAGCTGCGCGCTCTTTTGTAAGCTTACACCCTTTTTTCTCAAGAAATTCTCTGAAAATCTTCTCTTCCATCTGTTTCATTGCTTAGAACGTTACGTTAAATGCTCTTAATATCCAGTTAAGCAGGCCCCCGCCAAGAAATGCAAAAGGGAAGACAACTGCAACAATCCCAAGCGCAGTCTTCATCCCGCGTTCCTTAACAATCATAAAGAAATTGGCCAGGCATGGGATAAAGAGCGTGATGGTAACAAGGCTTACAACAGACTGAACAGGCGTCAGCAGCCCCTTTTCCGCCATTGCAAACAGGCCCGCAGCGCCATAATCCCTTCTAAGAAAACCAAGGATAAAAGATTCTGTTGTCTTTTCAGGCAGCCCCAAAAGATTTACAACTATAGGAGAAGCTATTGTCTCAAGCACACGCAGGAGATTGAGCTTGTGAAGAACAAAAAGTATGAACGTCCCGAGTATAAAAAGCGGAACCGCTTCCTTCAGATACCACTCAATTCTTCCCAGTGTCTTTACCATGATATTTGTAATATTGGGCATTCTTATCGGAGGTATTTCAAGGAAGAATTCTGTCTTTTCACCCTTTATAACCTTTGATGCAAGGTATCCGGAAAAAAGAAGAGTCACCAAGATAGTCCCTGCCCAGACAAGCGCTGCCTTAAGAGATAAGGCCCCGAGCATTCCAAGTATCACTCCAAGCTGCGCAGAGCAGGGCACGGCAAGCGCCAGGAGAAATGTTATTATCAGCCGCTCTTTTTTTGTCTCAAGTATTCTGGACGTCATAACTGCCATAGTGCCGCAGCCAAGCCCTAAAACCATCGGCAGCACAGCCTTTCCATTAAGTCCCATCAGATTGAATATCCTGTTGCTCATTATTGCAAGCCTCGGCAGATAACCGCTGTCTTCAAGGATTGCAAAGGCAATAAAAAAAGTTGCCGTAATAGGCAGGATTATGGCTATGGCATAGGTTAGGGCAACAGTAATCAGCCCATATTCGCCCGCTAACATCTCCTTTATAATATCAAGGGGTATCATCAACTCAACAACCTTTACGGCCATGGGATTTATATATCTGCCGAAGATTATCTTTTCAAAAAAATTCACCAAAGTCCCTGCGCCCAAAACACCTACAAACTGATATAGTCCGTAAAGCACAAGCAGCAAGAGAGGAATACCCCATAAGGGATGCATACTTATTCTGCCGATAAATGGCAGCAGCTTCCCGCCTTCTGCCGGGATTTTTTTGAGGACTTTGTCCGCTATATCCCCTGCCGCATCAAGGCGCTGCTTGTTTATCAAAAGACTCAACGGCTCTTTCACCTTTGACTGGCATTCATCTCTAAGCGCTTCCATCTCTTTTATAACTTCTGCTTTAAGATTTATGAGCAGCCATTTTTTAAGGCTTTCGTCTCCTGAAAGTATCATTATGGACAGCGCTCTTTTTGAGATGCTGACCTGAGACAGGAGCAGCGATATCTTTTCAATATATTCTTCTATCACATCTTCGTATCTGACCTTAATGCAAGGTTTTACGGCGTGCGGGATAGCGGATTTAATCTCCTTCAAGCCTTTTCTCTGCGGAGCTATGGCGCTTATTACCTCAGCTCCGAGCAGCGTTTTAAGATGATTAATATCTACAATTATTCCCCGGTCTCTTGCCTCATCCTCCATATTAAGTACGAGAATCGTCGGCAGTTCCATCTCCGCTATCTGCAGGGTTATGAGCAGAGACCGTTTTAAATTTTTTGTGTCGGCAACCTGCACTACAGCAAAAGGCGCCTCCTGCAAAAAAATATCCCGCGTAACTTTTTCATCCTCGCTCATCGGAACCAGACTGTTGACTCCGGGGGTATCAACAATAAGATACCTTTTATTGTCAACTGTCATGTCTCCGTAGGAAACCTCAACTGTTGTGCCCGGGTAGTTTGATACGGCTGCGTATTTATTTGTCAGGAGTCCGAATATCACGCTCTTGCCGACATTCGGGTTGCCTACAAGAATAATCTTATCGTCTGCGCGCATAATCCCTCTGGTTTTTAATTGAGATTGATTCTCAGTTACAATTATAAATGGGCTGCCGCGGTTTTGTCAAAGGTTTGCGCTTGTTCAATACATTTCTTGCCTGCCTTTACACTGCAAATATTTTTGTGGTAAACTTCAGAATCTTCATTTTAAAACCTCAAATTGTATGCCAGAAAAATATGTCATAGGGATAGATATCGGCGGGACCAATCTAAGGGCTGCTTTAATATCAGGCAGAGGAGAGGTAATTAGAAAGATAAAAGAGCCCTCAAAGGTTGATGTACCGGAGTCTCTGCAAAAGGCTGTTGAAAGCCTGTTTTCAGATGAGGTCAAGGGAATAGGCATTGGAGTGGCGGGACTTGTGGACAGAAAGGAAGGGCTGGTCCTGTGCTCACCCAATCTTCGCGGTATTGAAGGATTTAAGTTTAAGGAGTCTCTGGGCAAACAATTCCCGGTTCCGGTGCTGGTTGAAAATGACGCCAATGCCGCAGCCTTCGGAGAAAAATGGATAGGAGCAGGCAAAGAGTTTGATTCTTTTGTTCTTCTTACGCTCGGCACAGGCATTGGGAGCGGTATAATTTATAAAGGGACGCTCGCTAACTGCGCCGCTGAGATAGGACACATGAGCATTAATGCAGACGGGGAGAAGTGCCCCTGCGGGAATTACGGCTGTCTTGAATTGTATGCGGCGGCAAATGCAATCCATTCAAAGGTTGTCTCTGCGCTTGAAAAAGGCAGCGAGAGCCTTTTGAGGGGATGCTGCAACGGCAATGTTTATAAGATTACTGCAGAGGATATTTATAAGTATGCTATTGAAGGCGACAATCTTGCAAGAGAGGCTCTTAAGGAGGCAGGAAGGTATCTCGGCATTGGGTTTGCGAATATAATAAATATAATAAGCCCTGATGCTATAATCCTCACAGGAGGGCTTATCGGCGCCTGGAATATATATGTGCAGGAGGCTGTTAAAGAGGCGTCAAAAAGGGCATTTAAGGCTCTTTTTGATAAAGTCAAAATCATGCCATCTTTGTTGGGAGACGATGCGGGGATGATAGGGGCGGCCGGGCTTGTATTTTCTGCGCAGGCAGACTCGCGGAGGCGAGGAGGGAATAATGAGTGAAGCCAGAGCATATGGGACTGCTTTTGTTTGAATATAGTTATAATTAAGGAGACTGTTAGATGACAAACAGAAAGAAAATAATATGGGAGTATGCAAAGGCGATAATTACCGCGCTTGTGCTGGCCATGCTGATAAGGACGTTCATTATACAGGCATTTAAGATTCCGTCTGGCTCAATGATTCCCACACTTCTTGTTGGAGACCATATTCTCGTAAACAAATTCCTTTACGGGACAAAAATCCCTTTCTCGGACAAGAAGGTTCTTATATTCAAGAAACCTGAAAGAGGGGATATAATGGTCTTCAAATACCCTGAAAATCCATCAAAGGATTTCATAAAAAGGGTCGTGGCGGTAGAAGGCGATGTAATAGAATCAAAAAATAAGGAAATATATGTTAACGGCAGCAGGGTAAAAGAGCCTTATACACAACATACAGACAGTTCTATGCGGCCGATGGGGATTGAGCCGAGGGATAATTTTGGGCCTGTTATAGTGCCCAAGAATAAGTATTTTGTAATGGGCGACAACCGCGACCAGAGCTATGACAGCCGCTACTGGGGATATGTGGACAGCAAGGACATAAGAGGGAAGGCGCTTATTCTTTACTGGTCATGGGACGCCGAAAAAAGCTGGGTGAGATTCGGAAGGATTGGGAGTTTGATACATTGAGGAGAGCACAAATAATAAATAACGAGAAAGGATTTTTCAAGTTTGTCTTTGTCCTGCTGATTATTGCCTTTCTTATGTATGCAGGTTTCCAGCTCGGAATGCCTTATTACAGATATACATCGTTTAGAACAGATGTGGAGGAGATTGCAAGGGTCAGCGTTGCCGGCGATATTGATAAAACGAGGGCGCAGGTTTTTGAGAGGGCGCAGGAAGTAAATATCCCGATAAAAGAGCAGGATATAGAAGTTATAAAGACAACCAGGGGCATGAGGGTGAAAACAGCCTGGTCGGAAACAGTGGATATATTAGGAATTTATCAGAAAACCTTTGACTTTAAAATTGATGTAGAGGAATGATTTGTTTACAGGGCTTATAACTGAAATGGGTGAGATAACATCTGTTAATACGACGGGCAGCTCGGCAGTCCTTTCACTCAATGCCCTGGAGTCGGCCTCCTCCTCAAAACTTGGAGACAGCATTTCCGTGAACGGCGTGTGCCTTACTGTCACCAAACTCCGGACTCCAAACTCCGAACTCTCTTTTGACCTCTCTGAGGAAACCCTGCGCAGTACAAATCTCGGCAGCCTTAAAAAAGGAGACAGGGTTAACCTTGAAATGCCATTGCGCCCTGACTCAAAGATTGGAGGCCATTTTGTGACCGGGCATGTTGATGCAATCGGGACTATACGGTCAAAGGTGAACAGCGGAGATATGCTTAAGATTGAAATCAGCGCTCCGCAAAAGGCAATGAATTTTCTTGTAGGGAAAGGCTCGGTTGCCGTTGACGGGATAAGTCTCACAGTTGTTGATGTGTTGAGCGGAGGTTTTACGGTTGTCATCATTCCTCATACGGCAAAGTTCACTACGCTTGGATTTAAGGGAGTCGGCGACACTGTAAATATTGAGGCTGACATATTGGGGAAATATGTGGTGAAGTTTTTAAATAAGGCTGAGAGAAGGGATTCTGGGCTTATGAATACATTGATGAATGAGGGATATATAAAATAACTGCAAGCTATTAGCTGTCAGCGAAAATCAGGGCTGATAGCTGAAAGCTGAAGGCTGGGAGCTAAAAAATGGAAAAATATAAATTCAATACAATAGACGAAGCAATAGATGACATAACAAAAGGCAAGATGATAATCCTTGTAGATGATGAAGACCGTGAAAATGAAGGGGACCTTTGTATCGCAGCTGAAAAAGTAACGCCGGAGGCAGTTAATTTCATGGCGAAATACGGCAGAGGGCTTATATGTCTTTCACTTCTGCCTGAACGCGTGGAAGAACTGAAACTTGAGATGATGACAGATGACAACACCTCGCCGTTCGGCACTGCATTCACAGTCTCAATAGAGGCTAAAAAAGGGGTTACAACAGGCATCTCTGCTTCTGACAGGTCCACTACAATACTGACGGCAATAAATCCAAACACAAAACCTGAAGACATCTCAAAGCCGGGGCATGTATTCCCCTTGCGGGCAAAGCGCGGAGGAGTCCTCCAGAGAGCAGGGCAGACAGAGGGCTCTGTTGACCTGGCAAGACTTGCCGGACTTTACCCCGCAGGCGTTATATGTGAGATTATGAATGATGACGGCACAATGGCAAGGGTGCCCCAGCTTACGGAATTTGCAAAGAAACACAGCATGAAGATAGTGACAGTAAAAGACCTCATTAAATACAGGATGCGTGCCGAGCTTTTTGTGAGGCGCATAGCAGCGACAAAACTGCCGACTGAATTCGGCGGAGATTTTACGGCTATTGCATATGCTAATGATGTGGACAGCAATATTCATATTGCCCTTGTCAAAGGCGAAATAAAGCGCGAAGATGCGGTGCTTGTGAGGGTGCATTCAGAATGTCTGACAGGCGATGTATTCGGTTCAAAAAGGTGTGACTGCGGTGAACAGCTTCACAAGGCTATGGAATTGATAAGAAAAGAAGGGAAAGGAGTTGTCTTATATATGAGACAGGAAGGAAGGGGTATCGGGCTTGTTAATAAATTAAGGTCTTATGAACTTCAGGACAAAGGCTTTGACACGGTTGAAGCAAACATAAAACTCGGATTTAAACCAGACCTCAGGGACTACGGCATAGGCGCTCAGATACTTGTTGACCTCGGAGTAAGAAAGATGCGGCTGATGACAAACAACCCGAAAAAGATTGTCGGGCTTGAGGGCTACGGGCTAAAGGTGGTGGAGAGGGTTCCTGTAGAGACAAGGCCGAATGAGAAAAATATCCTTTATCTAAAGACGAAGAAGAAGAAATTAGGCCATCTGCTGAACAGCGTGTAAGAAACAGCTTAGCTAAGGAGGACGGTAAAACATGAAATCATACAACATAGCAGTCATCCCCGGTGACGGGACAGGGCCGGAGGTTATTGCCGAAGGGATTAAAGTCCTTAACGCGGCAGAAGAAAAATTCGGATTCAAACTTAATCTTACATATTATGATTTCGGTGGAGACAGGTATCTAAAGACAGGAGAGGTTTTGCCTGAGAACGCAGTGTCCGAACTCAAAAAGCATAATGCAATATATCTCGGCGCAATAGGGCATCCTGATGTAAAGCCGGGGATTCTTGAAAAAGGCATACTTTTAAAGCTGAGGTTTGAACTTGACCAGTATATTAATTTAAGGCCTGTGAAGCTTTATCCCGGCGTGGATTGCCCGTTAAAGAATAAAAAACCCGAAGACATAGATTTTGTTGTCGTAAGGGAAAATACGGAGGGGTTATATACAGGAGCAGGAGGCGTTTTGAAAAAAGGCACAGCGGATGAAGTCGCTGTGCAGGAGTCCATAAACACCCGGAAAGGCATTGAGCGGTGCATCAGATATGCGTTTGAATACTGCAAAAAAAGAAACAAGATGAAAAAGCTTACGCTCTGCGGAAAGACAAATGTGCTTACCTTCGCATTTGACCTATGGGAGAGGACTTTTTATGAGGTCGCAAAAGAATATCCTGATATAAAGGTTAATTATGCGCATGTTGATGCAATAACCATGTGGTTCGTTAAAAGCCCTGAGCAGTTTGATGTTATTGTTACTGACAATATGTTCGGAGACATCATCACTGACCTCGGAGCCATGATACAGGGTGGAATGGGCATTGCCGCAGGCGGAAACATAAATCCTAAGGGCGTTTCAATGTTTGAACCGATTGGAGGCTCTGCGCCAAAATATAAAGGAAAAAATATTATCAATCCATTGGCTGCAATATGCGCGGCAGGCATGATGCTTGAGCATCTCGGAGAAGAAAAAGCAGGCAAGACGATAGAGAAGGCAGTAATGAGAGCCACAGCAAAGAACCTTAAAAGCCTGGCAGCAGGAAAGATGGGCTGCTCAACCACTGGGGCAGGCGATATGATAGTTAAATATGTAAAGGAGTCATAAGTTAAGAGGTGAGAGTTAATAATTATCGTATGAAACTCTTAACTTCTCATTCGTAATTTTTAACTTTGTGCTATTATGCTTACTTCAGACATTGAGAGATTACTAAACGAAGCAAAGGCAGCAAGAAAAAAGGCCTTCGCGCCCTACTCCAAATTTACCGTTGGCGCCGCGCTGATAACTAACGGCGGTAAAATCTATCACGGCTGCAACATAGAAAACCCCTCATTGATGCTGAGTTTTTGCGCTGAAAGGGCTGCGCTTATTAATGCCCTTGTGGAAGGCGAAAAAAAATTTAAGGCGCTTGCAATTGTATCAGGAGATAAAGATTACTGTTTTCCGTGCGGCTCCTGCAGGCAGATGCTTGCCGAATTTGCGCCCGGCATTGAGATATATCTTGCCTCTGGCACAGGCATAAAAAAATTTTTCATCTCAGAACTCCTGCCGCATCAGTTCAAAAAATCATGGAAGGCTCAATTGCGAGGGCAAGGCAAACAAGAATATTTACAAGAAAAAACACAACGAGAAAAAGGCTGATATAAATTAGCAGGCGCAAAGAATGACAAGGCCCTGCGGCAAAACCGCAGGGCCTTGTCAAATTAATCTTCTCTCACGCCTTTGGAATCCAGACCTTCCCCTTGTCAATGATATGCTCCACCTGCCAGCCCCGTCTGTGAAGTTCCCTTGCAATCCATCTCCTGTGGCACTTCCACGGGAATCTCTCTGCGCAAACGATTACGCTTGCGCCTTTTGAGGCAATATCTTCAAGCACATCAACTCCCTTCCTGAACTCTTCGGTAGTTGTATATGCCTCATATCCGCCTTTTCTGAACCCGCCGAGTTCTTTGCCGAGAAAGATATAGTTTACGCCTTCTTTTTTGAGAAGGTTTTCAAGGTTTTCTCCCGTGAATACCGGCATCTTGCTCTTTGGAAAGCTCCTGACGTCAACAAGGGTTTTGACGTCATAGTCAAAAAGGATTTCTATGAAATCCTCCTCGCTTCTTCTGCCTGTGCCAAGAGTGTAGATTTTTTTCATCAAGAATATCTATACCCAAAATATATCCGCTAAATGCGCAACCTTTTTGAATTCAGGGTCTCCCGTAACTATCACAGCCTCCAGTTCTACGGCAGAGGCAAGAACAAAACAATCGGCATACGAGATGCTGTATTGCCCCTTATACTCGGCAGCCTGAAATATCAGGCTGTTGGGAACCGGTAAAATCGTAAAATTCAATCTTTCTATGTTTGCAAGCGCTTCTAATTTTTTCTGGTCGCCGAACTCCCTTTTGGTTGAATATATTATCTCTCCAAGATTGATTGCATTGATATATTTTACGCTTCCTACCTTCCTTATATCTTCAAGAAGACGGCTTATCTTCTCATAGCCTCTTTCTTTCTGAAAGAGCTTAAGCAGCGCATAACTATCAAATATATGAGCAGTTTTCTTCACTGTCTGAACTCGCCTTTACGCTCTTTTAGAAGCCGCTCCGACAGCGAAGGTTTGGATGGCAAAATCCCGCAAGCTGCCTTTACGGCGTCTTCTACAGGCGGGATGAGATAGATAATCCCTCCGTATTCCATAATCTGGATTTTCACGCCCGGTTTTATGTGATATTTTTTCCTCATCTCAGCCGGTATAACAATCTGCCCTTTGGACAGAGTTTTAACAGTTGCCATAATGTTTAACCTCCTAATAAAAAGTTTTACTATTTAGTCTAAGTGTATAACCGCATAAACCGTTTGTCAAGTATGGTATTTTTCCGTCCCTCTGTGATAAATTAATAAAACTCAACTATTTATGGAAAGGATAGGACAGATGGTTAAGAAGAAGGCAAAATACATTGTCGCAGTTGTCGGCGCAACAGGCGCAGTCGGAAATGAAATGATTGCGACCCTTGAGCAGAGGGGCTTTCCGGTTGAAAAACTCAGGCTCTTTGCCTCAGAGCGCTCAGAGGGAGTTAGGCTTGAATTTCAGGGGAATGAGATTCAGGTTAAGGCATTAAACGAATCTTCATTTAAAGGTATTGACATCGCGCTTTTCTCCGCAGGCGCTGAAAGGTCAAAAATCTGGGCTCCGATTGCTGCGAAATCAGGGTGTGTTGTGATTGACAATTCAAGCCAGTGGAGGATGGACCCTGAAGTGCCATTGGTGGTCCCCGAGGTTAACAGCCATGACCTGAAATGGCATAAGGGGATTATCGCAAATCCGAACTGCTCTACAATACAGATGGTGGTTGTTCTGAAGCCGATACACGACGCCGTAAGGATAAAAAGGATAGTTGTAACAACATTTCAAGCTGTCTCAGGCACCGGCAAAAAGGCAATGGATGAACTATTGCAGCAGACAACCGACATACTGAATTTTAAGGAGGTAAAGTGCAATGTCTATCCTCACCAGATAGCATTTAACGTGCTCCCTCACATAGACAAGTTCCTTGAAAATGGATATACGAAAGAAGAGATGAAGATGGTGAATGAGACAAGAAAGATAATGGGCGACAATTCCATTAGGCTGACTGCAACAACGGTCCGCGTCCCTGTTTTCAGATGCCACTCGGAGAGCCTGAACATAGAGACAGAGAAAAAGATTACGCCGAATGAGGCAAGGGCTGTGCTTTCAAAAGCTCCGGGCATTATTGTCTTTGATGCGCCTGAGAAAAACATCTATCCTCTGCCTGTTTACATTGCAGGCAAAGACGAGACCTATGTCGGCAGGATAAGGGAGGACGAGTCAATAGAGAACGGGATAAATATGTGGATTGTGGCTGACAATCTCAGAAAGGGCGCTGCGCTTAATGCTGTTCAGATTGCTGAAAAGCTGATTGAGACGGCAGGATAAAGAAAGGTATCGAGGAATAAAAGTGTCAGTGAATAGTGACAGTGACAGAAAAAGCTGACACTAAAAACTGACACTGACACTACTATGAACATAAAGCTTGCAACAGGAGAAAGCATACCCGCAGCAGATGGGGAAAACATCCTCTCTGCGCTCAAAAAGAAAGGCATATATCTTGTTTCCTCATGCGGCGGTAAAGGCACATGCGGAAAATGCCGTATAAAGATTCGCTCCGGAAAATACAGGACATCCGCATCCCGACCGGGTCGGGACAAAGAGAAAGGCATTGTCCTGGCCTGCCAAACATTCCCTGAAAGCGACGTCTCCGCAGAGCTGCTTGAAGAGGCTCGGCTTATTGTCGGAGATAGGATTGCGCTTGCAAAATCAAAAGACCTCCCGGAACTTCTCAGGTCCTTTGACAGCGAGATAACACCAATAGTAAAAAGGCTCAATATCAAACTTCCTCCTCCTACGATAGAAGACCACATAAGCGACCTTGAGAGGCTGAAAAGGGGGCTTGAGATGAAGGGCGTCAAAGGGATGAGATTCTCCCATACATTCATATCATCAATGGCAGAGGACCTGAGAAAGCACAATTGGGAAATACATCTTGCTTATGTTGACGGCCCGGAGGCAATCTTTGTGACATCCGATAAGCAAACCGCAAGATACGGCATTGCAGTTGACATCGGCACAACAACGATTGTCGTATATCTCATTGACCTTGCTGATGGAAAACTCGTTGATGTGGGCTCAACATATAATTCACAGATAAGATACGGAGATGATGTTATCACCAGGATAGTACATGCAGCAGAAGGCGGAGGTCTTGAAGAGCTAAGGAAAACTGTTACGGGAGATATAAACAACATCACCGATACTATTATTGAAAAACACGGCATAAATAAAGAACACATAGAATGCGCCGTAATCTCAGGGAATACAACCATGTCTCATATCTTCTGGGGGCTTGCTCCCGAACATATCAGGGAAGAGCCGTATATACCTACTGTAAATTCCTTCCCTCTGTGGAGGGCCGGGACAGCAAGGCTTCACATTAACCAACAAGCTCCTGTTTATACCCTGCCGTGTGTTGCAAGTTATGTCGGAGGCGACATTGTCTCAGGAGCGCTTGCATCAAAGATGCACAGGAATCCCGAGATAGCCCTTTTCATGGACATCGGAACAAACGGAGAGATTGCCATAGGCAACAATGAATGGCTTATGACCGCGGCGTGCTCTGCGGGCCCCTGCTTTGAAGGAAGCGGGATAAAACACGGAATGAGGGCCACCGAAGGCGCAATAGAGGCTGTAAAGATTGCGCCTGATACCTTTGAACCTTCCATCTCTGTTATCGGCAATACTGCGGCAATAGGAATATGCGGCTCAGGGATGATAGACGCAATATCAGAGCTGTTCCTTTCAGGCGTCATAGACCGGAAAGGGAAATTTGTGCGTGAAATAAAAACAGGCCGCATAAGAGAAGGAGACGAAGGCGCAGAATTTGTCATCTATAAAGGCGCAAAAGATATTGTTCTGACAGAAGTGGATATTGAGAATATCATGAGGGCCAAGGCAGCGATTTATGCAGGGATATCATCGCTTATAAAAGAGATTGGGTTCACGCTGGACAATATAGAGCGCATCTATATCGCAGGCGGTTTCGGCAACTATCTGAATGTTGACAGGGCTGTAATAATCGGAATGCTCCCTGACATTCCAAAGGAAAAATTCAGGTTTTTAGGCAACACATCAGTAGTCGGGGCGTATTTGTGCCTGCTCTCAGAAAAACTCAGGAAAGAAGCGGAGGAAATTGCGCGGAAGATGACATATATGGAACTTTCGGTTTCAAAGAATTTTATGGACGAATACATGTCGGCGCTTTTTCTGCCGCATACTGATATGGGCTTGTTTCCGACAGTAGAAAAACTCCTGAAATGATTTATAATATCCCATGAATCTTTTGATGCATATCTGCTGCGCAAACTGCAGTCTTTATCCCATAAAAACACTATCCGAAAAGGGCATTTCCATAACCGGGCTGTGGTTTAACCCCAATATCCATCCGTATACTGAATATAGCCTGCGCCTTGATGCAGTGAAACAACTCCAAAAACTCTGGAAACTCAATATAGAGTATATAGATTATTATGGCGTCAGGGAATTCATAGAGAGAACAGGCAACGGCGGCGAGAACCGCTGTCGTGTATGCTACGAGATGAGGCTTGATAAGACAGCCCAAAAAGCCAGAGAGCTTGGAGCTGACGGCTTTACAACCTCGCTCCTTGTAAGTCCCTACCAAAAATTTGACGTTATAATAGACGTTGGCAGGGAAATGGAGAAAAAACACTCTGTGCAATTTTATTTTGAAGACTTCAGGCCCGGCTGGAAGCAGGGGGTTGCACTTTCAAGGGAACTCGGTTTTTACAGACAGAAATACTGCGGCTGCATTTATTCCGAAATGGAGAGATACCTGAAAAAGAGTTAAGAGTTCGGGAGGAAGTGAGATGACAGGTTTCAGGTTTCAGGTCTTAGGTTTTAGAGCAGGATGGTTTTCATTTTTCATTCTTATCTTTATTCTGGCATCTGGCACCTGGCACCTGGCGCCTAATGCTTATGCCGACACAATAAGAGTGCTTATCCTGGATGAAGATTCTCCGCGTATCCCTGCAAAGAATGAGCCTCTGGAAAAAGTCAGTGAAAAGATAAAAGGCGACTTCCTTGCGAGCGGAGTTCATTACACAGGAGAGATTGAGGTATGGAAAGGAAAAAGCGGGCTTTATGTCGTAAATGAAATCCCTTTTGAAGAATATGTCAAGAGCGTTGTCATGGCTGAGGTCGGGACAAACTGGGAAATGGAAGCGCTAAAAGCTCAGGCAGTCATTTCCAGAACCTATGCTGTATATCAAAAAAATGCAAACGGAACCCTCCATTACCATATTACATCATCTGTTCTTCATCAGGTATATAAAGGAGATTCCTCTGATATCAGAACAGCAAATGCCGTAGAAAAAACATCAGGCGAGATACTCACCTTCAACGGCAAACCAATAGAGGCGCTTTATCACTCTACATGCGGCGGAAAGACAGAGCTTCCCGAAGAGGTGTTTGGCAAAAGCTACCCTTACATTAAATCCGTGGAATCAAACTGTGAAGCCTCGCCGTACTGGATATGGGAAAGAAAAATTTTGTTCTCGGAGATAGAAAAGGCATTAAACATAACCGGCTTCAAAGATATGGCTGTCAGGTCTTATACATCAACCGGCAGGGTAAAAGAGGTGACTGTAACATCTAAATCGGTAGAGCGCACAATCAAATCCAACGACTTAAGGAAGCAGCTCGGCTGGCAAAGACTGCCAAGCGCCAATTTCACAATGACAAAGGCTAACGATTCCATAATCTTTGAGGGGAAAGGCTACGGTCATGGAGTAGGCCTCTGCCAGTGGAGCGCGCTTGAAATGGCAAAAAAAGGAAAAAATTACAGAGAAATCCTTTCTTTCTTTTATCCCGGAACAGAGATTCAGTTATATGAAGGACGTAGATAAAATCAATATCACGAAGGCCGCTGATTTTGATTTTCACCTGCCGGAAGGGCTGATAGCAAAAAAACCCGCTGAAAAAAGAGATTCCGCAAGGCTGCTTGTCCTTAGCAGAAAGGGAGAAATAGAGCACAGAATCTTCAACAGCCTCCCCGAATATCTTAATGAAGGCGACCTGCTTTTGCTGAACAACACAAAAGTATTCCCGGCAAGACTTACAGGGATAAAGCCAACGGGAGGAAGGGTTGAATTTCTCATTGTAAGAGAAATTGGCGTTGACAAATGGGGAATACTTTGCAGGAAAAAATATAGAGGTAAATTGTCAATAGCAGAAGGATTTTCAGCAGAGATAGAAGACGGAGCCGCCAGTTTTTCATACCACGGAGATTTCATGGAAAATGTATGGAGATGCGGGGAGATGCCGCTGCCGCCGTATATAAAGCGCAAGCCCGAAGCCGGAGACAGAGAATGGTATCAGACGGTATATTCAAAAAAGGAAGGTTCCATCGCAGCTCCGACCGCAGGCTTACACTTCACAGAAGAACTGATAGACAGGATAAAAGATAAAGGGGCGCAGGTCAGATACCTCACACTTCATGTAGGCCCCGGGACATTTAAGCTTATAGCAGCGGAAAATTTAAACGAACATCCTATGGATGCAGAATACTTTGAGATAGAGAAGGAGCTTGTTGATGAGATAAAAAGAACAAAAGCGTCGGGTAGAAGGGTTTTCTCTGTGGGGACCACAACAACAAGAGCGATTGAGGGATATATGAGCGGCAAATGGCAACCAGCAAACAAAAAGGGGCCAAGGGTCGGAGTTTCAGTGAATAGTGACAGTGTCAGTGAAAAACTGACGCTAAAAACTGACACTGACACTAATCTGAGCCCTCGAAACCTCGAACCCTATCAGCTAATATCCGGTTATACAAACATCTTCATCTATCCCGGTTATGAGTTCAGGGTTGTTGACTCTCTTATCACAAATTTTCACCTTCCCCGTTCCACGCCGCTTATGCTGACCTCCGCCTTCTGCAGCGCTGAAAAGCTGAGAGAGGCATACCGCATTGCTGTGAGCCATAAATATAGATTTTTTTCTTACGGTGATGCTATGCTTATCCTGTAAAATGAGACACAGCAGCCTTAGAGTAAAACAGAAAATAACCTTGCCGGGCAGGAAATTTATTATAGCGATTGTTATAGTCACCTCTGCGCTGAGCTTTAGTCTTGGTTATTTTGTAGGCGGGGCGGGAGAAAATGTAAACCAGCCTCAATATCAGATACAGGCGCCTCCTCCAAAGGCTGAGACCGCGCCTCAGGTTCAGGAACATCCGTCTTTGGTGGACGCCCCTGACAATGCGCCTCAGATTGCATCCTCCTCCGGCGGAGCAGCTCAACCGCAAATAGAGGAGGAAAAGGCTCCTCCTGAAAAACCTCTGTCTGTTAAGCCTGCCGCAAAAAAAGAGCCTGCCGCACCGAAGATAAAAGAGGATGTTGCTCATCAGAGTGATACAGAATACACGGTCCAGGCCGGCGCATTCAAAAGCCTGAAGGAAGCAGAGACGCTCAAACGCAAACTTGAAACTAAAGGTTATAAGGCATATATAAAAAAATATGCTAAAGCCAAAAACCCGAAACTGTATAAGGTAAGAACAGGAGAATTTACTGTCAAGGAAGAAGCGGCAGCGCTTGCGCTCAAACTGAAAAATGAGGGACTGAAGGCTTTTGTAACCCTGAAAAATGATCCGCCTAATCCGCCTCAGGCGGAGGAGGCGAACGGCAATAAAAATCCATCCCGCAGCGTCAAAAAGGAGAGCATACGATAACGATAGAAATAGAACTTGACAGCGAAAAGGAATTAACCTTTCTTTACAGCGGGCTTGATAAAAACCTCAAGCTTATAGAAGACGCCTTCGGGATAACAGCGAGTTTCAGGGGGAACAAAATATTTATGCAGGGAGAGTCCGAATCAACTGCAAGGGCGGAAAAACTCATTAATGAGCTGCGCTCCATAAGTTTGGATGGTTATCTGCTTAAGCCTGAAGACATCCGCTACGCTATAAAATCAGCGGCAGCCGGGGATAAAACATCCATCAAAGACTTATTTCTGAACAATATCCCTGTGTCCTCAAAAAAGAGATTTATCATACCGAAAACCGAGATACAGAGGCAGTATATTGAAGCTATGCGTAATTACGATATTGTTATAGGCATAGGGCCTGCAGGAACAGGCAAGACCTACCTTGCAATGGCAATGGCAATAAACGCACTTCTGAAAAAACAGGTGAGCAGGATAGTTCTTGCGCGGCCTGCCGTGGAAGCAGGAGAGAAACTCGGCTTTCTGCCCGGCGATATGTACGAAAAGGTTAACCCTTACCTGAGACCCCTTTATGACGCGCTTTTTGATATGATAGAGGCGGAAAAGGCAAGTAAATTTATTGAGAGCGGCATCATAGAGATTGCGCCGTTAGCCTTTATGAGAGGAAGGACTTTGAATGATTCTTTTATAATTCTTGACGAGGCGCAAAACACAACATCGGAGCAGATGAAGATGTACCTTACCAGGCTCGGGTTTAACTCAAAAACCGTAATCACAGGAGACATAACACAGATAGACCTGCCGGCGGGAAAGCTGTCCGGGCTTATAGAGGCTGAAAAAATACTAAGCGGCATAGAAGGCATAAAGGTTATATATTTTTCCGAGAAAGACGTCGTTCGGCACAAGCTCGTTCAGGAAATAGTAAAGGCGTATGAAAGATATGAAAAACAACACACAGAAAATTAGAATGAAAATTGACATTAAAAAATATTCGCTCCTGATTGTGTTTGGATTGTTATCCGCTGCTGCAATGCAGGAAAGAGCCGGCGTGGGACATTTTTTAGGAGGGCTGCTTACAGCCTGCCTCCTCTTAGCAATCCTATACAGAGACATGCTGCGGTATAAACCTGCTTACCTCAAAAACTACAATATGCTCGTCCTGCTCGGCGTTATGATTGTCAGCACACTTTTTCTCGGAAGATTTTTTGAGTATATACTGGTAAACCTGGCGCGTGGAATCGGCCTGGCGCCAATGGAGACAATAAGGTTCGGCATACCGATACCGGCAGGCGCGATGCTCGTTGCTCTTTTATTTGATTTCCATACCGCAATAGTATTTTCCTTTGTGGTCAGCCTCTTAAGCGGCCTGTGGCTTAACAGCGCAGTCTTCCCGGTATATGCATTTGTAGGAAGCCTTACTGCGGCATTCAGCGTTATAAGATGTAAAAGGCGGTCAGCGCTCTTGGTGGGCGGTTTTTATGTTGGCGTGATATGCGGCGTCACTGCAAGCATCCTGCTGCTTTGGACAGGAGAGTTCTTCTCAGTTAATGCCTTCCCGTCAATAATGTTTGCTCTCTCTTCAGGGATAAGCGTCACGGCCATTGTGTCAGTAATGCTTCCTATTCTTGAATATGCGTTTAAAGTCACAACTGACATAAGTCTTCTTGAACTCCTTGATATGGAGCAGCCCCTTATGAAAAACCTCATGATAACCGCTCCCGGGACGTATCACCACAGCGTTGTCGTCGGCAGTCTTGTTGAATCTGCGGCAGAGGCGGTAGGCGTTAACCCTCTGCTTGCAAGGGTATGCTCATATTACCACGACATAGGCAAGATTAAAATGCCTGAATATTTTATTGAAAATCAGAGCGATTCTCTGAGCAAACATGAGAAACTGACTCCCCACATGAGCAGTATGATAATAACTGCGCATGTAAAAGAAGGGGTGGCGCTTGCAAAACAGCACAAGCTCCCGCGTCAGATTATAGATATAATAGAGCAGCATCACGGCACAAGCCTGATGACCTTTTTTTATCAGAAGGCAAAGGGGCAGAGAGATGACAGCGAGCCCCTTGAGGAAGAATATAAATATCCAGGCCCCAAACCTCAGACACGCGTGGCTGCGCTCGTTATGATGGCAGACGCCGTTGAGGCTGCGTCAAAGGTTTTAAACGACCCGACTTCTGCAAGGGTAGCCGCCCTTGTTGACAGGATAATAAACCATGTATTCCTTGAAGGACAGCTTGACGAATGCGAACTTACATTGAAAGACATATCAGAGATAAAAAATCACTTTTCATACATACTAACGGGAATCCTGCACAAGAGAATAGACTACCCGGGGTTTAATTTCAACGATGGAGATTCTAAATCACAGGAAGCGCAAGGGCATATTAATGAAGGTTTTAATAAAGAACCGTCAAAATTTGATAAAGATAAAGCGGCAAAAGATAAGACGTGATTCAGCCGCATTGCTCCGGCTCCTCAGACTCAAGGATGCAGAACTAAGCATCCTTTTTGTAAATGACCGTCAAATGAAGGAGTTGAACCATAAATACCGCGGCATTGACAGGACTACGGATGTGCTGTCATTTCCGCAGTATGAACGGTCAGCATTACGCACCCCCCCCTATCCCCCCCTTAGTAAGGGGGGGACGGAAGAGGGGGTGGTTCTCGGAGACATTGTTATAAACCTTCAGGCGGCAAAAAGACAGGCGCATGAAGACGGGCTGTCATTTACCGGGGAACTGCAATGGCTTCTTGTTCATGGAGTTCTTCACCTCATCGGATATGACCATGAAAGAAGCAAATACGCTGAAAGGAAGATGCGGACAATGGAGAAAGAATTACTTGGGCATCTGGGAAGGAGTAAGAATTAATGCTTGCAAAACGTATAATCCCGTGCCTTGATGTTAAGGACGGAAGGGTTGTAAAGGGTGTGAGCTTTGTCAATCTCAGAGACGCCGGAGACCCTGTTGATAATGCAATATTTTATGATGAGCAGGGCGCTGATGAACTCGTATTCCTTGATATAACGGCGTCGCATGAGAAGAGAAATATTATCCTTGACGTTGTTGAAAGGACTGCAAATGACGTCTTCATGCCGCTTACAGTCGGCGGAGGAATCAGCGCTCTTAATGATATAAGGCAGCTTTTGAAATCAGGCTGCGATAAGGTTTCTGTAAATACATCTGCTGTAAGAGACCCTTATTTTGTGAGCCGCGCAGCAGAGAAATTCGGAAGCCAGTGCATCGTCGTTGCAATTGATGCAAAGCGTGTTACAAAAGAGACGACATTTACGGAAGAGGAGAAATGGTTTAATGAGCCGTCTTTAAAAGAAGTTCGGCTGGAACTGGATAAGAAAAATCCCCCTCAATCCCCCTTTGCCAAAGGGGGACTTAATAATATCCCCACTTTGCTAAAGGGGGGCGAGGGGGGATTATGGGCAATATCTACACACGGCGGAAGAAAGATGAAAAGAATTGACGCCGTGCAATGGGCTAAGAAGATGGAAGAATTAGGCGCAGGTGAGATTCTTCTTACAAGCATGGACAGGGACGGCACAAAGGATGGATATGACATTGAGCTTACAAAAACGATATCGGAGGCTGTGTCAATTCCTGTTATCGCCTCAGGCGGCGCCGGAAATTTAGAGCATTTATATGAAGGGCTGGTGTTCGGCAAGGCTGATGCTGTCTTGGCTGCGTCAATATTCCATTACAGGGAATACACAATCAAAGAGGCAAAGGAATATCTTAAAGAAAAGGGAGTTGTTGTAAGGCTCTAAGCCGGTAACACAGCTTTCTTCTTTTCAGGCATCTGTATCATATATCTCTCTATCACTTCTTCTGCCGCAGGACTTACTTTTAAAACGAATCTTTCTCCATTGGAATATACACTCGCCTCAACATACGGAAGGTGTTTTGCGTCAGAGTATCTTGCACATATAGATGCTGCAAGGCTAATGAAATCTTGAGCGCCATCGCCTGTAAGAAGCGCTACCGGGCTTCCGAAATTTTCAACGCTTAAAATATAATCCTTTTCTCCTGAGAGAGATTCTATCTTATCATTGTCTTTTTCATCCCTGCCGACAATTATCTTGCAGGACGGAGAAACCCTGAAATGCCTTCCTGTCCTTAAGAGATGCAAATCCTTCAAAGAGGGATTCGGGTTATAATTCAAGAGTTCTCTAAGCCTGAAAGAATAGTTCGGCTCTGTAAGCAGGCATCCGCCGGCAGGCATCGGGTAGTCTGTAAGTCCGAATTCTCTTGCCAGCGCCATCTGCGGTTTCCTTGAACGCCCGTGAAAATCATGCAGCTTATCTCTGTCAACCAGTCCCTTTATTTCTGAAATTGCAGGTTCAAACAGCTTTGCGCTCAAAGGCCTGAGGACAATTCCTGACACGCCGGCTTTTTTGTCAATCATAGCAAGTGTGTTTCTCATCTGGCTCATGGGCCTTTGCCCGATAACCTCTCCCGTGATTATAAAATCAGCTCCGGTCATATTCATTAATTCTTTGGCTTCCTTTAACATCAGAATCCTGCAGTCAATGCATGGGTTCATGTTCCTGCCGTGGCCGTGCGCGGGGTTTTTAACTATCTCAATAAACTTATCTGCAAGATGGCAGAGTTTTACTGTAAAACCGAATTTCTCAGCGGCAGAGAATGGGTCTTTTGAACATGAGGATTTATCGGATATGTCACAGCCAAAATGCGTAAGGAATGTTATGGCAGTGACATCAATCCCCTGCCTGAGCATTGTAATGATGGCAAGGGTGCTGTCAAGCCCGCCTGAAAAAAGAGCTATTGCCTTTGGTTTTTTCATATTAGTCATTCGTAATCGCGGGATATCACGAGCTCTTTTGATGCTGTGACGTATAGAGGTCTATAAGCCGTCGGATCATTCTTTGGTACGACGTATGGTGTTTTTGCGCTTCTTTTTTAAAGAAAGCAATACTCGATTTTTTCAAGGAAATAGTTACTTTAATATTTTCTTCCTTCATCACCAGCTTATCCGGCGGGGGAAGAAAATCTTTAATAACTCTCAGCTTGCCCATCGGTTCATCAGTATATTTTATCTTGCTTTTCATATATCTGCCTCCCTTTTCTCCAATATCCAGCGCCATATATGCGGATTACATTGCCTCTGTATGTAAACCTGACAGTCATTACGCCCTTGCCAACACGACCAATACAGTAAAACCGCTCCTCTTCTCTGCTATGATTCATATCTTCAACTATTACACGATGGGGGTCAAGAAAAGCTCGTTGAGCCATTGAAAAAGAGACATCATGCTTTGCCTGATTGTCCCTGTCTTTCTCCTCGTCCCACTCAAAGCGGGCTTCACCCATAGAGATAATATACTACAGCAATGGTAGATATTGCAATATAAATGTATGGCTATATGTATGGGGAAGATGAGTTGCGTTTAACACCCTAAATCAGCGGCGGGGAGTATTATCAGAGTCGAAAATCAAAGTGAGGCTATTCCGCGTCCGCTGGTTTTTTTTGTCAGGCGCTGTGTCGTTTTCGTCAAATTAAGTAATGACCTTAACGCATCATTTACTGCGGAGGAATCAACAAATGC